>Ga0081540_1004505_pt1 | contig 10576 bp, 18 predicted proteins | sample TabmetS2T1R1_FD_71024 | JGI IMG/M metagenome (GOLD analysis project Ga0081540, IMG submission 71024) | Tabebuia heterophylla rhizosphere microbial communities from the University of Puerto Rico - S2T1R1 | ecosystem: Host-associated > Plants > Roots > Rhizosphere ... | reverse complement strand
GATCTATAAAGGAAACGGGCACGTCCTCATGGGAGAGGACAATAGCGATGCGATCGCCGAATTGATCATCGCGTGGCTCGACGAGCGCGCCTGACAACGAGCACTTCCAATTTTCACACTTTGCGAACTACGACGGCGACGCACTTGATCACCGGCGCGTACGATCGAACTGCGGCCCGGCGAGCGTATACATCCATTAGATTATTAGGCTCAGTCAAAGTCATGGCCGCCAAGAAATCTGCATAGTATCGATGCGTCGGATGCCGGCATGGCCCTTGATCGCAGGAGCTTGATCCAAGTGGAGTTGTGGAATACGGGTCGTCAAGGCTGACAAGCTCTCCTCGAGCTCGGCACGTGCCAGAGCCTCGCCGATGCAACGATGAGCGCCGGCACCGAAGATCGGGTGCAACCGCGGGTGATCATTTCGACGGATATCGAACACGTCGGGACGTTCGTAGACCTCCTCGTCACGCGCGGCCGACATCGTGGACATTACGGCTAACTGCCCAGTTGGAAGAACGGCGCCGCCGACTTCAATATCTTCTGTCGTCACTCTGACGAAGGAGGCCACGCTCGGCTCGAAGCGCATTGCCTCTGCGACCGCGCCAGAAACGAGCGTGGGGTCGCGACATACCGCGTCCCATTGCTCTCTGTGCTGAAGCAGGAGCGCCACCTGCATGACAATGGCGACGCGGGTCGTGTCGGTACCGCCGATGATCAGCTGCGTAATCTGGAATACCATCTCTAGCGGCGACAACTCACCGGCGGCTTCGGCATTCATCAGGAAATGCGAAAGAAAGTCGCCGCGAGGGGTGCGACGCCTGTCGTTGAGAGTTTTCTCCACGTAGTCACGCAGCTGGCGGCATGCCGCTTCTGATTTGGGGATTTCATCCGGCGTTATGCTGTGGCTGACGAAACGGGTCACTTGATAGACGAGCCCTGTAAAGAATGGGATGTCCGCTTGCGGCAGACCGAGGAGATCGCCAATGATCCGAGCCGGAAGTTGGCCTGCGAACTGGGCAACGAACTCGACATGCCCATCGGCATACCAGCTGTCGATCAACGCCTCTGAAGTCCGCCGCAAACGCGGTCGGAGATCAGCAATCGCACGGGCAGCAAAACTTCTGGAGAACGGTGCGCGCCGTCGACGATGAATACCGCCGTTGGCGGTGAGCATTCCCTGTTCGAAGAAGTCAAATAATGCGCCATCTTTGACGCCAAGCATCTCAGGGAAAGCCGTTTCGCCAGCGATCGTTCGAGGATCCTTACCAAGCCGCTCGACATCGGCATGACGGAGCACGATGTACCCCCCTGAGTCACGCCTGACGAACGGGTACACGGCACGATACCTGCGGAACATGCCATGAGGATCCGCGTCGAGGTCCGACGTTTTTAGAACCGGAAAATTGTCGAGATGTCCCGCCGCGCTGACTACGCCTGCCACGCTGTCTCCGTCTTTCGTATGAAGGCTGCTCTTATCCAGGCATCAAGTTACGTGGCGATTGCGGAACGATCGCGGAACAATTGCAGCTGTAATCACCTCGCCTGTCGGCAAAAAGCGGGATGATGTCGCTCCGCCGCGTCGGCGCATTGCACCGTGTGTCAGCGCCGTATTCGACGTTTAAGACCTGCTCGAAGACGCTCTCACCGCCCGCACGGGTGATGAGCACCGCCTGCCGAAGCTGAACCCGCCGGCTGGCAAGCAATCAAGCCGGCTTCGGTCTTGCCGGCCCCTACCTTGTCGCCGATGCGAAACTGCTATTCCCAAATGTCCGGACCGACTGCCGTATGGTGTATTCGACGCCCTTCTAAATCATGCAGCCCATCCGCCCACGCCTCGATGTCAGGCGCTCTTCGAACGCCCCCGCATGGGAGCGGTTGAGCTAGCCTTGGTCCGCCCGTCATTTCGAGAATTTTCCGAATGGATGAAGGTTCCTGGCGGGCGCACTGCCGATAGCGCTTAAAACAAGGGCGTGGAAGTCAGCCCCCGTGATCTTCGCCAAGGGGTGGCGCGATTCTGGATGTGACAGAACGCCCATTATCCAGTAGAGACGAGCGGCCTCAATTGGACGAAGCGATTCTCCGGGCTGGCACGACAAAAAAGGCGGTCATGCGGGAGAATCTTTCCATCATCAACGGCGCACCGGTCTTGCGGTCCGACGGTGCGGGCTTCGTAGTGGGATAGACGCTGACGAAAACGCACCCCGTAGTGGAAGGCCTTCGCCATCTACGCGGACCCACCGGGTGACAAGCGACGAATAGCCAAGGAAGCTCACCCGACGACAAAAGATCAGCCTGAACCAAACGCCTTCAAGCACGAACCGCTTCGAGCAACCGCGCACGGGTGAAGGGCTTCTGCAAGAATGTTGTACCGACCGGCATGAGGTCCACGGTCTTGCCTGACATGATGACAATGTTCAGGTGGGGGCATTGGCTTCTGGCATAGCGGGCAAGCGCGGTACCGGACATCGCACCTGGCAAATTGTGATCCGTAACTAGCGCCTGCAATTCGATTCCCGTTGACGCAACGATCAGTTCAGCAGCCTCTCCGGTCGTCCATTCAATTACTTCAAATCCTTCATCCTTCAGGACATCTGCCAGCGCCTCCCGCTGAAACGTATCGTCCTCGACCAACAGGGTCACGAAATTCGACATGAGCACCTCCAATCACGTCAACCTCCAATTCACGTAATTCGGCGGCGCTGCTTTGGTTCACCGGGTTAATTAGACGTGCCTTTGTTGTTCCTCTGTTACTTTGTGCGCAAACCAAGATGGCCCGTCAAACCAACAATCTGGCGACATCCGGCAACTATTTTAAGTTTAAAGGGTGGCCAGCGGAATCTATATGCCCGTAATGGGAAGGTTCTATTTCGATTTCCACGATGATACTGGCATCATCAGGGACGAGGCTGGCGAGGAACTGCCAGGCGCTGCTGCCGCTCGGAAGGAAGCCCTCGAGCTAATCGGCCAAGCAGTGAAGGACTTGGCGCATCGGCATTTAGACGGACGCATTGTGGTCGAGGTCCGCAACGGCGACGGACCTATCTTCAAGGTCTCCGCACTCATCGCGACGATCTTGCTCTAGGCGCTACTGCCGCTCGGAAGAAAGCCCTCGATCATTCACATATCGTTCAGTTTTGATTAGCTAGCCCGCTGGCATAAATGGCAAGTAGGTAGAGGCAATGACACTCTGTGACCCGTGGCCGTCCCGGTAGATTGGTTGGATGCCTATCGCGCTGAACGGCTCGAAGAGATCGTTTAAATGTACAGCGCGGACGCGGTGATCGACTGCGCCTGCGGACGTAGCAATGCCATCCTGGGTAAGGAAAACACCGCGACCTACTGGTGACAACGATTCACTGAAGCTCCCGCACTTGATTTAGTCGATTTGCAGGTGGACGGAAGCGTGGTTGTTGTGGAACGATGCAAAAGGGGCTCGGCCTCGTGGTTGGCCTTGCGCGCCGCTTCACGAGCGCATGGGCGCCGATTAGCGCGCCAACGGCCGATTACGAGTCGCTGACGGCTATTGCGTGCGTGGCTAGGGGGCGATCAAGACTCCGATCCCGATGATCACCAGCGATGCAATAATAATTGCCAGGTCGATCGTGAGCCACCAGGGTATTCGCTCATCAGGTTTTTCGGTCATGGCCTGTCCCTTTGCGAAGAACATTGCAACAGGGACGATCGCTACGTTCGTGAAGGAGTTCACATGCCTCGGCCTTAATGGGATGGCTCACCCCGTCGTGACCGTTTTCGGGGCACTTGTGGTAGAATCACTCTGTTGAGTTGGCGTGCAAGTTGCGCTGGCCGGATGCTCTGATCATGGACTTGGAACGACCGGCGGTCTTCCGTGGCCTCAAATCGACTTCTCGCGAAACCGGTCGAGACGTAGCCGGTGCCGGTGATCGGTCAGTAGGCGAGCGCCACCCAGGACGGCTGCCAGCGTTCCCAGCCCGGTCCCGCCGGCGATCAGGAACATGATCAGCAACTGATATTTGACTGCATCGACCGGCTCGACGCCGGCGAGAATCTGGCCAGTCATCATCCCGGGCAAGGAAACAAGGCCGATCGCCGCCATGCTGTTCATGATCGGCATGAAGCCGCTTCTCAAGGCGTCCCGTATGATCGGCAGCAGGGCTTGGTGTCGGGTGCCGCCGAGCGCAAGACAAGCTTCCACGGAGGCTCGTTCGCGCACCAGCTATTCGTGCGCACGTCCAAGCCCAGGCTTATTCCTGTCATGGTGTTGCCCAGGATCATGCCCAGCAAAGGCAGCGCGTAGCGCGGATGATACCAAGGATCAGGGCGTAGCTCCGTCAGGAGCGCGAACATCGTGACGGTCGCGGCGGCGATTAGCGTGCATCCGGCGCCCAAGCCGTAGTTCCAAACGCCCGGAAGGCGCCGCTTCTGCCGCGCAACGATTTCCCGGGATGCGAAGAGAACCATGATGACGGCTGCAAGGGCTGTCCAGAGCGGCGAGACCGCGGCAAACAGGAACGCCAGCACGTATCCAACGAGGACGAGCTGAACCACCATGCGCACGGTCGCGATGGCCAGTTGTTTCTCAAGCTTGAGGCGGAGAACAAGCGAGAGAACGCCGTCCATGACGACTAGGAGCGCGGGTAGTCGACAAGGAATGCGGCGACCCTCTCTAAGGCGTTCTTGCGGCCCAGCAGAAGCATGTGGTCTTCCGCATGCTGAAGATCTCTAGTGATCATCTGGAGTAGGTTGGCCACGACAGTGCGGTCGGCGGCGGGCGTAAGGCTAGATCGCCTGATTAGACGGACAGTCGTATCAACGATTGCTTCCGCCGTATATCGATGCTCACCATGGATCTCCAGCCCGAAGATATCGCCCGGCAAGTGAAACGCACCGATATGACGGCGACCGTCGGGGAGCAGTTTGTAGGTCCGTGCCGCCCCATCTTTGATTTGATAGACATATTCGGCAGGCTCGTTCTCGCTGTAGATCTTGTTTCCTCTTTCGAAGGTAGACTGATCCAAGCTGACTCTCATGCCGAAGCGAGATAACACGTCCCCTGTTGAGTTGTGCGCGAGCATTTGTCCCGCTCCTGCATTGATGACCCCCGGAAGCGTAGAGGGTGCCGGTCTTTGAGGCAATGTGACAATCAGCCATGATCGCGCGGTGAGTTCCAAGCATTGCCTCGACCCGAGGTCATCGGCCTAAATGCCGATCATGTCCGTTTACCCGCAAAAGATCACTTCGGCGAAATGCGCGCCTCCGGTGTGCGCGATGTGCTGATCTATTGCCGCGATCACCGTTGCTGCCACCACGTCGAAACCAATGCCGATGGCTGGCCCGACGACGTCCGACTCTCCGACATCGAGCCGAGTTTCACCTGTAGTCGTTGCGGCAGGAAGGGCGCGGAGGTGCGGCCCAAGTTCTCGCATACGCGCATGGGGACTGGTTAGGACGCGAGCAGCAAAAAAGGGCCAAACATCACACCGGCCAACAGCATCGAAAGCAGAAGGGAGCTTGTGCCCAGCTTAAGCCACTCAACCATAGCCGCACCCGCTACTCTGTACAGGCGACCATACTTCACCTGATGCAACCTTGAGGCAAGATGCTTTGCGATTGACGATTGCGCGCGAGTGGAATGCAATATGAAGTATGCCACTTCAGACTAATTCTCAGCAGCCAACACGTCGAGACCAATGCTGACGGCTGGCCGGACGAGGTTCGGCTCTCCGACATCAAGCGGAATTTCACCTCTACTCGCCACGGCAAGCACGGTGCGAAGATCAGGCCGAAATTTTCGCAGGCTCGCAAGGGGACTGGTTAACGCGGCTGGTTGTACTTTTCGCATCCGCGCTCGCCGCCGCTCGAGTCGCGCGTGGGATGGAAGAATCGTATCGGTGCTCATCGCCGAAAATGTCGGAATACCGGACGTTGCCGTGCAGGTAGAGCCTGTGAGAATCACCTTCGAGCAACTTCGTGGTCGCCGGGAGAAACTGCATCGAGATAGGCTGTGTCTTCGCTTTGTCGGTGCCGTAAATCACCGCGTAGTCGAAGTCCTGCGTATTTCCGCTGACACGATCCGAAAGCTTTGTTCCGTTGAGTAGAAAGTCACCGATTTCAAACGTGGCCGCCAATTTGACCTTGTATGCCGGTGTGGTGCCTGCCGCGCGGATCGCGAGATCGGCATTGAACTTGCCGGGGGCGACTTCCGATAGCGGCCCGTGGTCGATGAAGAGATAGGCCTCAAGCTGGCGATTCTCGGTGTCCTTTGCGGTCCAAGCCTGCCACCCGGTAAAAATGGCTGCGGCACCCGCGCCGACCGCAGCAACAACAGAAGCCGTAAACTTAGCCTGGTCGTACCAATCATGGCTCTTTCGTACCCCCATCCCAAACGCACTCCGCATTTCGCGCTTTTACGAGTCGGCAATTTGGGGCTTAGAGCGGACGCTTAGCAGCCGGTGGATGTGGTTATCCCCGCATTTCCAGCGGCGGACGCTGGATGCGTTCGGGCCCTCGCCCGATGTCTGTAGCTCTGTCGCCGCAAAACGCACAGGCGGCCCGCGCCGTGGACCTAAACAATCACTCGGGGTCTTCGGGGGTCAGTTAGTCCATCTCGTTCCGCGCCAGCGCCGTAGCTTTATCGACGGCCTGCTCTCGCGTGAGCGTGTTGGAGTTCAACCGGCGTGAGTGTCCCAGTAGGACCTGACCGATTTCCGTCCGTCCGCGAACCATACAAGGCTTCCGCAATTATCGTCGACGCCACGGTGAGGGATGACGCGTATGGGGTCACCTTCGGCCACGCGCTAATTTCTAACATTCCAGAAGGATAGGGACAATCTTTTGAAGCGCCGTGAAACCCGCTGCTTAGCCGTTGAGTGGCGTTTGCCTCGCCCGGGTTCAGGTGTCGGACGAGCGCACAGGCGGCCCGCGCTCCCTAGCGCCTTTCGCGTTTTCAAAGCAGGACCCACTTCCGCACGATGGCCGTGCCCAGATTCTCGGGTGTGATCGGCTCCAGACTGACGTGACGACCCACGATAGCTTCCAACTCGCGGCTCCAATGCGCGCTTAACGCAAAGAAATTCCCGAGCGCCCAGTTATGATCTTTCCGCAGGCCAGTTGGCGGAGCGAGGCCAAGGCCGATGTCAACGTCGCTGTCCGGTCTTGAGTCCCGTTGGCACGGCTGCCGAACAACCACATCTCTTCAACGCTGCCGTTATTGCTCGCCCAAGCGGCGAGGTTGCGTAGCCAATCGTCCTCCATGTCCAGGCGGCCTTCTTCGTCAAGCAATGCACTCAACTCGCCGGCCTCTATACGAACCGTGTCCGCCCCATCTTTCCATCGCCGCGCCATCAGTTCGTCGGCGAGCCGTTCCAACTTGGCCGCGTGCTGTCTCAGGATCGCATCGGAAGCCGGTAAGCTTCCGCTCGCGCGGCACGGCGATCTGCCGCTGGCAGTTGCGACAGCCATTTCCGCATCGTCCTTAAGTCGCTGATCTTGGTTCCTCGCGGAGACCGCGCGTCGAAAGCGTGCTCGGCTCTGCAGCCCGCAACGCAGACCGCGAGGTTATTGACCTGCTCGTCAAAGTTTGAGAGTGCGACCTGCCGTCACCGGTCATCAAGTCGATCTCCACGAAAACCACCTGCGCGCCGAGCATGCGCGCGACGACGGCATGGCCTGCCTCGTGGACCGTGAGTGCGCGGTCCCTCGCGTCAAAGTGAGCTTCGAACAATTCGGCGCCGAGCAGCCCACGACAGAGCCGTAGTGATGGCACCGCATCCTTGGGCTTGGCAATAGATCGGAGCAATGGTCTGCAGCTCGATGCCTGGTGACGCCGAAATCCCCTCGCCCGCTTCGATGTGCAGCGCATCAGATTCCGGTAACGCCGCGCCCTGGTCGCGGTGCGTTTGCGCTTCGACGTTCGGCTCGTCCTCACACTCCACACATCGCTCGCAACACCTTGCAGTGCAGCTGCGGACATTACGTCTGACAAATCCGCGGAACGAAACGGCTGCTCAGTCTTTCTTTGAAAAAAATCAGGAGGTGCTCATGACTTCTCTGGCCGCAGAAAGCGCGTGCGCGTTCGCTTGGCGGAACTACTTGCTGCGCCACAGCAGTATCAGCGAGGACGATAACAGACGCTCCACCCTGTATCGCTACGTCGCCAATCTTCGTGATACCGGCGCATATGATTTCGATCTCTTGCAAATTGCGGCCGTTGCTTACTTAAAGCACCTGGACACATTGCATGACGACCGGGCCGCGAGAGCCGCGGCGGATCACGCTGTGGGCCAGTGCTTAAGATCACGCAGCGCACAACCCGACACGCAGCTTCAGGGCAAAGCAAGGAGTACACAGCATGGCAGACAAGATTGCTGACCATTTCGCGCACGATTCAGAAAGCAGCATCACGGCGGCTACCGCAAGCGGCATCAATGCCGTCATGCTCGCTCAGGTCTCAATGCTGAGGCTGTTCGCCCACAGCATTGAGAGGTTTGCAGGCAATTACCAAAGGGCTTGGATGAAACCGGTCGAGGAACGGTCAGACAGGACACTGTTAGGTCGCCCCGTCGCGGGGAACGCAATGACTGCATCCCCATGGTTTCCTTGGGGCGCCTTCGATGCGGTACTGCCCCAGGTGCGACAACACGTTGGGTCTGCGAACAGATCAGCCGTTACTGGGTGAACATACCTGTGGTTGCGGGGGTGCTGCGCACCTTCTGACTGCAACATAACCGATCCGACCGATCCAGAAGATGTCCCGGCGATGCCGAGAGGCTACCGGATCTGAGTTAGGGCATTCGGACTTCTTCCCCGACCTCTGCCGAAGCTCACTTTCCGCTGGAACAGATCGGCCGCGCCGCGCATGAACGGGCATGACGGTTGAAGATGCACAACGTTTCTACCGGAAAGCTGATGAGTGCCGCGAACAGGCGAACGCAGCAACGAACGTCATTGATCGAGCGGCGTGGTTGCGGCTTGCGGAAGATTGGATGGAGCTGGCGCGATCCGCGGACCGGCGCGCCGGAAGAAGCTAGGCATTTACTCTTCAGCACCGGCGGGGAACTGGAGTCCCCTTTGCCGATGTATCGCTCAGCGCGGGGCGCTAGGCGGCGGTAACCCGAACTGCTTTGCGCGCTCTGCGACCAACTTGCGGTAAGCCTGCGCCAACGATTTCATCTCGGTTCTAAGTTCTTCGTTGTCCTCTTCGGCAGCAAGCCGCTCGAACGTCAGCGCATGCTCGATGTACTCAACAATCATCTTCATAGAGCACCCTTCGACCATACTACGCTTAAGGATCGTTGTGATTCGAGACCTATAGTTCTGTTCACTTGTGAACGCTGGTATGGATCTTCCACTTTTTCCCGAATCTAGGAACAGACTTCGAGCCGTGGCGTTACTGCCTGCGCGAGCTTGGAGGCGCGGAATGGGCCAACTGTGTCAGTTAGCAAGTGCTGGGCTAGCGTTTTTGTTCGCAGCCGCGCTGTACGCTACTTCCAATTTCTACATCGAAGTGCGGTCGGCAAAGCATCTAATCAAGGACTCGGCCGTGCTTGAGGCGCTTGAACTGAGCCATCAAAAACTACGGTTGGCGCTGCCGCACTCGCCTTAAAGAGGCGGCGCTGGTGCGCTTTGCCCGAACTGCAGCAAATCCGACGCATTCCATTACAGCTGATCGTCAGGAAGCAGCAACAGTACTCTTGCTGCTTGCGTGCGAGGCGCGGTCGTCGAGGAACGCGAGACCCATTCAGGCGTTAAACAGCCAATACCAAACTGGAGGCTTAATCATGGACTGGGACCGCGTGGAAGGTAACTGGAAGCAGATGAAGGGCAAGGTCAAAGAGCAGTGGGGCAAGCTAACTGACGACGACCTTGACGTCATTAACGGTAAACAGGAGCAGCTTGAGGGCCGTCTGCAGCAGCGCTACGGCTATGCTAAGGACCAAGCGCAAAAGGAAATCAACGACTGGTACGGCAGGCAACGCTGGTAGCAACGATCCCGTCCTGCATGCGCTTGCGCGCTTGTGCCGAAACGGCAACTGCGCGCCCAGCAGGTAAGACTCAAACTAACGGCCGGCCGTGGCGGCGGGACGGCCACTCAATGGGATTGCGCTGCCTGCGGGACTATCGGAAACGCAAGTCGGCCGCGCGCGCCATTACACGTTGTGCAAGCCCTAGCTGAGGTAAATTGTCATCCGCGCAGACAAGCGCGCAGCTCTCACACCTCAACAGCGCGCGCCGTGCGTGATCACCTAAAAAAGTCATCGGCTGGAGACATAACTCGCAGACCTTTGTGGGCGTAATTTTTCCACCAACTCGAAAAAAAGATTTCATAATTTTGCCTTGATGTAGAATCGCATAGGACTCTGATTCGCGGCAAATTTAAAGGTTCCAAATCTAGCGCCGTAACATTTGTTCCCGACATCGGCCAAACTATATGCGCCGGAGGAACGTTTCTCCGGCGAGCGCCCTATGAGCTGCTAACGGAATAAGTTGAACGGGGTAGTTCAACTCGAAGCCCTGGCGCGCAGCGAGCCTGATGGGGTTTTAAAATGCAGCTATTGAAACAGGCCAAAACCTATCGGGACTGGTTAAGAAGCGG
>Ga0081540_1004504_pt1 | contig 10580 bp, 12 predicted proteins | sample TabmetS2T1R1_FD_71024 | JGI IMG/M metagenome (GOLD analysis project Ga0081540, IMG submission 71024) | Tabebuia heterophylla rhizosphere microbial communities from the University of Puerto Rico - S2T1R1 | ecosystem: Host-associated > Plants > Roots > Rhizosphere ... | reverse complement strand
CCAGGCCGTCGCCGACCCAGAGCTCGGCCCGGGCGAGCCGGTAAATCCGGTCGACGTCGTCGGGCCTCGCCGCGAGCGCGGCCTGGCACTGGCGAATCCCCTCCTCCGCCTTCGCGGGATCGCCACGCTCACGCCACAGCGCATCGAGGGGGGCGAGCGCGGGGTCAGCGGACGTCGTGGGAGTACCGGCGTCTGCAGCGTCTGCGGCCAGACATACCGCCGGACAGATCAGCAGAAAGTAGAGGCACGTCCAGCGCATGGGTCCGGCCCGCGTAACACGCGCCCGTCGCCAGTCGCAAGGAAGCAGCGAGGGGCTGGCGCGGCGCGTCAGTCCCCTCGGAACAGGAGCGCGGCGCCCGGCGGAGCGGGCGCTCCACGCTCGAACGACGTCAGGCGGCGTCGGCCTCGGCCGGCGTCTCGAGCTGCTCCTCGTCCTGGTTGAACGCGGAGAGGTACCGGGCGAGGAAGTGCTTCGTCTTGAGCTCGACCTGACGGACGCGCTCGCGGCTCACGCCCCAGCGCTGGCCGAGCTCCTCCAGGGTCCGCGGCTTGTCCTGCGTCAGCCGCTCCTGGACGATGTCCCAGCCGAGGTCGCCGATGCGCTTGCGAACCTTGGCGAGCGCCTCCTGCACGTCCTCGTCCTGCTCGCGGCCGAGGAACGTGTCCTGCGGGCCGGCGCCGGGCTCCTCGAGGCGGTCCAGGAAGGTGGTGTCACCATCCTCGTCGATCGCGGTGTCGAGGCTGAAGTCGACCATCGAGCCGCGCTCGGACTCGCCGCCGCGAACCTGGCTGCGGTTGTCCTTGAGGTACCGCGTGATGTAGGCGCGGATCCACCAGACGGCGTAGGTGGCGAAGCGGACGTTCTTCTTCGGGTCGAAGTGCTCGATGGCCTTCATCAGGCCGACGTTGCCTTCCTGAACGAGGTCGTCCAGCCGGGCGCCACGGTGCGCGAACTTCTTGGCCACCGCGACCACGAACGGGAGGTTCGAGAGCGCGAGGGTGTCGCGAGCCGAGGCGTCACCCTTGCGGGCGCGCCGGGCGAGCTCGTACTCCTGCTCACGGGTGAGCTGGGGGCGGCCGCCAATCTGGCGGAGGTACGAGGAAAGACTTTCTGAGCGGGCAACTGAGGGCATCGGGTCTCAAACCTCCTTTCGTCGGATTTGCTGAAGTGATTCGGACCCCGAGGGGTCTTCAGAGGTGCTTCTTGGACGCACGAAGGCGTCCAGGGTTTCGCGGCTCGGAAACGCCCAGGAGCCTGGACATTCTTCCCGCTTACGCGAGGAATCGGGTCCGCTTGCGAACCCTCCTGGCCGGCGGTTGCGCCTCTGACCTCCCGGAACTGCTCGGGTTTTAGGCGCTCACCGGGCAGGCGATCGCCCTCAGCCGCGCGCGCTGCCCGGACCCGCCGAAGCCTCTGACGAGTTCTCTGAGACGTCGATCCGAGCAGCGAACTGTGCGGTCTGCGCAGCCGAAACGAGTTCTCTGAGACGTCGAATTCAGTCCGGGAGGAACTTGCCCGGGTTCAGCAGGCCTTCCGGGTCGAAGAGCTGCTTGAGCTTCCGCTGGAGGGCCAGGACGGGGGGCGCTTGCTCGAGCGGCAGGAGGTCCTTCTTGGCGACCCCGATGCCGTGCTCGCCGGTGATGGTGCCGCCGAGCTCGATGGCCACCATCGCCATCTGCCGGAGCGCCTCGTCCACCTTCGGCCGCTCCTCCACCGACTCGAAGAGGATGTTCGCGTGGAGGTTGCCGTCGCCCGCGTGCCCGTAGGTGGCCACGGTCAACCCCAGGGCCGCCCCGATTCCCTTGCACCGGTCGATCATCTCCGGGATGTGCGAGCGCGGCACCACCAGGTCCTCGGACAGCTTGTGCTTCGCCAGCCCCCGCAGCGCGATGCTCACCGTCCGCCGCGCTGCCCACAGCTTCTCCCGCTGCCCCTCGTCCTGCGCGAGCCACGTCTCCTTCGCCCCGTGCTGCTCGGCGATCTCCCCCAGACGGGCGAGCTCCCCGAACACCGCCTCGGGCACGTTCCCGTCCACCTCGGCCAGCACGCAGGACCCGGTTCCGGGCGGGAAGTTGAAACCCTTCCCGTCCACCGCCTTCACCGCGAGGTCGTCCATCAGCTCGAGCGTCCTCGGAAGCACTCCCGCGGCCAGGATCGCGCTCACCGCCCGCGCCGCCGCGCGCACGTCGGCGAACACCAGGAGCGCCGTCTGCACCTCGCGCGGCAGCGGCAACAGCTGCAGGGTGATCTCGGTGGCGATGCCGAGCGTCCCCTCGCTGCCCACCAGCAGCCCGACCAGGTCGTACCCGGCCACGCCCTTGATGGTCCGCCGGCCGACGCGCATCACCTCGCCGTCCGGCATCACCCACTCCATCCCCAGCACGTATTCTCGGGTCACGCCGTACTTCAGCGCCCGCGGCCCTCCGGCGTTCTCCGCGATGTTGCCGCCGAGCGTGCACCACGCCCACGAGTTCGGGTCCGGCGGATAGAAGAGTCCCTTCGCCTCCACCGCCTTCATCAGATCTCCGGTCACCACCCCGGGCTCGACCACCGCCACCAGGTCCTCGGTGGAGATCTCCTTGATGGTGTTCATCCGCTCGACGCTGAGGACGATGCCTCCGTACACCGGCATCGACCCGCCGCTCTTCCCGCTCCGCGCGCCGCAGGGAGTGACCGGCACCCGGTGCTCCCGCGCGATCTTCAGCACCCGCGACACCTCGGCCGTCGTCCTCGGCAGCACCACGAGATCTGCCGGGGTCGTCCCGAGGTCCGACTCGTCCTTCCCGTAGTCCGAGAGCGCGTCCGGGTCGCTCTTCAGCGCGCCCGAGCCGAGCGCCTCCGCCAGGGCGGCACGACAGGACTCCAGCTGCTCTCGGGAAGGACGGTTCATCCGAACATCTCCACCAGGCTCCCGCTCATCGCCAGCGGGGCATCCGTACAGAGGAAGGTCACCACCCGCGCGACCTCGGCGGGCGTCATGTCGGGCTCCCAGCCGGAGCCCTGCAGCATCTCGGTGTCGGTGCTGCCGGGGAGCACCGCCGCGACCAGCACGTTGCGGTCCTTCACCTCGGCGGCCAGCGCCTGGGTGAATCCGTTCAGCCCCCACTTGCTCGCGCAGTACGCGGTCATTCCCGCGGTCCCGAGCCGCCCGCTGATCGACGAGACGTTCACCACCCGCCCCCAGCGCCGCCCGGCCATCCCCGGAACGCAGCGCCGGCAGAGGTAGAAGGGCCCGCTCAGGTTCACCGCCAGGATCCGCTCCCAGTCGGCGTCGCTCATCTCCGACACCGGCCGGCGGAGCGCGACCCCGGCGTCGTTCACCAGCACGTCCACCGGCCCGAGCGCTCGCTCCACGCTCGCCACCGCCGCGTCCATGGCCCGGGCATCCGCGACGTCCGCGGCGAGCGCCAGTGTCCGTGCACCACTCGCCCGCAGCGCATCGGCCACCGCGCGGCTCCCGCCTTCCGTGGTGGAGAGGACGGCGACCGCCGCGCCCGCCCCGGCCAGGTGCTCGGCGACCGCCTTGCCGATGCCTCGCGAGCCGCCGGTCACCAGGGCGACCCGTCCAGCGAGACTGCTCACCACGCCGCTCCGGCAGCCGCGATGCGGGCCCAGAGCTCGCGGCGGAGCATCCCGTCCTTGCGCAGCACACCCTCGTAGGCTTCGGCGTGGGTCACCGCGTCCCGTTGCTCCTCGCCCCGGACGCGCAGACAGGCCTGGTGCGCCTCGAGGATGCAGGCCGCGCCCGGGCTCTCCAGCCCCTTTGCCAGCGAGTGCGCCACGCCCCGGGCCAGATGCTCCTGGAGGATGAGCCGGTGCGCCCAGGTGTCGAGCAGCGCCGCGAGCCGCCCGAAGCCCACCACGAACTCTCCCGGGACGTAGGCGATGTGCGCCCGACCCTCGACGGGCAACAGGTGGTGCGGACACATCGAGTGGAAGCGCAGCCCGGTCACCACCACCAGCTCGCCGCGCGAGCCGTCCGGAACCGGGAGCCGCTCGGTGAGCACCGAGTCCGGGTCGCGTCCGTAGCCGTCGAGGAAGTGCTGGACCCATGCCTCGGCCACCCGGGCGGGGGTGCCGGCCAGCTCGGGGTCGTCCGGCGGAAGCCCCGAGGCCTCGAGGAACGCCTGCACCGCGCGGCGCATCGCCTCGAGGTCCGGAGCCCGACCGCCGGCTCCGACCCAGGGCGCCTCGCGCGATCGCCGTGAGTCGCGGCTCAATCCGCGCTGTACGTGACGCAGTACTCGGGCGTTTCCCACAGTCGGAGCTCCTTGAGCTGGGGAAGCTGCGGCTTCAGCCGATCCCACATCCAGACGATCACGTTCTCCGCGGTGGGATTGTCGAGGAAGTCGTTCAGGGTGTGGTGGTCGCACTGGTTGAGGGCGAGCTCCCAGGTCTTCTTCCGGATCTCCTCGAAGTCGAGGATCATCCCGTCGCGCGGGTTGGGCTTCCCGGTCACGACGACTTGCAGCTTGTAGTTGTGCCCGTGCATCCGGAAGCACGGGCCGTCGTAGTAGGGCAGCCGGTGCGCGGCGCAGAAGTGGAAGTCGACCGAGAGGTCCATCGGCATGAAGAGTTCGTAACCCCGATCTCCTGCCCCGGCAAGGCTGGGGCCTGCTCCGGGTGAGCGCTCGCCGGGGGCTCCGCGGACCTGCCCCGGAGGTCGGATCTCAGGCCCGGGCCGGCCCCCCGGAGAGCAGCAGCTTGTTGCGCGCGGCGGAGAGCTGCTGGCGGAGTGAGTCCACCTGCCGTCGCACGTCCTCGAACCCGCGCGTCCCGGCCTGCTCGGCCAGGTCCCGGGCCCGGGCCACCAGCGCGTCGAGCTCCGCCGCGGCGGCGGCCAGGCTCTCCGGGCTCGTCTGCCCCTCGAACGCGCCCGCCACCCGGTGCGTCTCCTGTCCGAGATCTCCGAGCGCGTCCATCAGGAGCTGCAGCTCGCCGCTCCGGGCTTGCAGCTCGAGCGCCCGCGCGTGCGCCCTGCCCGTGAGGTCTTCCTGCATCCGGCGGCTCCGGTCGATCGCCCCGACCAGCGCGCGGGCGTGCTGGCCGATCTCGGCTTCCAGCGCACCGAGGGCGGTGAGCGTGGACGCGGTGCGCTCGATCTGCTTCCGGGTGGTGAGCGAGCCCTGCAGCGCACGCTCCACCACCTCGCGCAGGCGCCGCAGCGTTCCGTCCAGCGCAGTCGCAGCGGACACCAGATCCGGCTCCTCGGGGGGCTCGCTCATCGGGCGTCAGCTCAAGCCCGGTCAGGCGGAGGCGGCGCGAAAAGTTCCCGCCGAGTGTCCGGAGCTGGAACAATGTCCCGGACTGCCAAGGGGGGACCACGTGCTCGGATCCGTGGCGCTGCTGCTGCTCGGAGCTTCATCGACCGGAGCGTGGGGAGAATTCCAGCTCACCGCGACCGGCAACCACACGACCTCTGCCGCCAACGTGAGCTCCTGGGGTGGCTCGGGATCGCTCTTCCTCTCCGGATTCCTCCACCACCGGCTCGTCGACGACGATGCCCCGCTGTCGCTCCAGCCCTACCTTCAGCGGACCGGCTCGGTCGAGGGCACGCTCTCGTTGAACGGGTTCTCCACCGACGCCCCGGGCTACGTCGAGCCGTTCCACGGCGTCACGCTGGGGGGCTCGCTCGCCGTCGACGCCTACCTCACCGAGGTGCTCACGCTCTGGGCCTCGGCAGCGTTCTTTCGCTCGAAGACCGGGGGCGGCTACGGCGGGCCCGGGACCGAGTATCTGTTGCCCCGCCTCGAGGTGGCTCCCGGGGTTCGCTTCGGGGACACGCGCGCCAACGTCGGGTACACCTGGGCGCCGACCATCGCCAACGGCACGTACGACGGGCGCGGGCTCGGAGAGCTGTTCCTTCGCATCAACAGCGTGATCGCGCGCCACGTGTCGCTGTCGCTGCTCGGGGCGCTCATCCTCTCGGGGGCGCGAGGGAGCGTCTCGCTCGCGGTCTTTCCGGCCAGTCGCGTGGGGCTCGGCGCAGGATTCGAGTACGCCGAGGGCGCCATCTACTTCGACTCCCGCGCCGTCTCCCGGCAGTGGCAGGCCTGGGGAAACCTGAGCCTGTGGCCGGGGCGGACCTGGGCGCTCGGCCTCGAGTACCGCTTCGTGCACACCGTGCAGCCCGATGTGATCACCGCGATCCCACTCGACGCGCACCGGGTCGCGGTGTCCGTCGTCGTCCGTCTGGACTGAGCTGCACATCGGGGACGACACCGTGCGCGCTCGCCGGTCAGTTTCCGGGCGGACGCGCTGCCCTCCGGGATGCCGTCGTCCGCGCGCCGCCGAGCACCCGCGCCAGCGCCATCACCCCGCGGCGAATCTCCTCGGGAGGCACCGCCGCGAATCCGAGCTGAAGCCCCTCGCAACGGAAGTCGCCACGCCACTCGCGTCCGAGCTCCGTCACCTCCACTCCCTCCTTCGCCGCCGCGGCGACGATGGGCCCGGCACGCAGACCCGGACCGAGCAAACCCGCCGTCTGCAGACCCGCCTCGACCCGCGAGAGGACCAGGAGAGACCCGAGCGCGTCCGCCGCGGATTGCTGGAGGACCGCGAGCCGCTCGGCGTAGACCTCGCGCATCCGCCGCACGTGCCGTCCGAGGTGCCCTTCCTCGAGGAACGCGGCGAGGACCGCCTGGTCGAGCACCGGCGGGTGTCGCACCGTCGCCGATCTCAGCGCGGCCACCCGCTCGACCAGTCCCTCGGGGAGCACCAGGTAGCCGAGGCGGAGCGCCGGGAAGAGGACCTTTCCGAAGCTCCCGGCGAGCATGACCGGCGCATCCGGCTCGAGGCCCTGCAGCGCGGGGATCGGCCTGCCCTGGTAGCGGAACTCGCCGTCGTAGTCGTCCTCGAACAGCACCGCGCCGCTGGACCGCGCCCAGCGGAGCAGCGAGAGGCGCCGCGCCACGCTCATCGTCACCCCGAGCGGGTACTGGTGCGCCGGCGTCGTGTAGACGAGGCGGGCTCCCTGGAGACGCCGGCGGTCGATCACCAGGCCCTCGGCGTCGACCGGTACCGGGACGAGCCGGGCGCCCACTGCCGAGAAGACACGCGCAGCACCCCCGTACCCTGGATCCTCCAGACAGACGCGGTCGCCGGGGTCGACGAGCAGCCGCGCCGCGATGTCGAGCGCTTCCTGGACGCCGGACACGATGGCGACCTGCCCCGGCTCGCACCGGGCTCCACGGGCTGCGCGGAGATGGGCGGCGACCGCCTCGCGCAGCGGCAGGTACCCGAGCGGCTCGCTGCCCAGCAGGAGCCGCGTCGACGCCCGGCGCAGCACCCGACCGGTCACCTGCGCCCAGAGCGTCGCCGGGAAGAGCTCGAGCGCGGGCAGATCGGTCCGGAAGGCGTGCGTCCTCCGGGGCTCGAGCACCGGGAACGACTGAACGCGGCGAGCGAACTGCGAGAGGCGGAGCCTCCGAGGACGTCGCGGCATCGTCGCGCGCTCCGGCGACTGTCCCACACCGAGGAGCGCATCCGGCGGCACCGCACCGACGAACGTGCCTGCACCGACCGTGGAGCGGAGGTAGCCCTCGGCCTGGAGCTGGGCAAAGGCCGCGACCACCGTTCCCCGGGCGAGCCCGTGCTGCCGCGCGAGGTCCCGCGTCGCCGGGAGCCGGGCGCCGGCGTGGAGCCTCCCCTCGAGGATGGCCTGGCGGACGCCCTCGTAGACCCAGCGCTGCGCGGGCTGCGCATCCGGCCGGGAGCCGAGGACCAGCTCGAGAGTGCCGCTGCGCCGGGGCATGGGAAGTGGACCAGCCAAATTACAATAATTGGGCGTTTCGGAATGGTCCACCGCCCGATAGCTCCAGCACATGAACCTTCCTCTCTCGCTCGTCCGCGCGGCTCCGCGGTTCGCCCGGCTCGCGCTCGGCGCCGCGTTCCTCTCCGGCATCGCCAGCCGCTTCGGGCTGTGGGGAAAGGGCGTGGGCTACGGGAGCTTCTCGGCCTTCGAGCAGTACACCGCGGAGGTGAACGCCTTCATGCCCGCGGCGAGCATCCCCTTCCTGGCCTGGGCGGCGACGGCGGCGGAGCTGTGCCTCGGGCTGGCCCTGGTGCTCGGGGTGTGGCGCCGGGCGGTGGCGCTGGCGTCGGCGACCCTCCTTCTGATCTTCGGTGGAGCGATGGCACTGTCGCTGGGAATCAAGTCGCCGCTCGATTACTCGGTGTTCTCTGCCTCGGCGGCCGCGCTGCTCCTGGCCACCCGCGACGAGGCCGGTACTCCGTGACACCTCCCACGATGCGCGCGCCGCTCGACATCGCCCCGCCGGCACCCGCCGCTCCCGCCGGCGACGCAGCCGACCATGCCGGAATGGCCGACTGGCTCCTCCTCGTCGGGCCAGGGCTCATCTGGGGTGCCTCGTTCCTCTTCATCGCCGAGGGGCTCCAGTCGGTGGGTCCGAACGGGCTCACCTTCGCCCGGATCCTCGTGGGGTTCGTCGTTCTCGGCCTCGTGCCGAGCGCCCGGAGGCCGATCCCCCGGGCGGACCGGGGGAAGGTCCTCCTCCTCGGCCTCATCTGGCTCGCGCTTCCGCTGAGCATGTTCCCCCTGGCCGAGCAGCGGGTGTCCTCTGCGCTCACCGGGATGATGAACGGCGCCAATCCGCTCTTCGTGGCGATCGTCGCGGCAGCCTTCTCCCGGCGGATCCCCGGGCGTGACGTCCTGGTCGGCCTCGGGGTCGGGCTCGCCGGCACCGTGCTCGTCGCCCTGCCGAGCCTGAGCCTCGGCGGGAGCAGCCTGGTCGGGGTGCTGCTCATCCTCACCGGGGTGACCTGCTATGGCTTCGCGCTGAACCTCGCCCGTCCGCTCCAGCTGCGGAACGGCGCGTTGCCGGTCATCTGGCGCGCGCAGGCCTGGGCCTTGCTGATGACTGCGCCGCTCGGCGTCCCGGAGCTGCTGCGGGCGCACTGGACGCCCGGGCCGCTGCTCTCCGTGCTGGCGCTGGGCGCGCTCGGAACCGGCGTGGCCTACGTGCTCCTCGCGGTGGCGGCCGGGCGGATGGGAGCGACGCGCGCGGCCGCGACCACCTTCCTCATCCCGGGCGTCGCCCTCCTCCTCGGGTGGCTCGTCCGGGGCGAGCACGTCGCCACGCTGTCGATCGTCGGCGGGGCGGTCTGCGTGGGTGGCGCCTGGCTGATGCGCCGGGCGCAGCTCGCCGTGCACTGAGGCGCTCCGGCAACCGCGTCCAGCAGATGGCTCGCTCGCCTTGCTGGAGATCCAGTCCAACTGCCTGTCACCACAGGGGAACCGCGCTCGAACGAGTTCTCTGAGACGTCGCTCCCTGCGCCCGGACGAGTTCTCTGAGACCTCGCCTTACCCCCTCGAAACGAGTTCTCTGAGACATCGCCAGCCCAGTTCTGCGAGACGTCCTCACTCCCCCAGGCCGCCTCAAACGAGTTCTCTGAGACGTCGCCAGGACGACTTCTCTGAGACCTCCTGACGAGAGCTCCTCACTCCCCCAGGCCGGCTCGAACGAGTTCTCTGAGACATCGACCGTCCGCGCGACTCCGGACTTCCGTCCGGGCTGCCGGATGGGGTCTCCTGGCTGCCCATGCCGCACCGTCGCCGAGGCGCTCCGCCGTCCCACCCCGAGCCCGAGCACCGCACGTCGTTCCCTCACTTCCGGCGCATCCCGACCCGGTGGATGGACAACGATGTCTACGGGCACGTCAACAACGTCATCTACTACTCGTACTTCGACACCGTGGTGAACGCCTTCCTGGTGAACGACGCCGGGCTCGACATCGAGTCCGGGCCGGTGATCGGCCTCTGCGTCGAGTCGCAGTGCCAGTACTTCACCTCGGTCGCCTTCCCCGACGTCCTCGACGCCGGCCTGCGCGTCGCGAAGATCGGCCGCTCGAGCGTGCGTTACGAGGTCGGCATCTTTCGCTCCGGCCAGAAGGCGGCTGCCGCGCAGGGCCACTTCGTCCACGTCTTCGTGGACCGGATCACCCGCCGGCCGGTCGACCTGCCCGACCGCATGCGAATCGCCCTCACCCGTCTCTGCTGAAGCTCAGAACAGCACCGACTCGTCGGTGGGCGGGTCGGTCAGGAGCGCGTTCTCGGCGCCCACGACGGCGAAGGTGATCACCAGCGGTATCCGGAATCGCGCCAGCTGATCGAGCGCTGCCGGCTCCCACTCCAGCTGGACCTCGTCCCCCTCGTTCCCGCCGAGCTCGTAGAGGACGAGCAGATCCAGGAACGCGTCGCTCACCCCGGGCAGTCTCGACAGATCGGGGAGCCCGCCGCCGAAGCGAGACAGGAGAGCGGCCACGCACGCGCCGGGCGTCGCCCCCTCGGCCTTCAGACGCCAGACGCCCACCTTCGTCTCGTACGTCCGGCCGCTCGGCGAGACCTGTCTCTCGCCCCGGCTCCGGGTCCGGGTGGGCGTCACGCCGAGGAGCGCGCTCACCGCAGCCGGATCCAGCTGCTCGCCTCGGAGGATCAGGTCGAGCTCGAACATCGCCGTCCCGCCACCCGCCTCGCCTACTTCACCGCCGCGGAGATCTTCTTGAACTCCGGCGTCCCCGCCACCCCGAGGAGGTCGAACAGCACCGCCTCGACCGAGGA
>Ga0081540_1004503_pt1 | contig 10581 bp, 12 predicted proteins | sample TabmetS2T1R1_FD_71024 | JGI IMG/M metagenome (GOLD analysis project Ga0081540, IMG submission 71024) | Tabebuia heterophylla rhizosphere microbial communities from the University of Puerto Rico - S2T1R1 | ecosystem: Host-associated > Plants > Roots > Rhizosphere ... | reverse complement strand
GCCTCCGCACCGTCAACACCCGTGCGATCGACCTCACCGAAGCGTTGCTCCTGCTCAGCCGCGCCGACCAACGGTCCTTCACGCGGGAACACGTCGACCTGTCCCTGATCGCGGAAGAAGCGACTGAAACGCTCCTCCCCCTCGCGGAACAACGCGGCCTCACCATCGAGACCTCCGGCGACGCGACCCCCACCATCGGCTCACACGCGCTCCTGCTGCAGTTGAGCACGAACCTCGTTCAGAACGCGATCGTCCACAACCTCCCCGAGCAGGGCAGCGTGTGGGTCACGACCAGCGTTCACCCCGAGAGTGCGGTGCTCACCGTCGAGAACACCGGCGAACAACTCACCCCACACGCGGTTGCCGCCCTTGCCGAGCCGTTTCTTCGCGGCAGCAAACGCATACGCACCGACGACGCGGGTATCGGCCTCGGGCTGGCAATCGTCAAAAGCATCACGCAGGCACACGATGGAACCCTCACCCTCACCCCCCGGGCCGCCGGGGGGCTCTGTGCCACGGTCCAACTACCAGCCGCACCCGTGGACGAGCGCAGCACAGGAATCTCAAAGGCGACCTGATCCCCCGCCGACACGGCGGACCTCGGCGGTGTAGAGCGGGCCGGCGAACGTCCCTTCGACGAGCGGTACCGGCTTGGTGGAGGCAACCAGCCGGTAGAGATCGCTCGTCCCCGCGAGGACGCCGGCACCCACGTACTGGTTGAAGTCCGGCACGCGCGCCTGGATCGTGAAGCCCATGCGGACCATGTCGCTCTGAACGGCGAACGTGGTCTCTGCGCGACGAGATCCGAACGAGAAGAAGACGGTGCCCGCTCCCTGAAGCGCTTCCGCGGCGCGCGAGAGGAAGAGCCGTGCGCCCGCCGCGGTGTACGGGGGGTCGGTCAGCACTGTGTCGAACGAGCCGGCGAGCTCGCCCGGCAGCGGGCTCCGAAGGTCATGCTCGATACAGGCAACCGCGAACGGGGCACGCGCCAGTTCTCGGCGTGCGAACGCGATCACGCTCGGGTCGACGTCGACGACGGTGAGCTGCTCGAGCGTCTGCCCGGAGCCGAAGCGTGCGACGACGCTTGCGATCGCGAGCGAGACGAGATCGTCGTCGCCGAGGAGCAGCACGCGCCGACCCACGAGCGCGTCCGCTTCGTGGAGCGCGAGCACGCGCCGGAGCTTCGTCTCGACCGTGCAATGGCACTGATCGAGCTCGACGCGCGGCGCCGGCGCCCGGCGGGCGAGGCGCGCAACGTCGCGCACCGACGCCGCGAGCACCGGCGGGACGACGAGCCCGCGCCCGGCGCAGTGCGGGCACGCGCAGGTCGGGACGGCGAGCCGCTGCGCCCGGAACAACGCACGCCCGGAGGCCGTGAGCTGCGCAGGGCGTTCGAACGCGACGACGTCGCGTTTCCTCAGCTCGCCGCAGATCGACGCGACGATCGGCACGGGCAGACCGGCAGCGCGGCTGAGCCGGCGTGTCGAGACCGGTTCGAGGCGCACAAGCGCGTCGACGACCGCGCGGACGCCGGCCACGCCCTCGACGAGCCCGACCTCGCTCGCGACCTCGCGGAGGATCGCCTCCGTCTCAGCCAACGGGCCTCGCGATGGACGTGACACGCGAACGAACCGCCCCGAGCTCGGCGCAGACGACCTCGAGCACCTCTTCGCCGCGGACGTCGCCGTAGGTGAGCAGGTCGACGTTCGCGAGCGAAAACTCCGGCCAGGTGTGGATGCTCAAATGCGATTGTGCGAGGACGAGCACGCCCGTGACCGCGCCGTTCGGAAAGACGCAGAACTGCTCGCCCAGCACCGTCGCGCCGCCCGCGTTCGCGCCGGCATAGAGCGCAGCGCGAAGCCGGTCCCCGTCCATGAGGACAGAGGCGTCGCCAACCCACGCGTCCAGCGCGTGCAGGCGCATCTCCTCGATTCGGTGTTCGCCGAGCGCGTGCTCGGGTGCTGCGTGCAAGGGCTCTCCTTCGCTCGAGTGGCCTCAGGCGCCGCCGGGCGAACGAGTCGAACCGCTCTACGCGGAGCTCCCCCTGATCGCAGTCAGGCGACGCCGAAGAAGGGGGCAAAGATCGCAGTCATTGCGTGCACCTCCTCCTTCCGTCGCCGACGCGTCGAGGGTAGCGGCGGCCGCACGACCGCGTCAAGGCGCTCCACCGGCGGCTTGGGCCCCGTGTTCCACGAGTATGGCGCCGGGGAACTCGTCGAGGTCGGACTTGGCCTGGCGGCGGCCGAAGCTGCCGGTCAAATTTGGCTTGGTTCGAGCGGAAGAGGCCGGCGATCGACGGGCGAGGAGTGGATGATCGAGGTGGTGGTGCGGCCGAAGGGCGTGAAGCGGTCGAGCACCGGCTCGAGCTCGTCGATCGAGCGCAGGTGCAGCTTGAGGAAGAAGCAGTCTTCGCCGGTGATGCGATGGCACTCGACGACTTCGGGTGTGTCGCGCGCGATCTGCCGGATCTTGTCGAGCTGGCGTGTGGCCGGCGCGACGCGGACCACGGCGGCGACTGCGTAGCCGAGCTTGGTCGGGTCGAGCTCGGCGTGGTAGCCGCGGATGACGCCTTCGCGCTCGAGCTGCCGCACGCGCTCGGCGACTGCCGGTGGGGAGAGGTTCACCCGCCGGCCGAGCTCGGCCATTGACAGGCGCGCGTCGCCCTGCAGTTCCTCGAGGATAGCCTGATTCACCGCGTCGAGCATCGACGAAAGCGTAACGCGGAAAAGTCCGTGACTTCCACTGTCTTGCGTCCAAAATAGGTTCGTGGAGTAAAGGCGAAACCGGCCTGCCTCACCGAAAATGAGGTCGTGCGTGATCTGTCGCGGGCCGTGTTCGGAACCTCGAGGCGCGTTGGCGATCTTCCCGGTTACTCGTACTTCGTCGGAAGCGCGATCTTTCATTATCTGGGCCCGGCGCTGGCGGTCCTCTTGTTTGCCCTCGTGCCGCCCGCTGGAGTCGCGTGGCTCCGGATCGCGACCGCCGCCGGTGTCTACCTGGCGTGGCGGCGCCCGTGGCGAGCGGCCCGACACGCCGGCCGCCGCGCGTGGCTGACCGTCGCCGCGATGGGTGTCGTTCTCGGCGTGATGAATCCCGTCTTCTATCTCGCGATCGACCGGCTCCCGCTCGGCACCGTCGCGGCGATCGAGTTTCTACCCGTGATCGCGCTCGCCGCTGCCGGCGTGCGATCGCAGCGGAACGCATTCGCGCTCGCGGCCGCAGTCGCCGGCGTCTACCTGATCACCGAAGTGCGCATCGCGGGACAGCCACTCGGCTTCGCCCTCGCATTCGTGAACGCAGCGCTGTTCGCCCTCTACATCGTGCTCGCCCATCGCGTCTCGCGCGAGCCACAACTCGGCGGCATCGACGGCCTCGCCGTGGCGATGGTGGTTGCCCTCGTGGTCGTCACGCCGGTCGGCGGGCCTGCTGCGCTCGGGAGCCTCCTCAACCCGACTGCCGTAGCGGCCGGAATCGCTGTCGGCCTCACCTCGTCTGTAATCCCGTACGTGTGCGATCAGCTCGCGATGCGAAAGATGGCGCGATCGACCTACGCCCTGGCCGTGTCGCTTCTACCCGCGACCGCCACGGTGGTCGGCATCGTAGTGCTCGCCCAGATCCCCACACTTCAGGACGCGCTCGGGGTCTGCCTCGTCGTGCTCGGCGTCGCCGTCCACAAGGAACGCTCAGCTCGGGAACCGCGCGTGCGTCGAGCGGGGTCGAGAACGAAGCGTCGGTGGGCGACGGAGTCCGCAACCGGCGGATCCCGACGGTGACGCAAACGAGCGCTCACTTGCCGATCATCACCTCGGTCGCCTTGATCAGGACCGTGACGTCGTCGCCTTCGGCGAGCTCGAGATGCTCCGCGCTCTCACGGGTGATCGCCGCCGTGACCGACTGGCCGCCGATGTCGACCGTGATCTCGGACATGATCGTGCCGAGCTTGACGTCGGTGACCTTGCCTGCAAGCTGGTTGCGCGTACTGAGCTTCATGTCTCCCTCCGATCGGTTGGCTCCAGGTGCGCTTTGAGGCTGGACGCCGAGCTTACGCACCGATCGATGTGGCCGCCCGGTAGCATCGGGCGCGTGGACTCCGCCGTCTCGCTCGGCGACGCGCAGGTCGCCGCCGATCTGATGCTCGCCAACCCGAAGACGCTTCCGGCGGACGCGACCGTCACCGAGGTACGCGAGCAACTCGCGAACCCGAAGGTGCAAACGGTGTTGCTGGCCGACGGACCAAGCTTCCGCGGCGCCGTCACTGCGATCCCTGCCGAGGCCGCGGGACCCGAGCCCGCGCTCACCTACGCCGAGGCAGATCCCGACCTCATCTCGCCCGACGCACCGGCGGCGATCGCCGCCGAACGTGCCGCCGCCAATCCGCACCGGAGAGTGATCGTCCTCGACGACCAACACAACCTGCTCGGCCTTCTCTGTCTCAACGCCAGCCGCACCGGCTTTTGCCAGACCCCCAGCGGCCACAACGACAGCTGATCAAGCCTTCGACGCCTAATTGAAGTGGGGCATGGCGGCGACTTCTGCCCACCACTCGTCCCCAAAGTCTGGCCGGAAGATCTGACCGACGAGCGTGAAAGCGGCCGCCGTTGTCGGCACGTCAATCACAAATGAGTAGACGCCGGCCGCTTCGTCGTAGCTGGCGCACTTGACGCCCCGCAGCTCCGACCCGGCGCTCAGAGGGCCTCCCACCAGCCGTCGCGCGTTCGACCCACCGCGAACTTTGAAGAGCCCCATCGCACCTCCCGATAGGCCGCTGAGTCTGTCACGGTTCGCCGTGCCGTGGCATTGCCTAGGCACGTCGAAGCGCATCAGCTGCAGGACGGACCGTGCCATGACCGATGAGATCGGAGCGGCGGCCGGGTCGAATCGACGACGACAAACCCGACGAGAAGAGTGCCGCGACCATGAAACCGACGACTGTCACGCACGTCTCCGTCGACGGAGTGATGCAGGGCCTCGGCGGGCCGGACGAGGACCGCAGGGGCGGATTCGAGCGCGGCGGATCGGCCCTGCCGCTGTTCGTCGACGAGGCCGCGACCTTCCCGGCCATGTCTTCGAGCGAGCCGACGCTCGAGCTGGTCGACTCGCGTGCCACCCCCATTGGGGTGACGATCGAGGTCTACCGGCCCACCGAGCGCCCGGAGTATGCAACGGCCACGGCCGACTGAAGCACGTTCCGACGCAATCTCCCCGCGGCCGCAGCGGCCGCCTACCGAGGAGGCACGATGAGCAAGCTCAGGTGTTCTATCTCGATCTCGCTGGACGGCTTCGTCGCCGGCCCGAACCAGAGCGAGGAAGAGCCGCTCGGCAAGGGCGGCGAGGGGCTCCACGACTGGGTGATTCGGCTGGCCGCCTGGCGCGAAGCCCACGGCATGGAAGGGGGCGAGGTGACCGAGAGCACCCGGGTACTCGAGGAATCGCTCGAGAACGTCGGTGCCGGGGTGATGGGCCGGAACATGTTCGGCCCGCCCGTCGGCGGTCCGTGGGGCGACGGCCGGTGGAAGGGATGGTGGGGCGACGACCCGCCCTACCGCTACCCCGTGTTCGTCGTCACGCATCACCCGCGTGAACCCCTGGAGATGGAGGGAGGGACCACGTTCCACTTCGTCACCGACGGGATCGAGTCCGCGCTCGACCAGGCAAGGAAGGCCGCCGGCGGCAAAGACGTGATGCTCTGGGGCGGCGGCGCCATCGTCGGGCAGTACCTGGCGGCAGGACTGCTGGACGAGCTCGAGCTCCACGTCGTCCCGGTGTTGCTCGGCGACGGTGCTCGCATCTTCGGCAATCTCGGGGACGCGGCGGTGCAGCTCGAGCAGATCCGTGCCGTCGAGGCCCCCGGCGTCACGCATCTCAAGTACCGAGTGGCGAGCTGAACCCGGGAGCCCGGCTAGCTCGGCCTTGCCGGGACGAACCGCTCGACAAAGTCGAGCGCCGTCTGCGCGACCTCCTGCCAGCCGTGGTCGATGGTCAGCGAGTGGCCGCGGTTGGGCATCTTCTTGATCTCGGTGACGCCCGGGTTGTGCTTCTGCCGCTTGTAGGCGGCGTTGGCGATCGCCCAGGGGACCGTATGGTCCTTCTCCCCGTCGATGATCAGCAGGGGACCCCGGTCGGGGTTCTTCGTGTCCACCTTGGACTCCGTCCACGGGTTGACGTTCGCGTTGCCCATCTGCGCCAGAGCGATCCCGGAACCGGCGACGTGGTACGTGTCGTACAGGCGCTTCGACTCGTCCTCGTCGAGAGCGTTCGTCCAGCCGTACTTGAACTGGTCGAAGGTGAGCGTGATCGCACGGCCCCGCGTGCGCGGGTCGATCAGGAACGGCCCCACCCCCTTGAGCACGGAGCCCGGCAGCGGCAGAACGCCGCGGAAGACGCCGGGATCGATCGCCACCGTCGCCGCCGCGAGACCCTTGCCTGCGAGGATCTGCGCCAGCAAGCCGCCGGTCGAGTGCCCCATTACCACTGGTTTCTTGTCCAAGGCACTGATGATTTCGGTCGTGTGATCGGCGACCTGCTTCAAGGTCTTCTTCGCCAGTACGTCCGGGTTCGCCCGCGCCTCTTCGACGGTCTCCGGATCGTCCGGCCAGTCGGGCGTGAGCGGCGCGTAGCCGGCCTGCTGGAAGAAGTCGGCCCAGTTGGCCCAGCTGCTCGGTAGCAGCCAGAGCCCGTGGATGAAGACGACAGGCGTGTTGCCAGAGGCGTTGGCCGCCTCGATCTCACGGTTCTCCCGCTCCGAAATTGACGCCATGACGAGCTCCCTCCCGGTCGGGTGCGGTCAACCCGACCCTATCGAAGTGATTGAGTCGCCAAGGTGAGCAAGCTCGTTCTCCTAGCTGAGGTACATCAGGACTACCTGCTGCAGGCCAGGCAGATGCAGGCGCTCTCCTTCGTGGTGCACATCCCGCTGGTCTGCTTCGGGATCGCGTTCCCGGCAATGGTGCTGTTCGTCGAGTGGCTCTATCTGCGCACGGGCGACGAGCTCTACCGGACGTTGGCGAGGCGCTGGACGAAGGTGATGGCGGCGCTGTTCGCCGCCGGGGTCGTGACCGGGACGATCCTCAGCTTCGAGCTGGGCCTACTGTGGCCCGCCTTCACCGCCAGCTTCGGCAGCGTCTTCGGCCTCGGCTTCGCGATCGAGGGCTTCTCCTTCTTCCTGGAGGCGATCTTCATCGGCATCTACATCTACGGCTGGGACCGCCTCTCTCCCCGCGCCCACTTCGCCAGCGGCATCCCGATCGCGATCGCCGGCTTCACCGGCTCCCTGACGGTGATCTCGGTCAACGGCTGGATGAATCACCCGACCGGCTTCGAGCTGCGTCAGGGCGAAGCGGTCGACGTGCACCCAGTCGACGCGCTCTTCGGCAATCCCTACTTCTGGCACGAGCTCGTGCACATGTACCTGGCGGGCTACATGGTCACCGGCTTCGTCGTCGCTGGCGCCTACGCGGCCGTCCGTCTGCGCGGACGCTGGGGCCGCTACGAGCGCACCGCGCTTGCGATCCCGCTCGCCGTCGCCGCGCTCTGTGCGCCGGTGCAGGTGCTCGTCGGCGACTGGAACGGGCGTGAGGTCGCCCGTGCGCAGCCGACCAAGCTCGCCGCCTTCGAAGGGCTCGGCGAGACGAGACGGGGCGCACCGGTGCACGTGCTCGGCTGGTACCGCGACGGCCACGTCGACTTTGGGATCCCCATCCCGCGGATGCTTTCCCTGCTCGCGTTCCACGACCCGGACGCGCGCGTCGAGGGGCTCGACGCCGTCCCGCCGGACGAGCGCCCGCCGGTCAACGTCGTCCGCATCGCCTTTCAGACGATGGTCGGGATCGGGACCTTCCTCGCCCTGCTCGGCGTCACGTTTCTCGCGGTTCGCTGGCGGCGCAAGCGCCTACCGGAGTCACGGTGGTTCTACCGCGCGCTCGTGCTGGCGGGGCCGCTGTCGGTCGTGGCGCTGATCTCGGGCTGGGTGACGACCGAGGTCGGGCGACAACCCTGGGTCGTCTACCGGGTGATGCGAACGTCCGAGGCCGTCACCGGCGCCGGGGGCATCCCGGTCGGCTACGCGACGCTCGCGCTCGTCTACCTCGGGCTCGCGCTTGCGGTCGCCTGGATTCTTCGGCGTCTCGCCCGCGCTCCGCTCGCCGAGGAGCCCTGATCGTGCATCTCTACGATCTGCCGCTCGTCTTCGCGCTCATCGGGCTCGCCTTCTACACCGTGCTTGCCGGAGCCGACTTCGGCGCCGGCTGGTGGCAGCTGACGGCGGGGAAAGGCCAGGACGCCGACTCGATCCGCGACCACGCCCACCACGCGATGGGACCCGTCTGGGAGGCGAACCACGTCTGGCTCGTCTTCGTGCTGACCGTCGTCTGGACCGCCTACCCGGTCGCGTTCGGCTCGATCGCCTCCACGCTCGCGATCCCGCTCTTCATCGCCGCGGTCGGGATCATCTTCCGCGGCACCGCCTACGCCCTGCGCGCCGGCGCGTCGACGAAGCGCGAGCTCGGCGCGATCGACACCGCCTTCGCCCTCTCGTCGATCCTGACCCCGTTCGCGCTCGGTGCCGCGATCGGCGGGATCGCCTCGTTCCGCGTTCCGGTGGGGAACGCCGCCGGCGACCCGTGGACGAGCTGGCTCAACCCGACCTCGCTGCTGATCGGCGTCCTCGCCGTCGTGACCGCCGCGTACCTCGCCGCCGTCTTCCTCTGCGCGGACGCCGCCCGACTGGGGGAACCGGAGCTCGAGCGGAAGTTCCGCGCCCGCGCGCTCGCTGCCGGTCTCGTCAGCGGGGCGATCGCGCTCGCCGGCCTGCCCGTGCTGCGCTTCGACGCCGAGCCGCTCTACCACGGTCTCGTCGAGGGCAAGGGGCTGATCGGCCTGATCGCGTCGATCGTCGCCGGCTGCGCAACGCTCGCGCTCGTCTGGTGGAGGCGCTACGAGGCCTCCCGCTACACGGCGGCGCTCGCCGTCGCCGCGATCATCGCCGGCTGGGCGCTCGCGCAATCGCCGGTCTTCCTCGAGGGACTGACTGTCCGACAGGCGGCCGCAGGGCGGGACACGCTCGTGGCTGTGACCGTCGCCGTGCTCGCGGGAGCGGTGATCCTCTTCCCCTCGCTCGCGCTGCTCTTCCGACTCGTGCTCGGCGGAAGCCTTGGCCTTGGCGAAGGCGTGGCCGAGCGGCCGGATGAGGGGCGCTCTCTCCTCACCGTCCTCGGACCAGGACTGCTGCCGCGGCTCGCGATCGCCTTCTTCGTGGCCGGGATCGGATTCCTCACCGTCGCCGACGCGGCCTGGGCGCATTCGCTCGGCGTCCTCTGCTTCTTCGCGTTCATCGTGGCCGCGTTTCCGGCCGCGCTCCCGCCCGATCTCCTGCAAACCGGATTAAAAAGACGCTAAGAATCGGGGCGCGGCGCCAACTCATCGGCCGATCGTGCGTCTCTTGTTCTTCGCGTGAGTACAAGCTCGACCAGAGACGAAGGGGAGACGATCGACAGCGCGGTGACCCGCAGGATGTCGCGTCGGCGCATGCGTCCCGGGTGGGCGTGGTTTGCGGGAGGCGACGGCTTCGTCCTCCGGAACGTCCCCAGCGAGGCGAGCTTCCTCAACGGGCTCGGCATGTGGGTCGCGGGGATGGCGGTCGTCAGCGGCTTCGGGATGACCGTCGCCGCCAGCCAGTGGTGGAGCACGTCGATCACGAGCGTCCTGTGGGTGCTCCCGGTCTGGGCCGTGCTCTACTGCCTGATCGAGCGCCTCGTCCTGAAGAGCTTCGGCACGAGCTGGGCCTGGAACCTCGTCCTCACGATCCCGCGCCTCGTGCTCTCGCTCGCGATCGCGCTCGTGATCGGGCTGCCGATGGCGCAGGTGATCTACAGCGGGTCGATCAACGACGAGCTCAGCAAGACGACGACGACCCGGATCCACGAGGCGACGAACCAGATCACACGCACGTACGACGCGAAGGTGGCTGCTGCGCAGAAGGAGATCGATGCGGCGCAAGCCAGGGAAACGCGTCTCCAGAGGCAGGTCACGAACAGCCGCTTCCTCGCCGACTGCGAGGCCGGTCTTCAGAGCTGCTCGCAGACCCACAAGCTCGGGCGCGGACCCTTCTTCAGGCGCGACGCCCGCCGAGCGGCCGCCGCCGCCGCGGAGCTGAAGCGCGCCCGTCCGCAGATCGAGGCGGCGATCGCCGCGAACCAGCGCAAGATCGCGGCCTGGCGGACCGCCGAGAGCGGCCAGATCGCGAACCGGATCGCCACGATCAAGGCCGACCGCGACTTTCTCGCCCGCCAGGCTGCGCTCGAGCGCGTCGAGAAGGCGAGTCCCGCGGTGAAGAAGTACGTGGAGTTCTTCCTCGTGTTCCTGATCGCCATCGACCTCGTCGCGCTGATGCTCAAGCTCACGCATCTCTTCAGCACCGGCGGCGCCTACGAGCGGAGCGCGGCCGCGCTGCGGTCGAACGACCTCGTCGAGGTGCACCGCCTCCAGGAGCGCGCCAACGTGCTCACCCGCCGCATCACGCTCCAGTCGCAGGCCCTGCAAGACGCCGACGAGCTCAGGATTCGGGGCGAGATCTCACGCGAGCCC
>Ga0081540_1004502_pt1 | contig 10582 bp, 15 predicted proteins | sample TabmetS2T1R1_FD_71024 | JGI IMG/M metagenome (GOLD analysis project Ga0081540, IMG submission 71024) | Tabebuia heterophylla rhizosphere microbial communities from the University of Puerto Rico - S2T1R1 | ecosystem: Host-associated > Plants > Roots > Rhizosphere ... | reverse complement strand
AGGTTGTTGCCCCGCCGCAAACGGTCCGGTCCCGTAGCTCAACTGGATAGAGCATCAGATTTCTACTCTGAGGGTTGCAGGTTCGAATCCTGCCGGGATCGCCATCACCGTCCGCGCAGCGTTGCAAATCAATGGGTTGGCGGGCCGTTAGGCACCGGTCCGAAAACGGTTGGTCACTTGATGTTGCCGCTTTGATCCGATCGCTTGCGGAATCGATAGTTGCTGATCCGCGCGGGGTGGATCGGCGAGCGCTGGCGATTATTGTTGGCAGCCAAATACAAAGCGCGTCGGGACGGTCATGAAGTTCACCCGCATCGTCGGTCCCATTGAGGAAATGGAAGTGTGGAACGCGAACAGCAATGCCGCTTCGTTCGTGATCAGTTACGAGAATAGAAGCGGTCCCGGCTTTCACGGGCAAACCGGCTTTGCAGTGTCTTGGCGTCCAATCGGTCAGAATAGGTCCGCCGTTAGCGTTGGCGGATCGCCCTTCGAGACGCTTGCCGAAGCAAAGGAAGCCTGCAACGCGATGGCGGCGATCCTCACAAACGCAGGTGGACCGAGGGGCCCTCGCATTAATTTCGATGCGAGAGCGGTTCTTCGCAAGTGGCCTTCACTTCGGAATGAACGCCGTAGCGCGGCCAACGGACCATATCTGCTCATCGACAGCACGCTCGATCATTGTTTACGGGTGCTAATGGCTAAACCGACTTCCGCGCGACACCTGTACGAAATCCGCACGGCGCCGCGGCCGCCATTGGCAGATGCCGTCCTGCCTGGCGGCTTCATCCTCGAACTCGCGCGGCAGCGGGGATTTGATCGGACAGATCGCGTCGTTACGGCGGGAGACCGGGATCCAGCCAGGCGATCATGACCGCCGCCATCCACAGCCCTGTCCGAAAAACTTTACACAATCTTCGCAAGTTTGCACGAAACATGCCCCCGCTGGGGGATTGAGTTGGAGTATCCCCAATGAGGTCCCACGAACGGCGGCTGGCAGCCGTAAAAAAAACGACAGCTACTCTCATTGCCGAGCTGACCGAATTGATCAGACTACAAGACCGGATCAGGAAAGTGGAATTGGCGCGGAGGTCGCCTCGAATTGAGCGCCGACAAAAGCAGGCGCCGGTTCCATTAAGAGGCTTGCACTAGTTTGGCAACCCCGGCAGGACCGCCACCAGGCCAGGCGATTCTTTCCATTTCCGCCTGGGCGATGCCGAACAAGTAGTCGAACGTAATTTTTGTTTTCGAAGCGCAGCCGGAGGGAGGCGCGGTTATACCGTCTCAGTTTTGCGACGCATTGACGGGCCGCGCCCATCGTGTTCATCATCTCTGGCCGCGCAGTCGCCCGCCACTTGGCTACGCTAACCTATTGGAGTGGCAGACATGACGGAGAAGTTCGTCATCGGATTTGTCATAGTAGCTTTGATTGTTATGGTCACGCTTGCCTACGCCCAGAAACATGAGGGGTGTCTGCGCGGGCGCTCGCTCCAAACCTTCAAGCCCTGCGGATCAGTTAGCGTTGACATGTAGCGCCGGCCAAGGTGCGCTCATGTGGCGAAGAGCGCCCGCCGCTGTCGTGCTGCCCTCACGGCTTCCTTGACACCGAGCGTCGAGCAGAGACCCGACCTTGGCCGGTAATTGACGCCCAATCGTAGGATGTCGAGACTCTGGCGAGTGAATGCATGATGGCGTTTTTCAGAGCAAGGATCAGCTCAAGCAGGACGAGATTGACGCAAAGCAGGGCTGGCTTCTGCAGCAGCACTTGCCGCGCGGCGCAAAGCTGCGAATTACTGGCCTGAAGCAGTTATTTCTGCAAATGAGGGATCACGCATAGCCGTGCGCCGCGCACGCCTTCGGCTAACTTGGACTTTTTCGCCTACCCCTCGCGGGGATGATCCCTTCGCCGCTTCCACCGCTTCTCTAAGCCGCTGGAGTTCGGCTCTTTGCATCATGAGGTTTGCCACGGTGTGCGCGAGATATTCTGCCTTGTGCATATTTCGGCCCCTATGCAACGGGAACGCCAAACACCGCGAGCATATAGGAGCTTCGTGACGACGATCTGTATGCCAGATCACATACGAGACAGAGATATGTTGAACTGCTCTCGACGGCCCTCGCGCTGACTTTTTCACTTTATGACTGCCCGCCCGATTGAATCGGAAGGGCTGTGGATTCTTCTGTCCCGTTTGGCTGAGCCCGACATGCGGCAGACGGACCGGAATGCGCGGCCTCCGTGGACCTGCTGACCAAGCACGAGCAGCGATATCCTCGGTGCGGGTTTCTACGCCCACGGACATCACACCGTAATTTGCTACCTCTGGTGAATTGCCTTTGCGCCCCCGCTGCGATTGAGTTCCCGCCGGGAGGGCTGGAGCATGGCACGAATGATTCAAATTGCGCTTTCAGTAGGAAAGGCTTTCGTGAACGCGGACTTAATCCAACACATTTCGCCTGGGTCACATGGGGCTGGATGTGTTATCAATTTTGGATCCGGCAATACGCTCCAGACGGCAGAGGCAGCAGAAAAAGTTGCGGAGAAAGCCGGCTGGAATGGCCGATCGCATGTCGGGAATATGCCGGCCAGCATGGGAACACCGTAGTTTTACGGATTCCTCGGCAGTTGCCGAACTCCGTAGAACTACTCGGGCCGGGGCTGCTTTTCATAACGAATTTACCGGCAGGGGTCGCAGTTGGCGGCCCCTTTTCATTTCGATACGAGCGCATCGGAAGGGCTTCGCGCGAGGGAGGCGCCGGCAGCCGTGCTCGCGCGGAATAATGGCGGCCGATCTGGCCAGACCGAAGGCGTGCATCAATTGCACACTTCCATTTGTCCGTCGGCTGTAGTGACGCCGATGCCTGACCTTGCTCCAACGATACGACAGCCGGGTCTGACCTGCCTACACCCGCCGTGGACAGACGATTTGTCGTGACGCCTGCGGCTTGGCAGGGGCCACATTTCGCTCCGCCCCCTCGCGCTTGACCTTCGGTTCGTCGCGCTTGGCGATTGGCTTCTTGACCTCGATCTTTTCGCAGGTCCCCTCGTCGTTCAGTTCGGAGCCTTTGCGGCAGGTGATCTTGACGCATTTGTCGCCGTCGGCCCGGAAGCCGGTTTCGCAGATCAGCGGGCAGATGCGGCACGGCGGACCAGTTGCTGCTTCTTGGCGGCAAGCCTCGCCTACTCCGCGGCAGCCTTCTCCTGCTCGACCTGTTTCGCCTTCTCGGCGGCAATGCGGACATCCTCAGCCGCCTTGGCGGCTGCAGTGGCCTTGGCCTGACGATCCAAAACCTTCATCCGCCCATCACGACCAAAGCGAGCATCGTGAGGGACACCAGGACGAGTATGGTTTCGAAGGAAGCGAGTTTCATGATGCCCTCCGCTTCCACCCCGCGCGGGACTGTAGTTGATTCGATGATTTGACGGCACGGGCAGGCCACGAGCCATCGATCAACCTTTATGGAGTTGGTAGAATGGCCGCGACGCCGGAACTTTTCGCCCGCTAATGTCAGTAAGGGAGGACACGAGCATGAAGCTGCATCGCCCGCTTGCCGGAACAACGGCTTCGACGGTTCTCGCCGCAATGCTTTCGCTGGCCACACCGGCGCAGGCGCAGACGTACGACCCGAAGTATCCGGTCTGCCTGCAGGTCTACCAAGGCTTCGTGGACTACTATTTCGAATGCGCCTACACTTCGATGCCGCAGTGCCAGATGTCGGCCTCGGGCCGCGCTGCTTCATGCGTGATCAATCCCTACTACGCCGGGCCGAAGGCCAAGCGCAGCAAGAAGCGCACCACCATCTATTGAAGTTCGGACGCGAGAGCTGACCGGGCCGGCGCAATGCAGGCCGCCTGGTCAGGTATTCCCCAGCTCAATTCTTGTCGGGACAAGCGGTCCCGTGGCCTCATGATGCCAGGATTTTCACCCCCCACACCACGACCAAGGTCAGCATCGTCACGGATGCCAGTAGCAACGCACTTTCAATGGAAGCCAATCTCATAACGCCACCCTTCGCTTCCTACCCCGCTACAACGTTAGGTGATTCGGTCGTCGGGCAGCAACGTTCCCGGTGTGGCGCCCGAGCCACGGCCGCCGCGATGGAACCAGGACGCGGGCCTCGCTCTTGTCTTGGAAACAGAGCTACCAAGTGTAGAGATCGAGGAGTTCGCCATGGCCAAACTCGCAGCCATTTCCGCCGTCCTGCTGCTCGCGCTTGTCGCGCCGGCTTCGGCCCAGCACGTCATCTATAATCCAGGCTACTGCGCCCAGTTTTATCCCAACGCCAATTGCCAGAACTACGGACCGGGCAATCCCTACACGAGCTATGGCAATATCTATGGCAATAGCTACGGCTGGCGGCGCGCCTACGCCTGGCACGGCTATTATCCGCGCCGCATCCACCGTCATTATCGCCGCTATTGAACGCTTAAAACCCCGGCGCTTCGCGACCCGACGCCGGGGTGCGTGCCGCGGACGCCCCCTGAACGCGGCTTAATCGTCGTAGGCGGCCCGCCGGGCACGGCGCGCGGCGGCTTCGCGTTCCATCACGGCGCGGCAGCCGGCGCTGACCTGTGAGCGCTTACGGATCATGCAGGCGGTGATCCGGCTGACGTCAGGGATTTCGCTCGAGCAAAGCCGCATGGCGTCGCCCGTGCACATGTATTGGGCTTCAGAGGAGAAGGCCATGCCCGGCGATGCCGCGAGGCCGATGGCGCCAATGGCGATGGCGCAGGCAAGAACTAGTTGACGTGTCGTGAGAGGTTTCATCCGGTGCGTCCCCGCAGGTTGCTAATGTCGCTTCTTTGGGGGCGCTGTCGGCGGTTTGAGGTGCCGCACTTGCCGACTAACATGCGAAGCTCGCTTCCGATGTTAACGTTCGATGCGATTGCGAATCGAAATTAACTGCGTTGCCCCTGGCGAATTATGAAGCAGCGCCGCCGCCGTTCAATTCTCGCGTGAATTGAATCCACCAATGTCGCACGAATGCTGCGTACTGTGCGAAGAATGCATCACTTCGGCAGAGCAAGATCCGTCCCCGGGGGGAACCCCCTCCCCCTACTCCGCGCGCAGGTGCAGATAGCTCGGCGAGAACAGCGCGAGGTTCTTCAGCGCCTCGAGGTTGCTGATGGTCAGCGTCCTTTCGCGCAGCACAATGAGATTGCTGGCGCGCAGCTCCTGAATGGTGCGGTTAACGTGAACGACTGAAAGGCCGGTCGCATCGGCCAGGTCCATCTGGGTGATCGGAAAGGCGCAGCTGTTTCCCTCCAGTAACCCGACCGGCCGCAAGCGCTCGAAAATCTCGCAGAGCAGGTAGGCAACCCGCTCCAGCGCAATCCGGCGTCCCAAATTGACCGCCCATTCCCGCTGGATCGCCATGCCAGCCAGCGTTTCGAGCTGGAAGGCCTCCTCCAGCGACCGATCCGCCGCCAGCAACTCCTCGAACCGCGCAGCGTCGAGCTCGGCATAGATGACGGGCGTGAGGGTTCCAATGGAGTGGTCCATCTGGCGCAAGAGATGGGCCCACGCATCGCAGGTGTCTCCCGGCAACACGAGGCTGACGATCTGCCGCCGCCCATCGTCCAGCGTCTTGTAGCGCGTCAGCCATCCCGACAGGATGATGCGAACCCGATCTGACCGATCCCCTTCGCAGACCAGATCTTCGCCCGGCCCGGCACGCGACACCCGCTCGCCGACCGCCTTGACGAGGGTGGCTATCCCGGCGTCCGAGAGCGGTGCGAGCGAGTTCAGCCGGCGCACGACCGTTTGGGGAGGCGACCTGATATCGATCGTTGTAGAGGTGAGCATCAGACGTCCACAGCAGGCGTATGTACGATCCGCCGGTTCAGCGGGATCGTAATCATGCATGTCAGGCCGGAGCGGTCGAACGCCAATATCGTCTTGCCCTTGAGCTCAAAGGCCAGTGTCCGCTCGAGCAATTCGCTGCCAAACCCCTTGCGTTGGGGGCCTTCCACCGGAGGGCCTCCCCGCTCCCGCCACTCGAATATCAGCTGCGGCGGCTCGGGCGCCTCATCGATGCGCCAGGTCAACTCGATCCGGCCGGGCGGCCGGCTCAGGGCGCCATACTTCAGGGCGTTGGTGGCGAGCTCATGGATGGCGAGCGCAAACGTCTCGGCCGCCTTCGGCTGGAAGCGCACGGGTGGCCCAGAGATGCGCAGCTGCTCGCCTTCATGCGCATTGTAGCCAAGCAGCTCCTCGACCACGAGAAATTCCAGGTCGACGCCGCTTTCGGGATCGCGGGTCACCAGCGCCTGCGTGCGCGCGAAGGCATTCAGCCTGCCGTCGAGATGCATGGCATATTCGGCGACGTTGGCGCTGTTTTCCGCGGAACGGCGTGCGATCGAGCGGACCACGCCGAGCGTATTCCGCACCCGGTGCTGCAATTCGGCAAGCAGCAGGCGCTGACGCTCCTCGGCGCGGGTAATCGCGGTGATGTCGATGAAGTTGATGACGACACCGGCGACGGAATTGTCGATGTTGCGGTACGGCAGGATACGAGCGATGTAGCGCGTCTTGCCGTCGGGCGAGACCAACTCGCGCTCCACATTCGCCAGCGTCCGCAGCACCGGCTCAATCTCGATGTACAGCTGTTCGACCGGTATCCGTGTCTTGATCTGGGTGATCGGCCGGCCGATGTCGGTTTTCACAAGATGCAGGAGCTGGGTGATCTCCGGTGTGAAATTCATCACACGCAGCTCGTTGTCGAGGAAGATGGTCGCAATCTCCGTGCTTTCGAGGAAATTCCGCAAGTCGCTGGACACGCGGGTCAGCTCCTGTACCCGGTTCCCCAATTCACCATTGACCCTCGTCAGGTCCTCGTTGACCGATCGCAGCACCTCATTCAGCGACCGGTACTTTTCATTCGAGAATTTCAGCTCCTCGTTGGAGTTCTCGAGTTCAGCGATCGTGGCCTGCAGCCGCTCGCGCGTCGTCCGCAACGTCGTCTCGATGCGCTGAAGTTCGATATCACGCTCGGCTTGACCGGACACGTTGTGCTCCATGCGAACCGGTTAACCTGGTTTTGGCCTGCTCGTGGCTTTAGGTACAATTATGCGGCCGGATTGACCCCTTTGGGGATTGCCGCCCACATGCTGCCTTCGGCATGCACACCCGCAATTTTGTTGCGCTGCCGGAATGTAAAGACAAAGTTCCCGCAGCCCAAATGTTCCTGTTGTTCGTGGAACCAGTTCCGGGTCAGGTGAGTTGGTAGGACTTAAGATACAAAGTCGGATTGGGCCCGCACCGCGAGCAAATGATGGTCTCCGATGTATCCGGGAAGACGAGTCAGGTCCCGTTGGCGGGGTACCGGATCCTTGTGATCGAGGACGAATATTTCCTGGCCGAGGACATTGGCTCGGTGCTGAGAGATTTTGGCGCCGATGTCGTCGGGCCGGCAGGAGAAGTCGGCGACGCGACCGCAATTCTGGATTCGGGCGAGGCTATGGATGCAGCCGTGCTCGACGTCAATCTGAAGAACGAGTCGATTTACCCGTTCGCCGACCGGCTGCGCGCACAAAAAATCCCCTTTGTCTTCACGACCGGCTACGACAGAAGCGCCATCGAATCCCGCTTCAAGGACGTGCCGCTCTGGGAAAAGCCGATCAACGTCGCCGCGATGGCGCAATCGCTGGCCGGGCTCATCCTGGAGAACGCGCGCAAACCCGTGGGCTGAGCGCGAACCGATCTAAGCAGCCTTTTGTGTCGGCAAGCTCTCCGCCCTCGTGGACACAGCTAGTTCGCCCGCCGCTACTTCGGCAAGGTCTTCCCATTTTTCGGCCTGGCTCAGCCAGGTCCAGCTCGCTTCGGGATGCAGTACCGCCTGTTGCCGGCAGATCGAGCCGAGCGCGCGGTAGTGCCGGACGTCCTCAGACGCCGTCGGCCACTCCAACGTTTTCACGATTGTCTCACTCCCCTGCGCCGCCACCGCTGCGGAAAATCCGGCGCTTTTGTTTGACGCGATTTCGTCCCCCGCCGTGCGTTTAGTCAATAGCAATTGTTAAGTGCGCGACCTTTTCGCACGTGAAACTGCTTTGAAAACGGACAACCCTTCTGTCGTTATCGGGCGAGGTTCGCAAACAGCGTCGTGACGGCTTCGACGCTGCCTCATCACCGATCGTTGCTCCTGACCCATGTGCACCACTCGCCTGCAATCGGCCGCTGCGGCAATCACATGTGTTAAGCGCTTTCCAAAAGAGCAGCGTGTTCTATCCCGCCCGGCGCGGAGACTTCGCGCCTGCGGATAGACCTGCTGGCGGCCGCAGGCCCGGCGAGGAAATCCATTCGTCAATGTTGGCCGCCGTCTCGCTGGCACGCGCCCTGTGGAGCAACTGATCGCGCGCCCTCCCCAACGGCAACACCTCGGCTGCCTCGCGCGCTTCGCGTGCACTGTTGAGAAGGCGCTCCCTGAACGAAATCTCGTGCCGGGTCCGCTTGCGCCTGATGACCACCCGATCGCCTGCCATGCCGACGGACTAGGGAACCGATGGAACCGGTGTCCTTGACCTATGAAACTTTTCCGGCGATTTCTCCGAGATGTGAACGGGGCGGAACGAAGCTCCGCTTGCCATGTTTTGCTCCCATGGAGCGATTTTTTCTGAGTATCATGTGCGTCAGCACGGCCCTGCTCGTGGCCGCCTTTGTCGCCACAAATCCGATCGCAGTGGCCGGCAGCCAGTCGGACGCCCCCGTGCTGCGTCTCGTCCAGCGCTGATCCCACAGGGAACACAGACCGGCGGTTCAGGTTAGTCCCCTGAGGACACTGAATCATGACTGTGCGAAAACACAAACCGATCGAGGTAGGCACTGCCGGCATGGTCGGTATTGTCATCTTCCTGCTTGCCTGGAACGTGGTCGAGCGCGTCAGCGGCACAGGCCCGAAGAGCGGCTCGCCGCCCGGCACCACCTATCACGCTGCCAACAGGGCGGGTGCAACAGTGACACCGAGCGAGCAGCCGTCGGTGCTGGAGCAATAGCGCGCCGACCGATCATCCCGTGCGCACCGCGGTCAGCAGATCTTGTGGCGCGAAAGGCTTGCGCAGGAATCGAGCAGCCTCAGGAAGACGGGGCGGATCGTTGCCGGAAATCAGCACAAAGTTCATGCGCGGAAACCTCGTGCATGCGAACGCGGCCAGCTCCGAGCCGAGCATTTGTCCATCCAGATTCTGGTCGACGACGACAGCGCGGAATTCGAGCCCTGATGTTGCGATGACGAGCTCGGCAGCCTCGGCCGTCGTGCATTCCACGACCTCAAACCCTCCCCCCTTGAGAAGGTCGGCAAAGACCTCGCGCTGCAGCGGGTCATCTTCCACCAGAAGCGTCATGAATTGCGACATGAGGTGCTCCTTGTTATCCTAAGTTAATCGTCGTCTTGGAAATTGGTTCGGCAGCTCGCGCAAAATCCGAACTGGAGATCGCGATCCCCAGCGGGTTGTGTACGATAGTGGACACACGCGCGCGGTTGCCGCGAGCGGTTTTGGCCATTCGCCAAAAGTTTCTCGGAGGAATAAGAAATAGTGCTGGCGCGTACGGCCGTTCCGGCGCACAGTTCCGGGGTCACCGTGAGGATCTTGGCTTGGGCCGGTGATGAGAACGCCGGTCGCGCTCCCGCCCCACTCTCACAGGGAGCAGCGCCATGACAGCGCGGCGGCGTTTCAAGCAAACAGAATCTCTCGAACGGCGTCTAGCCGACGAAGCAAGGCGTTTGCGCGAGCAAGCGAAACTGCTGGGGCCCGGTGCAATCCGTGAAGCGCTTCTGCGCAAGGCGCGTCAGACGGAGACGGCCTCGCACATCAACGCGTGGCTGAATTCGCCCGGCCTGCAAGCGCCACGATGAGTCCACGCACTGCGCTAGGTCATAGCGAACGCGATGACACTTGCGGTCAGGACAAGAAAACTCACGGCGACCAGAGCTAAGAACCCGCGCTCGACCCCATCCATGTCTGCCATGGCGCGCCCCCGTCTTGCTGCATGGTGGCAGCCTGAAATCGAGGCCGTCATTAACTTGTGTGAATCGCCGGCACCTATTCCACAGCTTCAGCCACCGGCTTCACCTTGGCGCGCAACTCATCGACCAGCACGCGGATGTTCTCCGAATAATCGACCGGCACAACGACGAGATGCACGCCGCCGCCCTTGAACGCGGCTTCAAGAGCCGGAATCAGGCCGTCCGCCGTCGTCACCGTTGATCCCTTCGCGCCATAGCTCTCCGCGTATTTCACGAAATCCGGATTGCCGAAGGTGAGACCGAAATCGGGAAACTCATCCACCGCCTGCTTCCAGCGGATCATGCCGTAAGCGGAGTCCTCCAGGATCAGTATGACGAGATTGAGCTTTAAGCGAACCGCCGTCTCCATCTCCTGCGAATTCATCATGAAGCCGCCATCGCCGCACACCGCCATCACGCGCCGTTGCGGATAGAGGATCGCCGCCATCATTGCCGAGGGCAACCCTGCGCCCATGGTGGCCAGCGCGTTGTCGAGCAGCACGGTGTTGGCGACATAGGTGCGGTAATTGCGCGCGAACCAGATCTTGTACATGCCGTTGTCGAGCGCGATGATTCCGTCCTCGGG
>Ga0081540_1004501_pt1 | contig 10583 bp, 11 predicted proteins | sample TabmetS2T1R1_FD_71024 | JGI IMG/M metagenome (GOLD analysis project Ga0081540, IMG submission 71024) | Tabebuia heterophylla rhizosphere microbial communities from the University of Puerto Rico - S2T1R1 | ecosystem: Host-associated > Plants > Roots > Rhizosphere ... | reverse complement strand
GACCTCACGCCCTATCCCACCCTCACCCGCATCGAGGCGGCTTGCGAGGCCCTGCCCGCTTTCCAGGCCGCCCACCCCGACCGCCAGCCGGACGCCGAGAGCGCGCCCCGCTAGATCAAGGACAGACCGTCATGGCCCAGAAAGACTCTCTCGGACTCCTCGGCATCGAATCCGCGCACTGGTACGTGCACGACCTCGAGCGCAGCCGCCGCTTCTACACGCAGGGGATGGACTTCAAGGAGATCGGCGGGAGCGATCCCGATCTCACCGCGCGCGGCCGGCAGCAGAGCCTGGTGTTCCAGGCCGGCGACATCGCGCTGGTCGTCAGCCAGCCCCGTGGCGAGGGCGGACGAGCCTCCCGCTGGCTGAAGAAGCACCCCGACGGCGTGGGGACCCTCACCTTCGCGGTGAAGGACGTGGAGAAGACCTTCCAGCTCCTGGACCGGCGCGGCGCGACCCTGATGGAGGACATCCAGACGGCCAAGGACGGCCGCGGGGGGCAGCTGCGGTGGTTCTCGATCACCACGCCGTTTGGAGACTCCACCTTCCGGTTCGCCCAGCGCGACGGGTACCGGGCGCTGTTCCCGGGAATGATCTTCCACGAGAAGCCCACCGGCGGTCAGAACCGCTTCGGCTTCAACCGGGTCGACCACGTCACCTCCAACTTCCGGACCCTGATGCCGGCGATCATGTGGATGGAGAACGTCCTGGGGCTCGAGCCGTTCTGGAAGATCGAGTTCCACACCGACGACGCAAAGGACAAGCTGGAGAAGGGCTCGGGCCTGCGCTCCACCGTGATGTGGGATCCGGAGTCGGGAGTGAAGTTCGCCAACAACGAGCCGGCCCGCCCCAACTTCAAGGCCTCGCAGATCAACATCTTCGTCGAGGACAACCGCGGCGAGGGCATCCAGCACCTGGCGCTGGGAGTCGAGTCGATCATCCCCGCGGTCGAGGGCATGCTGAAGACCCGCGCGGTCCAGTTCATGGAGACCCCGGACAGCTACTACGACCAGCTCGGCAAGCGGCTGGAGGTGTTCGGCATCGGCCGCATCGACGAGGACCCGGCAGATCTCCGCCGGCTGCGCATCCTGATCGACGGCAACAAGGAGCACAGCTACCTGCTCCAGATCTTCATGAAGGACGCCGCGAGCCTCTACGGCGAGCGCGAGGCCGGCCCCTTCTTCTACGAGGTCATCCAGCGCAAGGGTGACAAGGGCTTCGGCGCGGGGAACTTCCGCTCGCTCTTCGAGAGCATCGAGCGCGACCAGAAGGCGGCCGGCCGGGTCTAGGAGTGGAGCGATGATCGAGCGACTGACCTTCGGAACCATCCCGCGGAAGCACCACATCCAGCTCCGGTTGCCAGGGGGCGAGCTGGCCTTCGAGGAGTGCTTCACCCAGGAGGGCTTCGAGGGCCCGTACACCATCGCGTACCACCTGCGGGCGCCGCATACCCAGCGACTCTCCGAGGCGAAGCACGGGTGGACCGTCGCGAAGGACGCCACCGAGGGGCGCCGGTTGGCCAAGCGCCACTACAAGACGCAGGACATGCCGCGGAAGGGTGGCCCACCGGTCGATGCTCGAACCCCGCTGCTCTTCAACGCCGACGTGACGCTGGGGATCCTCTTCCCCGACAAGCAGGACCCGGTCTACGTCAGCAACGCCGACGCCGACGAGCTCTTCTGGATCCAGCAGGGCGCCGGGACGCTCCGCACGCCGCTGGGCGACGTCCGCTTCGCCGCCGACGACTACGTCTTCGTGCCCCGGGGGATGATCCACCGGTTCATCCCCGACTCCGGGCCGCAGTCCTGGCTGTGGATGGAGCTGAACGGCGGGCTGCACCTCCCCCGGCAGTGGCGGAACGAGGTGGGGCAGCTCCGGATGGATGCCCCGTATAGCCACCGCGACTTCAAGCGGCCCGAGTTCAAGGGCCCGATGGACGAGGACATTCGCGAGCTGGTGGTGAAGAAGGGTCAGGCCTTCCACGGCTTCCGCTACTCGCAGTCGCCGCTGGACATCGTGGGCTGGGACGGCACCGTGTATCCCTGGGCCTTCCCCATCCTGAACTTCCAGCCACGGGCCGGCCTGGTGCACCTGCCGCCGACGTGGCACGGGACATTCGCCGCCCGCGGAGCGCTGATCTGCAGCTTTGTCCCCCGGATGGTCGACTTCCATCCGGAGGCCATCCCTTGCCCGTACCCCCACGCCTCGGTCGACTGCGACGAGTTCATCCTCTACGCGCGGGGCAACTTCACCAGCCGCCGCGGCGTGGGACCGGGGAGCATCAGCCACCATCCGGCGGGCGTTGCCCATGGCCCGCATCCTGGAGCCTACGAGGGCAGCATCGGGCACACCCGCACCGACGAGCTGGCGGTGATGCTGGACACCACGTTGCCGCTCAAGACGACCGCCGCCGCGCTGGCCGTCGAGGACAAGGGCTACCAGGACAGCTTCGTCCCGCCGGGCGACTGACGTCGGGCGCTCGCCGGAACGGTCGGGCCGAGGAGCCGGAGCACCTGCCACACCGCGGGCACGAGGTAGACCAGCGTCACCCAGACCCACATGAGGGCGCCGGCGCGCTCCTGATCCGCGAGGAGCTGCTCCGGCGGCGCGGCTGACAGCGCCGCCGCGTAGACCGGCCGGCCGCAGAAGGCGAGGAACGCGGAGAGCGCGTCGCAGGGCAGCGTGGCCAGGAGCAGATAGAGGGGCACCATCCAGGCCGTCCAGTGCGGACGCGCCGGCCAGGGCTGCACCACCGGCCACCAGAAGAGAAGACCGCCGACGAGGAAGCTCGCGCTCTGCAGCGCGTGACCGGCCGCGGAGTGCATCGCCAGCGTCATCGCCGCCGGCACGTGCCAGACCAGGACCGTGGCCGTCCCCGCCAGCCAGCAGAGCGCGGGATGCGTGAGCGCCCGTCCGGACGCCGCCAGCGCCGCCGGCGCCCGCTCCGCCTGGAGACCGAGTCCCCAGCAGAGCAGCGCGAGCGGCTCCGACACGAGCAGCAGCGGCGCCGCCACGGTCATCAGCACCAGATGCTTCAGCATGTGGGCGGTGAGGAGCTCTCGATCCAGGCTGGCCAGCGGAGAGGCCGTGGCGAGCCACACCCAGCCGAGCCCGGCAACCCACGCCGCGAGCCGCCATCCGGGCAACTGTCGATGGCGACGACCACGGACCCAGCCTCGAACACCGAGGAGAGCGAACAGCAGGAGACTGGCGCCCACCCACAGCTGCAGACCCGCCGACTGATGCGCAGCGTGCACGGCTCAGCGCTCGCTCCCCGCCACCGCGGGCAGCGAGAGATCGCGCGCCCTCTGCTGTCCCGGCGGGTGCAGGGTCTCGAGGAACGCGACCAGGGCCGTGGTCTCTGCCGGGCTGAGGTTCTTTCCGTAGGCGGGCATGTTCCCGCCGCCCTGGATGACCTGTCGGACCAGCTGGTCGTAGGTGAGGGTGACCGCCACGTCGTCCAGCGCCGGTCCGCGGTGCCCGCCGCGCCCGCCGAGCGCGTGGCAGTTGTGGCACTGCTTGGCCTGGAACACGACGGCTCCCCGGCGCTGCAGCGCGCTGCGACCGGCGAGCGCCGAGTCGGGGATCGGTTCGCTGCTCCAGGCATCCATCTCCGGGCTCCACGGCGTGTGCAGCCCGAGGTGGGTGAGCGTGCCGAGCGTCACCGCCACCAGCACCACCGAGAGGACCGCCAGCGGCCGCCTCCGCCAGCTCTTCTCCCCTTCCCCGGCGATGAAGGGCAGCATGAGCAAGCCCGCGATCACCACCACCGGCGCGATGAGGAGGACCGGGGTCTCCGCCGCCGGGGGGAGATAGGAGAGCAGCGCGTAGATCCAGAGGAAGAAGAAGTCCGGATGGGGCGTGGTCTGGATGATCGTCGGATCGGGCGGCCCGCTGGGACCGAAGGGCCCGAAGACCGCGGCGCAGACGATGATCGCCAGCACCATCGCTCCGGAGAAGGCGATGTCCTTCCAGATCGCGTAGGGCGCGAAGGGCACGCCGTCGGCCTCGGTGAGCCGCCGGTAATCCTCGAGATAGGTGGACCGCCGGACGATGCGCCCGGGCATCGGCCACTCGTTGACCCCCAGCTTGAGGACCATGAGCACGTGCAGGGTCACGCAGCCGATGAGGATTCCCGGCACGACGAAGACGTGGAGCGCGAAGAAGCGGGACAGCGTCGCCCCACCGATGATCGGCCCCCCGAGGAGCAGCTGGAGCAGCGGGCTTCCCAGCCCCGGGACCCGGCTGGTGATCGAGGCGCCGATGCCGATGCCCCAGTAGGCGTCCTGATCGAAGCGCAGCACCTGGCCGGTGAAGGCCATGCCCAGGGTGAGGAGCAGGAGGAGGACGCCGAGGAGCCAGGTCAGCTCGCGGGGGAACTTGTAGGCCCCGAAGAGGAAGACCTGCACCATGTGGAGCAGGACGACGGCGACCATGAAGTTCGAGCCCCAGCCGTGCAGGGCCCGGATGTACCAGCCGGCGGAGATCTGGTGATTCAGCGCCTGCAGCCCGTTCCAGGCCTCGGCCGCGGAGGGGACGTAGAGGAGCGCCAGAAGGACCCCGGTGACGAGCTGGAAGGCGAAGATGGTCAGCGCCCCGCTCCCGAAGACGTAGGCCCAGCTTGCGCTGCTGCGCGGCACCGGGTGATCCAGCGCCTCACCGACCGTGCCGGCGAGACCGAGACGGGCCTCGAGCCAGTGGCCGATGCGACCGATCAGGCGCACGACGACGTCCCTCTCCGGGTGCTGGCCAGGCCCGGCGTGGGCAGCGTTCCGACCTCGATCTCCAGCTCGGATCCGGCGATCCGGTAGCGGTACTCGAAGAGCCCACGCTCGGGCGGGCCGGAGGCCCGGGAGCCGTCGGCGTAGTACGCCCCTCCGTGGCAGGGGCAGAGGAAGAGGCTCGACTGGGGGAACCACCGGACCGGACAGCCGAGGTGCATGCAGTTGATGGCGAAGACCTGGAAACGCTCCGCGTCGATGTGGCGGACCCAGCAGGCGAGGCTCGCGGTCTGCCCATCCGAAGGCCCGGTGACCGGATTGCGGAACGTGGCCAGGCGAGTCTGCCCAGCGGGGAAGCGCTCCAGCGAACCGAGCGAGACCCACCCCGTGTCCTTTCCCTTCCGCGCCTGCAGGGCGGGAGAGGACAGGTAGCGGACGAAGGGAATGGCGAGGAGCAGCGCCAGAAACGAGTTGAAGAGCAGGCCCAGCCGGACCAGGAATCGCCGTCGGGGAAAGCGCTCGGGAGTCGTCATCGTGGACCCTGGGGCTGAGAAGGTTGAGGACGCTGGGCGACGAGCCAGGCCACCACGTCGCCGATCTCCGTCGAGGTCATCGGGCGGCCGGGGACGTTCCCCCGCCAGTCGGGAGCGCCGAGCTCCGGTCGCCCGACGATGACCGTGGTTCGCAGTCCCTGGTTGCTGATCAGGGAGAGGTAGGCACCGTCGGTGATGGCGCTGGCCTTCGGGCTGCCGCGGCCACCCTCGCCATGGCAACCGGCACAGAACGTCTTGAACACCTGGCCTCCCCGGGCGGCGTCCCCCGGGCCCGGTGCGGCGTAGGGCGGAGCGGTCGCCCCGTGGAGAGCGTCGGGGCGCGCCAACCGGCTCCGGATGCCGCGCACCAGCACCATCACTTGCTGGTCGGTGAGGAGGCCGCCGGCGCTCTGTCCGAAGGCCGGCATCAGCGAGCCGGCGACGCCTCCGCGGATGGCGGCGGTCAGCACCGCGTCGTCGGCGATCGCGAGATAGACCGGGTCGGCGAGCGCCAGCGCCGCCCCACCCCGCCCCTCCGCGCCGTGGCAGCCGGCGCAGTTCGTCCCGAAGAGCACCCCGAAGTCCGAGACCTCATGGGGAATCCCCTCCGGGACCCCGGCCACCGGTCGCCCGGAAGGAGTGCAGCCCGCGGCGAGGAGCACCGCGGCCAGCGCTGCGCGGAAGCGGCTCATCGGGGGTGCTCCCTCCCCGAGGCCTCGATGCCGGCGCGCATCGAGAGCGGCAAGGCGGTGCTCACCCGCTGCTGCCGCGACACGACCAGCCCTGCCACCAGTCCGAAGCCGAACTGCGAGAGGACGAACCACAGCCAGTCCACCCGGCTGTTCATGACGGGATTGACGATTCCCAGGATGCCGTAGAGCAGGCCCGACCAGATGAGCGGGGCGATCACCCCGCCGAGGAGCACCGGCCGGCGAGGAAGCATGGGGAGCATCGCTCCGTAGAGCACGCCCACCACCAGCGAGGTGAACCCGTGCACCCCCACCGCGATGGCGAACATCGCGGGCTGGAAGCGCGTGAGCTGCTCGGTGCTCTGGGTCATCTCCGGGCTGAAGAAGCCCGCGGAGAGGAGGTTGATCGGGTACCAGATGCCGTGCCGGCTGAGCAGCCCGTAGAGCATCGCCAGGAGCGCCATCACCACTCCGCCGGCGAGCCCTCCCTTCACGCCGGCCGAGACCGGGTAGAACTGCACCGGGAGCAACGCCCGCGGCACCTCCACCGTCCCCCCGGCGAACGCCGCCACCCCGGGGTGCACGGTGGTCACCGCCTCGGGCGGGAGCTCCGAGACCGGGACCTCCTCGTGCACCTCGTGGGGGAACACCTCCCGGAACCAGCCCACGATGCCGACCACCGCGAGGACCGCGCCGACCGCGCTCACCGCGGCGCTGGTGGCCATCCCGGCGAAGACCATCCCCAGCCCGACGGCGCTCACCAGCGGCCAGGGCGTCGAGGCGGGCAGCTCGACGGTGCGGCTTTGCTGGGATGACCGTTCCATGGTCAGCGCCCCACCACGTAGACCACGGTGAAGACGACCACCCAGACCGCATCGACGAAGTGCCAGTACAGCGAGAGCACGTCGACCTTCTCGGCCTCGGCCTGCCCCACCTTCCGGAGCAAGGCGAACATCGTCACCCCCCCGAGGAGCACCAGGCCCACCAGGACGTGGAGCGCGTGCAGACCCACCAGCGAGTAGTAGGTGGTGCCCAGGAGGTTGGCGCGAATGGTCAGCCCCTCTCCGATGAGGTGCTTCCACTCCAGCGCGGTCCCGAGCAGGAACAGCGCGCCGAGGACGAAGGTGAGCACCCACCAGCCGAGGAACGGCGCACGCCGACCGCCCCGGAGCGCGACCACCGCGAGGTGAACGGTGAAGCTGCTGGAGAGGAGGCAGATGGTGAAGAAGATCGGCGGACGGAGGATGGCCGTGGTCGGCCCGCTCAGGCTCTTCCCCAGATAGAAGAGGTAGGCGATGACGAAGATGACGAAGATCGCCGACTCGGCCGCGATGAGGGTGAGCATCCCCACCTTCCCCTTGGAAGGCAGGGTCCTCGGCTCGATCTCCAGCGTTCCGGCGAGGTGAGTCATTCGTACTTCCAGTCGGGATCCTCGGGATGCTTCAGATCCCACAGCGGCCGGCGGCTCCGGACCTCCGGCAGCGTGGCGAAGTTGTATTCGGGCGGTGGCGAGGTGGTGGACCACTCCAGCGTCCACGCGTCCCATGGATCGTTCCCCGCCTTCGGTCCCGTGAGCGCCGCCCGGACGAGGTTGAAGACGAAGATCAGGATGGCCACGCCCTGGATGACGGCGCCGACCGTCACCACCGCGTTCCATCCCTCCCAGCCTCGGCCGGCCTCGTAGGTGTAGATGCGGCGGGGCATCCCCAGCAGGCCGGGGACGTGCATCGTGTCGAAGGTGAGGTGGAAGCCGACGACGAAGAGCCAGAAGTGCCACTTGCCCAGGGTCTCGCTGAGCATCCGCCCGGTCACCTTGGGGAACCAGTAGTAGAAGGCGGCGAAGGCGCAGAAGAGGATCGCCCCCACGATGACGTAGTGGAAATGGGCGACGACGAAGTACGAGCCGCCGAGCTGCCAGTTGAAGGGCGCCGAGGCGAGCATCACCCCGGTCAGCCCGGCGAGCAGGAACTGGAAGAGGAAGGCGACGCAGAAGAGCATCGGCGTCCGGAACTCGATCCGCCCGCCCCACATCGTGGCCAGCCAGTTGAAGATCTTGATCCCGGTCGGCACGCCCACCGCCATCGTCGTGATCGCGAAGAAGCCGTTGGCGTACGAGTTCATGCCGATCGTGAACATGTGGTGCGCCCACACGCTCGTGCTCACGAACGCGATGCAGACCGACGCCGCGACCATCACCGGATAGCCGAAGATCGGTTTGCGCGAGAAGACCGGAATGATCTCCGAGATGAACGCGAATGCCGGAATGACGAGGACGTAGACTTCCGGGTGTCCGAAGATCCAGAAGAAGTGCATCCAGATCGTCGCGGATCCGCCGGCTTGCGTGTCGAAGAAGTGGCCGCCGAGATAGCGGTCCACGAGCAGCATCATCTGCGATGCCGAGAGCGGCGGGATCGCGATCAGCGCCAGGCCGCACATCGTCAGGTAGAGCCAGGCCAGCAGCGGCATGCGGCCGAGCGTCATACCCGGGCAGCGCATGCAGAGGATCGTGGCAATCAGGTTGACGGCGGTTCCGATACTGCCGAAGCCTGACACCAGCACGGCGATCGTCCAGTAGTCGGTGCTCGGTCCCGGGGAGAACGCGCGCGCGGTCAACGGCGCATACGCCCACCAGCCCACGTCCGGCGCGCTGCCGGCGCCGTAGAGGCCACTGCCGCCGAGAAAGCTGAAATACAGAAGGAACCCGCTGAACGCGCTCAACCAGAAGCTGAAGGCGTTCAGGCGCGGAAACGCCATGTCGCGGGCGCCGATCATCAGCGGCACGAGGTAGTTGCCGAACCCGAACAGGATCGGCATCGCGAAGAAGAAGATCATCGTGGTGCCGTGCATCGTGAACATCCGGTTGAACACCTGCGGCGACACGAAGCCGTTGTGCGGATACATCAACTGGATGCGGATCACGAGCGCCTCGACGCCGGCGATGGCGAGGAACAGCAGCGCGTACAGGATGTAGAGGAGGCCGATCCGTTTGTGATCGACGGTCGTCACCCACTCGTGGAGCGTTTCACCCCAGGTCGGCGCCTCGATTCGAGCGCCCTGAAAAGCCATCACGTTTGACGCCACGTCTTCTCTCCTGCCTTCCCGCACTACCGAAGCGACGCCATGTACCGCGCGAGTGCGTCGAGCTCCGCATCCGACATGTTCATGGCTGGCATCAACGAACCTGGCTTGATCGCATCGGGACTCTTCAACCACAGGCGCAGGTTCTCGTGGGTGATCTCGGCCGCGCCCGACGCGATCGTCGCGCGGCTCATCAAGTGAGTGAGGTCGGGACCAAAACGCCCGTTCGCCGCGGTTCCCCGGATGGTGTGACAGTTGATGCAGGAGGTCGTCTCGAAGATCCGCCGGCCCGCCATCGCCGATTCGTCCTGAACCGCGGGCTCCTGCTGCGCACGAGCCCACGCCTCGAATTCGTCCACCGTGTCGACCGAGACGCGCTGCAGCATCTTGGCGTGCTGCGTTCCGCAATACTGCGCGCACTGGCCGAGAAAGAGCCCCGTGCGAAGCGGATCCATCCACAAGCGGTTGATCCGGTTCGGAATCAGGTCGGTCTTTCCGGCGAGCTGCGGAATCCAGAAACTGTGGTCGGTATCGGCCGACAGCAGCGTCAAGAACGTCGGTCGCGGTCGTGATGGGTCGCTCACCGGAATGTGCAGCTCGTTGGCGGTGACGACGCCAAGCGCCGGGTATCGATACTCCCACCAGAACTGGTGCCCGATCACGGTGACTTCGATGGCGTCAGGCGGCTGCGGCGCATCCTGAATCGCGTGGATCACCCGCGCGGTCGCGGCGAACAACACGACGACGATCAGGATCGGCACGATCGTCCACGCCAGCTCAATCTGTGTGCTGCCGTAGACTTGCGCGGGCTCACGATCGGCGTTCGCGGGCGTGGCGCGGAACTTCACGATCGCGTAGACCAGCAAGCTCGCGACAACCACGAAGATCACGGCCGTGATGCTCAGCACGACCACCGACAGATCGATGATCGCTTTTGCCGGCGTGGACTCGGGCGCGAAGATATTCAGAAGGTGGGTCATGCGACTGCTCGCTGGTGTTTCGAGCAACGGGCGCGCCAGCACGCGGTGGTCGGCCCGTCGGCGTGATTCGGTGTATTTCGCGGACACGCACGCGACGGCGGCCTTCGCCAACGCCGGAACGCTGTCTGAAACCACGCAGCCGTTGACATCGCTCCCCCGCGCGGGCCTGTCGCGAGCGCTGCGGCTCCCCCAGCACTCATGTGTGAATCGCGCGGATGGCACTCGTGATCGCCATGATCCTGACGTGCAACAGCGGGCACGCACCCCGCAGCGTCTAGGAGTCGGTCGAGACTGAATGGATGAGAAACAGAAACGATCGCAGCCTGCGCGTTCTCCAGTTGCACTCGCAGCTGGATGACGTGCAGGCCGCCGATAAGGGAGAACGCGCCTGGCGGCGGGCTCAGTGGCGGTTGCGCCTGAAGCGGCTGGCGCGGCGACTACTGCGCCGCGTGCTCGTGATCCATCGCCTCCGCTTCGCTCGGCAGCGCCGCGCGTGCGGAAATCGGCGATAGGGCAAATGCTTCGTCGGCCATGGCAAACTCATCCGCGCAAATCAGGGCGCGTTGCGATAACGATCACCAT
>Ga0081540_1004500_pt1 | contig 10585 bp, 11 predicted proteins | sample TabmetS2T1R1_FD_71024 | JGI IMG/M metagenome (GOLD analysis project Ga0081540, IMG submission 71024) | Tabebuia heterophylla rhizosphere microbial communities from the University of Puerto Rico - S2T1R1 | ecosystem: Host-associated > Plants > Roots > Rhizosphere ... | reverse complement strand
CCGGGAGGGGCGTAGCAAGGCAGGCGCGGGCTGCCATCACGAGACGAGGCGCGGCACGGCGGGGCTTTGCCAGCCTAGGCTTGGCAGGCAAGGTTTCGAATGGCAAGCCAGTTCTCGGCTCGTTGCGGCCCGGCCGGCGCGTCGTGGCACGGATGGGAGTGGAACCGCTTGGCAAGGCAGGCTTGGCGGGGCACGGTACGGCAACACTCGGCCCGGAGCCGCTGGTCAGATCATCGAGCGACGGGGTATGGCGCGGCCCGGCAGGCATCGCACGGAATGGACAGGCAGCGCAGCAGCAAGGCGGCGACTGACGAGTCTTGGCCCGGCGCAGCGCGAAGGGGCTCGGCCCGGCAGTGCAGGGCGCGGCGGGCACGGCAAGTAGTGGCAGCGACAGGTGCGGCTACGAAGGGGCTTGGCGGTACAGGCGCGGCTGGGTCTGGATGGTCAACGGCGGGCGAGGCAAGGCAGGCGACGCGCTGCGGGGCAAGCCAAGATCGCGGCGGGGCGAGGATTCGCGCGGCAGGCGTCGCAAGGCCAGATTCGGCGCAGCTAGACCCGGTTACGCGGGGTTTGGCGAGGTTCGGCGGGCTCGGCACGGTTAGACGCTGAGTGGCAAGACCCGCTTCGATCTCGCTCGGGGCGGCAAGGCACGGCAGGCATAGCGTGGTGTGACGAGCAGGCGAAAGGCACGGCCGTGCGCGGCTGGCGAGGCATGGATCGGCAACGCTGGTCAATACATGGCCCGGTGCGGCCCGGCGCGGCTGGCGAGACACGGAAACGCCAGCCGAGGATTGGTGTGACACAGCATGACCGGGCACGGCGCGGACTGGCAGGCAGCGCGAGGCAGGGTGTGGCTTGGCTAGATCTGGCGCGGCAGGCACGGCGGGTGATGGCGTGGTGTCTCGGGGTAGGCATGGTCAGGCTCATCGGGGCAAGGCACGGCACGGCACGGCCGGCGATCAAATCTGAATGTTTCAGATTTGGCACGGCAGGCAATGCATCGACAGGCATGACGCGACGAGGGCTGGCAACGCGCTGACTGGCAACGGAAGGCACGGCAGGCGAGGGCGTCACCGGGCTCGGCATCGACAGGTAGCGCATGGCGAGGTGAGGCAAGGCCGGCACGGCACGGATTGGCGTCGATTGACGTGGCACGACCCGGTGGGGCAAGGCAGGCACCGCGACTCAAGGTGAGGTGTTGGTCGGCAAGGCGCGCCTAGGCCTGACAGGGCCAGCATTGGCAAGGCTGGCGCGGCAGGCATGGCGGAAATTGCCTAGGCGAGTACAGGCTGGGCTGGACGGTACGCAGCTTCGCAAGGCAGGCGTCCAACGGCATGCCCTGTCCCGGCACGGCAGGGCGCGGCGGGCACGGCAGGGCGCGGCACGCCACGGCGGGGCCGCACTAGGCGTGGAACGGCAAGGCGCGGCAGGCAAGGCGTGGATGGGAGCGTCGTGGATTCGCATTGCGACGCAGGGAGTGGCAAGGCAGTCGCCGCAAGGCTATGCCGGACGTGGCACGGCAGGCTTCGCTTCGCAAGGTTGGCCTAGGCAAGCCGAGGCGGGGCGGGCATCGCAAGCGGACGCACAGCTTCGCATCGAGAGGTGAGGCATCGCTAGGCAGGCACGGCGCGGGTGGGCAACGCAAGGCCGGGACTGGCGCGGCCGGCGGTGCATGGCAGCGACCAGCAGCGGCACGGACTCGTTCGGCCGGGCATGACGAGGCAAGCCGGGGCAGGGCAGGGCAGGCGAGGCGTCGAGAGGATGCGCTACGTGTGCCTTGGCACGGCAGGCATGGCGCGGTCAGAGAACACGAGGACGGGCACCGCTCCGCAACGCCCGCTTTGACGCTGCTCGGCAAGGCAGGCACGGCACGACAAGCTGCGGCTGCGTGAGACGCGGATTGGCACGGCAGGCAAGGTCATGGTGTGGATAGGCGAGGAAGCGAAACGCAAGCCCGCGCACCGCATGGCGTGACGGCAGGCGCGCATCGGCAGGGCGTAGCTGGTCTGGACTTGGCCGGGCGGGGCAAGGCAGGCACGGCGCGCCTGCGAGCGGCACGGCGGGGCGGGGCGGGGTTAGGCATGGCAGGGCGGGGCGTGGCGTGGCGCGGCAGGCGAGGCGAAGCCGGGACAGGCAAGGCACGGCGCGGGTGGGCAACGCAAGGCCGGGACTGGCGCGGCCGGCGGTGCACACATGGGCATGGCAGAGATTCGCTCCGCAGGGATAGGCATCGGCGCGGCAGGCTGGGCAAGGCCTGATATCGCACCGCGCGGCCTCGCTACGCTACGCAAGGCAGGCGAGGCGGGATCAACTCTGGCCCTGCCAAGGCGAGGCAGGCACGGCAGTACGCGGATCGGCGTCGTTTGGCCCGGCCTCGCCCGTAGGGGTTCGGCCCGGCAACGCACGGAACCGGCACGGCAGGCGTGGCCCGGAGCGGCAACGCAAGCTGTCGCGGGGTGATACCGGGCTGGGCGTGGCACGGCAGGCATGGCGGGGAATGGCTAGGCCGTGCGCGGCTCTGCCTGACGCGGCAAGGCATCGCGAGGCAAGGCTGGCGTTGCGCTGCACGGCATCGATGCGAGCGGCATGGCAAGGCCCGGCAGGCACGGCAAGATCAGGCGTGGGCGCACCAGCCGTGGCGTCGCAAGGCAGGCATGGCAAGGCATGGCAAGGATTGGCTTCGTCTCGCGCCGCGCGGCTTGGCCGGATAGGCATGGATGGGCCTCGCGGCACGTCGCAAGCCCCGGTGTGGCAAGGCAGGCATGGCGGGTCGCGGCAGGGCTTCGCTGGGCATAGTGCCGCTCGGATGCGCGCGGCAGTGCTTGGACAGGCATGGCAGGCAAGGCGGAGCCCGCCCCGGACTGGCATCGTAAGGCATGGCAAGGTTTGGTTTGGCACGGCCCGGCCGGCTATCCGATCATCGAGCGTATATCCGGCAGCGTCTCAACCGGTAGCCGGCAGGCGGTGATCGCCATGACGCCGGCAACCGCTACGTCGATACGGCCGAAGGCCCGGCTCTTGTCGAGCTTTCGGTCGTTCGCCGGATTCCTCGAAACCACGGCGTTCGACATGCACCAGCGGAACACCGGATGATCGCCGTGGCGCAGCCGTCCCTCCAGCGCGAGCTGCTCGAACATATCAAGCGCTGGGGCCATGTCCTGAAAGCCCTGACCGTGGGCGCGCAGGTTGAGCAGCAGTCCGAACCGCGCCAGCGATTGCTTCATGACATCGATGCGCCAGCGGTCGTAGCAGATTTCCACGACGTTCATCGTTTTCGATAGCTCGCCAATCTCGTTGGCGACGAAATCGTAATCCACCGCCTGCCCCGGAACCGGAATCATGAAGTTGTGGTCGGGCGCGGCCCACACGTCATACGGCGCGCGATCCCGCAAGCCGCGCTCGATCAGCGTATCGAGCGGCGTCCACGCCCGCACCATGAAGTGGACGTTGGAGATCGGCTCGTCATCGTTGCAGGCGAGCACCAGCGCCGAAAGGTCGGTGCGCGCCGAGAGATCGAGGCCGCCATAGACGGGCCGCCCGTCATAAAACAGCTTCTCGTTGACCGCGCCCGCGTTGCGCTTCCAGATGATCGGCGTCAGGAACGGTGCCTTGGTCGATACGCGCAGGTTCAGGTACAGGTTGCGCGTCGAATTCTCCAGCGAGGGCAACTGCACCGCCCGCTTCATCGTGCTCTTGAACTCGTCGTAATCGCGGTAGTCACCGAGCGTCGGGTTGGCCTTGTGCCACTGCTTCTCATCGAGCAGCTTGCACTCTGGATCGGCCGCGTAGAGGTGCACCACGAACGAATCGTCGTCCAGCACGCCGTCACGCACCTTCAACCCGTAATCGACCAATTCAGAAAGCAGATGCGCATCAGTGCTCGCCTGCGTCGAAATGATCATCATCAGCGGCTCTTGTTGCGAGCCGAGGCTGGTCATCAGCGCCTCATACAGAGCCGGCGTCTTGGCCTGTGCAAGCTCGTCATAGATAGCGAAGTCGAGCCCTTCGCCGAACGCGCCGCCGGCCTCGGCCGAGATCGCCTCGTAAGCCGAGCCGGTCAGCGGGTTGATGATGCGCTTTGTCGAATCGAGCACCTTCAGCTTGGAGCGCAGCGTCTTGTTCATGCGTACCATCTGCGCAACGAAGCGGAAAACGATGGCTGCCTGTTTCCGGGTTGTCGCCGCGCTGACGATTGTCGAATTGATCTTCCGCATGGGGCCGACGAGATGGCAGAGCAGCAGCACCGAGGCGAGCAGCGTCTTGCCGCCGCGCCGGGCTATCGAGAGGATCGCCTGCTTGCGCTTTCGCCGGCCATCGTCGTAGAGCAGATTGTAAACGTCGCGAATGAACTCGATTTGGAACGTGCGCAGCCGAAGTGGTTTGCCGACAAACTTTCCGGCAGGAACGACGAGCGCGTGGGCGAAGGCGATGACCGCACCGGACGGGTAGCCCCAATCCTGCCGTGGCACCTCGACCAATTGGTAGAGTTCGCGGAGGTGCGGAGGCAAGGATCGCCTCGCAAGAGGAAGCCGCCGCACCTCCGAATCGGGTAACGCAGCACCGGTTACCCGCTCCGATCTCTCAATACGCTCACCCATAGATCAAAAGACGTTTTGCCACAGCCGCCTCTGTTGTGCTTGGCTACCGCGCCCTCTCAATCGGGAGAGTGGTTGGCACCGCGTGGCTCGGCCCGGCACGGCAAGGCTTGGCACGGCAGGGCTTGGCCCGGCGACAGAGGAGGCTGTTCACGCAGCCTCCTCCTCGCCTTCTGGAACCTCGCCGAACTCAACCTCGCCAACGGCTTCTGTCGCCTTCTTCGGATCGCCCTTGCAAAAAATCAGCACGTTCTGGTGCGTCTTTCCGAGCTTGCGGCTGTTCTCAAAACTCTTGCCGACACGCAGCCGCTGATTGCCGACCGGCTGCACGAGCACCGCGTCGTTGTAGAAGCCGAGCCCAGCCGACCTGAATGCATCGATAGTGTCACCGACGAGGCCGTAAAACATGCCGCTCGCCTTATCGCGCACCTCGCCCACCACAAAGCAGGCGAAGCGATTCGGACGGAGCTTCTTTGCAGTTTTTGCAATGATGTCGAAGTAGGCCTCGCGGAAGGCCGGATATTCGAGCGTCGATAGATCGGCTGGATCGTCGCTGTAGCGTTCGAGATCGGCGTATGGCGGGCACGAAAACACGAAGTCGGCTTCGTGTTTCGCTGCCAGCTTCAGGATGTTGCGGCTATCGCCAACAGCCCATTGCGGCAAAGGTGGGCTACAGAGTTCCTTGGCCTGCCGACGATTCGCATCGATCTGCGGGGCGCTGAGATCGATTCCGAAGTAGCGCCGTCCACATAGGGCGGCGACTACTCCGCGCACAGGTCCGCCTGCGAATGGATCGATGATAGTTCCGCCCGGCGGGCAGAACCAGCGGTAAGCGAGTTCGCACAGGACGGGATCAAAGACACTGGTGCCATGCTCGGAGTGTGTGATGTTGGCGTGGCGGGTAACCCGCTTTTTGGCCTTTTCTGGCATCTAAAAGACCTTTTGCTCCGTGGCGCGCCGCGCCGTAATGTACCTTCTGCCCCGCGAGGGGCAGGCGTGGCATGACCGGTCTTCCGCCCATATTTTTTCATCCATCACGAACTTCACCGTTTCTCTGTCGAGTGATTCTTCCTTGGTGGCGGATGAAGGTCGACATGCCGAGCAAGTTCTTCTCGCGTCCGATCTCGCCCTTGATGCCGAGCGCCAGCCACGCCCGCTTGCGGTCTTGCCACCAGCCTGATGTGCCGAGCAGGATGGTCATCGGAACGGCACCAAATCGATCGGCAAGCCGGCCCTGCGCCTCCTCCTTCGAATACGATGTCGTCTGTTCCTCATGCCGCAGCAGCGCCTCAAGCTCGCCCTCCTCGAAGCCGACGAGCGCGCTCATATCGGTGAGGCCCTGTAGCTCGGCGGCGAGCAGCTTGGCGTCCCAGCCGGCGTTGAGCGCCAGCTTGTTATCGGCGATGCGGTAGGCCTTGATCTGCCGATCCGTCCAGCCCTTCGCCACCATCACCGGGACCGAGCCGAAGCCGAGCTTCTTCGCTGCCGCGAGGCGGCCGTGGCCGGCGATCACCACGCGCTTTTCGTCAACCAGCAGCGGGATAGTCCACCCCCACTGCCGCATCGAAGCGACGATCTGGTTGATCTGCGCCTCGCTGTGCGTGCGGGCGTTGCGCTCGTAGCCCTTCAGCGCCTCGATGGGCATGCGCTCGACCTTATCGGCGGCCCATACCGGAATAGCGGTCGCTGCCATGGCTATGACCTGTTGTGCCGGTGGTAGGTGCGACCGTAGCCGGTGCGCTGCTCCTTCTCGGCCTTCACCTCCTCGATGAGGCGGCGGATGACCGGCGAATCGGCGAGGCTGACCGGCGGCTTGTCCTTCGGCGGCTTGCCGCCGCGTTTCTTGCGAATGCTTGGCATGTTCGATATCCCCTTGCATTTTGTCGATATCACGTGCCATCCTTAATCCGCCAGTGGCAACGCTGGCAAGGGATACGGGCCGTGGGCCGGGCAGAGAACCGGGCAAGATCCTAGGCTGCACCGGGAACGCGAGCCGTAGCCGCCAGCCCGTGTCCCTCCATTGCCGGCACCGCTTGGCGCGGTACGGCCCGGTGTGGCAAGGATCGTCACGGCACGGCCAGATTGCCCCCGTAGCTCAGTCGGTAGAGCGGCTGTTTTGTAAGCAGCGGGTCGGGAGTTCGAATCTCTCCGGGGGCTCCATTGGAAACCCATGCAACCTGAAATCTCAATCTTCATCATCGGCCTCGCGATCTTCATGCTCGCGGTTGCCGCCCTGTTTTACTTCTGGTGATGGATACGGACGAGGAAGCTCCCGCCGCAGTGCAACATGTTCCGCAGCCGGCCGATCCGTTGCAGGCGCAGACGGCACTGGAGCGCCGGCAGTGGCGTGAGGATATGACCGCCCACACGCTGGCTATGATAATGGTCATCGGTTTCTTCGCACTCGCCTTCACCGCGCTGCTCGGCTACGTCGATCTCTCGCAGCCGGTCATCGCGACGTTTCTCGGCACCGTGCTGGGCTACGCCGTTGGCAAGCTCGATCCGATCCTCGTTCGCTACTACCGGCGCTCGACGTTCATCAGGGAAGATCAGCGGCGAGAGCCGTAACGCCTTCGGCGTCACGCTCCTGCTGCTCCTGCTTGTCCTCGTCATCCGCTTCGGTCGGTTCCGGCTCGGCCTTCCTCGGCTGCCCGGCGGTGAGCGCGGCCTGCGTGGCTGGACCGGCGATGCCATCCGCCTTCAGCCCGTTGGCCCCTTGGAACTCGCGCACCAGCCGCTCGGTGGCCGGGCCGAAATCGCCATCCGGCTCCAGCGGGTAGCCGAGCTGCGCAAGCTTGGTCTGCATCACCTTGACGGCGGTGGACTTCATGCCACGGCGCAGCACGTTCGGCGGATCGGCGGCGATGACAGGTGGCGGCTCGCCCGGAGCCAGCGGCGGCACGTCCGGCAGCTTGGCGTGCTTCTGGTAGGCCTTCGCCAGCCGGGGCGCGTATACGTCCACCTGACCTTTGCCGTTGTAGCCTGTGGCAAGCGCCCGCCAGTCCTTGCGCTTGGCCGCGCCGATCAGGTTGGCCTTTTCGAGGAACTTGCCCATCGCCCTGATCTGCTCCTCCTCGGACGCGGCGAGCTTGGTCACGAAATCGGCCGCCGAACCGTAGCCGAGACGCGGGCCGTGCGCGCCCATGATCTGGCCCGCGCCCCACGAACAGGATTTCAACGCCGCGTCCTCATCGATGGCCGCCGCCCGCTCGAACAGCGCCATCGCCGCCGCATTGTTGGGCTGGTCGCGATAGCCGCCCTTGCCGGGCGATATCCAGTTCGGCCGTGACAAGCCCGCCGCGCGCGCCTCGGCCCGCTTGGCGGCGGGCACATTCCTGTCGAAGTGATGCTTCTCGTACAGCAGCTTGATATGCCTTCCGGTGCCGACGTAGCCGGAGCCGGCGGCCTCGACCTCCACGAAGGCGGCCAGCACATCCTGTTCGATGCCAAGTTCGGCGGCGACGGTGGCGATGGCCTGTGCCGAGCGCGGCACGCAGCCGCCAGCCCGCAATGTCTCGATGATGCTCATCTTTCGCTTTCCTCCTTCACGCCAGAGCGGTGACCAGCAATTGCCCGTCCATCCACGCGAACGCCTGCCACTCGAAATCGGATGAGATGTAGAAGGTGACGAGGCTGCCACCGGTCACCGATAACGTCTGTTGCATCATGATCAGGATCGGGTCGTTCGAATCGATCTTCTGCCGCACAAGCTCTACAGGTGCAGCGCCGTCGATACCGTAGCCGATGACGACGGAGCTACCCCAATTATGAGTTACCGTCATCTGGAATTGCGCGGCGATGCTGCCGCCATCGGCAATGCGTAAGCTACCGCCCTCGACAGTGGCGATGCTGCCGGCGCTGCCGGATACTTCGAGCGCAATGTAATCGGGCAGCACCACGGCCGCCGAACCATTGGTGAAGTTGCCGCCGAAGCCGACCAAGCCGCCCCGGCTGGAACCGGCAGTGACCCAGCCGGTCCAGACCTGCTCGGTGCCGCCGCGACTGCGCATCCAGATATCGCCAGAGCCGTCCGCGTTGTAGCCGAGCTGCACGATTTGATCGCGAACGTAGCTGATCGAGACGATCACCTCAGCCGCCGCCTCTGCCCATGCATGTTCTGGATCGGCCACGCGGGCATTGCCGAGCCAGTTGTCGGCTGCAATGATCTGGTCGAGATCGCGCATCAGTTAGCCCTCGTTCTCGGCGGCGTGCTCCACGCCCCGCTGGGGTCCATGTCATCGCCCAGCAGCAGCGCCATCGGGTCCGCCTCCTCGCCGGGGATCGAGGCCAGCCGGGCGCGCGCGGCAGGCGAGAACCCGAGCTGCGAGCCGACCATGTGCATGATGTGCGCGCACTTCTCCACGATGATCAGCATCGGGTTGCGCACCGGGCCACTGGCCGACTGCACCATCAGGCCGATGGTGTGCACTTGCGCGTTGGCCGCGTGAAACCGCGCCCACGCCACCGCGAAGATTTCGACCAGTGCCTCATCGGCAGAGCACAGGATGTCGGTTCCTTGGAGGGCAGTCATGCAGTGGCGGAAAAGCTTCGCCTCGGCCGGCTTGAGATGCGCCGGCACCAACAGAGGGGCCGCGCCGCGTGGGTCTTCCTTGATCCGCTTCTTGCCTCGTTGCGCACGATTCCCCTCCAGCTTCTTGACTCGGGACGGCTTGTTCGGCGTCGGCATTAACTGAAATCCCCTTGCGATTTCAGCGGCTTGATATCATCGCTGGCGACACTTTGCAAAATTGGGGTACAAAACGGCGGGCGCACCGTCTCTTTGCCCGAGTCGGCACGCCCTTGGCAAAGCAACCTTGGAGGAGGTCTCTATGCCCGGCCGCAACACTATTAGCACCGATCTGTTCGGGCAACTGACAGAGCATCGCCCTGCCGGCAGGCGAGGCCGCAAGCCAAGGCCGCTGAAGATGTGCCCGGTCTGTGGCAATTCATTTCCTCCGGTCCATACACATCAGGTCTATTGTGGGCGAACCTGCGCAAACGAGCCACGGCGGCGAAACCGCCTGACGCCAAAGCAGTGCGAGCGAGAGGGCTGCGGGAAGACCTATCTGGCTGAGACCTGCCGAGATCGTAAGTATTGCGGCCATACCTGTTCCGGGCTCGCTCGCAGAGGCCGAACGCCATTCTTAAAACGGTGCGAACGCGATGGATGCGGCGAGACATTCGACGCCGCATTGTTCAAGGCGCAGCGCTACTGCTCGCAAGCCTGCTACGCACTTATCGCTCGAACACTTCCAGTCCGTGAGTGCCCGGCGTGCGGAGGAACATTCCGGCCCGGCAAGGCTACGCAAACATGCTGCAAGCCAGCCTGCTATCAGGTTATGCGAGTCCGTAAGTTCGCTGCCGCACGTGACGCGCGCATTGCCGAGCAGAAGGCGAGGCCGCCGAAGCTGTTCGACTGCCAGTGCCGCCACTGCGGCACGTCATTCCCATCCACCTCGCCGCACCACGCCTTCTGCTCGCCCGAGTGTCGCGCTTATAAACCGCCGCTGCCGGCGATCCGCTGCAAGGGGTGTGGCAACCCTTTCGTGCCTAAAACACCGAACGTCAAATACTGCGACCCGACCTGCTCGCGTAAGCGCCATCGACGCATCAGCAGAGCAGTAGATAAAGCTCGGAAGCGAGCCATTCCGACCGAGGAGAGGTTCGATCCGATAGAGGTTTTGGAGCGTGATGGGTGGGTCTGTCAGCACTGCGGGCGGCCAACGCCGAAGGAATTGCGTGGCAAGATGGTCGATAACGCTCCGGAGCTAGACCACAAGATTCCGCTCACGGCTGGCGGCAAGCACACGCGCGCAAATACGCAATGCCTGTGTCGCCGATGCAATGCGGCTAAGGGGGATCGCGCCGAGGTACCGCCGCAGCTCAAGCTGCTTTAGCGCGCCGGATTTCGTAACGATTTCAATAGGTTGCTTGGCGAACGCAGACCGACCGGACCCCAAAGTCCTGATGCTCCGATTTTTGCGTTCCTG
>Ga0081540_1004499_pt1 | contig 10589 bp, 5 predicted proteins | sample TabmetS2T1R1_FD_71024 | JGI IMG/M metagenome (GOLD analysis project Ga0081540, IMG submission 71024) | Tabebuia heterophylla rhizosphere microbial communities from the University of Puerto Rico - S2T1R1 | ecosystem: Host-associated > Plants > Roots > Rhizosphere ... | reverse complement strand
CCGGCGGCGCCGGCTCGCTGACGATCGCCTTGGGAACCAGCGCGGCCGTATCGACGCCGCTGCCGCGCGGAGCGGCCAGGCTGGCGTCGTGCACGTAAGGCCGGTCGATCGCGACCGCATAAGGATCGACCAGCAGCTTGCCGGGGTCGAACCAGTCGCCGGACGCCGGATCGTAACGGCCGTCGGCGCGCAGGCCGTAACGGGCGCCGGGCGTCAGGCCGGAGACGCGGAGCGTGAAGCTCACCTCATCGGCGCGGGTCATCTCCAGGCGGTCGGTCTCGCGATCGGCGCCGTCGAAGAGACAGACCCACGCGCGCTCGGCCGATGCGGATCGCACCGAGAAGCGCACGCCGTCCGGTTCCAGGCTAGCGCCGAAGTGTTGGAGAGTGGGGGCCATCGCTAAATGAAGGCCAATCTCCCCCCTTGTGGGGGATTGGACGGCCGCTTGGACTTCGCCAATCGCCTCGTCACGTGATCACCGTCGGCTTGTCGCGGCCGGTATGTGTCCTGATCCCGGCGATACCATCGGCCGCCGAGATGAGATCGGCCAGCGCCTCTTGCGTGTCCAGGCCATGCTTGTTCGCATCCGGCTCGTAGCGCTCGACATAGACGCGCAGCGTCGCGCCCTCGGTGCCTGTGCCCGACAGCCGCAAGACGACGCGCGAGCCACCCTCGAACATGATGCGGACGCCCTGGTGGCTGCTCACCGACTTGTCGACCGGATCGTGATAGGCGAAGTCGTCGGCCGCGGCGATCTTCAAGGCGCCCACCGCGGTGCCGGGCAGCTTGTCCAGCCTGCCGCGCAGCTCGTCGACCAGCGCGTTGGCGCGTGCCGTCTCGACCGCCTCGTAATCGTGGCGCGAATAGTAGTTGCGGCCGTATTCGGCCCAGTGCTTCTCGACGATCGCCTTGACGCTCTCCTTGCGGACGGCGAGCACGTTGAGCCACAAAAGCACCGCCCACAGCCCGTCCTTCTCGCGCACGTGATCTGAGCCCGTGCCGGCGCTTTCCTCGCCGCAGATCGTAGCCATGCCGGCGTCGAGCAGATTGCCGAAGAACTTCCACCCGGTCGGCGTCTCGTACATGCCGATGCCGAGCTTGGCGGCAACACGGTCGGCGGCAGCGCTTGTCGGCATCGAGCGGGCGATGCCCTTGAGGCCGGCCTTGTAGCCGGGCGCCAGATGGGCGTTGGCGGCGAGCAGCGCCAGAGAGTCCGACGGCGTCACGAAGATGCCCTTGCCGATGATCAGGTTGCGGTCGCCGTCGCCGTCCGATGCCGCCCCGAAATCCGGGGCGTCGGGGCGCATCATCTCGTCGTAAAGGTGCTTGGCGTGGACCAGGTTCGGATCGGGATGATGACCGCCGAAATCCGGCAGCGGCACGAAGTTGCGCGCCGTCCCCTCGGGCGCGCCGAGGCGTTTCTCCAGGATCTCTTTGGCATAGGGACCGGTGACCGCATGCATGGCGTCGAAGCGCATGCGGAAGCCGGACTTGAACATGGCGCGGATGGCGTCGAAATCGAACAGCCGCTCCATCAGCTCGGCGTAATCGGCAACTGGATCAATGACCTTCACCGTGAGATCGCCGGCCTTCGCGGTGCCTATCCTGTCGATGTCGATCTGCTGGATATCGGCGATCCTGTATTCCTTGATCACCTTCGACTTGGCGAAGATCGCCTCGGTGATCTTTTCGGGGGCCGGCCCGCCATTGCCGATATTGTACTTGATGCCGAAATCCTCGTGCGGACCGCCGGGATTGTGGCTGGCCGACAGGATGATGCCGCCGAACGCCTTGTATTTGCGGATGACGTTGGAGGCGGCCGGCGTCGACAGGATGCCGCCCTGGCCGACGATCACCTCGCCGAAGCCGTTGGCGGCGGCGATCGCGATCACCTTCTGCACGACCTCGCGGTTGTAGAAGCGGCCGTCGCCGCCGAGCACCAGCGTCTTGCCCTCGAAGCCTTCGAGGGAATCGAACACCGACTGGACGAAGTTCTCGACATAGTTCGCCTGCTGGAAGACGGGAACCTTCTTGCGCAGGCCCGAGGTTCCGGGTTTTTGGTCGGAGTACGGCGTGGTCTGGACGGTGCGGATCATGTCTGCTGTCCCTGTCCCTTTGCGATCAGCGAATTGTAGAGCTCGACGTAACGGTCGGCGCTGCGCGCCCACGACACGTCGGCCTTCATTCCCTGTTTCTGCATCTGCATCCATGTCGGCTTCATGGCAAAAGTGGCCACCACGCGGCGGATGGCATGGATGAAGGCGTCGGCGTTGTTGGGTGCAAACTGGAAGCCGGTGGCGACGCCAGCCGCGAGCGCCGCCTCGTTGGCGTCGATCACCGTGTCGGCCAGCCCGCCGGTGCGCGCCACAACCGGCACGCAGCCATAACGCAGCCCGTAGAGCTGCGTGAGCCCGCACGGCTCGAAGCGCGACGGGATCAGGATCGCGTCGCAGCCGCCCTGCATCAGGTGCGACAAGGTCTCGTCATAGCCGATCACCACGCCGACACGGCCGGGATGGCGCAAGGCGCCGAGCAGCAGTGCCTGCTCCAGCGCCGGCTCGCCGGAGCCGAGCACGGCGAGCTTGGCGCCGGCGGCGACGATCTGCTCGCCGATCGCGGTGACGACGTCGATGCCCTTCTGCCAGGTCAACCGGCTCACCACGCACAGCAGCGGGCTGTCATCGTGGTCGAGCCGAAAGCGCTCCTCGACAGCGCGGCGATTGATGGCGCGGTTACGCATCGTCCGCTGCGAGTAGCGCGCCGACAGCATCGCGTCGGACTCGGAGTTCCAGATGTCGACATCGATGCCATTGACGATGCCGACCGTGTCGGCCTCGCGCGTGGTCAGCAGGCCCTGCATACCCATGCCGAATTCCGGCGTGCGGATCTCCTGGGCATAGGTCGGGCTCACCGTGGTGACGGCGGTCGCCGCGAGCAGTCCCGCCTTGAGATAGCCGACTCCGCCGTAATACTCGACGCCGTCGATCGACATGGCGTATGGCGGCAGCCCGAGCTCGCCGAAAATCTCGGAACCGAACTGTCCCTGGAAGGCGAGGTTGTGGACGGTCATCACCGTCGGCACATTGCCCGCGAGGTCGTAGCGGATGTAGGCGAGCGTCAGCGCTGCCTGCCAGTCATGGGCATGCACGATGTCCGGGCGGTAGCCGGCAATGCCGCCGCCGGCGATGTCGGCGCCCACCCTCGAAAGCGCGGCGAAGCGCCGCCAGTTGTCCGCCCAGTCGACCCCGGTCGCGTTGGCATAGGGTCCGCCGACGCGGTCGAACAGATGCGGGGCATCGAGCACGTAGAGCTCCAGCCCCGAGATCTCGGCCGCGTAAACCGCGGCCGGCCCGCCGTGCAGGGCTTCATACTGCAGGAGCGCCTTCTTCTTGCGGAAGCGGCCGGTGACGCCGGGATAGCCGGGTATCAGCGTCCTGACGACGATACCCTTGTCGACAAGGGCGAGCGGCAGCGCGCCGGTGACGTCGGCGAGCCCGCCGGTCTTGACCAGCGGAAAGATCTCGGAGGCTACGGCAAGAACCTGCATGGCCGCCGACTAGAGTAGCGAAGGCGAAACCGTTATCGCCCTCGCCGTTCTATCTCTGTGCTCGAGCATGGGATTGTCCGAAAGACCGCTTCACTCTTTTCGGTCCGGACTCTGGAGGTCCAGCTTGTCGATCATCGCTTGCGTGACCAGGCAGATGCCCTTCTCGGAGACGCGGAAGCGCTTTGCGTCGAGCGCGGCATCTTCCCCGATCACCAAGCCTTCCGGGATCTTGACCCCGTGGTCGATGACCACGCGCTTGAGACGCGCATTGCGGCCGACCACGCAGTCGGGAAGCATCACCACGTCCTCCAGCTTGGAGTAGGAGTTGATGCGGGCGCCCGTGAAGATCAGGCTGCGTTTGAGCGATGCGCCCGAGACAATGCAGTCGCCGGAGACGAGCGACGAGATTGCCATGCCGCGGCGGCCGTCCTCGTCATGCACGAACTTCGCCGGCGGCTTCAACTCGTTGTACGTCCAGATCGGCCAGTCGCGGTCGTAAAGGTCGAGCTCCGGCGTCACCGCGGTGAGGTCGATGTTGGCCTCCCAATAGGCGTCGACCGTGCCGACGTCGCGCCAGTAGGCCTCGTTCTCGGCGCTGGAGCGGACGCAGGATTTGGCGAAGCGGTGCGCGATCGCTTTGCCGTTCTCGACGATATAGGGGATGATGTCCTTGCCGAAGTCGCGGCTCGAGCCTTCCTCGCTGGCGTCGCGGCGCAGCTGGTCCATCAGGAACTTGGTCCGGAACACGTAGATGCCCATCGAGGCCAGCGCATACTCCGGCTTGTCGGGAATCCCGGGCGGATCGGCCGGCTTCTCGATGAAGGAGATGATGGTGTCCTGGGTGTCGACATGCATGACGCCGAAGCCGGTCGCCTCCATGCGCGGCACTTCGAGGCAGCCGACGGTGACGTCGGCGCCGGCGTCGACGTGCTGCCTCAGCATCAGCTCGTAATCCATCTTGTAGATGTGATCGCCGGCGAGGATGATCATGTATTCGGGGTTGTAGGCCTCGATGATGTCGATGTTCTGGTATACCGCGTCGGCCGTGCCCTCGTACCACTGGGTTTCCGACACGCGCTGGCTGGCCGGCAGGATGTCGAAGCTCTCGTTGCGCTCGGGCCGCAGGAAGTTCCAGCCGCGCTGCAGGTGGCGGATCAGGGAGTGCGCCTTGTACTGGGTGGCGACCGCCAGGCGCCGGATGCCGGAGTTCAGCGCATTGGAGAGGGCAAAGTCGATGATGCGCGTCTTGCCGCCGAAATAGACGGCGGGCTTGGCGCGGCGGTCGGTCAGCTCCTTGAGGCGGCTGCCGCGTCCACCGGCGAGCACATAGGCCATCGCATCGCGGGCGAGAGGCTGGGTTCTCTTGATGTCCATGTCGACCCCTCCCAAGGTCACTACTCCGGCACGAACTCGAGCATGATGGTCGCGAGCGGCGGCAACAGCATCGTGGCCGATGCCTTGCCGCCACTCGAGGTCGCAATGACGCGACCCGCGTTTCCCTTCCCGGATCCGCCGTATGTTTCCGCGTCCGTGTTGATGATCTCGTGCCATTCGCCGGCGGCGGGCAGCGGCACCTGGTAGTTCTCGCGGATGATCGGCGTCATGTTGGTGATGACGGCGATCGGGTTGGCGCCCGGCGCCTTGCGCAGCCAGGCAAAGACCGAGTTCCTGGTGTCGTCGACGATAAGCCACTGGAAGCCATCGGCCTCGCAATCGCGGGCATGCAGCGCGGGCCGCGACCGGTAGAGGCCGTTCAAGTCGCGCACCAGAGCGCGCATCCCGGAATGCTGCGGATATTCGAGCACCTGCCAGTCGAGCGAGCGCGCCTCGCTCCACTCGTCGCGCTGCGCGAACTCCTGGCCCATGAACAGGAGCTTCTTGCCAGGATAACCCCACATGTAACCGTAGTACGCGCGCAGATTGGCGAACTTCTGCCAGTCGTCGCCGGCCATCTTCGAGAGCAACGTGCCCTTGCCGTGCACCACCTCGTCATGGCTGAGCGGCAGCACGAAGTTCTCGCTGAAGGCATAGAGCAGCCCGAAGGTGATCTCGCGGTGATGGAACTTGCGGTGGACCGGCTCGCGCGTCATGTACTTCAGCGTATCGTGCATGAAGCCCATGTTCCACTTGAAGCCGAAGCCGAGCCCGCCTTCGTGCACCGGCTTGGAGACCTTCGGCCACGCCGTCGATTCCTCGGCGATCGTGACGACGCCGGGCTGGTGGCCGTAAACGGTGCGGTTCATCTCCTGCAGGAACTTGATCGCCTCGAGATTTTCGCGCCCGCCATATTTGTTCGGGATCCACTCGCCGTGCCGGCGCGAATAGTCGAGGTAGAGCATGGACGCGACCGCGTCGACGCGTAAGCCGTCGAGATGGAACACTTCGGCCCAATAGAGCGCATTGTTGACGAGAAACGACAGCACCTCGCGGCGGCCGAAATTGTAGATCGCCGTATGCCAGTCCGGGTGGAAGCCCTGGCGCGGATCCTGATGCTCGTAGAGCGCGGTGCCGTCGAAGCGCACCAGGCCGTGCTCGTCGACCGGGAAATGCGCCGGCACCCAGTCGAGGATGATGCCGACGCCGACGCGGTGGGCACCGTCGACGAAACGGGCGAAACCGTGCGGATCGCCGAAGCGCGCCGTCGGCGAGTAGAGCCCGGTCGTCTGATACCCCCATGACGCGTCGAGCGGATGCTCGGTGATCGGCAACAGCTCGATGTGGGTGAAGCCGGTGTCGACGACATAGGGGATCAGCCGGTCGGCAAGCTCGTCCCAGGTCAGGAAGCTGCCGTCGTCGCCGCGCTGCCAGGAGCCGGCGTGCACCTCGTAGATCGAGATCGGCTCACGGCGGTGCTCGGCCTTTCGCCAGTAGTCGCGGTGCCCCTCGTCGCCCCATTCATGGGCAACCGGCGAGGCAGTGACCGACGCCGTCGCGGGCCTCAGCTCGGAGCGGAACGCAAACGGGTCGGCCTTCAGCGGCAGGCGGATGCCTTGCGCGCCGACGATCTCGTATTTGTAGGGCTGGCCCTCGCCGACGTCGGGAACGAAAATCTCCCAGATGCCGGTGTCCTGGCGCAAGCGCATCGAGTGGCGGCGGCCGTCCCAGTCGTTGAACGGGCCGACCACCGAAACGCGCCTGGCATTCGGCGCCCACACGGCGAAATGCATGCCGCTCGCGCCTTCATGGGAGATGCGGTGCGAGCCGAGCTTGTCGAACAGCCTGAGATGCGAGCCCTCGGCGATGTAATAGTCGTCCATCGGGCCGAGCACCGGCCCGAACGAGTACGGATCCGTGACGGTCCATTCGCCGCCGGCGTTGCGGGCGTGGTAGCGGATCGGCTGGCGCCGGGCGATCGACAGCGGGCCTTCGAAGAAGCCGGCCTCGTGGATGAGCGTCAGCTTCCCCACTTCCTCCCCGCCGAGGGTGAAAGCCGTCACCGATTCGGCGTGGGGGATGAAGCAGCGCGCAACCAGCTGGCCGCCAACGTCCTGGATGCCCAGCACCGCGAACGGATCGCCATGGGTGGCAGCCACGATCGCATCCACGTCGCCGGCCGAAACCTGTCTCTCGAACGTCGTTGGCCCCGTCGCCCCGCGGGTCTCCTCCATCCTCTAGCGCCTCTCCCTCAACATCGGCGCCGCGGTCAACGATGGCCGGCGCCGGTTTCACTCATGCGGAACGTTCCATATCTCGGTCGCATATTGCCGGATGGTGCGGTCCGAGGAGAACCATCCCATACGAGCAACGTTACGAATAGCCATTGCGTTCCAGTTCGGGCTGTCGCGCCACAGCTCGTCGATGCGGCGCTGCGAGTCGGAATAGGAATCGAAGTCGGCGGCGACCATGAACCAGTCGCTATCGAAGATGCCGTTCAGAAGGTCGCGATAGCGGTCCGGCGCGTCCGACGAGAACACGCCCGACGAGATCGCCGCGAGCGCCTGCGACAGCTCGGGCGAGGCTTCGATGATCTCGCGCGGCTTGTAGCCGTTGGCGCGCCGGTCGGCCACCTCCTCGGCGGTCAGCCCGAAGATGACGATGTTGTCGGCGCCGACATGCTCGAGCATCTCGACATTGGCGCCGTCCAGCGTGCCTATGGTGACGGCGCCGTTCAAAGCAAACTTCATGTTGCCGGTGCCTGACGCCTCCATGCCGGCAGTCGAGATCTGCTCCGACAGGTCGGCCGCCGGCATCAGGATCTCGGCGAGGCTGACATTGTAGTTCGGCACGAACACGACCTTCAGCATGCCGCGTACGGCCGGATCGTGATTGATCACCTTGGCGACGTCGTTGGCCAGCTTGATGATCAGCTTGGCGTTGTGATAGCTCGGCGCCGCCTTGCCGCCGAACAGCTTTACGCGCGGCATCCAGTCGCGCTCCGGATGCGAGCGGATCTGGTCGTAGAGCGCAACCGTCTCGATGATGTTGAGCAGCTGGCGCTTGTACTCGTGGATGCGCTTGACCTGGATGTCGAACAGCGCCGAGGGATCGACCTTCACCCCGAGGCGCTCGGCGATCAGGTTGGCCAGCCGCGCCTTGTTGGCGCGCTTCACTGCGGCGAACTTCTCGCGGAACGCGGAATCGCCGGCGTGGTTGTCGAGCCCGGTCAGCGCGTTGATGTCGTCCATGAACTTGTCGCCGATCGCCTCGCGGATCAGCTCCGTCAGGCCGCGGTTGCACTGGATCAGCCAGCGCCTCGGCGTGATGCCGTTGGTCTTGTTGTTGATGCGGTCCGGATAGAGCTTGTGCAGGTCGGCGAACACCGTCTTCTTCATCAGCTCGGTGTGGAGCGCCGAGACGCCGTTGATCGAATGCGAGCCGACGAAGGCGAGGTTGCCCATGCGCACACGCCGCTCGCCGCCTTCCTGGATCAGCGAGATGCGGGCGATCTGGTCGTCCTTGAAACCCTTTGAGCGTGCCTCCAGCAGGATCTGGGCGTTGATCGCGTAGATGATCTGCATGTGGCGCGGCAGCAACCGCTCGAACAGCGGCACCGGCCAGCTTTCCAGCGCCTCGGGAAGAAGCGTGTGGTTGGTGTAGGCAAAGGTGCCCTTGGTGATGCGCCAGGCGTCGTCGAAGTCGAGCCCGTGCACGTCCATCAACAGGCGCATCAGCTCGGCTACGGAAACGGCGGGATGCGTGTCGTTGAGATGGATCGCCGCCTTCTCGTGCAGCGACATGACGTCGCCGTACTGGCTGAGATGGCGCTGCATGATGTCCTGCAGCGACGCGGCCGAGAAGAAATACTCCTGCCTGAGCCTGAGCTCCTGCCCGGCCACGTGCGAATCCGCGGGATAGAGCACCCGCGACAGCGATTCGGCCTTGTTGCTCTCGCGCAGCGCGCCGACATGGTCGCCGGCGTTGAAGGCGGACAAGAGGATCGGATCGATCGGCATGCCCGACCACAGCCGGAGCGTGTTGACACGCTTGCCGCGCCAGCCGACCACCGGCGTATCGTAGGCGACGGCGAGCACCCGCTCCTGCGGACGCCACACATGGCGCTCGAGGCGGCCGTCCTTCGCAGTGATGGCTTCGACGTTGCCGCCGAAACCGACCTCGAAATTGCGCTCGCGCCGCTCGAACTCCCAGGGATCGCCATGGTCGAGCCAGTTCTCGGGAAGCTCGACCTGCCAGCCGTCGGAGATCTCCTGGCGGAACATGCCGTTGACGTAGCGGATGCCGTAGCCATGGGCAGGCACGTCGACGGTCGCCATGCTTTCCATGAAGCAGGCGGCGAGCCGCCCCAGGCCGCCATTGCCGAGCGCAGCGTCGGGCTCGAGCGCGGCAATCACGTCCATGTCGACGCCGAGGCCGGTCAGCGCCTTGCGCATGGCGTCGAGCAGGCCGAGATTGGAGAAGGCGTCGCGCATCAGGCGCCCGATCAGGAATTCGAGCGACAGGTAATAGACGCGCTTTGCCTCCTCGTCGTAGGCCTCCTTGGTGGCCTCGATCCAGTATTCGATGATGCGGTCGCGCACCACCGAGATGGAGGCGGCGAGCCAGTCGTGCTGGGTCGCCACCGATGCGTCTTTGCCCAGCCGGTAGCGCAGGCTGGTGAGAATTTCGGATGCCAGGTTCGTCGGATGGGGGCTGCTCACGGAAGGCCTCAGGAGTTCGACTGTCTTCGCACGTGCCATTGTTGCCTCGATGCTCACGCGGGCGCTGCCTCAGCCCGGCGGTTTCGACCCGTTCTCCTCCATCGTCGCCTCCTACCCTATTGATCTTTTCTTATCGAACGAAGCCGTCCTGCCCGCGACATGATGCGCCATGCTCAAGCTGCCAGCGCAGCTTCAGGCGGCACCTTGGCGCCGGTCATGAAGGCAACCGCATCCGACATCGAATATTCCTTCGGATTTATGACACACAGGCGTCTTCCGAGCCGATGGATGTGAATTCGGTCGGAAACCTCGAAGACGTGCGGCATGTTGTGTGAAATGAGAACAATGGGCAAGCCGCGCTTCTTCACGTCGAGGATGAGCTCGAGCACACGCCGCGATTCCTTGACGCCGAGGGCGGCCGTCGGCTCGTCCATGATCACCAGCTTGGATCCGAACGCCGCGGCGCGGGCCACGGCCACACCTTGCCGCTGGCCGCCGGACAGCGTCTCCACGGCCTGGCCGATGCTCTGGATGGTCATCAGGCCGAGCTCGGAGAGGTGGCGGCGTGCCTCGCGGCGCATGTAGGAGCGGTCGAGCAGGCGGAAGAGATCGCCGCGCCAGCCCGGCTTGCGGCGTTCGCGGCCGAGGAAGAGATTGTCGGCGATCGACAGCGCCGGCGCCAGCGCCAGGTTCTGATAGACCGTCTCGATGCCGGCGTCGCGCGCCTCGATCGGCGAGCGGAAGCTCACCGGCTTGCCGTCGAGCAGCACCTGGCCGGTGTCGGGGATCACCGCGCCGGTCAGCACCTTGATCAGCGTCGACTTGCCGGCGCCGTTGTCGCCGATCACGCCGAGGATCTCGTTGGGCCTCAGATCGAAATCGGCATGGTCGAGCGCCACCACGCGACCGTAGCGCTTGACCAGGGCCCTCGCCTCGAGGACGGGTTT
>Ga0081540_1004498_pt1 | contig 10591 bp, 9 predicted proteins | sample TabmetS2T1R1_FD_71024 | JGI IMG/M metagenome (GOLD analysis project Ga0081540, IMG submission 71024) | Tabebuia heterophylla rhizosphere microbial communities from the University of Puerto Rico - S2T1R1 | ecosystem: Host-associated > Plants > Roots > Rhizosphere ... | reverse complement strand
AATTCTTGCGCCTCCCCGAAGGCAGCCATTTCTTGGCTGCCGGGAAGGTGCGTCGCCAAATCGATCAAGGCAAGTCCGAAAGTCGAAAAGACTGCAAATTCAAGCAGCTTGACCTTTGAAAAGTCCCACCCTCTAATCCCGCAAAAGCAGAAAAGCAGGGCCGGGGAGGGCTCGCCTGAATGAAGGCCTCGGCTTTCGCCTACGCACGCGCCACCAGCGTTGCCAATGCGCTGGAACTGCTTGCCGTTCATGGCGAAAAGGCAAGAGTGCTGTCGGGCGGCCAGAGCCTGATCCCCGCCATGAACCTGCGGCTGGTTTCACCGGAATTAATCGTCGATATCGGTGACTTGAGGGAATTGCGCGGGATCGCGGTGAAGGGCGAGATGCTCGTCATCGGTGCGCTGACGCGGCATGCCGATCTCCTGAAATCATCTCACATTGTGAAATGCGCGCCGCTGCTCGCCGCGGCGGCGGCGCATGTCGCGCACCCCGCGATTCGCAACCGCGGCACCGTCGGCGGCAGCCTTGCGCAGGCCGATCCTGCTTCCGAACTGCCGGCCTGCATGCTGGCGCTCGGCGCGACAATGGTGGTTCGCGGCCCCACCGGCGAGCGGCGGATTGCCGCAGAGGACTTCTTCACCGGGATTTACGAGACCAAGCTCGCGCCAGAGGATTTGCTGGTGGCCGTCGAACTGCCGGTGGCGCGCAAGGGCTCGGCGCATTTCTTCCAGGAGTTCGCGCGGCGGCACGGCGACTACGCGATCGTCGGCCTCGCCGCGCAGGCGCGGCTCGAGGGCGACAACTTCGCCGATCTCCAGCTCGGCTATTTTGCGGTCGGCGACAAGCCGGTGCTGGCGAAGGCGGCGGCGAAGCTCACGGGTGTTGCGATCGCACCGGCGCTGCTGGCCGAAGCCGCGGCCGCGCTCTCGGATGAGCTCGACCCGCACGAGGACCAACAGGCTACGGCGGCGATGCGGCGGCATCTCGCAAAGGTACTGCTGACGCGGTGCGTGGCGACGCTGCTGAACCGTCCCGACCTCCATGCCGGAGGCAGTGCGTGACGGCTCCGGTTGCGATCTCGCTCATGGTCAACAACGAGCGTGTCGAGGCGCACGTCTTGCCGCGGCTTAATCTCGCGGATTTTCTGCGCGAGCACCTGAAGCTGACCGGCACGCATGTCGGGTGCGAGCACGGCGTATGCGGGGCCTGCACGGTGCGCGTCGAAGGCGAGATCGTTCGCTCGTGCCTGATGCTGGCGGTGCAAGTGGACGGCGCCTCGGTCGAGACCATCGAGGGACTTTCCGATTCCGGCGAGATCGCCGATCTGCAGGCCGCGTTCCGCGACCGCAATGCGCTGCAGTGCGGCTTCTGCACGCCGGGCATGCTGATGGCGGCTCAGGATCTGCTGCGGGAGAACCGCAGGCCCGCGCGCGAAGAAATCCGCGAGCATCTTTCGGGCAATTACTGCCGCTGCACGGGCTATCAGGCGATCATCGATGCGGTCGAGAACACCGCGCGGGCGCGGTTGGAGCGATCCGCATGAGCTCGATCCGCGTCGATCCGGAAACGCTGTCGGTGCTCGACCGGCCGAACTCCTATATCGGCAAGACGGTGCCGCGGCCGAACCTGGACCGGCTGCTGCAGGGACGCGGCAGCTATGTCAGCGACATGGAGCTGCCGCGGATGGCGCATGTCGTGTTCCTGCGCTCGCCGCATGCGCATGCAAAGATCGTGAGCATCGACGCGGCGGCGGCTAAGCAGATGCCGGGCGTGATCGCCGTCGTCACCGGCAAGGAACTCGCCGCTGTCATCACGCCATGGGTCGGGGTGCTCTCGCATCTCAAGGGCCTGAAATCTGCGCCGCAATCGGCGATCGCGATCGACCGGGCATGCTGGCAGGGTGAGGCGGTGGCTGCCATCGTGGCGACGAGTCGCGCTGCCGCTGAAGACGCGGCGGAGCAGGTTGCGGTCGAGTATCAGGAACTTGACGCCGTGACCGACATGCGCACCGCGCTTGATCCGGCTACTCCCGTGATCCATGCCACGCTTGGCGACAATCTGGCATTCGAACGCATCCACGACGCCGGCACCGTCGACCGGGCCTTTGCCGAGTCCGATGCGGTGGTCGAGGCCGAGTTCGTCTTCGGCCGCCACACCGGCGTGACGCTGGAGCCGCGATCCGTCGTGGCCGACTGGAATGCCGGCGAAGCCCGGCTCACGATCTATCAGGGCACGCAGGCGCCGCACATGGTGCAGAACATCGCGGCGCTGCATCTGGGCCTGCGGGAATCCCAGGTGCGCGTCGTCTGCAAGGACGTTGGCGGTTCCTTCGGCATCAAGGTGCACATCTATGCCGACGAGATGGCGACCTATGCGCTGTCAAAGCTGCTGCGCCGGCCGGTCAAGTTCGTCGCCGACCGCGTCGAGAGTTTCAATACGGACATCCACGCCAGGGATCATCGCTGCAAGGGCAAGATCGGCGTGAACCGCGACGGCACCATTACCGCGTTCGAGATCGACGATCTCACCGGCATCGGGCCGTATTCGATGTATCCGCGCACCAGCGCGATCGAGGCCAACCAGGTCGTCAATCTCGTCGGCGGGCCCTACACCAGCAAGAACTATCGCGCGCGGGCGCGGGTGGTGTTCCAGAATAAAAATGTGATGTGCCAGTACCGCGCGGTCGGCCATCCCATCGCCTGCTCGGTGACGGAAGGGCTGGTCGATCTCGCTGCAACGAAGATCGGCATGGACCCGATCGAAATCCGCCGCCGCAATCTGATTGCGGATGACGCCTATCCCTGCGCTTCGCCGTCAGGCCTGCGGTTCGAGCAATTGTCGCACCATGCGTCGCTGAACAAGCTGGTCGAGATGATGGACTACGATCGCTTGCGGGCCGAACAGGCGTCGCTGCGCCGGAAGGGCATTCATCGCGGTATCGGCATTGCCAGCTTCATCGAGGTGACCAACCCCAGTGCGGCATTCTATGGCGTCGGCGGCGCGAAGATTTCGTCGCAGGATGGCGTGGCGGTTCGGCTTGACGCACAGGGTTCGGTGATCTGCCAGACCAGCATCACCGAGCAGGGGCAGGGTTCGGAATCGCTTACGGCGCAGATCGTGGGCAGCGTGCTCGGCGTTGCCATGGACCGCGTGCGCGTCGTCCTCGGCGACACCGACATGACGCCCTATGGTGGCGGCACCTGGGCCTCGCGCGGCGCCGGCATCGGCGGCGAGGCGGCGCTGCAGGCGACCAAGATCCTGCGCAGGAATATCCTCGACATTGCCGCGGTGATCCTGCAGTCAAATCCTTCCGAACTCGACGTTGTCGATGGTGTCGTGGTCAATGTCAGCGACGGCGCGCCGCGCATCGAGCTGAACGAACTCGCCCGCATCGTCTATTTCCGCCCCGACACGCTGCCGCCGGGCGTCCAGCCCGAATTGATGGCCACGAAACACTTCGTGCCGCGCGAATATCCCTTCGCCTTCACCAATGGTGTTCAGGCGACGTGGGTCGAAGTCGACACCGACACCGGCTTCATCAAGCTGCTCAGGCATTGGGTGGTCGAGGATTGCGGCACCATCATCAATCCGCAACTGGTCGATGAACAGATCAGGGGCGGGGTGGTGCAGGGACTCGGCGCGGCGCTGTTCGAGAAGTGCATCTATGACGAGCGCGGGCAGCTGACCAACGCCAACATGGCGGACTATCTGGTGCCGATGTCGGGCGAGATGCCCGATATCGACGTCGGCCATGTCGTCTCACCGACGCGTGAGTCCGAGCTCGGCGCCAAGGGTGCGGGCGAGGCCGGCACGGCAGGGGCGGCAGCGGCCGTCAGCAATGCTGTTAACGATGCGCTGCAACCGTTCGGGACCATAATTACGGAGATTCCCCTGACGCCGCAGGTTATCCTGGCGGCCTTGAGGCGAATCTGACGAGGGACGCCGTCGGCAAAACCAAATACAATCACGCCAAAGAGCAAAACCAAGGAGAGGAACACAGCCTATGTCGAAGAGGGACACCAAGTCAGGATCAATTTCCCGCCGCCGTTTGCTTGCAACCGCGAGCGCAGGTGCGGCGCTGGCGGCATCGCCGTTCGGCATCAATCTCGCGCAGGCGGAAGGTTCGCCGATTAGGATCGGCATGAGCATGCCGCAGACTGGCGGCCTTGCCGGCGGCGGCAAGCCTTCGCTGCTCGGCATCGAGATCTGGCGCGACGACGTCAACGCCAAGGGTGGCCTGCTCGGCCGCAAGGTCGAACTCGTCGTCTATGACGACAAGTCGAGCGCTGCGGAGACGCCCGCGATCTATTCGAAGCTGATCGACGTCGACAAGGTCGACCTGCTATTCGCACCCTATGCGACCGTGCCGACCGCGCCGATCATGCCGCTGGTCAAGCAGCGCGGCCTGTTGCTGATCGGCAACTTCTCATTCCAGGTCAACAGCAAGGTCGGCCACGACATGTGGTTCAACAATGCGCCGTGGGGGCCAGCCGACAGCTGGGCGACGTCGTTCCTCGACATCGGCCAGAAAGCGGGCGGCAAGTCCATCGCGCTGCTGTCGGCCGACCAGGAGTTCGCGCAGAACCTGGTGAAGACCACGCGGGAGGTCGCAGCGAAGCGCAACATGCCGGTGGTGTTCGATCAGGCCTATCCGCCCAACACGGTGGAATTTTCCAGTATCATCCGTGCGGTGAAGGCCGCCAAGCCCGACGTCGTCTATGTTGCGTCCTATCCGCCGGACTCGGCTGGCATTTTGCGCGCCGTGAACGAGATCGGGATCGGCGACAGCGTCAAGCTGTTCGGCGGCGGCATGGTCGGTCTGCAGTTCGGCACCGTCATGGAGAACATGGGTTCGCTGCTCAACGGCGTCGTCAACTACAATTCGTGGCTCCCGGAAAAGAGCATGTACTTCGATGGTACCAAGGAGTTCTTCGAGAAATACACCAAGCGCGCCGTCGAAGCGAAGGTCGATCCGCTCGGCTACTATCTCGCTCCGTTCGGCTATGCCAGCGGCCAGCTGGTCGAGGGGGCGATCAACGCGACGAAATCGCTCGACCAGAAAGGCCTCGCCAAATACCTGCGCGAGAACACCCACAAGACCATCGTCGGTCCGATCGCGTTCTCGGCAGATGGCGAGCGCAAGGAAACTGCGGTGCTGCAGGCGCAGTTCCGCGGTGTCGCGGACAAGAACATCGAGCAGTTCCGCAGTGCGGGCAAGCAGGTGATCCTGTTCCCGGACAATCTGAAATCGGGCGAGCTGGTCGCTCCGTTTGAGGCCGCCCGGAAGTAAGCAGACAAGGCGTGCTGCCCGGGATCGTTGAACGGTCCCGGGTGGTGAGTTGAATACGCGGCATGTGCTGATCGGGGAGGCGGCTCAGGCCGCATTAGGGGGCTCGATTGTTTTCAATGGACCTGCTGCTCGATGCGGTGGTGATCGGGGTGCTGCTCGGCTGCTTCTATGGCGCCGTCAGCCTCGGCCTGTCCGTGTCGTTCGGGCTGCTCGACGTCCCCCACGTGGCGCATCCCGCCTTTCTGGTGCTGGCATCCTACGGGGTGTACATCATCAACGAGCATTACGGGGTCGATCCGCTGGTGGCGGGACTATTGATCACGCCGCTGCTTTTCGTGTTCGGCCTTGTGGCCTACCGCCTGTATTACGAGACATTCGAGAAGCGCGGCAGCGATGCCGGCGTGCGCGGCATCGCGTTTTTCTTCGGCGTCGCCTTCATCATCGAAGTGTTGATCATCATGCAGTTCGGCGTGGATCAGCGCTCGGTCACCGCAACCTATATCGGCAAGTCCCTGCGCATTGCCGACATGCGAATTCCCTACCGGCTGCTGGTCGCGTTCGCGGTCGCCGCGGCGCTGACCATCCTTCTGACGTTGTATCTGTCGAAGACGTTCATGGGACGCGCGATCCGTGCCGTCGCGCAAGATCAGGAGGCGCTGCGGTTGATGGGCGCCAATCCGATCAAGGTCAAGCAATGGGCGTTCGGCATCGCGACCGCCGTGCTCGGCGTCGCCGGGGCGTTGCTGATCATCGTCGCCCCGGTCGATCCGACACTCGACCGCGCCTATATCGGGCGCACATTCTGCGTCGTTGTCATGGCCGGGCTCGGCAGCATGAGCGGCACGCTGGTCGCCGCCATCATCCTCGGCGTCGCCGAATCGATCGTGCTGACCATGTTCGGCGCGTCCTGGGCGCCGGCGGTTTCCTTTGCCATGTTGCTTGGGGTTCTTGCGGTGCGGCCGCAGGGCCTGTTCGGAAGGCGATCATGAAGCGCAGCGGGATCGCATTCTGGACCGGCGCGGCCATCTTTCTCGCCGCTGCATTCATCATGACAAAGGTCGTCGGCAACCAGTATCCGTTCTTTGCCGGCTACGTGGTCCTGCAGTTCGTTGCGCTGGCGGTGGCATGGAGCATCCTCGGCGGCTACGCCGGCTATGTGAACTTCGGCACCAGTGCCTTCTTCGGCGTTGGCGTCTATAGTTCTGTATTCTTGGTCAAGGCGTTCGGCGCGCCGCTGCCGGTGCAAATCCTCACGGCTGCCGCCATTGGGGCGCTGATGGGACTGGCGCTCGGCCTGCTGACGCTTCGCATGCAGGGCATCTTCTTCTCGATCGCGACGATTGCGCTGGCGATCATCATCGAAACGGCGGTCACCAACTGGCGGTTCGTCGGCGGCGCCGCGGGCATCCAGATCCAGCGGCCGCCGGTGACGCCGCCATTCGACAATTATGTGCAGATGCTGTTCTTTGTTCAGGCGCTGCTGGTGGTGATAGCGGTCGCGGTCTCGCGCTACATCCAGAACTCGTGGATCGGGCGCGGCCTGCAAGCGCTCAAGGACGACGAACTCGCTGCCGAATGCTCGGGCGTTCCGACGCTGCGGCTGAAGCTGCTGGCCTGCGTCATCTCGGGGGCGCTGCTGTGTGCCGTTGGCGCTCCGTCGGCGATGTACCTGCAGTTCGCCAACCCGGAGGGCGCGTTCAATCTCAATTATTCCGCTTCGACGCTGGCGATGTCGCTGATCGGCGGAACCGCGCATTGGTCCGGTCCGATTATCGGTGCGATCCTGCTGAGCACCACGCAGCAACTGCTGACCGTCACCATTTCCTCGGAAGTCAACGTGCTGGTGCTCGGCGTGATGCTGGTCCTGTTCGTGGTGGGCGCGCCGGAGGGCGTCATCGGTCTGGTCCGAAAGCTGCGCGGCAATCGCAAGGAGGGTGAGGCATGATGGCCGCCGAAGCCCAGGTCCCCTTGCTGCGGATCGTTTCGCTCACGAAACGCTTCGGCGGTTTCACCGCGGTCGACAATGTCAGCGTCGAAATTCGTCCCGGCGAGCGGTTTGGTCTGATCGGCCCGAATGGGTCGGGAAAGACCACGCTGATCAACTGCATTTCCGGCGCGTTTCGCACCGAGCCCGGCACCGTCCTGTTCCGCGACGAAGACATTACGGCACTGCAGCCGCATGTCCGCACGCGACGCGGCATTGCGCGAAGTTTCCAGATCCCGCGGCCGTTCCGGAGCATGACGGTCGCTGAAAATCTCATGGTCGCGCTCGACTTTGCCGCGCACGAGCATGTCTCGGTGGCGCAGCGGCGCGACACCATGATGTCGATCCTGACGCAGATGGGGCTCGCCACAAAAGCCAACGCCTCCGCCACGCAGCTCAGCCAGGTGGAGCTGCGCAAGATGGAGCTCGCGCGCGCGATGGCGACGCACCCGAAACTGCTGATCTCCGACGAGGCCATGGCCGGCCTTTCCAGCTCGGAAGTCGACGAGGTGCTGGATCTGCTGATGAGCCTCGCCGACCAGGACATCACCATCATCATGATCGAACACATCATGCAGGCGGTGATGCGCTTCTCGGACCGCGTGATGTGCCTCGACGCCGGCAAGATCATCGCGATCGGCACGCCGTCGGAGGTTATGGCCAACCAGCGTGTGCAGGAGGCGTATCTTGGCACTTAGCCTTGCCATCGACGGTCTTGATGCGGGTTACGGCGCCGTGAAAGCGCTGCGCGGTGTCTCGCTCGATGTCGAGGCCGGTGAAACCGTGGCCCTGCTCGGCACCAACGGCAACGGCAAGAGCACGCTGATGAAGTGCATCGCCGGCCTGGTGCGGCCGCAGCGCGGCAGCATCTGGCTGACGATCGATGGCACCGCGCACGATCTGTCGAGGCTGTCGGCGGAAGATATCGTCGATCTCGGCGTGGCGATGGTGCCGGAGGGGAGGCGGCTGTTTCCGAGGCTTACCGTGCTGGAAAACCTGATGCTCGGCGCCTTCCGCAAGGCGGCGCGGCGCAATATCGACCATAACCTTGCCGTCGCTTTCGAGACCTTTCCGGTCCTGAAGGAGCGGCAGGGCCAGCTCGCTGGCACCATGTCGGGCGGCCAGCAGCAGATGCTGGCGATTGCGCGGGCGCTGATGTCTTCGCCGCGCCTGCTGCTGGTCGACGAACCCTCGGTCGGTTTGTCGCCGCTGCTGGTCTCGCAGACCATCACCAAGATCGGCGAGCTCAACCAGAACCTCGGCCTGACCGTGCTCATGGCGGAGCAGAACTTCAACCAGGCGATCCGGATCGCCAATCGCGGCTACATCATCGTTCACGGTGAAATCGTCGTCGCCGCGGCTTCGGTCGACGAATTGAAAGGCAATGACATCGTCAAGCGGCTCTATCTCGGCGGAGCTGCGTGATTGCCTCTTGGCCGTGGCCGGATCGCTACTCCGCCGCGCTGGCGACCGCTGCAGCCTGCCGGTTGGTCACCACAACCTTGATGGCGTCATCGATCCGCTCGCGGGCGTAGCGCAGCGCCGTCGGCAGGTCGGCAAGCGGAAATGTGTGGGTGTGAATCTTCGTCGCGTCGAAGCGCTTTTCCGCCATCAGCGCCATGGCGCGGCGGGTGGCGCTGCGGCCTTCGCCGCGAATGCCATAGAGATAGATGTTGTTCTTGGCGAGCTGTGCGATGTCGAGCGTGACCCGCTCGTGCGGGAAGGCGGCAAGGCATATCTTGCCGCCGCGGTTGGTCATGCGGATGGCTTGCTCAATCGTGGGCTCGGTGCCGGCACATTCGACGACGTAGTCGGCTCCGATCCCGCCGGTGAGCTCCTTGACGACGGCAACGGCATCTTCGTCGTTGATATTGATGGTGCGATCCGCGCCGAGTTCCTTGCCGATGGCGAGGCGCTTGTTGCGCGTTCCCGTGAGGATCACGGGGCTCGCGCCGATCGCCTTCGCTACCGCGACCGCCAATAGTCCGATCGGGCCGGGTCCGATCACGACCACGCTTTCGCCGGCCACGAGCCCCCCTAATTCGGTCAAACCATACATGGATGTGCCGGCGGTGACGACCAGCGTTGCCTCGGCATCGCTCATGGTGTCGGGCACGCGCGCCAGCGTGTTGATGTGATTGACCGCGTATTCGGCAAAGCCGCCATCGGTGGTGAAGCCGTTGGCGCGGTGACCCTTCTCGGGCTTGCCGTAGTTCAGGCAGGAGGTGTACATGCCCTGGCGGCAGCGCTTGCACTGACCGCAGCCGGCATGGATTTCCACGCTGATGCGCTCGCCGATTCTGTATTCATCGACGTCAGGGCCGAGTGCGACCACCGTGCCCATATATTCATGGCCCGGCGTAAAATTCTTGTTGAAGGGCAGGCCGCCCAGAATGCTGGCGGGCGAGCCGGTGTGGATGATCTCCAGATCAGTGGCGCAGATGGCCACCGCGTCGATGCGAACCAGCACTTCCGCGCGGGCCGGCATGGGCACCGGCTTGTCGCGCAGAAAAAGCTCATCCGGTCCGCCAAGCACCCAGGCCTTCATTTGCGCGGGAATCGGATAATCGGTCGAGGTCTTGACGCCGGCTGGTTTGTTCATCGCGCTTCCTCCGAGGGCAGGAGAGTAACGCAATCGCAGGCGTTTGCCAGCGGGGCGGCTAGCCCCAGAACTTCTTTGCGCGCTGCAGCTTGTGGGCGGCCTGTTCGGCCGCGGCCAGCAGCTTCTCGGTTTCGCTGCGTTCGGTGCCCACCACGGCGCCAGCAGCGAAGGCCACCGGCTCCGATTTCCGGTTCTCGATATCGTTCCTTAGTCGGGTGACCATGCGTTGGTGCACCGCGATATCGTTGAGGGCGCCCAGACTGTCCTGCAGACTGCCGAGGCACTTCTTGTGGCTGGAGAGCGCTTTCCTGCTGGCCTGACCGTCGAACAGGCTTTCGAAGAAATAGATGCTGTAGCGCAGCTTCTTCATGCCGATACGCAGCTTGTGGCGGTCGTGCACGTTCAGTTCGCTGATCGCCTTGGCGCGCTTGCGGACTTTGGCGATGCGCCGGTGAAAGAGGTCGGTGGCAAACGGCCTGACGTGTTGCTGGCGCAGCGCAGGCCGCAGTTTCAGCCAGTTTCCGTCCTCGATCCATTCCAGCGTATTCAGGATGAGCAGCCGATAGCGGGCACTGGCAAGGGCGGCCTTCGCCGCTTCGGCTGCCACGGCCCGCCGGTACTCGAGCTCGGCCACGAGGTCGCCAAGGCCCGCGATCGGCGGGTCAGCTTCCTCGAGGCGCTTGACGCGGGTCGCCAGGAAGACGTCGAGGTCGCG
>Ga0081540_1004497_pt1 | contig 10591 bp, 8 predicted proteins | sample TabmetS2T1R1_FD_71024 | JGI IMG/M metagenome (GOLD analysis project Ga0081540, IMG submission 71024) | Tabebuia heterophylla rhizosphere microbial communities from the University of Puerto Rico - S2T1R1 | ecosystem: Host-associated > Plants > Roots > Rhizosphere ... | reverse complement strand
GTGGCGTTGTCGGGGGGCAGCAGCGCGAACTGGTAACCAGAGGCCGGAGCGATCCGTTCGACGCGCCCTCGCAGCTTCCTGCCGGGAAACGTATCGACCATGATGTCGACCGGCTGCCCCGGCTGCACGTGCGTCAATTGAGTTTCCTTGTAGTTGGCCGTCACGTAGACGCTGGGAAGCGGCACGACCTCGATGAGGTTGCCGCCGATCGTGGCGTAGTCGCCGACCTGAACGCGCTTCTTGCCGACGACGCCGTCAAATGGTGCCACGATCCTCGTGTGGCTTAGCTTGAGTTCTGCCTCAGTCAGCAGCGCCTCGGCGCTTTGCAGGTCCGCCTCGCGCGCCTTCACGGTTTGTTGAAGCACGTCAAGTTGGCGCTGCTGGGCGGCCATGTCGGCCTGTTTTGCCTGGACGTCCGCCTGCGCTTTCGCAAAGGCCGCGGTGGCCTGCTCAAGCCGCTGACGGGTTCCCGCGTCTGTCCGCGATAGCGACCGCTGGCGCTCTTGCTCTTGACGCGCCTCGGTTGAGAGTGCTTCGGCCGACGTGCGGGATGCTTCAGCACGCGCGATCGCTGCATGCTGCTGCTCGATTTGGCTGTAAACGATGCCTATCGCCGCCTGCGCTGCGGCCGCTGTTGCACGCGCTTGATCGACCCGGGCCTGATAACCTGCCGAATCGATCTGGACCAGGAGGTCGCCGAATCTTACGCGCTGGAAGTCACCCACGGCGACCACGAAGACCTGGCCGGCAACGCGAGAACTCAAGCGCGTGACATCGGCGCTGACGTAGGCGTCATTGGTGGCCTGTACCGCAAGTTCGCCGGTCCAAACGTTCCAGCGCAGCGCGATAAAAGCTGCGAGCGCGACGATAACCAGGATCAGCGCAACCTGAATGAATATGCGACGGAGGGGAATCCACGCGGGTAGCTTCATTGCAATCCCATGGATGGTACGAAGTGTTTTCGTCAGCGGCGCAGGCCGCCCTCGCCCAATCGGATCAAACTGTCGCACAGGTGCCTCGGGAACATGCGCTGGCACTTCGTGGATCAGATCGCGCATGGTCAAAGCATCAACGGGTGCGTCTGCTTGGGCGGCAAAACCAGCATGCCCGTGTTCCTTGCCTCCTTGAACGTCCGTCGCCAAGCGTGGGGATTTGAGCCAACGACACGTCGGAAAAGCTTGCACAGGTGAGACTGATCGACCATGCCGCAGGCAACTGCGATTTGGCTTAGGGGCTCGTTGGTGATGAGCATCAGCTCTTGCGCGCGCATGGTTCGTTTTACCGTCAAATACGCACGGGGCGTTTTGCCGAAGCTTTTCTTAAACGCACGAGAAAAATGGCTTCGGCTGAGATTGGCGACGCACGCCAGATCGTCGGTCGTAAGCCGAAGAGCGAGGTTGTTGTCGATATGAGCCACTATTCGTCGGATTTGCCAGGGCGCCAGGCCGCCGGCTCTTACACGAGAAGGAAGAGCTTCATCAGGCCTTTGTATCGTTGCACGGAGAATCTCGACTACGCGAATTATAAGCTGTTTGGCACGTTCTTCATCGTTACCAACGGCACAACCTGCGCAAAGCAACAGTTCGATCATCGTTTGTGTCGCGGTGAGTGCGTTTTCACGGCTGCTCTGGTTCGAACCGCAAACGGAATGTATTCGTGTCCTCTGCCCAAGACACTTCGTACCGCAGGATATTGCTTCCCTTGCATCCATGATTCCACCCTCGAAGCAGGCGGATGATGTGAGATCTGAGCCCCTTGAAGAAGTTAAAGGTTGTAAAATGGAGCATCGTTGCCCGCGCGCGTGCGAAGCGCGGCACGTACCATCGCCTGAGACTTCAGTGGCTGTTGTCTGGCCCACCAATGTTTTACTTCTCTTAACTTGCTCACGAGTGAACAACTCGCAATCTAGAACCGCAAACGGATCCTTGGGATTCTCACCAGATCTGGTTCTCTCTTATTCCGAGCTTGTAAGGACCAAGAGATATGACGAAAGCAATGGTACGGACATTGGGATCGGCTCCACGTTCATTTCAGACCGTCAATCCCGCGACCGGAGAGAACGGTGAGGTGTATCAGGGGCACACCATTGAACAGGCCCTGGCGATCGCGGCCGAAGTCCAGCAGACCCAGATTTCATGGCGACGGGCGGATTTCACGGAGCGCGCTGTCCTAATGAAGAACGCCGCAAAGATCATTCGTGACAATAGAGCGCGGTATGCCAAGCTGATGACCGATGAGATGGGAAAGCCCGTCACGGACGGTCTTGCCGAACTCGAGAAATGCGCCTGGAGCTGCGAGTATTTTGCCGAGACGGCGAAGGAGTTTCTCGAGCCGATACCAATCGACATGAGCGCAGGGCATTCCGGGCCGGGAACTCCACCCCGTGCATTTGTGACCTTTAACCCGCTTGGTGTCATCCTCGCGGTGATGCCGTGGAATTTCCCGTTCTGGCAGGTCATCCGATTTGCCGCACCTCACTTAATGGCGGGAAATGGCGGCGTGCTAAAGCATGCGTCCAATGTGCCAGGATGCGCGTTGGCGATCGAGGAGATCTTCCGAAACGCGGGATTTCCCCGCAATCTCTTTCGAACAGCACTGTTGTCATCGAAGGATCTGAAGCCGCTGATCGAAGACCCAAACATCGCTGCCGTGACGTTAACCGGGAGCGTCGCGGCCGGAAAATCCGTTGCAGCCACCGCCGGCGCAGTGATGAAAAAGGGCGTTTACGAGCTGGGCGGCTCGGACGGTTACATCGTCCTTGAAGATGCGGATCCCGTCGCGGCCGCCAAGATCTGTGCGCGCGGACGCATGGTCAATGGTGGACAGAGCTGCATCGCAGCCAAGCGCTTCGTTGTCGTCGAGAGCGTGCGAGAGGCATTCGAACGCGCGATGGTCGAGGAAATGCGACAATACAGCATGGGTGACCCTAACGATCCGAAAACCGTTCTCGGGCCGATGGAGAGCGTGCGTTCGCGCGACGAGATTGCGCGCCAGGTCGAACAAAGCAAGAAAAATGGAGCCGAAGTCTTGTTGGGTGGCGAAGCACCGGAGAAACCCGGTGCCTGGTTTCCGGCGACTGTTCTTTCGAACGTGTTACCGGGGCAGGCCGCGCATGACGAAGAAGTGTTCGGGCCGGTTGCGGCGGTCATCTCTGCCAAAGACGAAGCGGATGCGATCCGGATCGTGAACGCCAGTGAGTTCGGCCTTGGATCGGCGGTCATAACCGCGGACACTGCACGAGGCCAGCGGATCGCCGTTGAGGAATTGGACGCCGGCGTATCGTGCGTGAATCAAAATGTGCGCTCCGATCCTCGCTTGCCGTTCGGTGGCGTCAAGGACAGCGGCTACGGAAGGGAGGTCTCGATGTTTGGCATACGTGAATTTTGCAACATCAAGACGGTCGTGGTCGACGAACTCTAGGTGTCACGTCCTGCTGCCGAAGCGGAAATGCAGGTTGTCGGGTTTGCTTCGAAGCGCCATTTGGCAAAAGCGAACACGGTGGCTGAACCTGTCGATGCGCGGCTGGTGCCGACAGTTCCTTTCGTATTCAGTTGATGCGATATGAAAATCTTCATAGTTGGAATCGCTGGCGCAACTGGATTCAGGCTGGCCCGTTTGCTCAAGGGCCGTGGCGACCAGGTCGACGGGCTACACCGGCGACGCGCGCAAGGAGAGGCGCTTGATGCTATCGGAGTCGTCGGCACGCTCGGCGATCTCGTGAAGATGGACGTGAACCAACTGACTCACCATTTCCGGGGAAGCGACGTCATTGTCTTTGCAGCAGGCGCTGGTGATGCCGATAGTGACGCGATGATCGATGCCGTCGATGGCGACGGAGTTGCAAAGGCAGCCGCCGCCGCTCGGCAGGCGGGAGTTAGACGTTTTATTCTTGTCTCGGTATTCCCGGAGGCCGGGCGAAACGAGAACCTGGGCGACAGTTTCGAGCACTACATTGCGGTAAAGAAGCGGGCGGACGTAGCGTTGACAAAGACTGATCTCGACTGGGTAATCCTGCGTCCGTCCACGCTGATAAACGAAGCGGGTGTTGGGACTGTCAGCCTGGGACCCGCAGAAGTCCATACCGTGGTCCGAAGGGATGACGTCGCGGCGACAATCGTAGAATTGATTCATGCACCAGCCGTGAGGCGCGTGGTCCTCGAACTTACGCAAGGTATGACACCCGTTGCGTATGCTGTGGCGATGCAGGGGAGAGCAGCTAATGCCAAGCCTTGACTGCAGCCGCGTCGCGAATCGTCGTGTGCGGCCTCGCGCCGGAGCACGGGTTGGACGTTGACGACCATATCAAGCCCAAGGAGCAAGCTAATGAAAAAGCTATTGTCTGCGTTAATTATCGCGACGGCGATGACGATAACAGTCGGGCACGCCCTGGCTGCGGAGAAATCTGTTTCAGTCGTCCTCGTACACGGAGCCTTCGTTGACGGATCGGGCTGGCAGCAGGTTTACAGCCGTCTTAAAAAGGGCGGCTATGAAGTGATCGTTGTACAAAACTCCACCGCGACACTCGAAGGCGACGTTGCCACGACCGATCAGGCGATCGGACGCGCAAAGTACCCGGTGGTGTTGGTTGGCCATTCTTATGGTGGCATTGTCATCACGGAGGCTGGTGTTAATCCGAAGGTCCGTAGCTTGGCCTACATCGCCGCTTTCGCTCCCGACGAAGGCGAGTCCGTCTCGTCGCTGATTTCGAAACCAGTTCCGGGAGCGGCCAAAGTGCCGATCCTCCCTCCTCAAGACGGCTTTCTGACACTCGACGTGGCAAAGTTTCCAGCATCCTTTGCGGCGGATGTCGACCTGGAAACGACGACTTTTATGGCATCGTCGCAGGTGCCGTGGGGCGTGGCTGCAGTTGACGCGAAAATCACCAAGGCTGCCTGGAAGAGCAAGCCAACCTTTTTCCTGATTACGACAAATGACCACATGATCCCCACACCGTCGCAGCGGGAAATGGCGACCCGAGCTCGTGCCAGCATGATCGAGGTCGCCAGCAGTCATGCGGTCATGTTGTCGCATCCGGATAAGGTTGCAAGCTTTATCGAGCGCGTGGCCGACTCGACAAAATAGCCTCGCATCTTCGGTCCCTCTTGTGGCCGACGTCAGGGCCTGAAAGGCGGTGCCTGAGGCGGCGGTTACGACGAACAATAGAAGTTGGAAGGCCTTCCATTCTTCTCTCGCGCCAGCTGCTGCCCCGTCGATCGCCGGCTTGGTCGGGATCGAGATAGGGATGATGATTGCGCGGCTGACGGGCCACGCAGATTCAAACGCGTCTAATTCTGCTCGGAAGGCGCGCCCTGAACCTATTGCGCCGATCAGCCGTTGGCTGCTGCCACATCACGGCGCCGGCTCTCGATTCGAAGATTTTACTTCTTTTAACGAGTGCCAGCAGAAGGTTCGAATATTGTTTTGCTGCTCATGTTCGGTTCAAACGGAAGTGAGCCGATCGCAGACGTCCGCATGCGGTGGCGCAATGCTGCTGGGTGACCAAGAATATCAAGAAGCGAAATGCAACAGGAGGCTACATGAGTAAGGGCAAAGTGCTTGTGGTCGGTTCCAACGCTACGCAAATCGAGGTTCAGGGCGGCGGTTGGGGCCCCACCGGCAACTATCTCAACGAAACCGTTGTGCCGGTGATGGCGATCGTTGGGGCCGGTTACAAAGTCGTCTTCGCCACGCCGAGGGGAACCAAGCCGCACATCGACGAGGCTTCGGACTCGGCTGTACATTTTGGAGGCGACAAGGCTGCCTACAGTCGTGCCAAGACCTTCTGGGCCGACGATTCCGCCATGAACCGTGTCCGCACGCTTCGGTCTGTCATCGAGGAAGGATTGGACCACTATGTTGGCGTGTTCGTGCCGGGCGGTCAGGCCCCGGTCGTCGACCTCATGCAAGACCCGGAAATGGGCGAGATCCTTCGCCACTTCCACGATCGCTCGAAGCCCACGGCGCTGCTGTGCCACGGGCCGATCGCCGTCGTATCGGCAATGCCGCACGCCCGGGAGTTTCGCGCAGCACTGATCGCAGGCGATGGCGAGAAGGCGACGGAATGGGCGAAGGGCTGGCAGTATGCCGGCTACCGGATGACCATCTTCTCGGCCACGGAAGAGAAGTTCGTTGAAGACCAGATCCTGCACGGGAAAATGTATTTCCACATGCCGGAGGCGCTCAGGGCTGCTGGTGGCGAGGTATCGACCAATGCGGTCGACTTCGAGCCCAACGTGATCGTCGATCGCGAGCTCATCACCGGCCAGAACCCGCGGTCCGATCATCCGATCGCCGCCAGGCTGATCGAGGCGCTTGATCGGGCGGTCGGCGAGGTAGCCGAGCGAGCTGCCGCTCGCGCCTAGCCACCGGCAGGAGCCTGAACCAATGGCGACCCAAATGAAGACAACGGCACTTCTTAAGGCGAAACCCGGCAAGGCCGCCGAGTTGGAAAGCCTTCTGCGCAGCCTGGCGAGCCAAAGCCGATCTGAACCGGGCAACCTTCGCTGGGATCTTTGGCAAGACCTGGACGATGTTACGACGTTCATTGTCGACGAGCTCTACAAGGATATCGCCGCGGTACAGGCTCATCGGGCGACATCGCACTTCCAGGATTATGCGTCGAAGATCAATGATCTTGCAGCGCGAACTGCCGTCACGTCGCGTCCAATAGATACAGCCTGATCCCGGTGGACGCTTGTGGGCTCAGAACTCTCGCAGTGCCAAAGCATGGTCCGTAAAAACGAGAGGAATGCATATGACAAGGACACTAACGATCAATGGCCAACGGAAATCCTTCGATGCGCCGGATGAAATGCCGCTGTTGTGGGTGCTTCGCGACGTTCTCGGCCTGACGGGAACGAAGTTTGGTTGCGGCATCGCGCAGTGCGGCGCCTGCACCGTGCATGTCGACGGTAAGCCGGTTCGCTCCTGCGTGCTGGCAGTCGGTGCGTTGCAGGACCGCGCCATTACGACGATCGAAGGCGTCGACGCGACAGAGGCGGGTGCCAGGGTGCAGAAGGCGTGGCTCGATCTCGAAGTGATACAATGTGGATATTGTCAATCCGGTCAGATCATGGCGGCGGCAGCGCTGCTGATGATGACCCAGGACCCTGACGATTCCGACATTGACGCTGCCATGGCAGGCAACATTTGCCGATGCGGCACTTACGTGCGTATCCGCGCCGCCATCAAGCAGGCGGCTTCCGCCCAGAAGTCGTGAGCGGCGCCATGACGATCCCAGCTCAATTCTCCCACGTTTCGCGTCGCAGCCTTCTCGCCGGCGCACTTACCTCAGGTTTCTTGTTCGCCTTTCATCTCCCCGTTCGCGCCGTTAATGAGCCTGACGAGCCGCTGGACTCGACCGATGGAAAATTTGCGCCAAACGCATTCATTCGTATCGATCAAAAGGGCCGCATCACGCTGGTGATGCCGCAGGTCGAGATGGGCCAGGGCATCTATACCGGCGTTGCGATGATCCTCGCCGAAGAACTCGACGCCGACCTTAAGCAAGTCGTCCTGCAGCATGCTCCGCCGGATGAGAAACGATACATCAATCCTTTGCTCGGCATACAGGCCACCGGAGGGTCGACGTCGGTTCGTGCGTTCTGGATGCCTCTTCGCAAGGCTGGTGCGACCGCTCGCGCCATGCTCGTGCAGGCGGCCGCGGAACAGTGGCAGGCCTCGCCGAAGAGCTGCAGCGTGAGCAACGGCGTGGTGACTCACAACGAAAGCGGACGGAAATTGAGTTACGGCGAACTCGTCGATGCCGCCGGCAAGCTGGCGACGCCGGGCGATGTTACGCTCAAGGATCCGAAGGATTTTGTCCTGATAGGCAAGCCGCTGAAGCGGCTTGATACGCCAAACAAGGTGAACGGTAAAACGATCTATGGCATCGACGCCATGTTGCCAGGCATGAAGTTTGCGACGCTCGCGCAATGCCCGGTATTCGGCGGAAAGGTTGCAACGGTCGACGACAGCGCGGCGAAGAAAGTACCCGGCGTCCGCAACATCGTGGTGCTGGACGATCTTGTAGCAGTCATCGGCGATCACATGTGGGCAGCAAAACGTGGGCTGGCTGCGTTGACGATCACATGGGATGAAGGCCCGAATGCCAGGATCAATTCGAAGGATATCTGGGCCGATCTACGCGTTGCCAGTGAAAAGGATGGCATCATCGCAAAATCCGTTGGCAATATTACCAAAGCGCTCGCTGCCGGTCAGCGATTTGATGCGTCATACGAGATGCCGTTTCTTGCGCACGCGACGATGGAGCCGCTCAACTGTACTGTTCAGGTCACCTCTGAGTCATGCAACGTGTGGGTTGGAACCCAGATCATTGCGCGCGCGCAGTCGGTCGCGGCGAAGGCGGCCGGCCTTTCTGAAAACAAGGTGACGATTCATCAGCACTTGATCGGCGGCGGCTTCGGACGCAGGCTCGAAGTTGACATGATCGCTACGGCCGTACGCATCGGCAGCAAGGTCGAAGGGCCCGTGAAGATCGTTTGGACGCGCGAGGAAGACATCCAGCACGATCTTTATCGTCCGGTCTATCGCGACAATATCTCTGCGACGGTGTCGGGCGGCAAAGTCGTCGGCTTGAAGTATCGTGTCGCCGGTTCATCCGTGATCGCCCGATGGCTACCGCCAGCCTTCAAGAAAGGCATCGACATCGACGCCGTGGATAGTGCTGTCGACACGCCCTACAACATTCCAAATTTCCAGGTCGAGTATGTCCGTGCCGAGCCACCGGCGGTGCCGACCGGCTTCTGGCGCGGCGTCGGCCCCAATAACAACGTGTTTGCCATCGAAAGCTTCATGGACGAGGTGGCACGCAAGACGGGCAAGGATCCGATTGTTTTCAGACGCAGTATGCTGGAAAGGACGCCGCGCATTCAGCATGTGCTTGATCTCGTCGCCGAAAAGTCCGGCTGGGGCCGGCCCCTACCGCCGCGGGTTGGCCGAGGAGTCAGTTTGCAACCGACGTTCAACACGTCGATTGCGATGGTGGTCGAGGCCGAGGTGGACACTATGGGCGAAGTGCACATACGCCAAGTGACGATTGCGGTTGATTGCGGCATCGTCGTTAATCCCGACTCGGTCGTCGCGCAGCTCGAGGGGGGCATGATCTTCGGACTTACGGCCGCCTTGTACGGTGAGATCACCGTGGACAAGGGCCGCGTCCGGCAGTCGAATTTTCATGACTATCGCATGATGCGTATCGACCAGGCGCCGAGGATCGATGTGCACATCGTCAAGAGTGGAGAAGCGCCTGGCGGACTCGGCGAGGCCGGCGTGGTTGGTGGACCGCCGGCGCTACGCAACGCGATATATGCGGCAACGGGCGTCGCGCTGCGCCGCCTTCCGATCGACCGTAGCCTGATAGCGGAAAAGAGATCATGATCGCCAAACGCTACATTATCGCGGGCGCTGTTGTCGCAGTCGTCGGTGCTGTGTTTGTCGTAGGCGCCGTCTGGTATGTACGAGGTTCGGGCCCGATGGACTTTAGCGGCGGTAGCAAGGTGCCGCTGGCTGATTATAGGAGCGACGATCCAACGGGCGTTCCCGCAAGCATGAGACAGGCAGGTCTCATTGAACGCGGTGAATATCTGACACGCGCGGCGGATTGCATGGTTTGCCACACCGCGCCAGGGGGCAAGGAATACGCCGGCGGTTTTCCATTCAAGTTGCCGTTCGGAACGCTCTATTCCACGAATATTACACCCGACAAGGATACCGGCATCGGAAATTACACCGACCAGGACTTCCTCAACGCAATGCATCGCGGTATTCGCCGTGACGGTTCGCGTCTATATCCGGCGATGCCGTACACATCTTACACTTTCATCACCGATGCCGATGCGTTGGCGATCAAGGCGTACCTCTTCAGTTTGAATCCGGTACGTGCGATGTCGCCCGAAAACACGCTCAACTTTCCATTTAACCAGCGCTGGGCGATGACGTTCTGGTCGGCCGTGTTCAATCCTGGCACGCGCTTCGAACCAGACACCTCGAAAAGTGCCGAATGGAATCGCGGCGCATATCTGGTGGAAGCGTTGGCTCACTGCGGCGAATGTCACACGCCGCGCAACATCGGTTTCGCGCTCGACAATCGCAACAAATTTGGCGGCGCCCTCGCAGCAGGCTGGCGCGCCTTCAATATCTCTTCCGATAAAACCGCCGGCCTTGGCAACTGGCGCGATGAAGAGATCGTGTCCTATTTGTCGGTTGGACATGCAGCTGGCCGCGGGACCGCGTCGGGTCCGATGGGTGAGGCGGTTGACCATTCTTTCAGCACCATGGATTCCGCTGACATCAAAGCCATTGTCGCGTTCTTGCGTAGTGTACCACCCATCGCTTCGTCCGGAGCGGCCGCAAAGCTGTCGGCTGCGCCGGCTTCGCATAGGGGCGGCATCACCGGGAATACACTCGGAAAGAAAGTGTTTGAGGGCACCTGCGTCAGTTGCCATGGCTGGACCGGTGAAAGTGACGTTTCACCAATGGCTACGCTGATCGGCACGGCCGCAGTTAACGATCCCAGCGCTATCAATGTCGTACAGATCGTTATCGGCGGAACGAAACGCCTGACGCCGGA
>Ga0081540_1004496_pt1 | contig 10592 bp, 10 predicted proteins | sample TabmetS2T1R1_FD_71024 | JGI IMG/M metagenome (GOLD analysis project Ga0081540, IMG submission 71024) | Tabebuia heterophylla rhizosphere microbial communities from the University of Puerto Rico - S2T1R1 | ecosystem: Host-associated > Plants > Roots > Rhizosphere ... | reverse complement strand
TCGAGCGCACCCTCGACTGGACCGACGGAGCGCGAGCACAGTCGAAGCGGGTCCCGCGCCGGCCGGGGAACGCGGCGGGCGGCGTGCCCCGATCGGGGACACGCCGCCCGCCTTCCTGGGAGGAGGCAAAGCTCAGGTCAGGAGGACTCGCCCACCGTCACGGTGATGGTCTGGGTCGAGCCGCCCCGGGTCACGGTGAGCGGCAGCTTGTCGCCCACCTTGCTGGCCTGCACCACGTTCAGCAGGTCGTCGCCGTTGTGGATGTCCTTGGTACCGGCCTTGACGATGATGTCGCCCTTCTTCAGGCCGGCCTGCTCGGACGGGGAGCCGCTGACCACGCTGGACACCGTCGCCCCGGCGTTGTTGTCCGCGTTGCCCACGCTGATCCCGATGAACGGGTGGCTCACCTTCTGGCCCTTCATCAGGGCCTGAGCCACCTCGTTGGCCCGGTTGCTCGGGATCGCGAAGCCGACGCCGATGTTGCCGTCGCCGCCGTTGGACGTGGCGATCGCCGTGTTGATCCCGACCACCTCGCCGTTCGTGTTCACCAGCGCGCCACCGGAGTTGCCCGGGTTGATCGCCGCGTCGGTCTGGATCGCGCCGGCGATGTTCGTACCGGCCTGCTGCTGCTGCTGGCCGAACGGGTTCTGCTGCTGGTCGCCGCTCTCCTGGATGGTGCGGTTGAGTGCGCTGACGATGCCCTCGGTGACCGAGCCCTCCAGGCCCAGCGGGCTGCCGATGGCCAGGACGGTGTCGCCGACCTGCAGCGAGCCGCTGTCACCGATCTTCGCGGCGGTCAGGCCGGACACTCCCTGCGCCTTCACCACGGCGAGGTCGGTCTTCGGGTCGGTACCGACGATGTTCGCCTTCACGTTCTTGCCGTCGGCGAACGTCACCTGCACCGAGTTGCCCTGCGCATCGGCGACCACGTGGTTGTTCGTGAGGATGAACCCGTCGGCCGTGATGATCACGCCCGAGCCCTCGGCGTCCTGCGTCTGGATCGACACCACGCTGTTCTTCACCGACGCCACGATGCCGGCCAGCGACGACCGGTCGACCGCCGGAGCGACCGTGTGCGTCGAGGCGGGCGCCGTCCCGTTGGAGGAGTTGTTGGAGTCCACCGCGTGCACGACGAGCCCGCCGACGACACCACCGCCACCGGCCAGCAGCAGTGCGAGCAGCCCGCCCGCGACCACCTTGCCGACCCGACCGGACCCGCCCGGTTGGGGTGCGGCCGGCTGGCCGGCGCCCGGGTACCCGCCCGGCTGCCCGTAGGGCGGACCGTACCCGCCCGAGGTCGGCGCGCCGTACCAGGTGGGCTGCTGCGGCGGGTACTGCTGGTGGTAGTGCGGCTGGAGGGGCGTCTGCGGCTCCACCGGAGTGCCCCCGGGCGACGGCGCGCCCGAGGCCGGCACGTCCGGCGACGGTGCGCCCGAGGACGGCGCCTCGGCGGACGGGGCGTCGGGGGACGGGGAGGCCGCGGCTGGCGATGGCTGGGGAGGCTGCGGGGCCTGCCAGATCGACGGCTGCTGTGCGGTCTGGTCCGGCTGCCCGGTCTGGTCGTTCTCGCTCATGTCAACCAGATTGCCCCGAAGGACTGCGTCACTCCTGGAATCGGCCTGGAAGTTGGCTGGGAATCGCGGCGCCGTCGTCCGGCTCCGCGTCCGTGGCCTCCGCGGGTCCGCCCGGGGCTCCTGCCCCATCGACGGGTGGCAGTGCGATGTGCCCCGGCGAGCCGCTGACCCGCGCGCCGTTCGCGACACCGTTCGCGGCACCGTTCAGCGGGGTTTCCGCGTCGGCCGCCGGGGGCTGCGGTGCCATCGGCAGGCGCACCCGGAAGGTCGCGCCCTGGCCCGGTGCCGTGTCCACCTCCACGATGCCGCGGTGCGCGACGACCAGCGCCGCGACGATCGCCAGGCCCAGGCCGGTGCCGCTGCCGGCCTCCTGCGAGGCGGGCGACCGCCGGGTACGCGCGGCATCCGCCCGGTAGAACCGCTCGAACACCCGCTGCACCTGCTCGGGCGCCAGGCCCGGCCCGTTGTCCACGACCTCGATGACCGCCTGGCCCGGCTCCGCCCGCAGCCGCAGCGTGACCGCGGTACCGGCCGGCGTGTGCACCAGAGCGTTGGTCATCAGGTTGCCGACGACCTGGCGCAGCCGCGCCTCGTCCCCCTCGACGACCAGGGGCCCGGTGCCGTCCGGTATGTCCAGCGCGATCGGCCGGTCCGGTGCGACCGCCCGGGCGGCGATCACCGCGTCGCTGGCGATGACCCGCAGCTCCAGCCGGTCCATGGTCAGCGGCCGGGCCATGTCCAGCCGGGCCAGCAGCAGCAGATCCTCGACCAGCAGACCCATCCGGGCCGCCTCGTCCTCGATCCGGCGCACCAGCCGCTCCGCCTCCTCCGGCGAGCGGTAGGCGCCCTGCCGGTACAGCTCGGCGAAGCCGCGGATGGTGGTCAGCGGGGTGCGCAGCTCGTGCGAGGCGTCCGCGACGAACTGGCGCATCCGCTCCTCGGAGTGCCGGGCGCGGGTCTCCGACGCGGCCTGGGCCGTGAACGCCGCCTCGATCTGGCCCAGCATCGCGTTCAGGGAGCGGGCCAGGTGACCGACCTCCGTCTGCGGTTCCTGGTGGCCCGGCTCGAACTCCGGTACCCGTCGGGCCAGATCTCCCTGGGCGATGGCGGCGGCCGTGTGCTCGATCTCCCGCAGCGGCTTGAGGCTGGCCCGCACCAGAGCCGCCCCCACCACCCCGAGCAGGATCAGCACCCCCACGCTGACCAGCAGCTCGGCCAGGAGCAGCCGGGAGATCGTGTTGTCCACATCGGACAGATCCTCGCCGATCAGCAGGTACGAGCCGGGCAGCGCGACGGACCGCACGACGAGCACGCGCCAGCGCTCGTGCCCGCCGGCCGACGGCACTGTGTACGCCCGGTCGACATGGTCGTCGGCGGCATCGGTGGTCGGCGGTACCGACGGCAGCTCGGCCTTCTGGTAGTGCGACTTGTCGTACTGTGCCGACGACAGCCCGGTCGGCGTGATGAGCTGGTCGAAGTACTTCGACGGCAGCAGCACCGTGGACTGCGTGTCCGGGTGCTGGAAGTTCTCCATGCCGAGCTGGTTGGCGGTCTGCGCGATGCTGCGCAGCTCGTTGTCGACCCGGCCGATCAGGTAGCTGTGCATGGCCAACACGCTGGACACGCCGATCACCAGCAGCGCCACGGCGACCAGTGCGGTCAACGCGGCCACGAGCTTGAGCCGCAGCGGCGTGCGGCGGAAGGGGCTGGACATCGCCTCGACCTATGTCGGCAGGCGCAGCACGTACCCGACGCCGCGCAGCGTGTGGATCAGCCGTGGCTCCACGAAGTCGACCTTCCGGCGCAGGTACGAGATGTAGGACTCGACGATGCTGTCGTCGCCGCGGAAGTCGTAGCTCCACACGTGGTCGAGGATCTGGCCCTTGGACAGCACCCGACCGGCGTTGGCCATCAGGTACCGCAGCAGCTTGAACTCGGTCGGGGACAGCGAGATCCGCCCACCGTCGCGCCACACCTCGTGCGCCTCCTCGTCCAGTTCGAGGTCGGCGAAGGTGAGCCGGCCGCTGGTCGGCTCGCCGCCGGTGCGCCGCAGCACGGCCCGGATCCTGGCGGTCAGCTCCTCGAGGCTGAACGGCTTGGTGACGTAGTCGTCGCCGCCCAGGGTCAGGCCGCGGATCTTGTCGTCGGTGGTGTCCCGGGCGGTCAGGAAGACGACCGGCGTGCGGGTGCCCCCGTCCCGCAGCTTGCGGATCACCTCGAAGCCGTCGAGGTCGGGCAGCATGACGTCCAGCACGATGAGGTCGGGCCGGTCGGCGCGCGCGGCGCTGACCGCGGCCGACCCGCTGGTCGCGGTGCTGACGTTGAATCCGGCGAAGCGCAGGCTGGCCGAGAGCAGCTCGAGGATGTTCGGATCGTCCTCTACCACGAGCAGTCTGGCCTCAGCCTGCGCCGCACCGGACAGCATCGCACCCCCGGATTGTGCGACACCATCACGTACCCCCATGCGCTTCATCGTGGCTCCCTACCCTGTGCCATCTCTGAAGTGTGCCTGGGAATTGGCTGAAAGACTCGGTCAACCCCGCAGCAGCCGGCGCAGTTCGGTCAACGCACTGCTCACCACGGCGGTCGCGGCGCGCAGTTCGGCCGCCCCCGCCCCGGACTGCCGGGCCAGCCGGCGGACCTCTCCGGCAAGCTGCCCCACGGCCCGCTCCAACTCGGCCGCCGCCTCCCCCGGGCTCCCCAGCCCGGCGCCCGACCCGGCGTTCCCGGCCGACTCCGGCCCGGCCGGGCCGGGCCACGGGGCCTGCCCAGGCGCCGTCCACGGACCACGACCGGTACCCGAGGACCACGGTGCCCGCCCGGTACCCGACGACCACGGCGGCCGGCCGGGCGAGCGCGCCTGCTGGGCGGCCTCGCGCAGTTCCCGCTTGATGTCGCGAACCGAGCCGCTGACCTGCTGCTCGATCTCCCCGGCGAGGGTGGTGAGGTCGGCGACCGAGGCGTGGATCTCCGACTCCAGGTCGGTCAGCTCGCTCGCCCGCTGGCGCAGTTCGGAGCGGCCCGCCTCGGTGATCTCGTAGATCTTCCGGCCACCGGCCGCGGTGTGCGTGACCAGCCCCTCGGCCTCCATCCGTTGCAGCCGCGGGTAGATCGTCCCGGCGGACGGCGCGTAGAGCCCGAGGAAACGGTTCTCCAGCAGCCGGATCAGCTCGTACCCGTGCTTCGGCCCCTCGGCGAGCAGCTTGAGCAGGTACAGGCGCAGCCGCCCGTGGCTGAACACCGCCGTCATCGTGGCTCCTCCGCGGCGAAGTCGTCGTCGACCGGCCGGCACAGCAGGGCGATGTTCCCGCCGACGGCGTTGGCGAACAGCCGGCCGGTACCGGCGCCGATCGCGCCCTTGACCGAGGTCCCCCAGCGACCCTCGACCTGGATGTCCGGGAAGGCACTGGTGACCCGCCCGTGTACCGCCGACAGGTGGACCTGCAGGTCGCTGTCCTCGCGTACCCGGATGGTGATCTCCCCCGAGATGGTCTCCAGGTTGATCTGGCTGTCGTGCGGCGGGTTGTCGAGGTCGGCCGTCAGCGCACCGGAAATCGTCTTCGCGGACAGCCGCCGCGCGGCGGTGTCGGCGAGCGTGATCTCGCCGGACACCGTCTCCAACGCGATGTCACCGGCGCAGCCCAGCGCCTCGATCGGCCCCGACACCACGGTCGCCTTGATCCGGCCGTCGACGCCCAGCAGCGTGGTCCGGCCGCTGGCGCAGTCCACGGTCAGATCGGCGTGGACGGTCGAGGCGACGACCGAGCCGGAGCCGATCCGCAGCCGGGTGGGCGTCTCGTACGGGATGGCGATCGACACGTCGGCGGCGAACCTGCGCCGGCCGTTGAGCCACCACCACACCGGCTGGAGCACCCCCGGCCAGGACCGCGGCACGTCGTGGTGCACCGACAGCAGCCCGTCGGCCACGCCGACGTTCAGCTTGAACTCGCTCGCGGTGCTGACCTCCACCCGGGCGGGACCGTCGGTGCCGACGACGCTCAACCGGCCGGCGATGAGCGACACGTCGAGCCGGGTCACCTCGTCCTCGATGTCGAGCCGCCGAGGCTCGGTGATCGTCCAGGATGCCATCGCCATCTCCCTCTGCGCCGAGCCTACGTCGTGAGTCATGTCGCGTTACGTCTTGACGCGCCCTACCTATCGCGATGTATCTTATCACTTACGCGATACATCGCGATAGCCCGACAGGGCGCGGCGAGGCAAGGCATGACAACGCCGGCGACCTGCGGCGTCATACGGGGGACGGCCCGGACCGGGCGAGGGGGACGGTCCGGGCCATTGGCGCCGGCTCCGGGCGGGACAGCGCAGCGACCTCAGGCGGCCGGGCGCAGCGCTCCGGCCTCGGGCAGCAGCGCGGAATCCGGTCGGGCCTCGGGAGCGGGCAGAGCCTCGGGGGCCGGCAATACCTCGGGTGCCGGCAGGGCCTCGGGAGCGGGCAGGGCCTCGGGGGTCGCGGGCCGCGCCTCGGGTGCCGCGACGGTCTCCTGGTCGGGGATGTGGCGGGGGGCCGGCAGCGTGATGGTGATCCGGCGCTCGGTGCCGACAGCGGGCACACTCGCGCCGACCGCCGTCGCCGCCACCCTGGCCAGTGCCCGACGGGTCGCCCCCGGCTGCGGGTAGATCGTGGCGCCGTAGGAGACCGACACCGTCAGGTCGCGCATGGCGACGATCCGCCCGAGCGAGTCGAGCAGCGTGTCATCGCCGATGAACGCGGCCGCCGAACTGCGCCCGGCGCCGGCCTGCGCGAAGCGCAGCGTCACGGGTACCAGCGGGGCGCCGGTGTCGACGGCGGCCTGGAAGAACGCCGGGCGGAAGCGGCGCACGGTGCGGCCGCACGACGTGGTGCCCTCCGGGAAGAACGAGACCGCCTCGCCCGCGGCCAGCGCCCGGCGCACCTCGGCCACGGCGTCCGGCAGGGCCTTCGGCCGCGACCGGTCCACGAAGATCGTCCCGACGTACCGCGCGATCTGGCCGACGACCGGCCAGCCGCGCACCTCGGTCTTCGCGACGATGCGCGTCCGCCCGACCGCGAGCAGCACGACGATGTCCAGCCAGGACACGTGGTTGACGACGACAAGGCTGCCCGGGGCGCGGCGGTCGAGGCCCGCGCCGCGCTGCTCCAAACGAACGCCGACGGAGCGCAGGATGGCGCGGGAGAAGCCCTGGACCACCAGGGCCCGTCGGCGGGCGGTCAGCACGGGAAGGACGAGCAGCGCCGTGGCGGCGGTCAGCATGACGGCGACCAGGGCCACCATCCGGCCGACCCGCAGCGGCTTGCCGACGGTCGGGCCGGACTCGTCGTCGGCGATGCACTGCGCGCCGCACCCCGACCGCGGCTGCCAGATGTCGTCGCCGGCCTCAGCCACGTTCTCGGCGGTGGGGGTCACGGCGTGTCACCCAGGAAGTGGCGAAGGTAGCGCTGGTCCATCTGGTCCAGGCCGAGCAGCACGTAGAAGTCGGCGCAGCCGAAGTCCGGGTCGAAGGCCGGCTCACCGCACACCCACGCGCCCAGCCGCAGGTACCCCCGCAGGAGCGGCGGAACCGCGACCCGGTGCGGCGGTGCGGGCCGGACCGGCCACGGGTTGTGCGGGGTGACCCGCAGGTTCTCCGGCGCCAGGTGCTTGCGCTGGGCCAGTTCCCAGACCCCGGCCGCGACGTCGCCGCCGTCGTCCAGCCCCACGGAGGCGCAGCCGGCCAACCAGCGGTGCCCGGTCAGGTGCATGTACCGGGCGATCCCGGCCCACATAAGGTTGATGACCGCGCCGTCGCGGTGGTCGGGGTGGACGCAGGACCGGCCGGTCTCGACCACGTCGGCGGCCAGCCCGGAGTGCGACGAGATGTCGAACTCGCCGGCCGCGTAGCGCCGATCCGTGCGGCCGGGCGGCAGCATGCGGTAGGTGCCGACCACCTCACCGCTCGCGTCCTCGACCACGATCAGATGGTCGCAGTACCGGTCGAATTCGTCACGGTCCAGGCCGGGGCTTGTGGTGTGCAGGGTCGCGCCGAGTTCTTCGGCGAACACGCTGTACCGCAGCCGACCGGCCGCCTCCACCTCCGCCGCGTCCGCCGCGATCCGCAGCGTGTACCGTGCGGAACCGGCCCTCGGGGCACTCACGGCAAGTACTGTCATAGCGACTGTGTAGGGTGCCGGCCTACCGAGACGATGAACGACGACCTAGCGCCGACGTGGATTCCTGGTGAACGACTGTGGCCGGCTACTCGGGTACCCCGCTAGCCCGCAAACTGGGCATCGCACCAGGCTGCAGGCTGCTGCTCGACGGCGCACCCAAGGGCTTCACCATCGATGATCTTCCCCCGGACGTGATCGCCTCGCACCGGGCCGGCGACGGGGTCTACGACGTGATTCTCTGCTTCTGCCGCGACCGCGCCCAACTGGAGCGCAGGTGGCCGGTGATGCACCCGCGCACCACGCCGGCCGGCGCGCTGTGGATCGCCTGGCCCAAGCGGGCCTCCGGGGTCGCCACCGACCTGGACGACAATGTCGTCCGGGAGCACGCGCTGGCCAACGGCCGGGTGGACGTGAAGGTGGCGGCGATCGACGAGACCTGGTCCGGCCTGAAGAACGTCATCCGCAAATCAGATCGGCCGGGATGATCCCCCGACGTTCTGATGGCTCGCCAGCGTCTGGCACCCTGGTCGGCGACAAGAGCGGGAGGAACCCTTATGGCGGATGAGCGCCAGCCAACCGGGCTGGCCCCGGAGTCGGGCCAGACCGGGCAGATAGTCATCTCCAACCTGAGCAAGGTCTACAACACGGTCCGCGCGGTCGACGACCTGTCCTTCACCGTACGGCCAGGGCGGGTCACCGGCTTCCTGGGCCCGAACGGCGCTGGCAAGACCACCACCCTGCGGATGCTGCTCAACCTGGTTCGGCCGACCGGCGGCACCGCGACCATCGGCGGTGTTCGCTACGCCGACCTGCACGACCCGATCCGGCACGTCGGCGCGGTGCTGGAGGCCAGCAGCGCGCACAAGGGCCGCACGGGCCGCAACCACCTCCGGGTGATCTGCCAGTCCGCGGGCATCCCCCTGGTCCGCGCCGACGAGGTGCTCGCCCTGGTCGGCATCAGCGCCGCGGGCAGCCGCAAGTTCAAGGGGTACTCGCTGGGCATGCGCCAGCGGCTGGGCATCGCCGCCGCACTGATCGGCGACCCTCAGGTGCTGATCCTCGACGAGCCGGCCAACGGTCTTGACCCCGAGGGCATCCGGTGGATGCGCGACCTGCTCAAGCTGCTCGCCACGCAGGGTCGCACGATCCTCGTCTCCAGCCACCTGCTGTCCGAGATGGAACTGCTCGCCGATGACGTGGTGATCATCGCCGCCGGCAAGCTCGTCCGGCAGGGCACTGTCACCGAGGTACTCGACTCGATGGCCCAGTCCGGGCGGGTGCGGGTACGCACGCCCGACGCCGACAAGCTCACCGCCGCCCTGGACGGGGTGGCCACGGTGGAGACCGGCGAGGACGGCGTCCTGCTGGTGTCCGGCGCGGAGGCGCCGGCCGTCGGCGCCGCGGCGCTGCGGGCCGGCGTCGAGCTGCACGAGCTGGTCGCGGACCGGCCCGACCTGGAAGCGGTGTTCCTGGAGCTGACCAAGGGAAAGGCGGCCATCCGATGACCATCCTGGACAGTCCCGCACTCGCCCAGCGGCAGCACACCGGGCCGGGCGGCATCCGGCTGATCCGTGCCGAGATCATGAAGATCCGCACCGTCAACACCTGGTGGATCTTCATGATCGCGATGGTGTTGATCACCGGACTGGCGCTCACCTTCAACGGGTTCGGGCACCACTTCACGCTGCACCCGCCGCTGTCCCAGCTGAACGCCGAGCAGCAGGCGGACGCCCAGGCCCAGGCGGCCGCCGCGCACACGCCGGCCGGCCTGGCGAAGATCGCCGCGGACATGATGACGTCGGGTCAGTTCTTCGGGCTGCTGCTCGCGATGATCATCGGCATCCTCGTGGTGACGAACGAGTTCTTCCACCAGACCGCGACCACGACGTTCATGACCAACCCGCACCGCGCCGCGGTGATCCTGGCCAAGGCGGTCGCGGCGGTGCTGTTCGGCGCCCTGTTCTGGCTGATCGCGACGGTGATCGACCTGATCGTCACGCCGATCTACCTCAGCGGCGAGCACGTCACGGTGAGCGTCTTCCAATGGACCGTGATCCAGTCCGTGCTGCTCAACCTCGCGGCCTTCGCGCTGTGGGCGATCTTCGGGATGGGCATCGGCACCCTGCTGCGCAGCCAGATCGGCGCGGTCGTCACGGGCCTGATCCTGTACCTGATCGGTGCGGCCGCGATCGCGATCGTCTTCCAGCTGATCCACAACGTCTACCCGCACGACTGGGTGGTCACGGCCGAGGTCATCGCCCCGGCGATCGCCTCCAACGTCATGATCACTCCGGGCCGGGCGTTCGAGCACGCACCACCGCAGTGGGCGGGTGCGCTGGTGATGATCGCGTACGCGGTGATCAGCGGTGCCATCGGCATCGCGCTCACCCGGCGGCGCGACATCTCCTGACGCCTCGCGTGACCTCGGGCCCGCCGGACTCCTCCGGCGGGCCCGACTTTTCAGAAAGCTTCCTGTGAGGCGCGACACGGGACGAAGCCGGGTGACCCGACCGATGCTTGACCGCGTAGCCTGAGGACACCCTCAGGTCAAACGAAGCTCGTGGAGAAACGAGAGAGCGGCAGTGTCGACTCAACAGGCATCGCAGGAGAACCCGCTGGCCGATTTCGGGCCGAATGAGTGGATCGTCGAGGACATGTACCAGCGGTACCTCGCGGACCCGGCGAGCGTGGACCCCGCGTGGCACGACTTCTTCGCCGACTACAAGCCGGCACCCGAACCGACCGACGCCGCCGCGCCCACACCGCCCGCCGTGGCCGCCGCCCCGCCAGCGGCCCAGCCCGCGGCGACCCAGCCGAAGGCCGGTGCGAAGGCCGCCGCGAAGACGGCGCCCACCGAGGCCGAGCCCGCC
>Ga0081540_1004495_pt1 | contig 10593 bp, 9 predicted proteins | sample TabmetS2T1R1_FD_71024 | JGI IMG/M metagenome (GOLD analysis project Ga0081540, IMG submission 71024) | Tabebuia heterophylla rhizosphere microbial communities from the University of Puerto Rico - S2T1R1 | ecosystem: Host-associated > Plants > Roots > Rhizosphere ... | reverse complement strand
AACCCCTGCGGAATCATAACCGCGATATTCGAGCCGCTTGAGCGAATCGACCAGCAGCTCCGCGACCGGAGCGCGTCCCAAAATGCCGACAATCCCGCACATGCGGTGCAAAATCCCCAAATCACGAAAGAAACGAGCGCGCCACTCTCTTAACGAAAGTCGGCCGCGTCGAGGACTCAAATATTGTTGCGTATTGAGACAGGGTTAAGTCGAAAGCCTAACGTCGGGATAACAAACATGGGACCTCGTTCCCGCGGCAGGATTTCGCCCGGGTTCTGCGATCTCGTTGTCCCTCTGAGGTCAGAGGGCGCAGGGAAAGCCGGGTGCCGACTGCGCCCGCATTGCCGTGTGCAATGGTAGTGAAGAGCGCACACGGATTTGACAGGTACAGCCGAGACATCCCGGCTTTCCCCGCGCAATGGTTTTACGGCTTATACGTGCTCTCCCCGGTGAGCGGCCTTTATTGTCACCGTTGCCGTCCCCGCACAGGCGGGGAGGATAGACGCCAGGGTCGCGGCGCCAGGACCACACGACTTCGCCGTCCGCCGCGGCGTTCTCGCCCGGTGACGAATCACCTGACGCCGCAATCGGACCATCGCAACCCGCGCCACGCTCCCGTGACGATCGCGCGAACGTCCCTCATCGCGGCGCGGGCTGGTTGGCTTATACGGCAAATCAGAATTACGGTAAAGCGAAATATTTTCGATTTCGGGGCTTGACGGGTTTGGCTGATTTGCCCGTCGTGCCAAACTCACGGCGTTTCTCATAATCGGTCGGTACAGATGTTGGCGTATGCGGCTTTTCGTTCGAATAGCTCACGATTGAGTTGAATAGCAATAAGTTTCCTGCCAAGTGCCGATCTAGCGGCGCGATCGTGAATATGTCGGCATTGCTCGACCGACGAATGCCGATGGCAGCAATCGTCACCCAAGCTGGGAAGGTGAACTTCACCTTCGTTGGCGGTAGGACGTGGCAGTGAGCGGTGCGTGCCAGTACGGGTGAAAGGGCGCGCGCGGCTCGCGACATCCAGCTTCCAGAGCCTTAGCGTCATTCACATCATCAAATCCAAATCGTGTTTGGAGGAAATATGCCCCCTCAATCATATGGCTGATCACGTCCTTCGATCAGGCTGCTCGTCATCCACTTCAGGCTTGTCATTCTTCTCACGTCGCTTGCGGGATCGGAGCGCCGAGGGACCGAGCGCGGACGAAACGTCCTCCTAGCTGATGCAGACTTCCCGCCAAACGGACACCGGTGCGGACGATCTCCTGCCTGCACGAATAGTTTTTTGTAGCTGACGCGAAAGCGTTGAAACCGAGGATCATTCACCATGCTTGGCTTAATGATGCAAACGCCGTTGCTGCTGTCGTCCATTCTCATGCACGCGGCGCGCTCCTTTCCCGATGTCGAGATCGTCTCGCGAACCCCCGACAAGCCTGATCACATCACCAGTTACCGCGGCCTTCTCCAGCGCAGCTCTCAGCTCGCAAATGCCTTGGACTCGATCGGCATTAAGCGAGGTGATCGCGTGGCAACGTTAGCCTGGAACAGCTATCGGCATCTCGAGCTATACTTCGGCATTTCCGGAATTGGAGCCGTTTGTCACACCATCAATCCAAGGCTGTTCGTGGAGCAGATCATATACATCATCAATCACGCCGAAGATGTGGTTGTGATCTTCGATCGGGCTTTCATCGATCTCGTACACTCACTAATATCGCAGTGCCCGACCGTGGAAGCATGGATGTATCTGGGCGAGGCTGGTGACGCGAAGATCGTGGGAGCCAAAGGCTTACCGTCCTACGAAGGATTTCTCTCGGGGTGCCCGGAAACTTATGCATGGCCGGAATTCGACGAGAATACGGCATGCGGACTCTGCTATACGTCGGGAACGACAGGGAACCCAAAGGGTGTGCTTTATAGCCATCGCAGCGCCGTGCTGCATTCTTACGCCTCAGCGCTTCCGGACGCTTGTCGTATTTCTTTGGATGACACGGTCGCGCTTGTCTCTCCGATGTTCCATGCGATGTCCTGGGGGACGCCGTATTGTGCAACGGCAATGGGTTCGAAGCTGGTGATGGCCGGACCAAAAGTCGACGGCGAGAGCCTTCACAGGTTGTTTGAGGACCATGGAGTGACCTTCGCCAATGGCGTACCGACGGTCTGGCTGGGCTATGTTAGATACCTGCAAAGCGCCGGCGTAAAGCCGACGACGCTCAATCGCGTGCTGATCGGCGGCACAGCATGTTCACCCTCGCTGATGGAAACGCTGCAGGATGGCTATGGAGTAGAGGTGCTACATGGCTGGGGCATGACGGAAACAAGCCCGATCGGCACGATCTCGAAGTCACTGCGCAAGCACAGGGCCTCGTCGAGAGCTGAACGGCGGTCTCGCCAGGTCAAACAAGGACGAGCGGTTTTCGGGGTGGAAATTGGCATTCGGGATAGCGACAACAGAAAACTCCCACACGATGGCAAGGCAGTTGGCGACCTCGTGATCCGGGGGCCCTGGATCGCCCGCGCTTATTACAAGATGCCGGAAAGCGAGCGTGCCGACGGTTGGCTTTTCACGGGTGATGTCGCCACGATCGACAGCGACGGTTATATGCAGGTTACGGATCGCTCGAAGGACGTCATCAAGTCCGGGGGTGAATGGATATCATCCATCGAGCTCGAAAATCTGGCGATGGCTCACCCCGAAATCGCCGAAGCGGCCGTGATTGGTGTTGCGCATCCAAAATGGGACGAACGCCCCCTCGTCGTCGCAGTTCGACGCCAGGGATCGATGCTTGAGGCGCAAGACCTCCTGGCCTTTTACGAAGGCAAGATATCGAAGTGGTGGATGCCGGATGATGTACTGTTAGTCGACGAGCTTCCGCATGGGGCGACTGGAAAAGTCCTGAAGACCAAATTGCGTGAGCTTTACGGAAACCGCGCATCGGCAACTACAACCAGCAGTGTGACGCGCCTGCAGCGAACAGCTACCAAGGCTTCGCGATGACCTGATGACAGCGGTAACGGGAGAAAACTTCCGATGAGCACGAATCCCTACTACGGCCAGGAAGGCCACGGTCCGTACGAATCGATTGGAATCGGCAGCCTCGAGCTCGAGGAGGGCGGCACTATTCCGGATTGTCAGCTTGCCGTGGCGACCCACGGCACGCTGAACGCAGCGAAGGACAATGCCATCCTCGTTCCGACCTGGTTCGCTGGAACCAGCAAGATCGTGGAGCAGGTCTACATCGGCAGCGGGCGTGCGCTCGATCCGGCGAAGTATTTCATCATCGTCGTCAACCAGATTGGAAATGGCCTTTCCACCTCACCGAACAACAGCGGTGGAGCGCAGGCCGGACCGATGTTCCCAAAAGTGCGTATTGGCGACGACGTTCGCGCCCAGCATAAGCTTCTAACCGTGAAATACGGTCTGAAGAGCCTCGCGCTGGTCGTCGGCGGCTCCATGGGCGCTCAGCAGACTTACGAGTGGGCCGTGCGCTATCCCGACTTCGTCAAGCGCGCCGCCCCGATCGCCGGCACCGCCAAGAACACCGAGCACGATTTCGTCCTCACCGAGACACTTTCCGAAGCGATCACATCCGATCCAGGGTTCAACGGCGGCAAGTACGGTTCGCCCATCGATGTCGCCGCCGGTCTTCATCGCCACGCCAAGCTGTGGACAGTGATGGGGTGGAGTACCGAGTTCTTCCGAGAAGGCCGACACAAGGCGCTCGGATTCGACTCGATGCAGGCCTTCGTCGATACTTTTATGACCGGATACTTCGCGCCGATGGATCCGAACGATCTTCTGACGATGGCGTGGAAGTGGCAACGAGGCGACGTGAGCCGCAACACCGGTAACGATCTTGCGTCGGCGCTCGGCCGTATCAAGGCGAAGACTTACGTAATGCCGATTAGTCACGACATGTTCTTTCCGCCGTGCGACTGCGAGGCAGAGCAACGGCTGATCCCGGGTAGCCAGTTCCGTCCGCTGAAAAGCATTTGCGGACATCTCGGCTTGTTCGGCGTGGATCCCGATCTGCTCGCGCAGCTTGACGCCAATCTGAACGAGCTGCTCGCGACACCTGTGAGCTGACTGGGATCCACGGAGAGGTTCGGTGCGCCAGGTTCACGTTTGATCTACACACGCCCAAGCAACCGGCAAAAGCGGTGAGAAGCCCTCCCTCTCCCCAAGCAATTTGCGATAGCTAACAGCCGAGTCTGAGAGGAAGCAATGCGCATTATAACTATCGCTGAAGAATTCGCGCGCAATACAATTCTGCCGCGGGCTGCTGCTTGGGAAAAGTCACGCGCCATGGCAACAACTGAGCTTCGGGAAGCGATCAGTGTTGGAGTTGGATCGCTCAAGATTGGAGTTGAGCACGGGGGTTTGGGCCTGGACTATCTCCACGCGGGAAACGTCCTCAGAGTCTTGGCTTCCGCGGATTTTCCGTTTGCTTTCAGCATTGCTGTGCACAGCGCGGTTGCCGGCTTGATAGCGGAGTCCGGCTCGCCGGTCCAGCTCGATCAATATGTTCGCCGGGTACAAACAGGAGAACTAATTCTTTCCGTATGCATAACTGAACCTTCCGTAGGCTCGGATGCAGCAGCTATGCAAACGAAAGCTACCCGTAGGCATGGGGGGTGGCAAATAAATGGCTCGAAGGCGTGGATTACTAATGCTGTGTCTGCGGATCTATTTCTTGTGTATGCGCAGACCGATGTGGGTTCTGGACCAGCAGGCATTGCCGCATTTTTAGTAGAGAGAACGTGCGCTGGTCTCTCGATTACGCCTCCCTACGAACTCGTGGGGTGCCATTCTATGGGCCTCGCTGGCGTAGAGCTCTCCGACTGTTTCGTTCCCGATGAGGCACTGTTTGCTCGACCTGGCGAAGGCTTTAAACGAGCGATGAGCGGTATCGACGTGGCCCGCACTTTGGTTAGTGCAATGTGCTGCGGGATGCTGCAATCAAGTCTGACGCACGCCTTAAAGGCAACAGCCGAACGTTCCGCATTCGGTTCGAGGACGATCGAGTTTCAAGGCCTTCAATGGATGCTGGCTGACGTCGCGACGGATCTATCGGCCTCCGAGTTGTTGTTCGCCGCCGCTGCATCGAAGCTTGACCGTGGAGAGCGAGCTACGATCGAGGCCGCTCACGCGAAAAAATTTGCTACAAGGGCGGCGTTCAACGGTGTCGCGCAATGTATGCAACTTGCTGGTGCGCGCGGCCTTTTGGCTGACACGCCAATCTCGCGGCATTTGGCCTCCGCAAAAGCAGCCCAATACCTCGACGGCACGACGGAGATACAGAATGTCGTTATCTCCCGCTTCCTTGAGGTGCGGGCGGTCTAGGGCGCGTACTCATGAATCGTCGGTCGTTCCCCACCAGCTTCGTGCAACCCCAGCAATTGAAACGAGGGCCAAAAGCGGCTGTCGCACACCGGCTTACAAGCTTAAAGAAGACGCCGCTTTGCAAACGGCGTCCGCTTCGCGACTAGGTATCATTTACTTCGACCGATTCCCCTGAACCGCAGCAGCGGCCTTGCGAATGTCCGCTAATGACGGCACCCGTAAGCGGACGTCAGTAGCGCAGACGGCCGAGTCGGCTACGGGCCACTAGCCGACATCGCACGCCCATGCCGGCGGTCCCCCTGGAAGAGCATGAGCCCGCTCACTAGGCTTAAGTGCGCAGTGATCCTATCATGCCGCAGGCGGCAACCCGCTGCCATCGGGAGAAGAACCCATGTGGTCGAGGAACGCTTTCACCGAGAGGCTCAATCTCAAATGGCCGATCCTCCAGGCGCCGATGGGCTGGCTCAGCACGCCCGCTCTTGCTGCTGCCGTGAGCAATGCCGGCGGCTTAGGCGGCCTCGGAATGTGGGGATTTCCTGCCGCAGATGCCGAACGTCGCATCGCCGGCTTCCGACAACAAAGTAGCGGCAGCCTGAACGTCAACTACCCACTCTGGCCCGCACCCAAGATCACGCCGCAGGCAAGCGAGGCCATGCGAAACCGTCTGCAACCTCACTACGATGCCAAGGGGATGGGTTCCGTTCCTCAGCCTGAGGGAGCTGCGAGCGAGGTTAGTCAAGAGCACTTGGCGATGCTTATGCGCGCGAAGCCGGAAATGGTGAGCTTCCATTTCGGTTTGCCGCGACCCGAGATCATGAACGCCATCAAGAACGCCGGGATCTTCATCATCTCAAGCGCCACCACCGTGGCGGAAGCCAGGACGTTAGAGGAGCGCGGCGTGGACGCAATCATAGCGCAAGGCACCGAAGCCGGCGGTCACCGCGGTACGTTCACAGGTATCGATATTAGCGCGCAATCGGGCCTGTTCGCGCTTTTACCTCAGGTGGTGGATGCTGTCAGGATTCCGGTCATTGCCGCCGGGGGCGTGGCTGATGGACGAACGGTCGCTGCCGCCTTCGTCCTTGGCGCAAGCGCCGTACAATTGGGCACGGCCTTCCTTCGCTGCGAGGAGGCGAATGTCCTAGATGCTCACCGCGCGGCATTGCGCGAGCCCACCGATGCCTGCACGGTCGTCACAGACATGATTACCGGCCGACCAGCGCGATACATAAAAAACAGGCTCGTTGAAGACCTACTGGCCTCAGACCTGGAGCCCGTGGCGTTTCCAGCCCAACTTAGTCTCACCGCTCCGCTTGGCAATACAGGAGATAGAGAACTTACCGCATTGTTTGCCGGCCAGTCTGCAGCACTTGCCAAGGACACGACTGCTGGCACGTTGGTGGCCTCGCTTGCAGAGGCGGCGTCAGAGTGCCTGCGCGCGTTCGGGCATTCCTAGCCGTCCGCTCAGTCCAATTCCCTGTCCGGATTTCTGCTGTGAGTTGAGGTGACGAGCCCTGGGAGGTCCGCTTAGGTCAAGACATCCTGGCGGGTCAGAGCAATGTCTGCTCACCCGCTAGGGGCGGACATCGTTAGTTTGGACAAACCCATGTCGGCTAAGTGCCAGAAGCGGACATGCTTAGAACCAGCAGTCGTTTCTAAGCGCCCGCTACGCTGCGCTACACTGCTACATTCAGTAAGAAAGCGTGAAGACTTCTCTTCAGATGCCCAGGCGCTGTAGCACTTCGGTTACAGCATTTGTCGCCCGGCTTTGCTAGGCCATTCGCGTTCAGCGGAGGCCCGGCATGTCAACCGATCTCGCTCAGAGGCCCAAATGGGACGAAGACCGCACGAAGGTCGATCCCGATCATTCCCAAGCGACTTATCCTCATCCGTCCGGCTTGAACTTCGCGGAGCCGGCTAAGTCCGCGGAGGGTCCTGTTGCCCGTTACTTGCCTGGTAAATGGAGCTGGGGACCTGCGAGGTCTTCATCCGATTGGTAGAGCAGCGTCGTCGCTGATCCATATGCGCGGTCGTGTCAGACTGCTGCGTCTTCTCCAGACGACCGTCGCGTTAGGCATCCCGCGGAAGCAGGTCCGCGTATTGCACTGCCTTATGTGTGACGACGACTTCAACCACCATTTGCCGCCAAGATCGCCAACGTGATCTCGCCGTCGGTAATGTAGTGATTGACCCGCTGAGCCAGAAGCTGTTCGCCGGCTCGATAGATTTTCACCGCTCCGATAGATCGATTCTTCCTTAATTCACCTACTATAAACTCGCGCTCTGCGTTCGTGTCAGAATCCGTGGCGTGAGTGATCTGAAATGAAAGGCGAGTAAGTGATAGGCCGGTGTCTCTGGTGCCGGCCCCTACCCAAAGAACGCTTTCATTGTCCGGTGGGCGTTCGGTGTTTAGCCAAAATTCTGCTGTTCCCCAGGTCGCCTGCGCACGCATTTGGCTCAAAGCCCAGAACCGTATGTGGTGGCGCTTTCGTGGACTGTTATCAATCGCCTTTTGAAAACCGACATCCTGGCCTCGCCCGAAAAGATAGAGGGTGCTGAACGGCGCGGCGGGGTACGGAGTATTGAACACAAAGGCTCGGACCATGCCCCATGAGCTGGCGACACTGAGTCGATCTGCCTCCGACCAGCCGAGCGCTTCAAAGGCTCCGCGAAGCTGCTGGCGCGTGCCGATGAGAACGACATTCACTGGGTCTCCAGGCAGTCCGTCGCCCGTAATCGTGTAACTAGGCACGCGCTTGCTTTGAAGTATCTTCAGACCCATCCGAATGGCGCGCGGCAGAACAATATAGGCGGCAATGCCATACGTAACAGCGACGGCCAGAATCCAGGGTAGCCTGCGGTCCGCGGTTTCGAAAACGACAAAGACAATCAACCAGACACAAACGAGACCCATTCCAAAGATCAGCAAACGTTGCACAAGACGCTTCAGCGATCTCATGATCCTGCACGGCCCTCTTGAAAGTCAGTTCAAGCCGACAGCCTGCGTTCCGGTCTGCGACATGAACAGTGAGGATTGAGCCAATCAGGTCACGCAGCGACCGGGCGGCAGAAGCCTTGCGACTTCCGTGAGCGCGCTGACCAGGGGCTCGCAGGCAAGTATCGGCTTACGGCTCTGATTCCGCAGCAGCGTCGGTTTGATGATGCGGGCCGGCGCAGACGGAATACGCAGCAAGACCGAGGTGTCGGCGAGATCGTTCAGACGCAGAGAAACTGTCTTCGTCGGAACTCCGAAAGGCTTGCGGTCGGCAAGATGATCTGCCTTACCGGCGCGATTGACCATGTGGCTTGGCTGTTCGGAGACGGCCTGCCAGCGGTTTACGAGGTCGTGACCTGAAGCAAACTGCACGGCGCCGAGCGTCAATGTGATCGCGACAGCGGCCAAAAAAGCTTTGCGAATCTGTGACATGGCTTCGCCCCTCGCCCCATGGCGATTGTCGTTCTTTGTGCAGCGCCCCCTTGCCCCGTCGCTTCCAACTGCCGTTTGCTAATGGGTGACGGTTTCACCATGCCTTCGTGAACCCCGGAAAATGGTTTCATCCCGGCAGATTTTGTTTCGTCGCCTTGAAGGAGGTCTTGGTTCCCGCCTGTCAGGCCGGGTTCCGGCATGGGTCATTTGCCGACATCTGGCGAGCCTGAAGACATGTCGGCTTCGCACCCCAGGACGGACGGCACCTGTTTGCGAGTACGCGGCCTGGTAGCAGCGCCCGAAGCCAGATCACTTGCCTGGCGCGGATTCACGTTGCGTATTCGAAACCTTCAATACGCCCCGTCACTTTCCTTCCCTGGCCTTGCGAGCCGTCTTCAGCTGGCGATACCGCGTCGCGCCACCCTCGCGGATGGTTTGCGGACTGCGCTCCACCGCCAGCGCATTGTCGGGCACGTCCTTGGTGATGACGGAGCCGGAGCCGACATAGGCGCCGCTGCCGATCTTCACTGGCGCCACCAGTGAGGAATTGGTGCCGACGAAGGCGCCCGCGCCGATCGTCGTCTTGTGCTTGGAGATGCCGTCATAGTTGCAGGTGATGGTGCCGGCGCCGATGTTCGAATCGGCGCCGATATGGGCGTCGCCAATGTAAGAGAGGTGGTTGACCTTGACGCCGGCCTCCAGCGTGGCGGCCTTGGTCTCCACGAAATTGCCGATGCGCGAACCGTCGCCGAGCGAAGTGCCGGGCCTGATGCGCGCGTAGGGTCCAACCGACGCCTTCTTTCCGATCTGCGCCTGCACGATGTGCGAGAAGGAATGGATGACCGCGCCGTCGTCGATGGCGACGCCCGGTCCGATCACCACGAACGGCTCGATGGTGACGTCGCGGCCGAATTTGGTGTCGGCGGCGAGATACACGGTTTCCGGCGCAATCATCGTCACGCCGGCATCGAGCGCGGCCTTGCGCAGCCTGTCCTGCATGACGCTCTCCGCCTCCGCCAGTTGTGCCTTGGTGTTGATGCCGCGCACTTCATCTTCGCTGGTTTCGATCACGACGGCCTCCAATCCCATGTCTCTGATAATGGCGACGGCATCGACGAGGTAATACTCGCTTTTGCTGTTGGCGTTTCCGATCTTATCCAGGATCTCGAGTGCGCGGCGGCCGTCGAACGCCATCACGCCGGCATTGCACAGCGTGACCTTGCGCTCCTCGGCGCTGGCGTCGGCCTGCTCGCGGATCGCGACAAGCTTGCCGTTCTCGATCAGGAGCCGGCCATAACCGGTCGGATCGGCCGCGCGAAAGCCGAGCACCGCGAGCGCAGCGCCCTTTGCCAGCGGCGCGCGCATCCGTGCGAAGGTTTCGGCCGAAATCAGCGGCGTATCGCCGAAGGCGATGAGCAGATCGTCCGCGCCGCGTGCAATCGCCGCGCGCGCGGCCAGCACCGCATGCGCCGTCCCCAGCCGCTCGCGCTGGACGAAGGTCGAGGCGTCCGGGCGCAGCCGTTTTGCCTCGGCTTCGACCTCGCCATGATCGGGTCCGACCACGACGGCGAGCGAGGTACCCTGCCCCTGTGGGGCGGCCTGCAGCACGTGTGACAACAGGGTCTGCCCGGCAACGCCATGCAGCACTTTCGGCAGCGCCGAGCGCATCCGCGTGCCCTCTCCGGCGGCGAGCACGACGGTCAGACTGGAACGGGCGGTCATGCAAACCCTCGGGCAAGCGGACGGACGCCGCCGTCATAATGCGTTTTTACGTGCAAAGGAAAGGTGATTCGCCAATTCAAAGTGCGGCGGATTCAGG
>Ga0081540_1004494_pt1 | contig 10596 bp, 8 predicted proteins | sample TabmetS2T1R1_FD_71024 | JGI IMG/M metagenome (GOLD analysis project Ga0081540, IMG submission 71024) | Tabebuia heterophylla rhizosphere microbial communities from the University of Puerto Rico - S2T1R1 | ecosystem: Host-associated > Plants > Roots > Rhizosphere ... | reverse complement strand
ACCAACGATCTCGCGCATGGCGATTTCGGCAACTCGCTGACGACAGGCCAGCCGGTCGCCACCGAAATCCGCAACCGCCTGCCGGCCTCCGCCGTGCTGACGCTGCTCGGTCTCATCGTGTCGATCGCGATCGCGATCCCGCTCGGCGTGCTGGCGGCGACGCGCCCGGGCTCCTGGATCGACCATCTCTGTCGCGTCAACACGACGGCCGGCGTATCGCTGCCGGTGTTCTTTACCGGGCTGGTGCTGGTCTATGTCTTCTATTTCCGGCTCGGCTGGTCGCCGGCGCCGCTCGGCCGGCTAGATGTGTTCTACAGCGCGCCGCCGACCGTGACCGGCCTTTATCTGATCGACGCCCTGATCGCGCGCGACTTCGAGGTGTTTCGTTCGGCGCTGAGCCAGTTGATCCTGCCGGCGGCGACGCTGGCGATCTTCTCGCTGGCGCCGATCGCGCGCATGACACGCGCCTCGATGCTGGCGGTGCTGGCCTCCGACTTCGTGCGCACCGCGCGCGCCAGCGGGCTCTCGCCGTCGACGGTGATCGTCACCTACGCGTTTCGCAACGCCATGCTGCCGGTCATCACCACGCTCAGCATGGTGTTCTCGTTCCTGCTTGGCGCCAATGTGCTGGTCGAAAAAGTGTTCGCCTGGCCCGGCATCGGCTCCTACGCGGTGGAGGCGTTGATCTCCTCGGACTTCGCGCCGGTGCAGGGTTTTGTACTGACCATGGCGGTTATGTACGTGCTGCTCAATCTGGTCATCGACATTCTCTACGGCGTGATCGATCCCAGAGTTCGGCTTGAAGGGTGAGGTTGGAAGATGAGTAGCGTTGCGCCTGCCGTTGAACCCGCTGCGCCCGCGAGGGCCTCGGGCCTGTCAGCGACGTTCGAGCATGTCAGATACGTGCTCGGCGAGAACCGCGTCACCGCCTTTGCCTTCGGTCTTCTGATCATCATCCTGTTCGCCGCGATCTTCGGCCCCTACATCGTCCCCTACGATCCGCTCGCCAGCGACACCGCGGCGGCGCTGAAGCCGCCGTCTGCCGCGCACTGGTTCGGTACCGATCAGTTGGGCCGCGACATTTTCAGCCGCGTCGTCGTCGCCGCGCGGCTCGATACCTTCATCGCGGTGGCCTCCGTGGCGCTGGTGTTCCTGATGGGCGGGCTCGCCGGCATCGCCGCCGGCTATTTCGGCGGCTGGACCGACCGTATCGTCGGGCGCATCGCCGATACCATCATGGCGTTTCCGCTGTTCGTGCTGGCGATGGGCATCGTGGCCGCGCTCGGCAATACCGTGCAGAACATCATCATCGCCACCGCGATCGTGAATTTTCCGCTCTATGCCCGCGTGGCGCGGGCCGAGGCTAATGTGCGCCGCGATGCCGGTTTCGTGCAGGCGGCACGGCTGTCGGGCAATGCCGAGATGCGGATTCTGCTGGTGCATATCCTGCCCAACATCATGCCGATCATGATCGTGCAGATGTCGCTGACCATGGGTTACGCCATCCTCAACGCCGCGGGTCTCTCCTTCATCGGCCTCGGCGTGCGGCCGCCGACAGCGGAATGGGGCATCATGGTCGCCGAAGGCGCCGGCTTCATGGTGTCGGGCGAATGGTGGATCGCGCTGTTTCCGGGCCTTGCGCTGATGATCGCGGTGTTCTGCTTCAACCTGCTCGGCGACGGCTTGCGCGACATCGTCGATCCGCAGCGGAGGACGTGATGAGTGTCCCGACACGGTGCGGTTGTACCGCCTCGCTACTTTGCATGGGGTTGTTTTGCATGTTTTTGGATGAGACCCCGCTCGTGAGGTGCCCATGACCGCGCAGCCGCTCCTCGACGTCAAGGACCTCACGGTCGAATTCACCACGCGCCGCGGCATCGTCAAAGCCGTGCAGCATGTCGACATCACGGTCGGCAAGGGCGAGACGCTCGGCATTGTCGGGGAGTCCGGATCCGGCAAGTCGGTCACGTCCTATGCCGTGATGCGCATCCTCGACCGCGCCGGCAAGATCGCCGAGGGCTCGGTGATGTTCTCCGGCATCGACGTCAAGGCCGCGAGCGAAGCTGAAATGCGCGACCTGCGTGGTCGCGAAATCTCGATGATCTTTCAGAATCCGCGCGCGGCGCTCAATCCGATCCGCAAGGTCGGCGACCAGATCGAGGACGTGTTGCGCCAGCATGTGCAGCAATCGCAGGTCGGCGATCGCGGCGAGAAGGCGATCGAGGCGCTGGAGCAGGTCAAGATCGCGCGCCCGCGCGAGCGCTATCACGCCTATCCCTTCGAGCTGTCGGGCGGCATGTGCCAGCGTGTCGTTATCGCGCTGGCGCTTGCCTGCAACCCGCGGCTTCTGATCGCGGACGAGCCGACCACCGGCCTCGACGTCACCACGCAGAAGGCTGTCATGGATCTGATCGTGGAGCTGACTCGGCAGCGCGGCATGTCCACGATCCTGATCACGCATGATCTTGGTCTGGCGGCCGCCTATTGCGACCGCGTGGTCGTCATGGAGAAAGGCCGCGTCGTCGAGACCGCCGAGTCGGCCGATATCTTTGCCAGACCCGAGCACGCCTACACGAAGAAATTGATGCGCGCGACGCCGCGTATCGGCGTCTCCTTACGCGATCTCTTGCCGGAGGAAGAGGCGGCTGCGGCAAAGCTCATCACCGCGCCGTCCCCGGCGCCGGTCGAAAAAACGGAGAAACCGCTGCTTCTCGTCGACAAGCTGGTCAAGGAATATCCGCGCCAGGGCGCGACTGCGGTGCTCGGCAAACTGTTCAGCCGCAAGCCGCCGATCGAACAGGACGTGTTCCGCGCCGTCGACGGTATCAGCTTTACGGTCGGCCATGGCGAGAGCGTCGGCCTGGTCGGCGAATCCGGCTGTGGCAAGTCGACCACGTCGATGATGGTGATGCGCCTGCTCGACCAGACCTCCGGCCGCATCGTGTTCGACGGCGACGAGATCGGCGCCATCATGCCGCATGCCTTTGCGCGGCTGCCGCTGCGCAAGAGCATCCAGATGGTGTTCCAGGACCCGACCGACAGCCTCAACCCGCGCTTCACCGCCGCGCGCGCGATTGCCGATCCGCTTCTGCAACTCGGCGACATCAAAGGCCGCGACGCGCTGCGCGCCCGCTGCGAGGAACTCGCCGGCCTGGTCGGCCTTCCCGTCAACCTGCTCGATCGCTTTCCGCACCAATTGTCCGGCGGCCAGAAGGCCCGCGTCGGCATTGCCCGCGCGATCGCGCTGCATCCAAAGCTCGTGATCCTCGACGAGCCGACGGCGGCGCTCGACGTCTCCGTTCAGGCCGTTGTGCTCAATCTGCTACAGGACCTCAAGCAATCGATGGGCATGAGCTATTTGTTCGTGTCGCATGATCTGAATGTCGTGCGTTTGCTATGCGACCGTGTCATCGTGATGCGCACGGGCCGAATCGTCGAGCAGGGCTCGTCGGAACGCGTGCTCGGCGATCCCAAGGATGCCTACACAAAGGAATTGCTGACGGCGATCCCGCATCCGCCGTTGCCGGTGCACTAGAAAGTTGAGTGGGAGCAAAATGACCACCGATCCACTGGACGATTACATCACTGCCGTCGCCAAGGCGCTGGCGCTGCCGGTCGAGGAAGCCTGGCGGCCTGCCGTGCGGGCGAACCTCGAAGTGTCGCTGAGGCTGGCGCGGCTGGTCGATGAATTCCCGCTGCCGGACGAGACCGAGCCGGCCAGTGTCTACACGGCTTGATAGCGCCATGACTGTAAACACCGACGGGCTGTCGGCCCAACAAATCGCGCAGGCCGTAACGGACCGCGAGTTTTCGGCGCTCGATGCGACCGAAGCCGCCCTGGCGCGGGTCGCCAGGCACGATTCCGTGCTGAACTCGTTCACCGACATCACCGCCGATCGCGCCCGCGCGAAAGCCCGCGCGGTCGATGCCGCCATCGCCGCTGGCGAAAAGGTCGGTCCGCTCGCCGGCGTTCCGTTCGCGGTCAAGAACCTGTTCGATGTGAAAGGTCTTGCCACCCGCGCCGGATCGAAGATCAACCGCGATCTCGCAGCCTCGCCGCGCGATGCCACGCTGGTCGAGCGGATGGAGGCGGCCGGTGCCGTTTTGGTCGGCGCACTCAACATGGGTGAATACGCCTATGACTTTACCGGCGAGAACGTGCATGACGGCCCGTCGCGCAATCCGCATGACCCGACGCGGATGACGGGCGGCTCGTCGGGCGGCTCGGGCAGTGCGGTTGGCGGCGGCCTTGTTCCGATCGCTCTGGGATCCGATACCAACGGCTCGATCCGGGTGCCGTCGTCGTTCTGCGGCATCTTTGGCCTGAAGCCGACCTACGGCAGGCTGTCGCGCGCGCGATCGTTTCCCTTTGTCGCAAGCTTCGATCATCTCGGCCCGTTCGCGCGCAGCGTCGGCGACCTCGCGCTGGCCTATGACGCCATGCAGGGGCCCGATGCCGATGACGCGGCGTGCACGACGCGGTCGGTCGAACCGGTGACGCCGTTGCTGGCGCAGGGCATCGACGGTCTGCGGGTCGCGTTGGCTAGCGGCTATTTCCAGAAGAACGTTTTTCCCGAAGCGGTCGAGGCTGTTTCGCGTGTCGCGAAAGCGCTCGATGCCACGCAAACGATCGAAATTCCCGAGGCTGCGCGCGCCCGCGCCGCGGCGTACGTGATCACCACGACCGAGGGCGCCTCGCTGCATCTCGATCGCCTGCGTAAACGCCCGAACGATTTCGATCCGGCGGTGCGCGATCGCCTGATCGCCGGTGCCATGGTTCCGGCGCCGCTGGTGGATCGTGCGCAAAAATTCCGCCGCTGGTATCGCGCAAAGGTGCTGGAGCTGTTCAAGTCGGTCGACGTGATCATTGCGCCCGCCACGCCCTGCGTTGCGCCGAAACTCGGGCAGGTGAATTTTGTGCTCGACGGCGTCGAGCTGCCGGTGCGCGCCAATATCGGCATCCACACCCAGCCGATTTCTTTCATCGGTCTGCCCGTGGTCGCGGTGCCCGTGCCGCTGGTGCCGATGCCGATCGGCGTGCAGATCATTGCCGCGCCCTGGCGCGAAGATATCGCGCTGCGCGTTGCGCATGCGCTGGAACGCGCCGGCGTCGCCGCCGCGCCGATTCCGAGAGGGTTATAGCGATGGAGATCGATCTTCCCGACGTGCTCGCCGAAGTCACCGTGCAATTCGCGCGTTACGAAAAGGCGCTGGTGTCGAACGACGTCACCGTACTCGACGAATTGTTCCGCAACGATGCTCGCACGCTGCGCTACGGCATCGCCGAAAATCTCTACGGCTACGATGCGATCATGGCGTTCCGCGCCGCGCGCTCGCCGGTCGGATTGATGCGGCGGACCGACAAGACCGTGATCACGACCTATGGCCGCGAAACCGCGGTTGCCTCGACGCTGTTCTATCGCGATGGTGCGTCGGGCAGGGTAGGACGGCAGATGCAAACCTGGGTGCGTTTTCCGGAAGGCTGGAGGATTGTCGCGGCCCATGTCAGCATCATCAATGATCCCGACGCTCCCAAGGTGGATTCGAAGTCATGAGTCTCGATGATCTCCCCACCCGAACGCCGCCATCCGGCGCGGACGCCGAGACGCCGGTCCGGCGCGTCGATCGGCCTTCGCCGCTGCTGCGGGACAAGGTCACGCGCGCGGAAGAGCTGCGACTGCAGTTGGCTGACGAGATCGTGCGCGGCGTGCTGCCGCCGGGATCGGCGCTCGACGAGACCGACATCGCGCGGCGCTTTTCGGTGTCGCGCACGCCGGTTCGCGAAGCGCTGCGGCAACTGGTGGCGAGCGGGCTGGTCGAAGCCCGCGCCCATCGCGGCGCTGTCGTCGCGCAACCGTCGCTCGATCGGCTGACGGAAATGTTCGAGGCGATGGCGGAGCTGGAAGCGCTGTGCGCGGGGCTCGCCGCCGAGCGGATGCCGCCGGCCGATCGCCAGAAGCTGGAGGCGATCCACGAGGAATTGCGGGTGCTCAGTCACGCCGGCAATCCCGAACGCTTCCACGAGGTCAACGAGCGCTTTCACAACGCGATCTATGCCGGCTCGCAGAACGGCTACATTGCCGAGATGACGCTGGCGACGCGGGTACGCGTGCAACCGTTCCGCCGCGCCCAGTTCCGCAATCTCGGGCGTCTGGCGAAATCGCATGCCGAACACGACCGCGTCGTGGTCGCCATCATGCGCGGCGACAAAGCGGGGGCTGCGGCGGCAATGCGCGCGCATATCGAACTGGTGCGCGGGGAATACGAGATCTACGCGGTGTCGGTGTGATTTCTTGACAAATCCATCCCCGTCATTGCGAGGAGCGAAGCGACGAAGCAATCCATCTTTCCGCGCGTGTGGAAAGATGGATTGCTTCCTTCGCTCGCAATGACGGCTTAAACGCCTGCCTTCCCGGCCATGAACGCGCGCCAGCCACCGTAAGCGGAAATATCGCGCGCGCCGTCGATCGCCACGGGCTCGACCAAAAAACCCTTCACGCCTCTCCCGTCGGCCAGCCGCACCGTGCCGATCCCGAGCGGCGGCGGGATCGCGGCGACGAATTTGCCGAAGGCTGCGGCCGACAGCGCCCATAGCTCCAGCTTGATCGAGCTTCCCGCGCCCGCGTCGACGCGCAGCATGCCGGGTTTTGGTGGCGTGGTGTCGAGCGCGTATAGTTTGTAATCCGGCGCGGTCGTGGCCGCCTCGAGCAGGCGTCCGCCGATCGCCTGCAGTTCGCCATTGAGCGTCATGCCGGAGAGATGCGCGCCGACCACGGCGATGGTGATTTCGTCGCTGCCGGTCGCCGTCGGCAATGCAGCAAGCGCGGGCTGCGTCAGGCGCCCGGCTCCCATCTTCAGCCTGGTGTCGGCATGAAACACGCGTCCGATGCTAGCCAGCGCCGCATCGTGTCCCGCGGGCGCCAACAGCGTGATGCCGAATGGAATGCCGTCGACGCGCATGGCAGCCGGCAGCGCCAGCCCGCAGAGGTCGAGCAAATTCACAAAATTGGTGTAGGTGCCGAGCCGGCTGTTGAGTTCGATCGGATTGGCCAGCACCTGCGCGGTCGAATAGACGGTCGGCGCCGTCGGCAGCACCATCGCGTCGAAATTGACGAAAGCGCGCTCGGCGACACGGCGCAGCGCCTGCAGCCGATAGAGCGAGGCAAAAGTGTCGGCGGCCGTCAGCCGCGCGCCCGCCGCCGTGATCTCGCGCGTCACCGGATGGATCGAATCCGGCGCGGATGCCAAGAGGTCGCGGATGACAAGGTACCGTTCGGCGACCCACGGGCCCTCATAGAGCAGCCGTGCGGTCTCATAAAACGGCTCCAGATCGAATTCGACCAGTGCGGCGCCGAGCGATGTCCAGCGCTCAAGCGCCTCGCCATAGGCTTTCTCAGTTGCGCGGTCGCCGAAGAAGATCAACTGACCGTTGCGCGGCACGCCGAGCCGGAGTTTTTCGGGAAACGCGGACACGGCGCCCAGCGGCCGGTCGCGCGAAAACGGATCGGCGCCGTCGGGACCGGCCATCGCCATCAGCGCCGTCATCGCATCGTCGACGGTGAGCGAGAACACCGAAATGCAGTCCAGCGTCCGGCATGCCGGAACGAGTCCGGCGTTGGAGATCAGCCCGAGGCTCGGCTTCAATCCGACGATATTGTTGAGCATCGCGGGCACGCGGCCCGAACCCGCGGTGTCGGTGCCGAGTGCGAGCGGCACCAGGCCGGCAGAAACCGCGACCGCCGATCCCGAACTCGATCCGCCCGGAATCAAATCAGCGCGGATCGGATTGACGGGGATGCCGTAGGGCGAGCGGACGCCGACCAGGCCGGTCGCGAACTGGTCGAGATTGGTCTTGCCGATGATGATGGCGCCGGCGGCCCGCAGTTTTGCAACTGCCGTCGAATCCTGCGCCGGCGAATAGGAGAAGGCCGGACAGGCCGCCGTGGTCGGCAGGCCCTGCGCGTCGATGTTATCCTTCACCGCGACCGGGACGCCGAAAAGCGGAAGCGCCGCCGCGTCCTTCGAGGCCAGCCCTTCGGCTTCCGCCAGCGCCTCTTTCTCGTCGCGCAGGCTGATGAACACCGCCGGATCGTTATAGGCGCGGATGCGCTGATAGAAGCGGGCGATGGTTTGCGCCGGGGTCACGGCCGCGGCGCGGTGCGCGGCGACGATGGCGGCAATGGTTTCAGGCGCGTCAGACCCCATGGCGAGCAAAACTCCAGCGAGCAAAGGTTTACCGGGAATAAAGCAAGCGATGTGCCATTGTGCACAATGGTTGGAGGGGCCATCCTCCAAGGATAGGTATGTTATGTCAGTCATTTAGCGCGTGAGTGAGCCCGCCCTGCGAGCCCGGTGCGGTCAAGCGCCTGCTCAAAATTTAGGCGAAAGGGCCTGCGGCGAGCGCCGGCCTCTATCAGATGAACGCAGAAAGGATTTGCAGGAGCCGTTTCCGGTTTTCCTTGCCGATCTTGTCGGCCACATGGCGCTCATGTTCGGCGGCGAGCCGCCTGAACTGCGCCAGCGCGGTCCGGCCACGCGCCGTCAGGTGCAAGGCGTGGGAACGCCGGTCGGTGGCCGATCTGACGCGGCTGACGAGGTCGCGATGTTCGAGACTGTCCAATAGATGCACCAGCCTGGCGCGCTCGATCCCGAGTCGCTTGGCGACCGCCATCTGGCTCAGGCCGGGATTGGCGCCGATCACCGTCATCACCGAATACTGCGTCGGCCTGATGTCGACGGTGGCCAGCGTGCGGATAAAATCCTGAAAAATCCAGATCTGGAAGCGCCGCACCGCATACCCGGCGTGGCCGGCCAGCGCATCGAGGGCGATCTCGTCATTGATGACGTCGCTTGGCGCGCCGCCGTTTCGACCTTGCGTCCGGCCGGAACGCGGCCGCGCGCCCGCGCGCGATTTGGCCGTCCTGGGCATGTGACTGTTTCCCGCCATCGCCTCTCCTTCTAGCGCTTCGCGGACTTCAGGGGAAGATTGTTGTTGACGACAACAATTGTTGTGCTCAACATTGGAACCAAGCAGCCCTGCGAGCTGCACGCCGGCATGATGCGCGGCAATCCCGTAACCAGCCGGGACAGGAGGAAACCATGACCCTCGCCGCCGCAAGCGGTGACAATTCACGCAAGCTTTTCGCGACGCCGGCGATTGTCGCCGACCGCCGCGCCGACGGCAGCATTGTGGTGAGGTCGACCGTGCCGCTGCAGCCGGCTGCGCGCTGCATCGGCGACTGGCTGGAGCATTGGGCGCGGCAGGCGCCGGAGCGGATCTTTCTTGCCGATCGTACGAGCGCCGATGCGCCGTGGTCGACCGTCACCTACAAGGACGCCTTGCAGCAGGTGCGTTCGGCGGCGGCGTGGATCCTCGCGCAAGGCCTGAGCACCGAACGTCCATTAGTCATCCTGTCCGACAACAGCGTCGAGCATGCGCTGTTCGCGCTCGCGGCCCAGCATGTCGGTGTGCCATCAGCGGCGATCTCGCCTGCCTATTCGCTGATGTCGAAAGATTTCGACAAGCTCAAGAGCATGATCACGCGGCTCGGGCCCGGCGCGATCTATGTTTCCGGCACAAAACCGTTTGCCGCGGCGCTGGCGGCGATCCAGCCGCTGCATTCGGCTGCGATCGTCAGCGGCAGCGCCGGCGACACCGGCGCCGTCTCGTTCCGTAGCATTGCAGCCACGCCGGAAACGCCTGATGTCGCAAAAGCGTTCGCTGCGATCACGCCGGACACGATCGCAAAATTCCTGTTCACGTCAGGCTCGACCGGCACGCCAAAGGCGGTCATCAACACCCAGCGCATGCTGACCTCGAGCCAGCAGGCCAAGGCGCAGACCTGGACGTTCCTCGAAGATGCCAGCGAGGATCTCGTGATCCTCGACTGGCTCCCCTGGAGCCACACCTTCGGCGCCAACCACAATTTCAATCTGGTGCTGCGCAACGGCGGCACGCTCCATATCGACGCAGGCAAGCCGGCGCCGGGGCTGTTCGCGACATCGCTGGCCAATCTGCGCAGCGTGGTGCCGACGGTCTATTTCAACGTGCCGCGCGGCTTCGACATGCTGATCGCGGCGCTGCGCGGCGACGAGGAACTGCGCAGGAAGTTCTTCGGCGGCGTCAAATTCGCCTTCTATGCCGGCGCGGCGCTGCCGCAGAATCTGTGGGATGCTCTTGAAGATCTGTCGATCCAGACCGTCGGCCACAAGCTGCCGATGGTGTCGGCCTGGGGCTCGACCGAGACCTCGCCGCTCGCCACCGATTGCCATTTCCTGGCAGAACGTTCCGGCAATATCGGCGTGCCGATCCCGGGCACGGAGCTGAAGCTGATGCCGTCGGGCGACAAGCTCGAGGTGCGCGTGCGCGGTCCCAATGTCACGCCGGGCTACTGGAAGGCGCCGGAGCTGACGGCGCAGGCCTTCGACGAAGAAGGATTCTACCGGATCGGCGATGCCGTCAAATTCGCCGATCCCGCGCGCCCCGAACTCGGGCTGTTCTTCGACGGCCGCGTTGCCGAGGACTTCAAGCTCAATTCCGGCACCTGGGTCAGCGTCGGCACGCTGCGCGTCGCCGGCATCGCCGCGCTTGCGCCG
>Ga0081540_1004493_pt1 | contig 10599 bp, 7 predicted proteins | sample TabmetS2T1R1_FD_71024 | JGI IMG/M metagenome (GOLD analysis project Ga0081540, IMG submission 71024) | Tabebuia heterophylla rhizosphere microbial communities from the University of Puerto Rico - S2T1R1 | ecosystem: Host-associated > Plants > Roots > Rhizosphere ... | reverse complement strand
AGACGCGGGGCATCCGCACGACGGCTGGATCGAGGCGCTACATCGATCATGTTCCGGAGCAAGACGCCGAGACTTGGGAGAGGCTGCGCAATGCCGGCGCGATCCTTCTAGGCAAGCAGGAGACGCACGAATTCGCGATCGGCGGCCCGGATTTCAGCCTGCCATTCCCGCCCGCCCGCAATCCGTGGAACACGGCGCACTACCCGGCCGGCTCGTCCAGCGGCTCCGCGGTGGCCGTGGCGGCCGGCCTTTGCGCCGCGGCAATGGGCTCCGACACCGGCGGCTCGATCCGCGGGCCGGCCGCTTTTAACGGCATTGTCGGGCTAAAGCCGACTTATGGCCGGGTCAGCCGCCGCGGCGTCTTCCCGCTCTCCTATTCGCTCGATCATTGCGGCCCGCTGACGCGCACCGTCGAGGATTGCGCGATTATGATGCAGGCGCTCGCCGGGTACGACCCGCAAGACCCGGCCTCGGCCGATGTTCCGGTCCCCGACTACCGGGCGGCCCTTACCAAGCGGTTGGACGGCGTGGCGATCGGGGTCATCCGTCATTTCCACGAAGAAGACGCGGTGGCGGGATTTGGCTTCGAGAGCGCGCCGTCGCCGGTTTACGTCGAGGCGTTCAATGCCGCCTGCAGGACATTGGAGGGCCTCGGCGCTCGCCTCGTCGATATGCGGCTGTCACCTCTAATCGACTATCTCGACGCGAACCGCCTGATCATGCTGGCCGAGGCCTATGCGCTGCACGAAACCGATTTTCGAGAGCGGCCGCACCTCTTTGGTCACCACATGTTTGCCCGGATCGGCCTCGGCGCTTTTTTGAGCGCGGCCGATTATGTCGAGGCGTTGCGGCAGCGCCGTGAGTTGTCGATCGAATTCGCCCAAGCTCTTGCGCAGGTTGATGTCGTCGTATCGGCCAATACCACCGGGCCGGCGCCGCTGATCGACCAGGTATTGACCTATTCGACGTTCGAGCGGGCCTCCTATACCGGCCCCTACAATTTAACCGGCAGCCCGGCGTTGTCCGTGCCGATCGGCTTCGAGAACGGCCTGCCGCTGGCGTTTCAGATAGCCGGAAAGCCGTTCGACGAGGCCGGCGTCATGCGGGTCGGCTACGCCTTCGAGCAGGCGACCGAGTTCCACCGCTGCCGGCCCCAGATTGCGGCGTCGCTGTAAAAGCATGAATTTCGATGCTGCTGTGCCGGTCCTTCTATGCGCGTGCATTGCTGCGGCCGGGCTTCTCACCATTGCGCCGAGGCTGCTGTTCCGCTGGTATCTGCGCGAGGTGCGGAGGCTTCAGATCCCGCAGGATCCCGGCGATGCAATAGCCACCTATCCATTTGCCTGACGATTGTCTGCGATGCCCCCGAGGCGGTTTCGCCTATTGTTGATCTATCTGCTGCTCGCGCCGCTGGCCCTTGGGCGCCGACTGAGCCGCCGACATTCGGGTTGGATACCGGCGCGTGGGCCCCGCTGATGCTGGTCCTGGGCCTATCATGCTATTATCATGACAGCGCAGTGGCGATCGTCGACGAGGACGAGATAAAATTCGCCATCCAAGAAGAGCGATTGAGCCGGCAAAAGCATGATCGACGCTTTCCCGCGCTGGCGCTCGCCCGCGCCCTGCAAGCATGCAATATTTCGATAAACGATCTCTCCACGGCCGTATTCTATGAAAACCCGCAGCAAAAGCTGAAACGGATTTGGGATCAGGTCATCGATTATTGGCCGCGTTCCCGTCGAATATTTGAGCAGCACCTACCCGCCTTCGTGCATCACAAGATGCCGGTCGATGCGCAGACGCGGACCTATTTTGGCTTTGAAGGACCGTTCGAGTTTTCCGAGCACCACCGATCGCACGCCGCCTCGGCATTCTTCACCTCTCCTTTCGAGCGTGCAGCTGTTGTCACACTGGATGGGGTCGGTGAATACGAGACGGCGGCGGTATATCTCGGCGAAGGCAATCGGCTGACAAAACTGCGGTCGATCCACTTTCCGCATTCGCTGGGCCTGTTCTATTCGGTTTTTACTCAGTATTTGGGTTTCGAAGTCAATGAGGGCGAATACAAGGTCATGGGGCTGGCCTCTTATGGCACGCCGCGATACCTGGACAAATTGCTCGGTCCGATCCTGAAAATCGCCAAGGATGGGTCCTTTACCCTAAATCAGCGGTTCTTCGACTTCTGTTCGACACACCGACATTATGCGCCGAGGCTGATCGAGCACCTCGGTATACCGCCTCGCTTTGCAGGTGAGGAGGTGCGCGAGCAGCATCAGGATCTGGCAGCGTCTGTCCAAAAGGCGCTGGAAATGGCGGTCGCAAACATCGTCGCGCCCCTTGTCCGGGAGTACGGCATAAAGGATTTCTGCTTCGCCGGGGGCGTAGCGCTCAATTGCACTGCCAATGCCGCGTTGATCCGCGAGCTGGGAATCCGTTCGCATATTCATCCCGCGGCCGGGGATGATGGCGGAGCTCTGGGCGCTGCCCTGCAATCGGCCATGCGCCTTCGGGAGGGTGGGCCAACGCACCGCTATCGCTGCTCGGCCTATCTCGGGATGCGCTACCCCGATCCGGTGATCGAGGCGACCCTGGCAATAAACGACATCCCGTACCGCCGGAGCGAAAATGTCGCGGACGAAGTGGCCGGTTGGCTGGCCGCAGGCAAGGTCGTCGCGGTTCTCCATGGTCGAGACGAGTGGGGGCCGCGGGCGCTTGGCGGTCGGTCGATCCTCGCCGATCCGCGCCGCGGCGAAATGAAAGATCATCTCAACGCCAAGATCAAATTTCGCGAGGAGTTTCGCCCGTTTGCTCCGGTCGTAAAGCAGGAGGCTTATCCCGATTGGTTCGAGACACTGGGGATGCACGAGAGCCCCTACATGCTTTATACGCACAAGGCCTTGCGTCCGCGGCAGACGGCGGCAGTGACGCATGTCGACGGCACCAGCCGGGTGCAAACTGTCTCGCTTGAGCAAAATGCCTATCTTTACGGGATTCTCGATGCTTTCGAGCGGCGGACCGGGGTGCCCGTGCTGATCAACACCTCGTTCAATCTCCGCGGCGAGCCGATCGTCTCCAGCCCGTCAGACGCGCTGAACACCTTCTTCGCGTCGGGCATCGATTGCCTCGCGCTCGAAAATTTCGTCGTTGAAAAAACCGATGACCATTCGGCAGACGCGATCGCCCGGCAATATGCGCTGGTAGGTGCCCGCTGAAGACCGTCCATTTGTACCTGGGGCATCACGCGTCGAAGCTGCTCTATTACGATAACGAGACCGAGGCGCTTCGCCCCGACCTCGTCTTTGTCGACGCCGGCGGCTCGATCGTCTTCGAGATCAACGAGCTTGGATTGAAGGGCGACGCCCGCGACGAGACCCGCAAATTGGCCGTGGTTTGGGGCGACTCCGTGGTCTTTGGAGCCGGCAGGGGTTGGCCCTGTCTGCTCGACGACCTGGTTTCGGGCTATCAGTTTCTCAACGGCGGCATCGAGGGGGACTCGTTCGCAAATATCCTGCGCCGGGCCAGCGAGATGAACCACCGACAGGCGGTCGCGCTGAACCTTGTGATGCTGGGCTGGCATCCCCTCCCGGATAATCGCCACGTCCGCTCGGCGCTAACCGCTTTCCTTCACAATGCGCCGAATACGATCCTGGTGACGATGCCAACGGCGTTGAACAGGCGGATAGCCCGCCTCGATCTCTCGGGCTATGTCGCAAATCGCGATGGCCCCGACGCTTTTACCTTTTGCGGAAATCTTCCCTATTCCCGAGAGCTTCAGTCGGCCGCTTTTGACTATATCTTGGAGCGCAACCAGATCGTGCGCGACATCTCCCGACAAACAGACACGCCGTTGGTTGATTTATTCTGTGAATTCGACACCGAGCATCTAGCCGACTTTCGCCAAGAATTTAGCGACATGATTCACTTGCGGCCGAGCGCCTATCCGAAAATCGCCCAGGTCGTCTGCGAGGGAATCAAGCATCTGCTCGAGCCGGCAATCTCGCTGGTCAACAATTGCAGCAATGGGTCCGAAACCGTAGCATCTATCGATCAGCGTCAGCCGCTACAGAAGGCGAGGTTGGCATGCATGCAACCGAAGGATTTACCCATCCCGAATTCCTGATCACAACCGAGGCGCTCGAACAGCGGCTCGGTGACGTCAATCTGCGCGTCTTCGACTGCACAACCCATCTTATTCCCGATCCGAAGACTACCTATCAAGTGATGCCCGGCCTTGCCGATTTTGAGAAAGGCCATATTCCGGGTGCGCAATTCATCGATCTGCAGGGCGACCTCTCGGATCAAACGCATCGCTTCCGTTTCATGCTCCCTTCGGCTGAGGCATTCGCCGCCAGAATGAGCCGTTTCGGTGTCGGCGCGGAGACGCAGGTGGTCCTTTACAGCACCGCGAATCCCTGGTGGGCAACCCGAGTGTGGTGGTTGTTGCGCATCTTCGGATTCGATAACGCGGCTGTCCTCAATGGCGGCTGGCAGAAATGGAGCCGCGAGGGCCGACCCGTCGAGACAGGTCCAGCCAAGCCGCGCCCGCCCGGAAATTTTGTCGTCCGCGAACAGCGACGGTTGATGGTCGGTAAGGAAGAGGTATCGCGGGCCATCGGCGATGGCGATGTCTGCACGCTAAACGCCCTGCTCCCGGAGCAGCACGCCGGCACCGGCGGCAACAGCTATGGGCGACCCGGCCATATCAAGGGAAGCGTCAACCTGCCCGCGGCGCATCTGCTCGATCCGAGCAGCAATGAATTTCTGTCGCCGGCCGAGCTCCGCAGGCGGTTCGAGGCCATCGGCGCTTTCGATAAGCGAGTCATCACCTATTGCGGCGGCGGAATTGCAGCGAGCGCGGATGCGTTCGCGCTAACCATGCTTGGCCATCCCGATGTCCGGCTTTATGACGCCTCGCTCAGCGAATGGGCTGTGGATCCGAGCCTGCCCATGGAAACCGGCTGATGGTCTGCGCGATCAGTCCGCGCCCCCGCATGCTGGGCAACGGCGCTGCTTGTACCCTGTGATGCTGACGGGCGCGCCGGTCTGAGGCGCGAAACCCGCCAGACTACTCCCGCCCAGAAAAATGCGGGGCGTAGCGCCGCAACTCTCAGATATGTCGTGCACCGTATTTTCTTAATTCCTAATTAACCAATTTTAAGGAAATTTCCCGCTAGTGAGCCGGATCCATACCCGCGACGTCGCTGGGACATCGACCCGGAGGGGGCGCCCGGCACTGGAGTACAGTTGATGACCACGCACGACGCAAGCCCGGCGCTGGACCCGAGGGCCACGGCCGATCGTCGGTTTCCGCCGCGGCGCATTCCGCATATCAGCTTGACCTGGCGCCTGATCATCCTGGTGCTGATTGCCATTTTTCCCGCGATCCTGATCCAGACGTACAATGAATACGAACTACGCAAAGCGCGCGAGGCCGATATTCGACAACAGGTCGTGCAGATCACCAAGCAATTCGGCGAGGAGATCGGAGAACTCCGCGAAGGCGCTCGTCAGCTGTTGCTCGCCTTGTCTCAGCTGGCCCCGGTGCGGTCGCGGCAGAGCGAGGATTGCAGCGCGCTCTTCGCCACACTGGAATCGCAGTACGCAAATTACACCCTCCTGGCCGCGGCGGATACCGATGGCCGCATATTCTGCGCCAGTGAGCCATTGGCGTATTCTTCTGTTGCCGATCAGCCATTTTTTAAGCGCGCGATAGCGCAGCCCGGGCTAGCCGTCGGCAATTATTGGGCCGACCCGGCCAGTGGCGAGCGAATGATCCATTTCGCTCTGAAATTCGACAGCGGCGATGGCCATCCGGCGGGAGTCGTGTTCGCCGGATTGGATCTGCGCTGGCTTTCTGAGCATTTGAAAGAGAGGGGGCTGTCGCCGACCTCCTCGATACTGATCGCCGATCGTGAAGGCAACATTATAGCGCGTCTGCCCAATCCCGAGGCTCTGGTCGGGAAAAACATGCGAAAAGGCCATGCAGAGATCATGGACGGCGACACGACGGGCTGGGAAGAGGCGGTTGGGGTCGATGGGTTGACCCGGATCTTTGGTTACGTACCGCCGGCACTGCCGCCACGGGACTTCTTTCTCAGCGCCGGCCAGTCGAAGAAGGAGGCTTTCGCGGCAATCGAGAGCGCAATGTGGCGCGGCATCGCCCTTATCCTGGTCGGCCTACTCGCCGCGACTATTGCAGCAGTCATAGGCGGGCGCAGATTTCTGCACGAACCAATTAGCGGCCTGCTGCACTTTGCCACTGAGTGGCGCAACGGCAACTACGACGCACGCGTCAAAGTGAGAAGCCCAGAGTCTGAGATCGGCCACCTGGGCGCGACATTCAACGCCATGGCTGATGACCTCGCGACCCGTTACGCCGCACAAAAACGCGCGGAGAACGAACTGCGGGAGCTCAATGCGACGCTGGAGAGCCGAGTCGAGGAGAGGACAGTCGAGTTGGCCAAAGCAAACCGAGCCAAATCGTTGTTTCTTGCCAATATGAGCCATGAGCTGCGCACCCCTCTCAATGCGATCATCGGGTTTGGGGAGATGATGCATCGCGAAGTCATGGGGCCGATTGGTACCCCGGCCTACAAGGATTACGCACAGCACATCCACGAGAGCGGTTTGCATCTGCTGTCGCTGGTCGAGGAAATGCTCGATCTCGCCAAAGTGGAAGCCGGCAAGCTCCAGATCGATCGCGTGCACACCCTGCCGGGCGCTCTATTGGCCGAAAGCCTGGTAATGCTGCGAATAGACGCGGCAAACGCCAAGGTGCAGCTGGTCGTCGAGGGAGATCCGACAGCGTGGCCCGCGGTTTTCGGTGATCCGGTAAAGCTGAAACAGGTGTTCGTCAATCTGATCGGGAATGCGATCAAATTCACGCCAGCGGACGGGCGCGTCAACGTCTGGGGCGAGGTCGATGCGTCCGCGTTGCGCATCCACGTCAAAGATACCGGGATCGGGATTCGTGCCCAGGACATTCCCCTGGTCGTTCAGCCCTTCTATCGCGTCAACTCCGTTCTCGACGGCAAGCATCAAGGCGCCGGCCTCGGACTGCCGTTCGCGAAATCAGTAGTGGAGCTTCACGGCGGCACTCTCGACATAGAAAGTGAGCTCGGTTCGGGAACGACCGTCAGCATCGCTCTCCCCTTGGTATCTCGCTTGGCCGCTGCAGGCGGCGATGTTGTGTGATCGCTGTCGGTGACGGGGATCGTTCGGCCGAGACAGGAACGGAACTGTCGACCCGGTTGACAACCCAGCCGATGACCGCGATTGCCGCCGAGATCATCAATTCCGCATCAAAGCCGGCAATGGTCGTGACCAGACCGCCGATCATCGAACCAAGCGAAATCCCGAGAAAGAGGGCGCTGTTGTTCCAGGCCAGAATCGTAGTGCGGTGGGCGGGAAATTTGTTGGCAAGTCGGACTTGCTGAGCCGAAAAGAAAAGCTGGGCCGTTGCGGATGAGAGGCCGAAAGCCAGATTGACGAGCACTTTCGCCTCGACAGCAAACCTCAACAACAGAAAGCAGAGAGCGAGGCCTGCGAGGGCAATTACGGTGGTCGACTTCGCGCCGAACCGATCCGTCATACGTCCGCCAACCAGAATGCCGACGATTGCCCCCCATCCGTAAAACAAAATCACACTGACGATCTCGCTGGCCGAGTACCCAAAGGAGTCGAGGCCTTCACCGAGATAGGTATACATCGCGTAGAGCGACGCGCTCCATATGACAGTAGGAGCGAGCGGAGCGATCACAAGGTTGACGGCCAAGGGCGAATGCTGGGCGGCGGCTCTTTGGGCGTGCTGCTCTTCGCGCCAAACGCAAGTGCTCGTCCAGGCTAGAATCAGGCTCAATATTCCAAGCGCGGCAAACACTATTTGCCAGCCATGCAGTGCGCCCGCCAGCAAGCCAATCGGCGCCCCGAACGACAGCGACAGCAACAGGCCCGACACGACGACTGCCATCCAAGTGGCCCGCTGAACGGACGGCGCAGCGCCCGCGACCAGCGCATATACGGATGGTGACACGCCAGCCGCCGTCGCGCCGGCGACCATTCTCGCGGCAAGCAGCGCGGCGAAGCTGTCAGACTCCGCGGTAATCAGATTGGCCGCACCGAATGCAATCAGACAATAGGTCAGCACTGGGGCGCATCCGATCCGGTCGGCCAGAACACCCAATAGCGGAGCGCTAAACATGTAGGACACCGAAAACAGTGTCACCATCAACCCTGCCAGACCGGGCTGGATCCCGTAATCGGCTGCGATCATCGGCAGCAACGGGGAGACGACGAACAAGTCGCTCCCGATTACGAACATTGTCAGCCAGCCGGTCGCCAATTTGGTCAGTGGCCGGACTGGTGCCGGAGGTTGTCGTTCACGATAAATCATCTGCGTTAACCGAAAAAGGGAAGCCGCAAAACTAAAAAGTCTTGATAAAAAAGCGATTAATCCAATGCAGGCCGTGAGTGTGCGGCGCTCGCGCACTTAATCTTAAGTTTACGTATTGGGGCTTAGTTTCGAGATCAGCACGGGGCCGCGCTTGGCCGCGTCCCGCAATAGCGGCGGCCCGCCCGATAGATGGAGAAGATCGCGTGAGAGATCAGGGCAAGTCGTCCGCCCGGATGGCGACGGATATTCATCCCGGCCTTACGGCAGTCGAGAAACTGCCGAACACTCTAGCCGCGATGCTCGAGGAGCATCGCCCGTCGCGAATGCCGTTCTTTCGAAATTTGGCGGCATTGCCTCGCGGGATCGTCAGCGATCCGTGCTTTCTGGGCCAGATCCACTTGCTCTATCAGTCGGCAATGCATGCGACGCGGGCCGCGGTATATTGCCTGCCTCATCTGGACAGGCCCGCGCTGCGCAAGCGCAAACTCCAGATCTTGGTCGACGATGATGGCCTCCCGGACGGCGACACCCATCATTACCAATTGACGCGGGCGTTTCTAAGTATTGGAGCGATTTGCCTGCTCGACGAGGAAGAGTTCGGTGAACCCGGTGAACTCTATCACTACCTCGATGGCGAGACGGCGCACTTTGTGCGTCTCGTCCCGAAACTCTACTCTCGGTCGCTCGGGCCCTGGTGCGCGGTCGAGATGATGTCGGTTGATTGGATGCAGGCGCTTGCCGACTCTCTGTCGGTCCATTTCCCGCAGTTTAAGAACGAGCAGTATTTCGCAGATTGCTTCTCCGAGCATGTCGAGGAGCGGCATGCTGTCGAGGCTCTGGAAGTCACGCAATTGGTCTTGAGAGAACGTCCGGAGCTGCTGGACGAAACCATCCGCGACGCCAAGATGGTGGCGGAGGCGCTCGACGGCGTGTGGATGCATTTGGACAGAATTGTACGCAACGCCGATGCGAAAGTTTCACCGCGCTGCGGCCGCGCGACGGGGCGCCATGGCGCCGCTTCCGCCTTGGCGCAGCCCGTCGACGCGAACCCGGAAGCCCGTTGTTCCAGAGCTACCCTACTTACCAGTGTCGGTTGAGATTGGGCGGCTAGACAAGCGAGATTATTCGTTCGTGGAAGCCGCTCATCTCGGCAATCGAGGCCCCGATTTCGGGGCGCTCGAAATCGATATCGATCGCGGCAACACCCAACTCGCGCAGCGCCTTCAGATCTGCCACAATGTCCGACGCACTGCCGGAGAACAGTCGGCGCTCGCCATCTGAAGCCGCTTCCGGCAGTGCCTCGCCGTAGCGTTTGACACGATAGGTGGGCGCTACACTCGCCGGATCTCGTCCTGCCTCCACCGTCATCCTCCGCAACCGGTCGATCCCGGCACGGTACCGCGGCATGGTGTCGAGCAGATGCTTGTTGTTGCTCCCGATTGGATACCAGGCATCGCCCAGCCGGGCGGCGCGACGCAGTGACGGTGTGCTCTCGCCGCCCACCCAGATCGGCGGATGTGGTTTTTGCACGGGTTTGGGCTCGAAAATGATTTCGTCGAATTTGACCCAGGCGCCGTCCATGCGAGGCTTGTCTTCGGTCCACAAGCGCCGCAGGGCGACCAGGTATTCGTCCGTGACCCGCCCGCGCTCCTTAAACGGCGTGCCGACGACCGCGTCGAATTCCGCTTGCAGCCATCCCGCGCCGACGCCGACAACAAGCCTGCCGCCGGAGAGGACGTCGATTGTGGATAGCATCTTGGCAGCCAGTACCGCCGGCCGATGGGGCACGACCATCACCGCCAGCACCAGTCGAATGCGCGATGTCTTTGCGGCAATGAAGGCCGCGGTCATTAGCTGCTCATGCCGGCGTTCCGGGCCGTCGCCGAAAAATTCACCGGTCTCGGAGTATGGGTAGCCCGGGACCCGCAGATTGGGCAGCACGATATGGTCGGTCAGGGTCAAGTAGTCGTAGCCCAGCGCCTCGCCTCGCTGCGCAATTCGAACCAGGTTCTCGGGTGACGAAATCGGACCGCTGATCGGCAGGTTGAAACCAATTTGCATTGGTGGCTCCGTGGGCCGAAGTGCCGCCGGAATTTGTGTTCCGGCGCGTTAACGGATCGAGCTATGACACCGCCAAGGGGCCGGATTAATCACCTTGCTGGGACAGCGGTGCCTCGACCAGCACATTGATGCCGCGCGCCGCGGCG
>Ga0081540_1004491_pt1 | contig 10602 bp, 9 predicted proteins | sample TabmetS2T1R1_FD_71024 | JGI IMG/M metagenome (GOLD analysis project Ga0081540, IMG submission 71024) | Tabebuia heterophylla rhizosphere microbial communities from the University of Puerto Rico - S2T1R1 | ecosystem: Host-associated > Plants > Roots > Rhizosphere ... | reverse complement strand
CCCCGCCGGCCCGAGCCGGGGCTGGTCGAGAGGCTGCTCACCGACGAGGCCACCGCGGTCGTGGTCCTGGCCGGCGACCGCCTGCTCGTGGAGAGCCCGGCGGACGGTGCCCCGGTCGTCGCGCTGCTGCCGCCGAGCGCCCTGCCGGCGGCCCTGGTCGAGGCGGGTCTGCCGCTGTTCCTCGGTGCGGACGACGCCGGCCGGTCCTATCTCGCGCTGGCGGCGCCGGCGAACGCCCCCGGGGTCGACGGGCTGGCCCCGCTGGCGTCGCAGCCGGCCGAACCAGGCGCGGACGACGCGGGGCCGGCCGGACTGCGCTGGGCCGGGTTGCGCGAGGTGGGGGCGTTGCTGGACGACGCCGGTGCCGGCCTCTTCACCGCCGCGCTGGCGCTCGGCAACTGGCACTCGGTCCACCCGCGCTGCGCGAAGTGCGGCACGCCGACCAGGGTCATCCAGGCGGGTTGGGCCCGGAAGTGCCCGCACTGCGGCGCGGAGCACTACCCGCGAACCGATCCAGCGGTGATCATGGCCGTGGTCGACGACGACGACCGGATCCTGCTCGGCCGGCAGGCGGCGTGGCCCCCCAAGCGGTACTCGGCGCTGGCGGGGTTCGTCGAGCCGGGGGAGTCGCTGGAGGCGGCGGTGCGGCGAGAGGTCGCGGAAGAGTCACGCGTCGAGATCGGCGAGGTGGACTATCGGGGCAGCCAGCCCTGGCCGTTCCCGTCGTCGCTGATGCTGGGCTTCCGCGCGCATGCGCTGACGACGGGCGCGGAGGCGGACGGCGTCGAGCTGGCCTCCGCACGCTGGTGGACACGAGAGCAGTTCGCCGCCGATCTCGCCGCCCGCGCGCTCATGCTGCCGCCGCGGGTGTCGATCGCGCGGCGGCTCATCGAGGACTGGTACGGCGAGCCGATCGACGACGCCTCCGACTGGGCTCGCTGACGACCCCCGCCGACCCTCGCTCAGGGGTGGTGGAGCAGGGCGGGGTGGCTCGGCCGGTCGTAGCGGACGACGAACGCCGCCGCCCCGGCAGGATCGAACCACTCCAGATAGCGCGCCCAGGCGGGCAGCACGCGAGCCTGATCCGCCGCCGGCACGCGGCGTGCCCGCGCAGCGGGGGAGACGTGCAGATGAACGCGCAGGTCGACCGCGTCCGCGACCTCCCAGCGGGCCAGGAACGGAACGTCGACGACGGCCACCGTGCCGGGTGCCGCCTGCCGTCGCGGGCGGCGTAGTGGCCGGTCCGTCAGTGGATCGCGCAACCCGGGAAGCCATGCCAGCGAACCGGCCGGGCCGAAGGGGTCGAGCACTTCGCGGCGCAGTGACCCGAGGTCGTACCACCCGTCGACGTACGTGTCGGGATCGTCGGCACCCCGCTCGAGGCGCAGTGATCGGGAACGAAGGAACTCCTGACCGCGCGCTCGCGCGATCGGCACGGCGCGGCGGTCGAGCTCGGCGGCGACGGCGTCCGCCAGCGCCTCGGCGTCCGCGGTCACCGGTCCCTCGATCCCGAGGCGGACGCCGTGACCTTCGCGCGCCGCCTCGACGGCGGCCGCGTCGGCGGCGTCGGCGATCACTTCAGCCAGGGCCGCCGGGGAGAGCGGCAGCGGGGCCGGACGCGCCCCGCCGGCCTCAGGCTGCGGCGAGACGGGCCTTCACCTCGGCGAGAGAGGGGTTCGTGGCGGCCGAGCCGTCGGGGAAGAGCACGGTCGGTACGGTCTGGTTGCCGTTGTTGACCTTCATGACGAAGCTCGCGGCGTCGGGCTGGGCCTCGATGTCGACCTCGGTGTAACGGATGCCCTCGCGGTCGAGCTGGCCCTTGAGCCGTCGGCAGTACCCGCACCAGCCGGTGGAGTACATGGTGAGCGAGGTCACGTCGCCGTGCGACATGCGTTCGGCCTCCTGAGGCTGGGGTGCTTCGATGTCAAGAGGTGTAACGCGTCGCAGTCGGTTGAATCTTCCCCGCAGTCGAGCCTCCCCGCAGTCCGGGGTACCGCGCGGTCGGGTACCGCGCTGTCGGGACCTCCTGGGAGGATGACCGCCGATGACGACCGCGACGAGTCTCCCTGCGCCCGGAGCCGCCGGCGTGCCCGGGGCCGCTGCGGCGGACGCCGTGCTCGCCGGCCTCGACCCCGAGCAGCGCCAGGTGGCGGTCGCGCTGCAGGGGCCGGTCTGCGTCCTCGCCGGAGCGGGCACCGGCAAGACCCGGGCGATCACTCATCGGATCGCCTACGGCGTTCACGCGGGCGTCTACGTCCCCCAGCACGTGCTCGCGGTCACCTTCACCGCGAGGGCGGCCGGCGAGTTGCGGAGCAGGCTGCGGATGCTCGGTGTCGCCGGCGTCCAGGCCCGGACCTTCCACGCGGCGGCGCTGCGGCAGCTCTCGTACTTCTGGCCGCAGTCCATCGGCGGTCAGCCCCCGCGCCTGCAGGAGCACAAGGCCCCCCTGGTCGCCGAGGCGGCCTCGCGGTTGCGACTGACCGTCGACCGGGCCGCCGTCCGGGACCTCTCGGCGGAGATCGAGTGGGCCAAGGTCACCTTGCTCACGGCCCAGAGCTACGCCGCCGCGGCCGAGCGCGCCGGCCACGTGCAGCCCGGGGGCTTCGACCTCGCCACGGTCGGCCGGCTCGTCGAGGTCTACGAGCAGGTCAAGACCGACCGCGGGGTGGTGGACTTCGAGGACGTCCTGCTGCTGACCGTCGGCATCCTGGAGGAGTACCGGCACGTCGCGGAGGCGATCCGGGCGCAGTACCGGCACTTCGTCGTCGACGAGTACCAGGACGTCAACGCCCTGCAGCAGCGCCTGCTCGATCTCTGGCGCGGCGATCGCGACGACCTGTGCGTGGTCGGGGATCCCAGCCAGACGATCTACTCCTTCACCGGTGCCTCACCGCGGTATCTGCTCGACTTCCCGCAGACGCACTCGGGTGCCACGGTCGTCCGGTTGGTGCGCGACTACCGCTCCACGCCTCAGGTCGTGGGGTTCGCCAACGCGTTGATCGCCCGGCTCGGCGGCGCCCGGTCGGCGTCGTCCCCGACGCCGCTCGAGCTCGTGGCCCAGCGACCGCCGGGGCCGGCGCCCACGGCGACCGCCTACGACGACGACCTGGCCGAGGCAGCCGGCGCCACCTCGCGGATCCGCGCGCTGCTCGGCGCCGGGACGCCGGCCTCCGAGATCGCCGTCCTGTACCGGACCAACGCCCAGTCCGAACCGCTCGAACAGGCGCTCGCCGACGCCGGGATCCCGTACCTCGTCCGCGGCGGCGAGAGGTTCTTCGCTCGCAAGGAGGTCCGGGACGCCGTCCTCCTACTGCGTGGCGCCGCACGAGGCGGTGCTCCGGCCGAGGGCGCCCCGGACGACGGCCGCAGACTGCCGGCCGCCGTCCGGGACGTGCTCGCCACGCTCGGCTGGTCCGAGCAACCGCCCGCCGGGGCAGGCGCCGTCCGCGACCGATGGGAGTCGTTGCACGCCCTGGTCGCCCTGGCCGACGAGCTCGCCGCGCAGGACCCGGACGCCGGGCTCGGGCAGCTCGTCGCCGATCTCGACGAGCGCGCCGCCGCGCAGCACGCGCCCACCGTGCAGGGAGTCACGCTGGCGTCGCTGCACGCGGCGAAGGGGTTGGAGTGGGACGCCGTCCTGCTCGTCGGGCTCAGCGAAGGGCTCGTGCCGATCTCGCTGGCGGAGGGCTGGGAGGCGGTCGAGGAGGAGCGCCGGCTGCTCTACGTCGGCGTCACTCGCGCACGTGAGCACCTGCACCTGTCGTGGTCGCGATCGCGAACGCCAGGTGGGCGAGGCACTCGCAACCCCTCACGTTTCCTCGACGGGCTGCTCGGCGACCAGGGGGCACGCCCGGCCCGGGGGTCCGCTGCAGCCCGAGGGAGCGGCGACCGCCGGCGGAGGGGCTCGCTGCCCACCACGTGCCGTACCTGCGGCGGCCAGCTCTCGTCGGGGGCCGAGCGGAAGATCGGGCGGTGCTCGGCGTGCCCGCCGACCTACGACGAGAAGCTCTTCGAGCGCCTGCGCGAGTGGCGGTCCAGGACTGCCGCGGAGGCCAAGGTGCCGGCGTACGTCGTCTTCACCGACGCGACCCTGGTCGCCATCGCCGAGAGCGTGCCGCTGGATCTCGGGCGCCTGGCCGGAGTGCCGGGGGTCGGGCCCGCAAAGCTCGAGCGGTACGGGGCGCAGGTCCTGGAGCTTCTGACGCAGCGCTGAGCCCAGCGCGGAGATTCTTCGGCGAACGCGGCCCGAAAACCCGTTGTGGAGCGCGAGCACGCTCCTCTAGCCTCGACGTGACGACGATGCCGGGCGTCGCGTCAGCACGCCCGAGCCGGTCCGGAGAGGAGGTGGCGACCAGTGACCACAAACATGACCTCGGAGCGCGGCTACCTGTCCGCGCTTTCGGCATGCCCGCGGCCGGCCGCCGCCGACGCCGCCGGGCAGTCGGCCGGGGCACGCCTGCGCGCCGTCGGGGCCGACCTGCGCCCGCAGCTAGGCGCAATCGCCGCTCCGGTGCAGGGGACAGCTCTGCCCGTCGCCGGCGCCGTCGTCGCCGATGTCCCGGTCATGACGCTCGCCCAGTTCGTCCAGCTCCGCCCGGGTTTCAGAGCCCGAAGGCATCCCGTCTAGCTCCTCGAGCAGCCGGCGCCTCCAGGCCGCGGAACCCGACCAGGGTCCGCGGCCTTCTTCATGTCCCGCTCGAGTCCGCGGACCACCCGGCGTCGTTCGCTCGGCGCCACCTGCCGCGGGAGATCCCTCGGCAGGCCGTTCCTCGTCCGGTGGCGATCCCACTGCCGAGGAGTCCGAGGAGGTGCTCACCGTGCAGCTCACGGCCCTGTTCGACGCGCTCGTCGAGACCGTCGACGAGTTCGTCGCGGCCGAGGTGCCCTGTCGGGTGAACGACCCGGAGCTGTGGTTCGCCGAGTCGCCGGCCGACGTCGAGTTCGCCAAGTCGCTCTGCCAGGCGTGCCCCGTCCGGCAGGCGTGCTTGGCCGGCGCGCTCGAGCGGCGCGAGCCGTGGGGCGTCTGGGGCGGCGAGCTGTTCATCGGCGGCGTCGTCGTCCCCCGCAAGCGGCCGCGCGGCCGGCCGCGCAAGTGCGCCGTGGCGGCATGAGGCGCTCGGTGGCATGATCGCCGCAGCGCGACGGGGGAGTCACGGGATGAGCAGCAGCTTGCCCGTGGTCGTGCGGCTCTCCAGCTGTCGATGCGCCGCTGCCGCGTCGGCCAGGGGGAACCGGCCGCCGATCCGGACGTCGAGCGTGCCGTCGGCCACCCACCCGAATACGTCGGCTGCTCGGGTGCGCAGCTCGTCGCGTGTCGCCACGTAGTCCTTCAGCGTCGGTCGGGTGAGGTAGAGCGAACCCTTGGCCATCAGCGTCAGCGGGGGGACCGGGTCGACCGGGCCGGAGGCGTTTCCGAACGTGACCATCGTTCCGCGCGGCCGCAGCAGGTCCAGGCCGCGGTCGAACGTCGCCTTGCCCACGCCGTCGTAGACGACGTCGAGGGTGTGTGCGCCGGCGACGGCCGCGATCGCAGCGGCGAAGTCCTGTGTGCGGTAGTTCACGACGTGGTCCGCGCCCGCCGCGCGGGCGATCTCCGACTTCTCGTCGGAACCGCAGGTGGCGAACACCTCGGCGCCGAGCTTCTTCGCCATCTGCACGGCGAGCAGCCCGACGCCACCCGCCGCCGCATGGACCAGGCAGCGGCTCCCTGCGGAGAGCCGGTAGGTGTCATGGACGAGGTAGTGCGCCGTCAGCCCCTGCAACAGGACGGCTGCGGCGACGTCGGTGGGCACTCCTGGGGGGACCGGCACGGCGCGATCCGCGCGGACGCCGGCGAGCTCGGCGCACGAGCTCCCGCCGTCGGCCCAGGCGACCACGTCGCCGAGCCCGAACTCGTCGACGTTCGCGCCCACCCCGACCACCGTGCCCGCCCCCTCCGCGCCGACGACGAAGGGCAGCTCCCTGGAGTACAGGCCGGTCCGCTGGTAGATGTCGGCGAAGTTGACGCCGGCCGCCTCGACCTCGACCACCAGGTCGCCGGGGCCCGGCTCCGGATCGGGTACCTCGCGCAGGGCGAGCACGTCCGGCCCACCGGTCTCCGCCACGATGATCGCTCGCACGTCCTCCAGTCTGCTGAGGTCGCGGGGGAGGTGCAGCAGGAGCGGTCCGGGCGAGCTGCGGGAAGCTCACGAGGCTCCCGGGCAGATCCGAGAATCCGCCGAACGCACCAGCGCCGCTGGTGCCGGCAGGTGATTTGTTGCACGGCTGTCGCGGATCCGTAGCGAGCCCGACGCACTGCCGAACTACGGTCATGGGCATGACTTCGAGCACCTGCTGCTCCGTCTGCGGCCTGCCGGCCTCCGCCGAGCGCCACGCCTTCACCTGGGCTCTGACGATCGAGCCGGACGGGCGACGCAGCTGGACGTGCACCGCGTGCGCCCGTGCGACGCTCCCCGTGATCGAAAGCGGCGTGCCGAGCGTTCCGCGCTGAGAATGGAGGACGTGACGTCTGCATCGACATCGTCGCCCACCGGGATCCCGGCTCAGCGGCCGCCCGCGACGTGCTCCGCCTGCGGAGCCGTCTCTGCCGAGACGCTACCGATCAGCTGGTCGGTCGCCGTGGAGGACGGACGGCGGCTCTGGACCTGCGACCGTTGCGCGCGCGAGCACGTCCGCAGCATCGAGGCGAAGCTCGAGACCGCCTGGTGGTGATGCGCCGCTGGGTCGGCGCGGGGGACGAAGACCCGGTGCGGACGGCGTCCGCCCTCGGGCTGATCACGCCGACGAGATCTCGTCTGTCTCCTCGTCCGGACGATCGTCCTCGACCACCCCGCCGTCCAGCGGGCCGTCGTCGAGCGGGCCGTCGTCGAGCGGGCCGTCGTCGAGCAGGGCGAACTCCTCCACCGCCTCGACGTCGAAGTTCGGCAGCCAGTCCGCCAGGACGTCGAGCACCGGCACCTGGCCCTCGATCTGGCACAGGACGCCGATGCCGCCGATCCACACCCGGTGGATCAGCAGGTACTCGGGGGGCAGGTTGAGCTTGAGCCCGACCGACCATTGCGGGCGCCGGGGGTCGTTGACGTGGGTGAACAGAGCGCGCATCCACGCCCGGCTGAAGGTCCACGTCTCGTGCCGCGCCGGCTCGAGAAACGGGGAGAGGTAGTCGAGCAGGCCCTCGCCGTCAATGGTGATCGACGCCTTGATGAAGCCCTCCTCCCGCAGGCCGGCGACGACGCTGTCGGCGTCCCCGAGCAGCCCGAGGGTGAGCAGCTCGCCGATCTCCGCCGGCATGCCGGTCGGCAGCCGCTTCACTGCGCCGAAGTCCAGCACGCCGAAGCGGCCGTCGTCGGTCAGCCGGAAGTTGCCCGGATGCGGGTCCGCGTGCAGCAGGCCGGCCCGGGCGGGCCCAGCCAGCAGGAACTCCATGTAGCGCCGGGCCGCGAGGTCGCGCTCGGACCGGCTGCCGCTGGCGATGAGGCGGGAGAGCGGGACCCCGTCGAGCCATTCGCTGACGATCACGTGCGGGGTGTGCGTGACGACGTCCGGGATCGCGAAGAGGGGATCGCCGCGGAACGCCTGCGCGAACGTGGCCTGCGTCTGAGCCTCGAGCCCGTAGTCCAGCTCCTCGACGATGCGGGCCCTGAGCTCGTCCAGGACCGGCTTGATGTCCAGGCCGGGAATCCAGCCGGCCGCGACCCGCGCCACCCGCGCCACCTGGGTGAAGTCCGAGATCAGGGCGTCGCCGGCGCCCGGGTACTGGACCTTGACCGCGACCTCGCGACCGTCCGACCACACTCCGCGGTGGACCTGCCCGATGGACGCGGCCGCGGCCGGCCGGTCGTCGAAGGCCCGGAACTGGCGGCGCCACCGCGGCCCGAACTCCTCGGCCAGCACCTTGTGCACCGTGGCAGCGGGCATCGGAGGGGCTGCGTCCTGCAACTTGGTCAAGGTGGCCCGGTAGGGACCGGCGAGCTCCTCCGGCAGAGCAGCCTCGAAGATGCTCAGCGCTTGCCCGAACTTCATGGCGCCGCCCTTGAGCTCGCCGAGCACCTTGAACAGTTGCTCGGCGGTGCGCGCCTGCACCTCGGCGGCGACGAGCTCCGCGGGCCGGCCGCCCACCCGCTTACCCAGGCCGAGGGCGGTGCGTCCCGCGAACCCCAGCGGCAACGTCGCCAGCTTCGCGGTCCGGGTCACCGCCCAGCGCGGCAGGTCGCTCACTCGCCTATTCTCGCTTCCCCTACCTCAGATCGCTGCGGCGCAGCCCCACCGTCAGCCAAGAAACACCCGCATGACGGATGCGGCGGCCAAGGACGACGCGAGGCGAGCCCGTCGGGTAACTCCACCTCGAGGGTCGCGCCCAGCGCGGGGGGTCGGATCCGGCCGTCGACGTGGGCAAGCACCTGCAGCGCGGCCAACGATGCACCCAGGACGGCCGAGACACTCTCCTCGGCGGCCCGGGCAGCGCGGGGGGTGACCAGCTGCGCCAGCACGCGCGGCCACGCCGGGTCACGGTCCGTTCGGTGCAGGTCCAGGCACCGCAAGCAGGCCACCTCGCCGGGCACGACGAGCGGGCCGACGACCAACCCACGCTCCCGGACGACGACGGACAGGTGCGGGACGCCGTCGGCGAGCAGCGGCACGGCCTCCAGGCTGTCCGCGACCGTCGGTCTGACGAGCACGACGAGATCAGCGGCAGGAGGCTCGCCGCGAGGATCAGGAGGGCCGGTCGGCGGTTCGGCGGAACGAGGCCGTAGCCGGCCCACCGCGCAGCCGGCCGCCTCGCGGGGCCAGGAGCCGACGTCCCGCAACGAGGCGCCCGCCGGCCCGACGTCCTCCACCCGGACCCGGCGCTCGTCCGCGAGCCGCACGTGGCCCACCCCCGCCGCGGCCAGGCACGTCACGAGCGCCATGCCCAACCGCCCGGCACCGCGGACCTCCACGCAGCGCTGCTGCCGCCGGGCCAGCAGCTCCCATCCGTCCCCCGCGTCGGGATACGCCACGCCCCACACCTGCGCGTCAGGGGCGAGTCGAGGTGCCTCCTGTGCCACCCGCCCCAGCACTCCGCGGCCGGCGCGGTTCGCGACCAGGACGTCGGTGTCGACGAGCAGCCGCAGGAGCCGGCGTGCCCGCTCGGCCTGCGGCCCGGGCCCCGGCAGCGCCGCCTCGTCGAGGCTCGACGTGAGGTGCTCGACGAGGTCCCGGTCCGACGGCGTCAATCCCTCCAGGACCGTGCCTCGCGCCGGGTCGAGGCCGATCTGCACGCTGTCGGGGCTTCGCCAGACGACGCGCAGCCCGGGCTTGATCTGCAGATGCACCGTTCCCCCCTCGCGGTCCACCGCCGACGCCTCGGCGTCCCGCCAGGGAGGGTGCCAGCAGACGCCGACAGCGCGCTGGCGTCGTCCACAGGCGTCCCGCCGTCCACAGCCGGCAGGCACAGGGCGGCCCGCCTCCCGAGGGAGGCGGGCCGCCCTGTCCTTGCGGCGTCCCGAGCGCGTCAGGCCTTGCCGAGGATGCGGTTGAGGTTGGTGCCGCAGACCGGGCACGTCCCCTTGGCCATCCGGCGCCCGTTCGTCTCGACGACGTTGCCCTCGGCCTGTCGCTTCTCCTTGCACTTCACGCAGTAGAACTCGCCGCTGTAGGTCTCCGCCATGGTGGCTCCTCGCTGATGTTCGTCGTCATGGGTCGTGTGCCCGGGTCCGGCCCGGCTTACACGTGCCGCGGGCCGTCAGGGCCGGCCCGATCTCGCGGCGCCGGCGGCTCCGTCTCCTCACGACCTGCAGGCACCCTAGCCGAGGTCGGAACCGTGTCCTGCGCATCCGACCATGTCGGCGTCGCTGTCCATCACCGATGGTCACCCTGCGCTGTCGGCGTCACGAAGAGACCCCGGAGCCAGAGGGGCGCGCCTTCCCCTGCGCGCCGCCCCGGCCCGGGGTCTGCGTCGTCACGCTAGAACCGACGCTCCGGCTGGTCAACGGGAGGGTTCCCACAGCTGTGGACGATGCTGTGGACGTCGTGGGGAGAAGCACGTCACATCTGGGGACGACCGCGTGGACAGGCTGTGGAGCCCGTGCACCGGGCCGCCCGGCGCCTGCCCCTGAGCTGCGGAACCGCCGCCATCGACCTGTGGACGAAGGAATCCTCCAATCGGCGCCGGTACCTTTTCCCCATGGGAGCCGCGTCCGTACCCGGCCTGCCGCCGGACATCGACGTCCGGCGCAGTCGCCGACGGCTCCGCACGGTCACGGCGTATCGCGAGGGCGGCCGCACCGTCGTCCTCATCCCCGCTCGTTTCACCGCCGACCAGGAACGGGAATGGGTGCGCCGCATGCTGGTACGGCTCTCCGCGCAGGACCGCCGCCGCCGGCCCGGCGACGCCGACCTCGCTACCCGTGCGGCCGAGCTGTCCCGTCGCTATCTCGGCGGCCTGGCGCGGCCGTTGAGCGTGGCGTGGGCGACCAACCAGAACAGCCGATGGGGGTCCTGCACACCCTCGGATCGCAGCATCCGGCTCAGCACCCGGCTCCAGGGCATGCCTGGCTGGGTGATCGACTATGTGCTCCTGCACGAGCTGGCCCATCTCGTCGAGCAGGGTCACGGACCCCG
>Ga0081540_1004490_pt1 | contig 10610 bp, 9 predicted proteins | sample TabmetS2T1R1_FD_71024 | JGI IMG/M metagenome (GOLD analysis project Ga0081540, IMG submission 71024) | Tabebuia heterophylla rhizosphere microbial communities from the University of Puerto Rico - S2T1R1 | ecosystem: Host-associated > Plants > Roots > Rhizosphere ... | reverse complement strand
GCCGGCCCGAACCCTGCCGGCAGGCCCTGCGCGCCGCCGCCCTGATCGCAGCCAATGTCGAGGAGCTCAACAACTTCCTCAGCCACGATCTGCGCGAGCCGATCCGCTTCGGCATCGGCATCCATGGCGGCGAGGTGATCGTCGGCGACATCGGCTATCGCGACCATATGGTGTTCACCGCGCTCGGCGATCCCGTCAATGTCGCTGCACGGCTGCAGGACATGACCAAGACGCTGTCCTGCGAGGTGGTCGTCTCCGACGAGGTGCGCGTCACCGCCGGGCTTGCCGTGGATGCGCTGCCGCAGCAGGAAGTGACGATCCGCGGCCGCAACGAGCCGATGATCGTGCGCAGCGTCGCGGATGCGCAGGGCTTGTCGGAACTCGTGACCAACGTCGACGCTGCGGCCACGGCGGCGTGAATTAACCCTACCGCGCCATACCTGAAGGTTCGTTCAGCAAGCTTAGCGAACTGTAATGCGCGTTCCTCGAACCGCGTTCTCCGAACATGCGACCGATCTGGCGAGGGGTGAATTCAAACCCGCGCCACGGCGCATCCAAAGGAGTAAGACATGTTTCGCAAAGTGACCCTCGCCCTCGCTGCCGCCGCCACGCTCGGCGTGATGGCGCTGTCTCCGACCGCTGCTTCCGCCAAGCCGCCGATGATCTGGAATCCGAATCCGCATTTCCATCACCATCACTGGAATCCCGGCTTCGGCATCGTCACCGCCGGCTATCTCGGCTGCTACCAGAACCGCCTGGTGCCGACGCCGTTCGGCTATCGCTGGCGCACCGTCAACGTCTGCGTCTACTGATCGAACACCGCATCCCGGCACGAAGCCCTGGCTGCTCGCGCAGCCGGGGTTTTGCGTCCTGATGTTGCGCCGCAGCGGCTGGGGACGCTGCGAAAGCATCAATTGACTTGGGAAGCGCCGGTGCGACATTTTGCGCCATGAGCCCGGTGATGACCGGCTCACAACAAGAAGCTTCGGAGGAAGCAATGCTTGATCGACGAGATCTGATGAAGCGCGCCGGTATGGCCGCGCTGGCGACCGGTCTTGGCTCCGGGTTTGGCGCACGCGCCGCGTTTGCGCTGGAGACCGTGACCTTGCCGTTCGACAACGGCGAACGGCCGCTGGTGCAATATCCGGGCAAGCGGCCGATGATCGGCCTGACCAGCCGCCCGCCGCAACTCGAAACACCATTCCATATCTTCAACGACGGGCCGCTCACGCCGAACAACGCGTTCTTCGTGCGCTATCACCTCGCCGACATTCCCTACAACATCGATCCCGACACCTTCACGCTCGAGATCAAAGGCAAGGTCGACAAGCCGCTAAAACTGTCGCTGCGCGACATCAAGAAAATGCGCGCGGTCGAACTCGTCGCGGTCAATCAATGCTCGGGCAACAGCCGCGGTTTTTCCAATCCGCGCGTCGCCGGCGGCCAGCTAGGCAATGGCGCGATGGGCTGCGCACGCTGGCGCGGCGTGCCGCTGAAGGGCGTGCTGGACATGGCCGGCGTGCAGGCCGGCGCGAAACAGGTGACGTTCAACGGCATGGACGGACCGGTGAGCGACAAGACCCCCGACTTCGTCAAGGCGCTCGATATCGACCACGCCAGGGATGGCGAGGTGATGCTGGCCTATGGCATGAACGGCGAGGATCTGCCCTTCCTCAACGGCTTTCCGCTGCGCCTCGTCGTGCCCGGCTATTACGGCACCTATTGGGTCAAGCACCTCAACGAGATCACGATCATCGACAGCGTCTATGACGGCTTCTGGATGAAGTCCGCCTACCGAATTCCGGATACACCCGACAACAGCATCGAACCCGGCACCGCGCCGAAGGCGACGATACCGATCAACCGCTTCACCATACGCTCCTTCATCACCAACGTCGCCAACGGCCAGAAGCTGAAAGCCGGCACCATCAGGCTAAGGGGCATCGCCTTCGACGGCGGCAAGGGGATCAAGCAGGTGGATGTCTCGACCGACGGCGGCACGACCTGGATGCCGGCCAAGCTCAGCAGGGATCTCGGCAAATACAGCTTCCGCGAATGGAAGCTGCCGGTGAAGCTCGCTGCGGGCTCCTACGACATCAAGGTGCGCGCCACCGGCAATGGCGGCGAAACGCAGCCCATGGAGCCGCGCTGGAATCCGGCAGGCTACCTGCGCAACGTCGTCGAAAACGTCCGCGTCACCGTGGCCTGAGGAGAACGATCATGCGATATTCCCCTCTGCTCGCGCTTGCCGCCGGCCTTGTCCTGGCTTCAGCCCACGCCACACCGGTCAACTACACGCTTCCGGACGAGACCGCGGACTTGAAGCCCGGCCCAAATCGTGACGTGGTCAAGGCCAATTGCGCCGCCTGCCACTCCGCGGACTATGTCCAGACCCAGCCGCGCGGCGAAAAGTTCAAAAAGGACTTTTGGCAGGCGGAAGTGACCAAGATGATCAACGTCTATGGCGCGCCGATCGACGAAGCGGACGTGCCCAAGATCGTCGAATATCTCGCCGCGACCTATTGATTGGGCCTCGCTGGCCCCGCCCCTGAGACGCCCCCCGCGCGCCCATGCCGCGCTGCGGGAGGCTGGAATGCTGCGAATTCGACAAAAGTTGGAACTCAAATTGCCGCAAATGCCGCGAAAACTCGACATTGTGCGGGGATCAGGAGCGATTTTGCCGAAAAGCGCGACACCATTTGAGCTACCAAGCCGGCAATAACACGCGTATCCTGTGCCTTGCGAGCCTGCCGGTGAGTGCGGGGACCGGGGGTTCGTTTTATTTTGTCGATTCCGCGGAGACGACGTGAATGCCTAAAGGTACGGTCAAGTGGTTCAATCCAACCAAGGGGTATGGATTCATCCAGCCCGCTTCGGGCGGCAAGGACATTTTTGTTCACATTTCGGCAGTTCAAAAAGCCGGTCTGACAAGCCTCAATGAGGGTCAGACGGTGGAATACGAAGAGGTCGCCAATCGCGGCAAGACCTCAGCCGAAAATCTTAAAGTTTAATCGGTTTCGACGCGGTGCGGTGGGCCCCCAAGGGCTTGCCGGTTCGAGCCTATTGCCAGACTGAGCTTGCGCGACCGGAGGATATTTGATCCATCCGGCCGCCTAGTCCTCCGTGACCCATTTCGCGACTGTCATGACATCGGGCGGCTGCAGATAGCCGCGCGGCCAGAGATCGACGACCCATTCCTCCTTGGTAGCGCGTTCCACAAGCACTGCGGTATTGTGCGGCGTCTGCAGCACCAGCGCGTTGCCGCGATATTTGGGGTCGCCGATGCTGTGGAATTTGAACAGGCCCCACTGGTTCAGCAGCAGCAACAGGCTCGTCGTGTTGCGGGTGGTGTCCCAGCAATCGTAATTATGCGCGTCGTCGCGGTAGCGGAAATCCGCCTTTGCCACGCGCTTGTCGGTGCCGAGGATCGGCCCCATCTTGCGGTCGAACCAGATGACGACCTTCTGCACTGCCGCGCGTTCGGCCGCGGCGTTGGCGCGACCGGCATTCATGATCGCGGCGAGGGCTGCGCGGTCGCCCGCGCTGAAATCGAGGATGTAGCGGCGGCGGCAGACGAAGCCGTAGCAGACGGTCATCGACGTCGCCGAGGGCGGATAGATCGAGACGCTGTTGTAGAGGTCGGCAACCGCCCGGCTCATTTCGATCTGTTGCGCCAGACCAGGCGCTGCGAATGCGCTGTATGCCAAGGCCAGCACGGCCGCCAGTACCGGTCGCAGCCCCCGCATCAATTGCATGGTGTCTCCGCACTGCCCCATCGAGAACCTGCGGCTGGATTAGCGCAGCCGGTTGTGGCTGCCAACGCGGAACCCCAAGATTGCCGGCCGCCTCGCACCGAAAGATGCTCGATTTGACATTCGCGCCACACCACGGCGCGGCCGCTATCCGACCGGCAGCGGCGCGTCGCGCTTGACCTCCTCCATGACCGCATAGGTGCGCGTTTCCTTGACGCCCGGCAGTGCCAGCAGGCGCTCGCCGAGAAACTTCCGGTAGGCCGTCATGTCGGGCAGGCGCGCCTTCACCAGATAGTCGAAGCCGCCCGCCACCATGTGGCACTCCAGCACTTCCGGCGCGTTCTGCACGGCGCGTCCAAAGCGCTCGAACACGTCAGGCGTGGTCTTGTCGAGCAGCACCTCGACGAACACCAGCAGGCCAAGACCGAGCCGGTGCGGATTGAGCCGCGCGCCATAGCCCTCGACAAAGCCGTCGCGCTGCAGCCGCTTCAGCCGTTCGCCGACCGAGGTCGGTGACAGGCCGATGCGCTCGGCCAGCTCGACATTGGCGATGCGGCCATCCCCTTGAAGGATCGAGAGGATTTTGCGGTCAATCTTGTCAAGATCTGGCATTTATCCGGTCAAATCTGGAATTTCCTTCATTTTTTACGGCAAACAGACAATCTTGTCTATATAACTACGGAAACAGCGGCGATATCAGGGAAATCAGCCGAGGAAACGCCATGCCGCCCGATTCGCTTCCGCCCTTCAGCGCCCCCTATGCGCCCGACGATGCCGCCATCGCAGCAAGACTGCTCGCCGCGGCGAAGCTGGCGGGCGCGCAGGAAGCGCGGATCGATCGCGTCGCGCGGCGGCTGATCGAGGCGATTCGCGTCAATGACGATCCGCTCGGCGGCGTCGAAGACATGCTGCGCGAGTTCGCGTTGTCGACGAAGGAAGGCCTCGCATTGATGGTGCTTGCGGAGGCGCTGCTGCGCGTGCCGGACGCGTGCACGGCAGACCAGTTCATCGAGGACAAGCTGGCTCAGGGCGACTTCGTCCATCATGAAACCAAATCCACCGCCTTTCTGGTCAATGCGTCGGCCTGGGCGCTCGGCGTCTCGGCGCGGGTGATCCAGCCCGGCGAGACTCCGCAGGGCACCCTCGGCCGCCTCACCAAGCGGCTCGGCGCACCCGCGGTACGCACGGCGACGCGTCAGGCGATGCGGCTGATGGGCAGCCACTTCGTGCTCGGCGAGACCATCGAGGCGGCGCTGGAGCGCGCGCGCCCGCGCGGCGAGCACGCCTCGCGCTATTCCTTCGACATGCTCGGCGAGGGCGCGCGGACGGCGGAAGACGCACAGCGCTATTTCAACGCCTATGCCTACGCGATCGACGCCATCGGCCGCGCCGCCGGCGCAAATCCCCTGCCCGACCGGCCCGGGATTTCAGTGAAGCTGTCGGCGCTGCATCCGCGCTTCGAGGCGGTGTCGCGCGGGCGTGTCATGAAGGAATTGGTGCCGCGTCTCATCGACCTCGCCCGCCGCGCCCAGGCATTCGGCCTGAACTTCACGGTCGATGCCGAGGAGGCCGACCGGCTGGAATTGTCGCTCGACGTGATCGCCGCAGCGTTTGCCGAGCCCTCGTTCACCGGCTGGAACGGCTTCGGGCTTGCGATCCAGGCCTATCAGAAGCGCGCCAGCGACGTGATCGACTATGTCAACGAACTCGCGCACCGGCGCGACCGGCGCATGATGCTGCGGCTGGTTAAGGGTGCCTATTGGGACACCGAGATCAAGCGCGCGCAGGAGCGCGGGCTCGACGGCTATCCGGTGTTCACCCGCAAGGCGATGACCGACCTGAACTACATCGCCTGCGCTCAAAAACTGCTGGCCCTGCGGCCGCGCATTTTCCCGCAATTTGCCACCCACAACGCGCTGACGGTGGCGACCATTCTGGAACTGGCGGGCGAATCCGGCGGCTACGAGTTTCAGCGGCTGCACGGCATGGGCGAAGCGCTCTATGCGCAGTTGAGCGAGGATCGTCCGGAGCTTGCCTATCGCACCTATGCGCCGGTCGGCAGCCACCGCGATCTGCTCGCCTACCTGGTGCGGCGACTGCTGGAGAATGGCGCCAACTCGTCCTTTGTCGCGCAGGCGGCGGACGAGAGCGTGCCGGTCGACACGCTGCTGCGCCGGCCGGCCGACATCATCGGCACTGCGAACCATGCCTGCCATGCCGGCATTCCGCTGCCGGCCGATCTCTATCAGCCGTTCCGCAAGAATTCGCGCGGCATCGAATTCGGTGAGCGCGCGGCGCTGGACAGGCTTGTCGCCGACATTGCGGCGGAGCGCGCACCGGGCAAAGCCGTTGCGATGGCGACACCGGCACAGACGGAAGCAGCGGTTGACGCCGCGCGGGCGGGATTTCGCAACTGGAGCGACACCTCCGCTGCGCAGCGTGCAGAAGTGCTTGAGCGCGCCGCCGAACTCCTCGAACAGCGCAAGGCGCGCTTCAACGCGCTGTTGCAGTCCGAGGGCGGCAAGACGCTCGACGATTGCATCTCCGAGGTGCGCGAAGCCATAGACTTCTGCCGCTACTATGCGGTGCAGGGACGGAGGCTGTTCGGCTCGCCGGAGGAAATGCCCGGTCCGACGGGAGAGAGCAACCACCTGCGGCTGCGAGGCCGCGGCACCTTCGTGGCGATCTCACCCTGGAATTTTCCGCTGGCGATCTTCATGGGCCAGGTGACGGCGGCGCTGATGGCGGGCAATGCCGTGGTGGCCAAGCCCGCCGAACAGACGCCGCTGATTGCCTCGGAGACGGTGAAGCTGTTGCATGAAGCCGGCATACCGGCTGCCGCGCTGCATCTGGTGCAGGGTGACGGTGCGACCGGCGCGGCGCTGGTGGCGCATCCCGGCATTGCCGGTGTCGTCTTCACCGGCTCGACGGAAGTCGCGCGATCAATCAATCGTACGTTGGCGGCCAAGGACGGCCCGATCGTGCCGCTGATCGCGGAGACCGGCGGCATCAATGCGATGATCGTCGATGCCACCGCGCTGCCCGAGCAGGTCGCCGACGACGTCGTGACCTCGGCGTTCCGTTCCGCCGGGCAGCGCTGCTCGGCGCTGCGGCTGCTGTTCGTGCAGGACGATGTCGCCGATCGCATGGTCGAGATGATCGCGGGCGCCGCACGCGAGCTGAGGCTCGGCGATCCCGCCGATCCCGCAACCCATGTCGGGCCGGTGATCGATGCGGAAGCAAAGACAAAGCTGGATGCCCATATCGCGCGGATGAAGAAAGAAGCGTGCGTGCACCTTGCCGGCACAGCGCCGGCGGGCAATTTCGTCGCGCCGCATATTTTCGAACTGTCAGATGCCGGACAACTTGCCGAAGAGGTGTTCGGCCCGATCCTGCATGTGGTGCGTTACCGCGCCGAGGCGCTGGACAGCGTGCTGCGCGCGATCGAGCGCACCGGGTACGGGTTGACGCTGGGCATCCATTCCCGCATCGACGATACCGTCGACGACATCATCGCGCGGCTGCAGGTCGGCAACATCTATGTCAACCGCAACATGATCGGCGCGGTCGTCGGCGTGCAGCCATTCGGCGGCTTCGGACTGTCGGGAACCGGTCCCAAGGCCGGCGGGCCGCATTATTTGGCGCGGTTCGCCACCGAACAGACGGTGACCGTCAACACGGCGGCCGCCGGCGGCAATGCCGCATTGCTCGCGGACGGGGACTAGCGGCCGATGCACCGCTGACGCATCGCCCCATGACGGCGCCGGGCGTTGCATCGCCTGCCCAAGACAGTTCAAATAGCGGCCGAAACAAGGGCACGGCGGTATTTTCATCCGCCCGCCAGACCAACAAGCGCGACGGGAGCGACGCCACGATGGAAGAAAAGGGCATTTTCGCAGGGCTGAAGGTGCTGGACTGCGCGAGCTTCATCGCCGCGCCTGCGGCCGCCACCGTGCTGTCGGATTTCGGCGCCGACGTCATCAAGATCGAACCGCCGGGCGCGGGCGATCCCTATCGCAACCTGCCCAATCTGCCGGGCTATCCGCACAGCGAGCATAATTTCGCCTGGCTGCTGGAGGCACGCAACAAGAAGAGCCTCGCGCTCGACCTCTCCAAGCCCGAGGGCCAGGCCGTGCTGCACAAGCTCGCCGCCGAGGCCGACGTCTTCATCACCAATTATCCGCCGCAGGTGCGCCAGCGGCTCGGCATCACCTACGATCACCTCGCGCCGACAAACGAGCGGCTGATCTATGCCTCCTTCACCGGCTATGGCGAGAAGGGCGAGGAAGCCAACAAGCCCGGCTTCGACAGCAACGCCTATTGGGCGCGCTCCGGCCTGATGGACCTCGTGCGCGCCGACGAGCACACCACGCCCGCGCGCTCCGTCGCGGGGATGGGCGACCATCCCTGCGCCATGGCGTTCTACGGCGCGATCGTCACCGCGCTCTACAAGCGCGAGCGCACCGGCAAGGGCTCGCATGTCTCGTCCAACCTGATGGCGAACGGCGTGTGGGCGGCATCCGTGCTGGCGCAGGCCAAGCTGGTCGGCGCCAAATTCCTGCCGCGCCGCACCCGCGAAAACGCGCTCAATGCGGTGACCAATCACTACCAGTGCCAGGACGAGCGCTGGCTGATCCTGTCGCTGCTCAACGAAGACCGGCAGTGGCCGACACTCGCAAAGTGCCTCGGCCGCGAGGACCTGATCGCCGACCCGCGCTTTGCGCAGAAGAAGGACCGCCATGCCAATTCGCTTCAACTGGTGAAGATCTTTGACGAAGTGTTCGCGACCAAGCCGCTCGCGGAATGGCGAAAAATCCTCGACGGCAACGGCCTCGTGTTCGGCGTGGTCGGCATCCTCGACGACATCCCGCATGACAAGCAGATGATCGAGAACGAGGTGTTGGTGCCGTTCGAGAACGACACCATGCTGACCATCAGCAGCCCGATCTGGGTCGACGGAGCTAAGAAAGTGCAGCCGCGCAAGCCGCCCGGGATCGGCGAGCACAGCGACGAGATCCTGCGCAACGCCGGCTTTGACGAGGCCGCGATCAGGAAGCTGCGCGCGTCGGGTACGGTCGCCTGACATGCCGAAATATCGCCTGCATTACTTCCCTGAGTCCGGGAACAGCTACAAGCTCGCGCTGATGCTCACGCTCTGCGGCGAGAGCTTCGAGGGCGTGTGGACCGATTTCGCCGGGAACGCCACGCGCACGGCCGAATGGCGGCGCGACGTCAATCCAATGGGCGAGATTCCCGTGCTGGAGATCGACGGCAAGCGCTTCACCCAGACCGCGCCGCTCCTCTTGAAGATTTCCGGGCAATATGGCCGCCTCGGCGCTGCGACGGAGGATGAACAGTTCGAGCTGCTGCGCTGGCTGTTCTGGGACAATCACAAGCTCACCGGCTACATGGCGACCTATCGCTTCATGCGAACGTTCACGCCCAAGCCGGACGAGCACGTGCTGAAGCATTTTCGCCGGCGGCTGGACGACTTTCTCTCCATCCTCGAGCAGCACCTGAAGGCAAATTCGTTCGCGATCGGCGCACGGCCGACGATCGCCGATATCTCCATGATGGCCTATCTGCATTATCCGGCGGATGAGCACGGATTTGAATTTGCCACGAGCCATCCCGCGATCCATGCCTGGCTCGGCCGCATGGCGCAGCTACCCGGATGGAAGCCGGCCTACGATCTGCTGCCGGGCAAGCGGATGACGCATTACGCGAAGTAGTTGACGCGGGAAGAGCCACCGATTCCGAGGACGAAGGGCCAACGCCTAAGAGTACAACGCGATCCACACTCATGAAGCTCGATTCCAAAACCATCGCCGGACTGCCTGTAAAACTCGGGCGCGATCTGATGCGCCACCTCAACGTGTCCCACATTGATGCGGAGTCCGTGCTCTACTTCCTTAACACCGAGCACTGGCGCAGCACGGTGGACACCGCCTGCAAAGCCAATCCGAAAATGCCGAAATCTCTTCGCAGCCGGATCGACGCGGAGAATCACAAGGAATATTCCAAAATCTGGGGCTTCAAGTTCAAGCCGATCAAACTTTCTCAAGCCGAGCGCGTCTTTGCGGCGTTACTGGCCGAGGACTACCTCGAACCCAACGAACCTGAATATCCGAACGACAAAAGAAGGTATCAGCTCAGTCAGAAGGGCCGACAAACGGCGGCGGCAAACCTGACCAAGCGTTTCGACCGCGCTAAGGCCGACAAGGAGATCGCGGAACTGATCTTACGCGCCAACGAAATCAATGCGCGCGACGAACTGGTGTTCTACGTTCATAAGATCACGGCGTTCGGATCGTACCTCACCGACCGCAACGATCTTGGCGACATCGATCTCGTGGTTGAGCTCGCGCCGCGCCGCGAAAAACATACTGACGAATGCCACTATCGCGGCAAGAATAGCGGCAAGCAACTGGATTTCTTTGCACGCTTGAATTACGGCGACCGCGAGGTTTTGCAGATATTGCGGGCGAGAAAGGCACGCTTGTCTTTCTGCACGCGCCCCACTTTTGAGACCGAGATGCGCGTGCTGTTCGAATGGCTCCCCGATGACAAACGTCACGCCGAGATGAGATCGTTTGACTGGCGGCTACACGAACCGCTGCGGCAGGTCAATGAATGGATAGCTGCAAATCGCGGCATCAACACCGATCCGGTAGAGGCCGCGCAGTGGTGTCAGGACGTTGCCACCATGTTGAAGGGGACCAACCGGCAATTCCGGCTATTTCACGATTGGAGTGACAACGCCGCGCATGAATTGATGGAGTACTGGGGCATAAGCATTTCGCAAGCCGTCGCCGAGAAGGCACACAGAATGTGTTCGGACGAGTATCGCCAGCGTGT
>Ga0081540_1004489_pt1 | contig 10610 bp, 14 predicted proteins | sample TabmetS2T1R1_FD_71024 | JGI IMG/M metagenome (GOLD analysis project Ga0081540, IMG submission 71024) | Tabebuia heterophylla rhizosphere microbial communities from the University of Puerto Rico - S2T1R1 | ecosystem: Host-associated > Plants > Roots > Rhizosphere ... | reverse complement strand
GCGTCGACATAAGCGCCAAGCGTCTGCGGCATACCCTGCCAGACCAGGAACAGCGAGTAGACGATGCAGATCGGCAGCAGGACATAGAGCGTGCAGCGCGTTACATCGACCCAGAAATTGCCGATGGTGCGCATCGAGGAACGCGAGAAGCCGCGGATCAGCGCCACCGCAAGCGCGATGCCGGTCGCAGCCGACAGGAAATTCTGATGGGTCAGCCCAACCATCTGCGTCAGATAGGATAGCGTGCTTTCGCCGCCGTAATTCTGCCAGTTGGTGTTGGTGATGAAGGAGATCGCCGTATTGAAGGACAGATCCTGGGCGACGGCGGATTGCTCCGCCGGATTGAACGGCAACAGCGCCTGCAGCCGCATCAGGCCGTAGATGATCAGGAAGCCGCCGACATGGAACAGCAGCATCGCGACCGTATAGGTCAGCCAGTGCTGCTCGCGCCTCTCGTCGACGCCGCCGATCCAGTAGATTCCGCGCTCGACCGGGCGCAGCACCGGGGACAGAAAGGTGGACTCGCCGTTGAAGACGCGGGTCATGTACCAGCCGAGCGGTTTGACCAGCGCGACCACGATGGCGCAGTACAGAAGAATTTGAATCCAGCCAATGACGGTCATGGTCGGGAACCCTTCGATTTCTTTGCAGGCAGCAGCAGGTGAATGAGCGCAATCAGCAGCGCCGAGGTGACAACGAACGCCAGGACGACTTCGACCAGCGTGATCATGGTGCGCTCAGAAGCGTTCGGGCCGCAGCAGCGCGTAGGTCAGGTAGAACAGCAGGCCCAGCGACACGAGTCCGGCAAGCGAGTAATCAAAGATCATGGCTCTGCTCCGTTACAGCCGTTCGCAGGCATAGGCGTAGCCGATGCCCGCCACGAAGAAGCCCAGGGCGAGGGCCAGCATGAGAATGTCCAGCATGGGAATGTTCCTGTACGAGGTGACCTGCCGGCCGGACGAGCGGCCAGCCTATTGGATGGCTGTCACGTGCCACCCTGCGCATAGGTTTTCGAGACGGGGGGAATAAGGACGTTATAGGAATCTCATAAAGGTTCCGCCGCTGTCGTCCCTGCGAACGCAGGGACCCTAGCCACCGAAGCCAGTTTTGCGAAGGTCGTTATCCGCCCTGCCCTATCGAGAGAGCAACGCGGTATGGTCCCTGCGTGCGCAGGGACGACCGGCCGCCTATGAAATCCCTATATCTCCACCCCTCGCCTCCTCTCGTTTTCAAATGGCATTCTCGCCAGTTTGAGACCGCGGTTGCCGTGACAGCCACGCCATCAACGAGACAAAGCCATGTCACTCCTTTTCGAACAGCAAGCTTCCGTCGAACTCGGCGACAGGCTTCGCGACGCCTGCAGCGTCACGGCCGAACTCCTGTCCGATATTATCCACGCCAGCTGCCGGCGCTTTCCGTCGATGGATCGGAATTTCAAAAACGCCCGCATCGAGCGGCTGATCGAATCGGAGGCCTGGACCGATGCAGCGCTGGCGCTGATCGATCTGGAGCTGCCGCAATGGCAGATCCGTCGCCTCGCCTATGATGACGGCGAGTGGTACTGCGCCTTGTCGCGCCAGCGCGAACTGCCCGACTGGCTCGATCAGTCGGTCGAAGCCCGTCACGCCGACCTCGCACTCGCGATCCTCTGCGCTTTTGTCGAGGCGCGGCGCATCGGCACGTCACGGAGCCGGACCAGCGTCCCGGCCGTGCCGCAAGAAGCAATAGCGCGGTACGAACCGATCTGCAGCGACAACTTCGCCTGACGCGGGGCCTCCGTGCAACATTGGCCGAACCTGCCGCGACGACTTCGATCGGCCCAGGTGCTGGTGCGGTTTGGAGTCCGCCTGCTCGTCCTTGTCGCCTTCGCCGGCTTCGGCAGTATCGGATTCAATCAAAGCCTGATGGCGCTGTTCTGGATGGCCACGGTGCTCTGCGCCGTGATCGCCGGCATTCGGCGAGAGCCGTTTCTCGATCACGATCTCAACCATTGGGACGAGATGATGGCCTATGGCGCGCTATGTGCGCTGACCCGCGCGCTCGGCTGATCAATCGAGAACTATTCCCGCTCCTATGCGGTCCTTATGAGATCGCTCGCGCACTCCGCTCGAATTCATATCCATCCGCAAAGATATTCAATGCACCTACCTCGTCTTGTGAAGGAATACCAACGTGAAGCTCGTCGAACCTCCATCGTGTAGTTCTCCCTCTGCAATCGTCTTTATCGGCAGGAACAAGCGTGGCCAATGGGTCGCGCAGGAACAGAACGGCCTCTATGGCGGCCTGTTCGTCAACCGTGCGCAAGCCGTCAAATACGCGCTGTTCGAGAACGGTCATCATCCCGAAGCAATCATCGAACTGGCGCGCGACATCGAACTCGACATGGGCGGCGCGCCCGTGTCCTCCAGCGTCATTCCCGCTCGACGCGTCGCGTAGCCAGCCGAACGGACATCCCTGTAAGGAAGTGAACGATGGTGCAGCCCGATTCCGTTTCCAACCGGGAGCAGGTGGTCGATACCATGATTGGCCTCACGCGCCTGACAAGCCTGCATCGCGCCATCGTTGCCGGCAGCGGCAGCATGGAATTCCATCTTGCGCTGCGACGGCGTGGCTTCCTTCGGGCAGCCATCGCCGGGACCTGCCGGATTCCGAAAGGACAGCATCCGGTCGGCCTGATCGCGGGACACAATTCCCTCCAGGCGATCGAAGCCGCCCTCGTCGAACTATCGCCATTCCTCAGCACCAGCGCCACTGTCGCTGTCCTGATCGACTCCCGGGAAATCGGTGCCGGCCTGCGCATCCGGGGAAAGCTGGAGCAAATGGGCTTTCGGATCGAAGCCGGTGTCAGGTGCCAGCAGGGGGTCGTGCTTTCAGCCATCCGGCACGGCTTTGGCCAGATGGAAAAGGCAGCGTGAAATCCCATGACGTCAGTTTCAAATCCCGCCATCTGGCTGGCAGGCTACATACCCGACATTCCCACACCGTTCGATGAACACGGCGCCGTGGATCTGGCAGCCTTTGCGATGCTTTGTGAGCGCCAGATCGATGCTGGCGTTACCGCCATCCTGGTCAGCGAAACCAGCGGCGAAGCCTCGACGCTGACGCCGGCGGAACAGGAAGACATCATCCGCGCGGCCGTCAACGTGGCGCGGGGCCGCGTCCGCGTCATCGCCGGCGCCGGATCCAATTCGACCAGCCAGGCAATCGAGCTGGCGCAGCGCGCCGAAGCGGCGGGCGCCGATGCGGTGCTTTCGGTGGTGCCGTACTACAACAAACCGATGCAGGCCGGAATCCAGGCGCATTTCAGGGCGATTGCGATCTCGACCGCGCTACCGATCATCCTGCACGACGTTCCATCTCGGACCATGCGAGAGTTGTCCGATGACACGCTGTTGCGACTCGCCAACTCGAGACACTTCGTCGGGTTGAAGGATGCAACTGGCGACATCGCGCGGCTATTGCGCTTGCGGCAGCTTCTGCCAGCGGGATTTCGATTGTTGTCCGGAGACGACGCAACGGCGCTGCCCTTCATCGCCAATGGCGGGGACGGTTGCATTTCCATTGTCTCGAACGTCGCGCCGGAATTATGCCAGGCCATATTTTCGAATTGCAGGCTGGCGCGGCCGCAGACCGCGCGATACCTGCAAAGCCGGCTGGTGCCGCTGACGGCAGCCCTGACGAAGGAGAGTCCAGCCGCGCTTAAATACGCACTCTTCCTGCTCGGCTTCATGTTCCCAGCCACCCGCCTGCCCATCGTCGGACTGACCGACGACGCGAAAGCGGAGGTCGCAAGCGCGATCGCGGAGATTGGCGACGAGGATATCGCCTGCCCGGTCGAGCACTGGCACGGCCCTCGTCTTCACGAAGATTCCGTGGCCCGGTCCTAGAGCATTATCGGTTCTGATTGAATCAGAACCGAAGCTCCAGATTCTTGTTTTGACGCGTTTTCTTCATGCGAACCGGTATCCACTTCGCTCGAAAACGCCATAGGTGCGGCCCGGATGAGTTCGGAAGTTCATGGGATGGAGCGGTTTGCCGGCACTTTGCGTGCGTGGCATCTGGCGATCCTGCGCTTTGCAGTGACGCTGGATAACGCCGACCGGTTGGCCGTGCTCCGGATCGCCCGTGAAATCGATGGCCCGGATTCGCGGCAGGACGGCAGCGCCGACTTCGAATTTTTCCGCCGCACCAGCGCGGAACTTTGCGCCGCGCTCCTGCAACCGAACGAACGCGCTTCCGCGGTCCTGCAACAATATCTGGCTCGGATTGACGATGACCGTCTCAAGCGGACTTTTGCGGCGGCGATCGACGCCGGCCAGCCAGCCGTCTCCCCGATCAGCCGACCCGCGCGACCGCGTAGTAACCTCTGGAAAGGGCTTTCCTCCCGCAGCAATCATTGAACGCGGTGTGTCACGACGTCGGCCGTTCGCGGCCATATCGGCCGCCTCAGGCTCAGCCGGCCGACGCGCCGTCGAGACCGCGCTTTTCCCGCCATTTCGGTCCGGGGCCGCGCATGTAGTGATCCTCGGGACGGTATCGCTTGACTCGCCCATCTCCGGACAGATCGAACAACGTCACCAGCGACCTGAAGATGCGGACGAGCGATATTAGAGCGGGCGACTTCATTGGGAGCGCCCCACCGGCTCGGACTTGCGCACCACGCAGTTATTGTCGTGCGGTTCGAAACGAATGCCGCGAAGCTCGAGATGGCGCCGCATCCGGCGCACCTTCGAGTCGGCGATGGCCTCGATCATGCTTTTCAGGTAGCCATTGACGCGCCGCAAGGCGCTACGCATCCGGCTGCCGCGCTTTGCTTGCGGCCGGGCAAACCGGTAATCGCCCAACGAATCCTGTCGGCTCGTCAGATACGAGCGATGGCCATCGTCGCAGCCCAGATCGCGAAATTTGTCGTCGCCAGCGAGTAAGTGAGCCATGATGCATCTCCACCGTCCGCCCGCATGGCGGGCGCTGATGCCCAAGATGCGGACGACCGCATAGGAAATCGAGGCGACGGCCCCTCTCCTCTCATAAGGGCGGCATAAGTACCGGCAGGGATGCCGTTTCGGCCGAATTCCTATATTTCCACTATGCGGTGCACCGGCGACCCGTCTCGCATTCCTATGGCGTTGCCTGCACATCATGGACGCTGTTCATGAGGAGGCCGCGATGGCCACGATCGCCTTCAACACCGCACAACGTGCAGCGGGACGGCTCGAGGCCGTGCTGACGGCCGTGCGCGAAAAGATCGATGCGTTTGTCAGCTACCGGATGCGACGGGCGGCGGCCGAGGCCGAACCCGCCAGCACTCCGCCGGACGACGAACTCGCAAGCACCGCCGCGCCGTTTCGGCCGCTCGACGCCAGCATCGTCAGCGATGCAATGCCGGCATTCTTCATCGGGCGCAATAGAGACGGCTTCTGGGTTGCCCGCGACGCGAAGGGACAGAAAGGCGGAATTTTCCTGCTCAAGGCTTCCGCTATGTCGTTCGCAAGAGCGCAGAGCGGACCGACGGGATGCGCAACGATCTTCCCGACCGACAGGTTCGAACTCGATCTGAAGAACAGCGGCAATCCGCTTATCCCCTTTCTCCGGCCATTGATCCGCCTTGCGCTGCATTTGCAGCAGCTGGCCCTCGCCGGCGTCGGACAAATTGCGGCGGCGATCGAGCGCCGCAACAAGGCTTGAACATGACACTGTTAACGCACACTGGCCGTCCTTTTGAGCCGGCTCCCTATTCATCGGCAAAGCGAGAGCAGACGGGCGCGGCGAACGCCCACTTCGCAATGATCAAGCGTTTCTGCCTGATAGCTGTGACCTCGTTGCTGGCAATAAGTGCCGTCGGCGGCATCATCGCCGTGAAGACGGCGGCCTATCTCTCGCACTTTTCCCATTTGCCCGTAGGTTGAACGCCGGCTGCGGGCAGGAAGGTGGCTCGCCGGTTGTTTCTCTCAACCGTCGGCTCTCTATTGCGCTCGTCCAGTGCTGGAACGAGTCGCCGACCACACCGCCGGAACACGTTCGCATTGACGGCAGAATTCCCGGTGCTAGCGTTTCTGGAAAACGTTGCCTCGAAGCAAGATTCGGCCGCGATCATTTGAGGGACGGAAACCATGAACGTAACATCCACAGCCGTTGGAGCGACCGTGCCCGCCAGCTCCGATGGAGTTGTCGCGGCCGGTGTGTATGTCGATGGCCGGCGCGTCGCCAACATCGCTATTGAGGAAGCCTCGAGCTGGCGCAGCAAGCCCGACCACGTGGTGTGGATCGGCCTGCATGAGCCGGACATGGCGCTGTTGAGCAGCGTGCAGCGGCAATTCGAACTGCATGATCTCGCCATCGAGGACGCCGATCACGCCCATCAGCGACCGAAGATCGAGCAATATGGCGACGCGCTGTTCATCGTGGCGCGCACCGCTCAGCTTGAAGGCGACAGCATCGCTTTCGGCGAGACGCATCTGTTCGTCGGCGAGGGATATATCGTCTCGGTGCGCCATGGCGCCTCGACATCTTACAAGGCGGTTCGTGAGCGCTGCGAAAGCTGCCCGCGCGCGCTGGCTCGCGGTGAGGACTACATTCTCTATGCCATTCTCGATTTCATCGTCGACAATTATTCCCCTGTTCTCGAGACCATCCAGGAGGAAGTCGAGGCAATGGAGCAGCAGGTGCTCGCAAGCGCGATGACGCGAGCGCAGATCGAACGTCTGTATCTGTTGCGCCGCGACCTGCTGCGCCTGCGCAATGCGGTCGGCCCGCTGGTCGAGGTCTGCCGCCGGCTCGAGCACGACAACTTGCCGATGGTGCGGCCGACGATGCGGCCGCTGTTCCGCGATGTCACCGATCATGTCCGGACGGTGCAGGAGCAGATCGACTCGCTCCGCGAGGTGCTGGCGTTTGCCTTTGAGGCGAGCTTGCTGGTCGGCCAGGCGCAGGAGACCGCGGTGTCCAAGAAGCTGGCATCATGGCTCGCCATCATCGCGGTCCCGACCGCGATCGCCGGTATCTACGGCATGAATTTCAAGCACATGCCGGAGTTGGAGTGGGAGTTCGGCTATTTCACCGTGATCGGCACGATCCTGGTCATATGCACAGGATTGTTCTGGCGCTTCCGCCGGGCCGGCTGGCTATAGGTGCGTGGCCCGGATGAGCGAAGCGACATTCGCGATGACATCAGCACCTGCCAAGCCATTGGTCGAGGCTGCCGCCTCCGGTCTTTGCGACCAAGGCCTGGTTAACCCTCGCCGTGCTTTGCCCGCCACGCCGGTCCGGGACCACGCATGTAGTGCGCTTCCGGGCGATAGGATCTGACAGGTTCATTGCCGAGCCGGCCGAGCCAGGTCAGCACGCCAGCCAGCGCGCGCAACACCAACGGCACGGATGAAGGTTGTCGCATGTCAAAAATCCCATTTCTCGCCGAGATGCAGCGGCTGGCGCGGAAACCGGCCGCGATCCGCTTCTGCATCGGGCCGGCGCGGGCGCGCCCACTTCGCACGGATTGCGGCGTGCTGCTGCAATTCGTTGCGTACCTGCCGGATCTTTGCGGCGGCGATGGCGCGATGGATCGTCTTCAGTGCGGTGCCGAGGCGGCGGAGCGCACGGGTAATTGAATAGCCGCCCGTCGAGCCGGGCCGCACGTCATGGTGCGAGTAGAAAAGAGTCATGTTCGTCGTCCTGATGTTGGCGCGAAGCGCGCGCTGGATGATCGAACATGCGAAGACGGACGTAGGATTTCGAGAGGCCCGGCGGGCCCTTCGCATAGGCATGGCATAAAGATTGGAAAGGCGCATGGAGACTTGCGCCCCGGACGGATGCCGATAACAGGCTCCACGACGTCGTGGCGAGGTCAGCACCTACACAAGTATGTAGCCCGGATGAGCGAAAGCGACATCCGGGGTGACATTGGTACCGGTCCCGGATATCGCTTCGCTCATCCGGGCTACGGTCTTTTACGTCGAGGCGACTACTCCGCCGCCGACTGCAGCTCCGCCTTTTCCGCGCGCACGGCGCAGAACTTGAACTCGGGGATCTTGCCGAACGGGTCGAGCGCAGGGTTGGTCAACAGGTTCGCCGCCGCTTCCGCGTAGCAGAACGGCATGAACACCATGTTCTCCGGCACGTCGCGATCGGAGCGCACCTTGACCTCGACGGCGCCGCGGCGGGTCTGCAGACGGATGAAATCGCCGGGCCAGACGCTCAAGCGCCGCATGTCCTTTGGCGACATGAACGCCACCGCCTCCGGCTCGATCTGGTCGAGCACGCTGGCGCGGCGGGTCATCGAGCCGGTGTGCCAGTGCTCGAGCACGCGGCCCGTCGACAGCACCATCGGATATTCGGCATCGGGCAGTTCGTCGGGCGGAACCACCTTGGCCGGCACGATCTTGCCGCGGCCGCTTTCGGTCGGGAATCCCGTGGTGAAGATGATCTCGTTGCCGGGCTTGTTCGGGTCGTCGACCGGATAGGTCACCGCGCCCTCGCGCACCAGCCGCTCCCAGGTGATGTTCTTCAGCGACGGCATCACCTGCGTCATCTCGGTGAACACGTCAGCCGGTCCGTCGTAGTTCCACGGCAGGCCCATGCGCTTGCCGATCTCCTGGATGATCCACAGATCCTGCCGCGCATCACCCGGCGGCCGGATCACCTCGCGCGCGAGCTGCACGCGGCGGTCGGTATTGGTGAAGGTGCCGCTCTTCTCCGCAAACGCCGACGCCGGCAGAATCACGTCGGCGTGGAACGCGGTTTCGGTGACGAAGAGGTCCTGCACCACCAGATGATCGAGCATGGCGAGCGCTTCGCGCGCGTGCTGCAGATCAGGGTCGGACATCGCGGGATTTTCACCCTCGATATACATGCCGGTGATCTGGCCGGCATGGATCGCGTTCATGATCTCGACCACCGTCAAGCCGCGCACGGGATCGAGGTCCTGTTGCCAGAGGTTCTCGAAGGGTTCGCGCAGATCGGTGCGCCCGACCGGCTGGTAGTCCGGCAGGAACATTGGGATCAGGCCGGCGTCGGAGGCGCCCTGCACGTTGTTCTGGCCGCGCAGCGGATGCAGGCCGGTGCCGGGACGGCCGACCTGGCCGGTGGTCAACGCCAGCGCGATCAGGCAGCGCGCATTGTCGGTGCCGTGGATGTGCTGGCTGACGCCCATACCCCAGAAGATGATCGAGGCCTGCGAGCGCGCATAGGTCCGCGCCACTTCCTTCAGCGTCTCGGCCGGAATGCCGCAGATCGCTTCCATCTTCTCCGGCGGGAATTCCTTGATGCGTTCGGCAAGCTCGTCGAAGCCCTCGGTATAGCCCGCGATATATTGCTGGTCGGTCAGCCCTTCGGTGATGATGGTGTGCAACATCGCGTTCAGCATCGCGACGTCGCTGCCGGCCTTGAAGGCGAGATGCTTCCAGGCATGGCGTGACAGCGACTGCCCGCGCGGATCCATCACGATCAACTTGGCGCCGCGCTTGGCCGCGTTCTTGATATAGGTCGCCGCGACCGGATGGTTCACGGTCGGGTTGGCGCCGATCACGATGATGACCTCGGCGTCCATCGCCGCCGCAAACGGCGCCGACACCGCGCCGGAATTGAGACCTTCCATCAGCGCCGCCACGGATGAAGCGTGGCAGAGCCGCGTGCAGTGGTCGACATTGTTGGAGCCGAAGCCGGTGCGCACCAGCTTCTGGAACAGATAGGCCTCTTCGTTCGAGCCCTTGGCCGAGCCAAAACCGGCGAGCGCCTTGACGCCCTTCTCGTCGCGAATCTTCACCAGCCCCTTGGCCGCGATATCCAGCGCCTCTTCCCACGATGCCTCGCGGAAATGCGTGAACGGATTGGCCGGATCGACCTGATCGCTGGCGTCCTTCTTGGCATTGGGCAATCGCACCAACGGCTTGGTCAGCCGATGCGGATGATGGATGTAGTCGAAGCCGAAGCGGCCCTTGACGCAGAGACGGTTGTGGTTGGCGGGGCCATCACGGCCCTCGGCGTAGATGACCTTCTCGTCCTTGACCTGATAGGTGACCTGGCAGCCGACACCGCAGAATGGGCACAGCGAGTCTACCTTCTTGTCCGCATAGGTGACGCGGGTCTGCTTTTCGTCGAGCATCACCGACGGCATCAGGGCGCCGGTCGGGCAGGCCTGTACGCATTCGCCGCAGGCGACGCAGGTGGACTCACCCATCGGATCGTCGAAGTCGAACACGATCTTGGCATCGGCGTTGCGGTAGGCCATGCCGATGACGTCGTTGACCTGCACCTCACGGCAGGCGCGCACGCAGAGGCCGCACTGGATGCAGGCGTCGAGATTGACGCTCATCGCGGGATGGCTGGTGTCGCTCTGCCACCGCTCGGCCGCCGGGAACCGGCTCTCGGTGACCTCGACCTTCTCGGCCCAATGCCAGAATTTCGAATCGGGATCGTGCGAGGTTTCGCGCGCCGGCTGGTCGGCGACCAGCAATTCCATCACCATCTTCTGCGCGGCGACGGCGCGCGCGCTCTCGGTCTTCACCTTCATGCCGACGCTCGGCGTGCGCTTGCAGGAAGCGGCGAGCACGCGCTCGCCCTCGATCTCGACCATGCAGGCGCGGCAGTTGCCGTCGGGCCGGTAGTCGGGCTCCGGC
>Ga0081540_1004488_pt1 | contig 10610 bp, 9 predicted proteins | sample TabmetS2T1R1_FD_71024 | JGI IMG/M metagenome (GOLD analysis project Ga0081540, IMG submission 71024) | Tabebuia heterophylla rhizosphere microbial communities from the University of Puerto Rico - S2T1R1 | ecosystem: Host-associated > Plants > Roots > Rhizosphere ... | reverse complement strand
TCGATCTACGCACGCCGGTCCCCGGGCGTGGTCACGATCGTCTCGGTCTACGGCGACAATTCCGGCTCTACACGCCAGGGCTCGGGCTTCGTCGTCTCGCCGCAGGGGTACATCCTGACCAATTCGCATGTGATCACCACCGCGGGCGATACCCCGGTCGCGCAGCCGGCCGACAGCGTGTTCGTCGAGTTCCAGGACCGCGACCGCGCGGAGGCGAAGATCGTCGGCTGGGATGTCTTCGACGACGTCGGGCTCGTCAAGGTCGATCCGTCGGCGCACCCGCTGGCCCCGGTGCCGCTCGGCAACTCGGCCGCCGCCGTCGTCGGTGAGCCGGTCGCCGCGATCGGCAGCCCCTTCGGCAACGAGAACTCGCTCGCCGTCGGCGTGGTCTCCGCGATCCACCGGTCCGTCGACTCGCTGACCTCGAGCTTCAACCTCGTCGACGCGATCCAGACCGACGCGCCGATCAACCACGGGAACTCGGGCGGCCCGCTCTTCGACGCGCGCGGCCGCGTGATCGGGATCAACGCGCAGATCAACAGCACGAGCGGTGAGGCCGAAGGAGTCGGTTTCGCGGTGCCGATCAACTCCGCCGAGCGCTCGATGCAGCAGTTGATCGCGAACGGGTCGGTCTCGTACGCGTACGTCGGCGTCGAGACGACCGACCTCACACCTGCCCTCGCGCGCCGGTTCGGCTACGGGGTCCAGCGCGGCGCGGTTGTGACCGACGTCCTCGACGGGAGCCCTGCAGCGAAGGCCGGCCTCCGCCCGGGCCGCGAGACTGCCAGCGCGTTCGGGGTCAACTTCCCGCGCAGCGGCGACGTGATCGTCTCGATCGACGGCCGTCGTGTGACCGGGTCGGAAGACATTGCGCGAATTGTCACGAGCAAGCGGCCCGGCCAGGTCGCGCGTTTCGCGGTCCAGCGCGGCGACGCCCGCCTCGAGCTTCAGGTCCGCCTGGGCGAGCGGTCCCAGTCGAGCTGACCATTTAGGATCGAACCCGTGACCTTCTGCGGCGGGCACGTGAATCCCCCCTGGTTAGGCACACGCGCCGGGCGGGCACGTACCTGACATGAGCGACGAGGGCCGCTCAGTCCGCCTGACGATTCCGGCCCGGCCGGAGTACATCACGCTTGGCAGGCTGGCGCTGACGGCGATCGCCGGCGTGCGCCCGCTCTCCGACGAGACGCTGCACGACCTCAAGCTCGCGCTGACCGAGGCCTGCACGAACTCGGTGAAGCACGCGTACCAGGACGGGATCGGGAGCGTCGACATCGTCTACGAGCTGCACGGCGACCGGCTGGCGGTCGAGGTCGGCGATGCCGGCTCCGGCTTCGAGACGCGTGACGACTCGGTGGGCGTCGCGGGCGACCTCGCCGAGGGCGGTCTCGGGCTCGAGATCATTCGCGCGCTCACCGACGAGGTCGAGATCGGGAAGCGCGAGGGCGGCGGCTCGCGGCTGCGCTTCGTGAAGCTCCTCGGCGACTGAGGCCCAAACAGGCCGAGTGTCGGCCAGGCCGAGCGGTATTCTCGCTGGCCGCAGTGCTTCAGCTCGTCAATGTCGGCCAGAAGTCGCTCGCGGACTACGCGACGATCGCCACGCGCGGGCTGATGGAGGAAATCCGTCGGCTCGCCGAGCCGTTGCGCGGAAAGCGGCTCGTCCACGTCTCCGCGACGGCGTTCGGCGGCGGCGTGGCCGAGATCAACTACGCGCTCGTGCCGTTGATGCGGGACGCGGGGCTCGACGCCGAGTGGCGGATCATCGCGGGCGCGGAGGAGTTCTTCGCCGTCACCAAGGGAATCCACAACGCGCTCCAGGGTGACCCGCAAGGGCTGACGCCGACCCAGCAGGAGGTGTACCGGCGGTTCCAGGCCGTGAACGCCGAGGAGCTCACCGACGACTACGACTTCGTGCTGATCCACGACCCGCAGCCGGCGGGCATGATCGAGTACTTCCCCGACAGCTCTGCGCACTGGATCTGGCGCTGCCACATCGACCTCTCGCAGCCGAACCGCCAGGTGCTCGACTTCCTGCTCCCCTGGCTCGCCCGCTACGACGCGGCGATCTTCCACATGCAGGAGTACGTGCCGCATGCGGAGGGCATGCCGCCGGCGTTCATCTGGCCGCCGGCGATCGACCCGCTGACACCCAAGAACATGGCGCTCTCCCCCGAGGACGCTTCGTACATCGTCGACCAGTTCGGGATCGACGTCGAGCGGCCGCTGATCACGCAGGTCTCACGCTTCGACCCATGGAAGGACCCGCTGGGCGTGATCGACGCCTACCGGCTGGTCAAGACCGAGCACCCGGACGTTCAGCTCGCGCTCGTCGGCTCGATGGCGCACGACGACCCGGAGGGCTGGGACTACTACAACCGCACCGTCACGTACGCGGGCGGCGACCCCGACGTCTACATCCTCTCCAACCTGAACAACATCGGGTCGGTCGAGGTGAACGCGTTCCAGGTTCACTCGGACGCGGTCGTCCAGAAGTCGACGAAGGAAGGCTTCGGCCTCACCGTCACGGAAGCGCTCTGGAAGACGCGGCCGGTGGTCGCCAGCCGGGTCGGCGGGATCGTGGCGCAGATCCAGGACGGCGAGACCGGCTGGCTGGTCGACCCGAATGTCCCGGAGGAGTGTGCGGCCGCGTGCATCGAGATCCTGAACGACCCCGCCGCCGCGAGGCAGCGAGCGCTGCGCGGCAAGGAGTACGTCCGGCGCAACTTCCTGATGCCGCGGCTTCTGCGCGACTGGCTCGTGCTGCTGAACAAGCTCGACGGCAACGACACCGAGGGCGCCGAGGTCACCGCGGCCGTCGTCGCTTCGTAACCCTCCCATAGGGCCGGTCCGGGGGTAGGGTGGCGCCGGGCATGGCGGATCGTCGCAGGCTGATCGTCGTTTCCAACCGCGGCCCCGTGACGTACCAGCGTGACGGGGACGATCGTGTTGCGCGGCGCGGCGGCGGCGGGCTGGTGACCGCCCTGCGGAGCCTGGTCGAGCACCACGACGTGACGTGGATCGCCAGTGCGATGAGCGAGGAGGACCGAGCCGTGGCGGCCGAGAGCGGCGAGCGCGCGGTCGAGGAGCGCTCGCGCGACGGCTCGACGTTTCGCCTGCGCCTCGTCGCGCACGACGAGACGGCCTACGACTGGTTCTACAACGTGATCGCGAACCCGATGCTCTGGTTCCTGCAGCACTACCTCTGGCAGCTCGCCTACACGCCGTCGGTGGACATCGCGCTGCGGAACGCCTGGGACGAGGGCTATGCGCGTGTGAACAAGGGCTTCGCGGAGGCGGTCCTCGAGGAGCTGGAGGAGGAGCCCGAGGCGGCCGTGTTCTTCCACGACTACCACCTCTACCTCGCGCCCCGACTGGTGCGCGAGCGGGCCCCCGACGCGCTGCTCGCCCACTTCGTCCACATCCCCTGGCCGCAGACCGACTACTGGCACGTCCTCCCCGACACGATCCGGCGCGAGATCCACGAGGGCGTGCTCGCGAACGACGTGATCGGATTCCACACGCACCAGTGGCGGCTGAACTTCATGCGCGCCGCGAGCGACGTCGCCGGTGCCGACGCGAACTTCGTCGACAGCGTGGTGGACCACGACGGCCGCCGCTCGCTGGTGACCGTGCACCCGATCTCGGTCGACCCGGACGAGTTCGACGAGCTGGCCGGCAGCAAGGACGTCATGGCCGCGGAGCGCGAGCTCGTCGAGCGGCGGCCGGAGCAGCTCGTGCTGCGCGTCGACCGCACCGACCCGTCGAAGAACATCGTGCGCGGCTTCCGGGCCTTCGAGCTCTACCTCGAGGCACACCCCGAGCGGCACACGCGGGTCGGAATGCTCGCGCTGCTCGACCCGTCACGGCAGGACATCCCCGAGTACGCCGAGTATCTCGGGGCGATCCAGCGCGAGGCGCGCCGCGTGAACGACCGGTTCCAGCAGGAGGGCTGGGTGCCGATCGACCTCGTGATCCAGGACAACTTCATCGGCTCGGTCGCTGCCTACAAGCAGTTCGACGTGCTCTTCGTGAACGCGATCTTCGACGGCATGAATCTGATCTCGAAGGAGGCGCCGCTCGTCAACGAGCACGACGGGGTGCTGATCCTCTCCGAGAACGCAGGCGCGCACGCCGAGCTCGGCGAGTGGGCGCTGACCGTGAACCCCTTCGACGTCGCCGGGCAGGCCCAGGCGATTCACGAGGCGCTGACGATGTCGGCCGGCGAGCGAGGCAGGCGACTCGAGGCGATTCGCGCCCACGTGCGCGAGCACGACGTCACGGAGTGGATCGACGCGCAGCTGGCCGACCTCGACCGCTGCGCCTCGCGAGTCGGCTAGTTTCGGGCCCATTCGCGCTCCGCAATGCGAACCCGCGCGGGTCTAGGATCTCGCGATGGGCCGCGACACGCAGGTCGAGGAGCTGCGCTCGGTCGACCCGGCCACACTGGAGGAGCTGGGCGCCGTGCCGGTCTCGCCTCCGGAGGAGGTCTTCGAGGCGGTCGCCGAGGCACGGGTGGCGGCGGATCGCTGGTGCCACTCATCGTTCGCCGAGCGGCGCGAGCTGCTCGGGGCGGTCGCGCAGGAGGTTCTGACGCGCGCCGACGTGCTGACGGCAACCGTCACGGCCGAGACCGGCAAGCCGCTGGTCGAGTCGTACACCGCGGAGCTGTTCGTCTCGCTCGACAACCTCGTCTGGGCGGCCTCGAACGCGCCGCGCGTGCTGCGGCCCGAGCGCCTGCGGTTCACGCAGCCGCTCCTGCGGCACAAGCGCGGCTGGCTGCTCTACGAGCCGCTCGGCGTGATCGGCGTGATCTCACCCTGGAATTTTCCGCTCGGGATTGCCCTGACGCAGCTCGCGTTCGCGGTCGCCGCGGGCAACGCGGTCGTGATCAAGCCGTCGGAGCTGACGCCGCTGTCCGGCGCGTGGGTGGAGCGGATCTTCAGGGAGGCCGGTGCGCCCGAGGGGCTCGTGCGGGTCGTCCAGGGCCGCGCGGAGACGGGTGAGGCGCTCGTGCGCGCTCCGGGGATCTCGAAGGTCGTCTTCACCGGCTCGGCCGCTGTCGGGCGCGCCGTGGCCGTGTCGGCAGGTGAGCGGCTACGGCCGGTGACGCTGGAGCTCGGCGGCAAGGATCCCATGCTCGTCTTCGAGGACGCGGACCTCGACCGCGCGGTCGCCGGCGCGCTCTGGGGGTCGTTCTCGAACTGCGGCCAGGTCTGCTCGGGCGTCGAGCGAATCTACGTGGCGCGGCCGCTGCACGAGGCGTTCGTCGAGGAGCTGGCCCGGCGGACACGGCAGCTGCAGGTGGGGCGCGGCGACGAGCTCGAGACGCAGGTCGGGCCGCTGGTCGCCGAGGAGCGGCGCGCGCACGTCGAGGAGCTGGTGGCGGACGCGGTCGGACGCGGGGCCGAGCTGCGGACCGGCGGCCGCCGCGCCGACGTGGACCTGCCCGGCTGGTTCTACGAGCCCACGGTGCTGAACGGTGTCGACCGCGAAGCGCGCATCGAGCAGGAAGAGATCTTCGGACCGGTCGTCACGGTCGACGCGTTCCGCGACGAGGAGGAGGCGCTCCGGCTCGCGAACGACTCGTCGTTCGGTCTCGGCGCCAGCGTCTGGACGCGCGATCTCGAACGGGCGCAGCGGGTAGGGCGCCGCCTCCAGGCCGGGTCGGTCTGGACGAACGACGTCGCGTACTCCTACGGCACCGGCCAGGCGGCGTGGGGTGGGACGAAGGAATCCGGCTTCGGCCGCACCCACTCCAGGCACGGTCTCTACGAGCTCTCGCGGGTGAAGTACGCCGACCTCGACCGCGGACGAGTTCCGGCGCCGTGGTGGTACCCGTACGACCAGGGCGTCGTCGAGGGCTTCGCGGGAGCCCTCGAGCTGCTCTACGGCGAGGGCCTGCCGCGGAAGCTGGCGAGCGCCTGGGCGCACCGGCGCGGGCTCTGGCGGCTCGGGCGGCGATACCTTTCGCGCCAGTGAATGAGCTTTCACACGTAGACGAGTCCGGTGAGGTGCGGATGGTCGACGTCGGCGGGAAGCCGCACTCGCGTCGCCGCGCCGTTGCACGGGCGGTGCTCCGCGTGGCGCCGGAGACCGTCGCGCAGCTGCGCTCACTGCCGAAGGGCGACGCGCTCGCGACCGCGAAGCTCGCCGGGATCATGGCGGCGAAGCGGACGAGCGACCTCATTCCGCTCTGCCACCCGCTTCCGCTCACGCACGTCGCGGTCGAGATCGAGGTCGGCGACGAGGTCGAGATCACGGCCGCGGCCGAGACGACCGCGCAGACCGGCGTCGAGATGGAGGCGCTCCTGGCGGCATCCGTCGCGGCGCTGACGGTCTACGACATGGCGAAGGCGATCGATTCGTCGATGCAGGTCACCGAGGTGCGGCTGCTGGAGAAGACGAAGTCGTGAGGGCGGCCGTGCTCACCGTCTCCGACGGCGTCTCGGACGGGACACGCGAGGATACGAGCGGCGACCTGCTCGCCTCGCTGCTGGCCGAGGAGGGGTACGAGGTCGGGCGGCGCGTCGTGCCCGACGAGCGAGAGGCGATCGCCGAGGCGATCGCGGAGCTGGCAGAGGACGCGGCGGTGCTGCTGACGACCGGCGGGACCGGGCTCGGGCCGCGCGACGTCACGCCCGAGGCGACGGGCGAGGTGCTCGAGCGGGAGGCGCCCGGCATCGCGGAGGCGCTGCGGGCCGACTCGCTTGCGAAGACGCCGCACGCGCTCCTGTCGCGCGGGAGGGCTGGGGTCCGCGGACGCGCCCTGATCGTGAACCTGCCCGGCTCGCCCGGCGGGTGCCGCGACGGCTTCGAGGTCTTGCGCCCGGCGCTGGAGCACGCGGTCTCGCTGCTCGCCGGCGAGCCGACCGCGCACAGGCAGTCATGACCGCGTTGGCGTATCCCGCGCGGTTCTACTCGCTCGTCAAGTTCGAGCACACGATCTTCGCGTTGCCGTTCGCCTACGTCGGCGCGTTCCTCGCCGTGGACGCCGTCCCCTCGGCGCACGACCTGCTCTGGATCACGGTCGCCATGGTCGGGGCGCGCTCGCTGGCGATGGGGCTGAACCGTCTGATCGACGCCGGCCTCGACGCCCGGAACCCGCGCACGGCCGGCCGTGAGCTCCCCTCCGGCCTGCTCTCGCCGGCAGCGGTCGCCGTCTTCTGCGTCGCTTCGCTCGCGGTGTTCCTGGTGGCCGTCTTCCAGCTCGACCCGCTCGTGCACTGGCTCTGGCCGATCCCGGTCGCGGGGTTCGTGATCTACCCGTACCTGAAGCGTTGGACGTGGCTCTGCCACCTCTGGCTGGGTGCGGTGGACGGGCTCGCCCCGGTGGGCGCGTGGGCGGCGATCACGGGGACGCTGCCGTGGCAGTCCTGGGTATTGGGCGGCGCGGTCGCGCTCTGGGTGGCCGGCTTCGACCTCTTCTACGCGCTGCTCGACCAGGACGTCGACCGCGAGCAGGGGCTGCAGTCGGTTGCGGTGCGCTTCGGCGAGCGAGGCGTGTTCTGGGGCGCGCGGCTTTTCCACCTCGGGACGGTGGTGCTGCTCGTCGTGGCGGGGCTCGGCCTCGACGCCGGTGTCTTCTACTGGCTCGGCGTGGTCGCGGTTGCGGGGCTGCTTGCGTACGAGCACTCGCTCGTCCGTCCCGGCGATCTGCGGCGGCTCGACACCGCGTTCTTCACCATGAACGGCGTGATCTCGGTCACGTTCTTCGTCTTCGTCCTCCTGGACGTCCTGTGATCCGGGCCGCCGGGCTGGAGAAGCGCTACGGCGACAAGCGGGTACTGCGCGGGCTCGACTTCGAGCTCGAGCGCGGCGGGTTCCTCGTCGTCACGGGCCCGAACGGGGCCGGCAAGACGACGCTCCTGCGTCTCTGCGCCGGGCTGGCGGTACCGACCGGCGGGACGCTCGAAGTCGAGCCGGCGCGCGCGGGGATCGGGTTCCTCGGGCACGAGCCGCTCGTCTACCGCGAGCTGACGGCGCTCGAGAACCTCGATCTTTACGGGCGCCTCTACCGCGTGCCCGAGCGCCGCGAGCGGATCGGGATGCTGCTCGAGCGCTTTGGGCTCTGGGACTCGCGCCGGGTTCGCGCGGCGAAGCTCTCGCGCGGCCAGGTCCAGCGGCTCGCGCTCTGCCGCTCGCTGCTGCACCGGCCCGAGCTGCTGATCCTCGACGAGCCCTTCAGCGGGCTCGACACCGAGGGCGCCGAGCTGCTCGACCGTGAGCTCGCCGGGATGCGGGAGCGGCGGACGTTTCTCGTCGCGACGCACGACCCCGAGCGGATCGCGCCGCTGGCGAGTGGGAGGCTCGCCCTGGCGTGAGGGCCTACTTCGCCGACGCGGCGGTGCTCGCCCGGAAGGACCTGCGGCTCGAGCTGCGGGCCCGCGACACGGTGCCGGCGATGCTGCTCTTCGTGCTCGCGATCCTCGTCGTCTTCCACTTCGCGCTGCCCGACGGATCGTCGCGGCTGGCGGAGCTCGGTCTGCTCTGGGTCGCGATCCTCTTCACCGCGCTGCTGGGCCTAGGTCGCGCGTTCGTGGCGGAGCGCGAGCAGGGGCTGCTCGACGGCCTGGTGCTTGCGCCGGTCGACCGGAGCGCGATCTGGCTGGCGAAGGGCATCGCCACCTTCGCGTTCCTCGCCGTGGCGGAAGTCGTCGCGCTGCCCGCCTTCGCCCTTTTCTTCTCGCCGGTGGGCTGGTCGACCGTCGCCGGCGTGCTGCTCGCCGACCTCGGCATCTGCGCGGTGGGGACGCTCCTCGCCGCGATGGCCGCGGCCGGCCGCGCGCGGGAGCTGCTGTTGCCGTTGCTCTTCCTCCCGCTTGCGCTGCCGATCGTGATCGGCGGCGTCGGCGCGAGCGTCGTGGACAGCTCCGGCCGCTACCTCGGCTTCCTCGCGCTCTACGACGCGATCTTCGCGCTGCTCGCCTGGGCGTCGTTCGAGTACGTCGTCACGGAGTGACGGGAACCGGCGCGCCGCGGCGCGCCAGGCGTCGCTGCTCCCGTTCGTCCGGCCACATCGCGATCAGGGAACCCAGCAGGAAGACGACCCCCGCCAGCCAGATCAGGTCGACGAGCGGGTTCACGAGCGCCTTCAGGACGACCGAGCCGTCGCCGTTGAACTGCTCGCCGATCAGGAACAGGTCCTCGGCACGGAGCCAGTCGGTGCGGATTCCGACCTCGTTCGAGACCTGCTGCTCGACGGGGTAGCTGTTCTTGCCGGCGAGGTACGTGCCGAGGCTCTTGCCGTCACGCGAGACCGCGAGCCGCGCGCGGATCTCCGTCCTGTTCGACGCCTTGCGCGTCTCGGCGCCGAGGTAGCGGAGATCGTAGCCGCGGATGCTCATCGTCTGGCCGGGCTCGAGCTTCTGGATCTTCGTCGCGCCGTACGCGCCGCCGGCCACGCCGAGCGCGAGCAGGACGATCGCCGCATGGACGACGTAGCCGCCGTAGCGGCGCCGATTGCGGCCGATCAGTGACGAGAACGCGCCGAGCCAGGTCGCGTCGCCGAGCGCTTTCCTCGCCCTCGTGCCTCGCGCGAACTCCTGCACGATCGCTGCGAGCACGAACGCGCAGAACGTGTACGCCACGAGCGCGGGCACGCTCGAGCTCGCCCCGAGCGCGACGAGGCCGGCACCGCACGCGAGCGCGAACGCCGACGGCCAGACGAGGCTCGCGCCGAGCGCGCGTAACGACGTCCGCCGCCAGGCGACGAGCGGCCCGATCCCCATCAGCAGCAGCAACGGCAGGCCCAGGACGCGCAGGAAGAAGTCGAAGTACGGAGGGCCGACGGTGATCTTCTCGCCGCGCACGAGCTCCGAGAGCAGCGGGAACGCGACCCCCCAGAGGACGGTCAGCGTGAAGGCGACGAGCAGCAGGTTGTTGTAGAGGAACGCCGCCTCGCGAGAGGCGAGCGACTCCAGCCGCGTCTTCGTTCGCAGGAGCGGGAGGCGCCAGAAGATGAGCGTGGTGGAGAAGGCGGCGACGACCGCGATGAAGCCAAGCAGCCACGGGCCGATCGACGACTGCGTGAAGCTGTGGATCGAGCTGATCACGCCGCTGCGCGTCAGGAACGTGCCGAAGAGCGAGAGGCAGAACGCGAGCGAGACGAGAACGACGTTCCAGACTCGGAGCATGTTCTTCTTCTCCTGCACCATCACCGAGTGCAGGAACGCCGTGGAGGCGAGCCACGGCATCAGGGCCGCGTTCTCGACCGGGTCCCAGGCGTAGTAGCCGCCCCAGCCGACCTCCTCGTAGGCCCACTTCGCGCCGAGCAGGATCCCGATTCCGAGCGCGGTCCAGGCGAGCAGCGTCCAGCGGCGCGTCACGACGATCCAGCGCTCGTCGACCCGGCCGGAGAGCAGCGCGCCCGCGGCGAACGCGAACGGGATCGTCAGGCCCACGTAGCCGAGGTACAGCAGGGGCGGGTGGATCATCATGTACGGGTTCTGCAGGCTCGGTACGAGGCCGCTGCCGTCGAGGGGCGCGGCTTGCCGCTCGAACGGGCTCGAGACGAAGACCAGCAGGAACGCGAAGAAGGTCGCGACACCGCCGAGCACCGGGACCGTCCACGGCAGGAGGCTGCGGATCAGGTCGCGGTTCAGCGTCAGCGC
>Ga0081540_1004487_pt1 | contig 10613 bp, 7 predicted proteins | sample TabmetS2T1R1_FD_71024 | JGI IMG/M metagenome (GOLD analysis project Ga0081540, IMG submission 71024) | Tabebuia heterophylla rhizosphere microbial communities from the University of Puerto Rico - S2T1R1 | ecosystem: Host-associated > Plants > Roots > Rhizosphere ... | reverse complement strand
TCCCGGCGGCTGGTGGACCTTGGATTCGGATTACGGATGGTAAGCAGTGGGACGACAAGCCGCGATGGTCCCCGGATGGAAAAACGATCTACTTCCTTTCGGAACGGAAAGGCTTTCTTAATGTGTGGGGCGTTCATTTCGATCCAGTGAAAGGCAAGTCGCAAGGCGAACCCTTTCAGGTTACTTCGCTTGAAACTCCGGCCCTGATGATTCCCAAAGACATGAGCACCATCGATTTTTCACTTACTGACGGTCGCATTGTATTGCCGCTGGCGCAGACCTCCGGCAACATCTGGATACTCGACAATGTGGATCGATGAAGCGTGATACGGCCAGTTTTGTTCATTGCGGCAACTCTTCACCGGACTGCTCGCGCACCATGTATTCGGCGTACCTATGCGTCAGATCCATTTCCCGGTTGACGCCGTTTGTATTTTCTCTGAAACGCCGATACCGCTCAAATCCGACAGGGCTTCCAGCGGGAACGCCAGGTCAGATGAATTCTGAAATCAAAAGATCAAAAATATTTCAGAAAATCTGAATCGCGGGGGTGGGTTCCATCAGGGGATGATTACTTGATCTGGTATTCAAAGCTGTTCAAAGCCTGGCGCAACTCACCAAGACGAAATGCTTGTGGCGGAACAACAACCTGAGAAACGTTTGGGTAATCGGTGCGGAACTCTCCAGAGATTAGATAAGAGAGAATCTTTTCTACTTCTGCATTCTCCATTGCGATGTAGAAAATCCGCGGCTTAAGACGTTCTTTGGATAAGACAATGCGCGAGCTTGCTGGAACTGACTTCGAGATGATTCCCGCATGAATAGGCTCCCGGCTGATCAGTTGACCATCGGCAGTCTGAAACTCAAGTGACCCACCTACCCATTGGCTATTGGCCGCCACATGGAGCGTGCAGGCCGTTTGGGCGGTTTCGGGATGAAAGTCTCGTGGCCATAAATAGACTGGATTGGAGATAGCAAGATGCAGCACGTGATCGGGATCGTGAACCGGATCGTCACCTGAGCCAAATGCTCGCACGACAACATAATCGGGCTCGCTTCGCCCAGGAATTTCGTATTCAAGTATGCCACCGGAGAAATTTTCTTTTGTGAGAAGTACGGTGCCATGTTTGCCGATGATTTCGATCCGGCCGAGCCCGCTGTTTCGTGCAGGATAGACCTCGATTCGCAGCTTGTGATGCATCCCTTGACGAGTTCGAACAACTGAGCCCATGGGCACGTCATCCACGGATATATTGAGAAACCCTCCATTACTTAAGAACACGTCGCCTGACTTGGCCACATCGCGGATGGTCTGAGCTGTAAGGGGGCGATCCCCAATATGGGGATAGTTCCTGAACGTGTCGAGTTCCGTGTGTTCACTGACTTTGTTTAAGAAGAAATCAGTCTCTGCAAAACCTGGTACTTTCCCGCCTGTGTCCAGATATGAAAACCACAGGTCCTGGTAAGACTTGTTGTAAACCCGGTCGCCCATTACCGCTAATCCGTCGATGTAACCATCCACCATGAGAAATAAACCGGACATAGCGGCGATATTGGAGACAAATTTTCCATTGCTTACCCACCAGCGAGTCGGATGTGCAAAGATTCCGATCGCACCTGCCTTTCGCTGAATGGCCATAATCTCAAACAGGTTTCGACGCGTATGTGGTTCACCAGTGAGAGTGTTGATTTCTACAGATGAATCGTTCTCGTAATATTTGATCGGCCGATCCTGGGAGTAATCGTGCCAAGCTGGATAATCGTAGAAATACCCGAACCACCACAGATGCCCCATGCGGTTTTTAGGCGTTTCATTGTCCAGATAGAAAAGAGTCGAGCCCCGCGATTGCGCGTTTAAATTCTCGAGAACCCCGTTCACACCGGAAACATCCATTACCGATTTTTGATCAAACCTGCCCGAGTAATACAGGTCACGATCTGGCCCCTCGAACCGCTGGAAATTGGCATCATTGCCGGGACTCCATGCGCTTCCGACGCCAACGGCGCGGATGCCGAGCGTATGGCACCACTTCACGAGTTGCTCTTCGGCCACAACAAAGCTTCCTGGTGCTTCGCCTTCGCTGAATCTCCAATTGTGCGTGTGCGTCATGACCGCTGGCCAACTGCGATCTAGCCCCGAAGGCCGTTCCGCCGAACGTTCGGAGAGTAGCCTCAATTGCCCCCGCGCGTAACAGCTCAAAAAGACAACAAGTCCAATGCACCAGAAAATGATCAGATGCTTCACTAACGCGGTCGGGAATTTGGGTTCAGAGCAGCGCCGGATATTGAGCAACAAACGTGTCCACCTAACGTACTGCGTCTGAATCCTACCCGGAAAGGCAACCATTGAATTACTTGAGCCTTCCAGATTCACTCGTATCGTAATGCTTCCAGCGGATCGACCTTTTCCGCCCGTCGCACCGGCACCCAGCACGCCAAGAGCCCCACTCCGACGAACAACGCTCCCACAATCATCAAGGTCGCAGGATCGTTCGGCTGCACTTCGAACAGGAACGACCTCAGGACTCGGGACAAAACAACCGCCAGTGCTACGCCGACGAGCACGCCACCTGCGATCAACCGAAATCCTTCGCCGAAGATCAACCTGCGAATGTCCTTTTGTTGCGCTCCCACTGCACTGCGAATTGCCAGCTCCCGGCGCCGCGAGGCTACCGACAGTGAAAGCACTCCGTAAATTCCCACCAGCGTCAATACACTTCCCACCACGGAAAACCCTGTCAGCAAATGCATGGCGAAGGTCCGCGATGCCAGCGATTCGTCGCGAATCTGCTCCAGTGTCTTGATGTTTTCGATCGCCGCCGTTGGATCGACGGAGCGCAGTTCGCGCTGCACTGCAACCACAAGCGAGCGCGGATCTGCCGTTGTTCGTACTACGAGATGTTTCGAGAACGCGGTCGCCTGCCACAACGGCAGATAAATCTCCGGCAACGCCTCCTGCGTCAAGTCGTCCGTTCGCCCATTCGCGATCTCGCCGACAATTTCCGTGCCCGGTTTATCTCGCCCGTTCAACCAGAATTTTCGCCCGATCGCATTGCCATGGGGAAAGTAGCGGTCCGCAAATGTCTGGTTCACGATGGCCACGTTTGGCGCCTTATCATCATCCGTCGATCGAAATTCGCGGCCTCCCATCAGTGCCATCCCCATCAACTTGAAATAATCTGGCGTTACGGCGCGCAGCGGCAGCGCTGTCTTGTCGCTCTCTTTGATTGCCGGGGGCAGCCCCTCAATTTCCAAATTCGCTGGCCAATTGTTTCCCGTCAGCGGCACGCCCCAGGCAAAGGCCGCGTACTGTACGCCGGGAAGCGCCGCAACGCGCTCCAACGCTTGCCGATGAAAACTGCCCCAGGTCGACCGGCTTTGCACCTCGGTCACGCTCATGGTCAGTATTCGCCCGGTGTTGTATCCCGATGGGACCTTCGCGATGTTGATCATGGTGCGAATCAGCAAACCTGCGCCGACCAGCAGCGCCAAGGTCAGTGCAGTCTGCAGCATCGTGACTCCTTGCAGCAGGCGCCTCTCGCCGATCCCGGCTGTGCCTTTTGGCCCGGCGTTCTTCAGCACCTCCATTGGATCGAGACGAAACGCTCGCAACGCGGGGAAGACAGCGGCGAAAAACGCTGCGAGCACTGCGGCTGCAAGTCCCCAACCGAGAACGGTCCAGCCTGCTGTCACTCCATCGAGCCGTGGAATGGCATGTCCGGCAATGACCTTGAACAGTTTTACGGCACCGAAGGCGAGCGCCACTCCAAATACTCCGCCGAGCACTGCGAGCAGCAAGCTCTCAGCCGCGACTTGCCTGAGAAGGGCGATGCGCCCCATGCCCATTGCGCTTCGCACTGCGTATTCCTGCTGCCTTTGCAGGCCTCGCACGAGCAGCAGTGCTGCCGCATTCCCGCAGGCGATCAACAGTACCAACACCGCCGCGCCCAGCAGCGGCAGCAGAATCCGTCGCCCATCACGGTTCATTTCGTCCGTCAGCGGCTGCAGTTGGGGCGCAAAGCCCTCAAATTGTTTCTCTGTCTGTGCCTCTCTTGCGGTCAACACGGCCAGTTCCTGTTGGGCCTGCTGGGGAACTGCTCCATCCCGCAGTCGCGCGACTACGTTCCAATACGGGTCCTTCAGATATTTCGGATTCGGATCCGCCGGCACCCAGAAATCCACCGTCGCGTTGACGTCGTAATTCGGCTCCTTCGCGGCTCCGGGTGACGGCAGGAATCTCACTCCTGGTTCCATTACTCCGATGACTGTGGGCGGCACCTCCCACCGGCTGATGCGGACTGTCTTTCCTATAATCTGCCTATCGCCACCAAACGCCCGCTGCCAAAACTCATATCCCAGCAAAATCGCCTTCACGGGTCCTTGCCCGAAATCTGAATCCTCGAATCCGCGACCGGCGGCAGTCTTCAGTCCCATGACTCGAAAATAGTCTTTGCTCACCTCCATCCCCTGCATGGACTGGCTGCCGTCATTGCGAATCAGGAAATTGAATGTCCAGCCATAGGCGGCGATTCCGTCGAACGATTTCGCTTCTTTCTGCCACTCCATCCACTGTTGCGCCGCCCAGCCGCGCGGGCTGTCCATCTTCTGTCCGTCGGTGCGGACCGTGGGAACGAGCATGAGTTGCTCCGGCTTCTGATACGGCGGAGGTGTGAGCAGCACGCCCTGAATCAAACTGAAAACCGCAGACGTCGCTCCGATGCCGAGCGCCAGCGTCAACGCCGCAATCAGGCTAAAACCCGGCTGCTTGAGCAGCATCCGAATCGCAAAGCGCAATTCTCGCAACATGCGTCCCCCTATAGCGTTTGTAGTTCCGTGAATCCCTGCTTGGCCCCTGTCAGAAGAGAAGACGTTGGCTAGACCGACCTTGTTCCCTCATCCATCCGGTTGGACGATGGAATCTCAGCCTGGTTAGGAGCCTAGTTGCAAGGATTCCTGTGAAAGCTTCCGAGTGCTCTGTCTTCGTCCCGGTGGATCATTTCCGTGTTCCCCCCGATACCCTCCGTGGGTGCCACGCGCAGTGATTATACGTAGTCGATGGGTAAGCGGGAACCGCGGATGTGAACGGATCGCGGCGATTACGGTGTTTGCTGGCAGGCTCCTGGCATGTCCGGCAAACGTCCATATGGCCGGTACTCAATCCACAAGTTGATCAATGAGTGACAAAATCGCGATTTTGCGCTCATCGAAGCAGGATCACGCGGAAAAATTCCTGAGTCCGTCGGGTGACTACACCTCGGAGCCATGGATTAGCTGCCGAAGTCAGGAATTGGATTGGGATCCAAAAATTCTGCGATGGTATCCAAAAGACACTGAATCGGCATCCCCTTATCTATGCAGCGAGAGAACAAAACGCGGTCCTCATGTGAGAGCGTGTCTGCAGATCCGCTGAGCAGAACAATTGGAAATCGAGCTCCCAACGCTCTCAGGCGCAATAGAAACTCTCTGCCATTTAGTTCGGCATCGCAAAATCTACAATCGCGATACTGATCGTGAGGAAGTCGCAACTGAGAGCTGCCAAGGGGGAATGATATAAAACGACAGAATAGCCGTGTTCCTTGAGACTCTCCGCACGAATTCTCGCTCCCAAAATCTGGTCGTCCACGCAAAGAATGGTCTGCTTTCGGACAATATCTGGTGGCACTTTTGCGGATGTCTTCTCTTGCTTGCAGCAAACGCGACGAAATCTTGACAGGTGTTCGCTTTCTGCAGGTCCCACACTCTTCATATCTTTCCAACATCCAGTTGGGTTTATGGGTATCTGTAGATTTTCCCAGGCTAGGTTTTCTTAGGGTTTCAAGAGCGACTCGCCGTAGCTTATCGGAATGGCGAAATTCGATCCGCCGAAGTCACGTACCATGGCAAAGTTGACCCCGATGACCTTGCCCTGATCGTTGAAAAGTGGTCCACCTGAGCCACCCGAAGTCGTTTGAGCATCATAGATAATCTTGTCCGGATGGATGCTACCGATGTGTCCCTGAGTGACGACCGGTTCAATCAAGTGGCGGCGGGCCAGTTCTTCCATCACTTGCTTCGGATCACCTTTCGTAGATGCGGCGATAGACTGGAGAGCTTCTGTGCCGGTTCTAGCCAGGATTGCATTCACTCCGGTGGGATATCCAAGTAACACGACCGGGCTGCCTCCGATCGCCGCGTGAAGTCCAGTGCCGAGTGCAAGGTCTTTCAACCCGAGGCCAGAGACCTCTCCCTTCACGAGCGCTATGTCCGCATTCGAAGAGATCTTTTGAGTTGTAATGGCAATGCCGTGCGTAACGTTCGGGAAATAAGCTGTCATTTCTGAGATCTCCGGCTCGAGACCCTGTTCAAGCATCTCCTTGAATTCGTTGTTCTGCCACCACGGTTCCACTACATGATGATTGGTGACCATTTGCCCTTTGTCGGACACAAGAAAGCCGGTCCCAAAAACATCCAAGCGTACCTCAGGACCGTCCCCGGTAACGCTTACCAAGGGGTTATTAGACTGGTCGGTCGCAGGCTCGCCATTGCTCGTAATCGATGCGTAGTGCAATCTCAACCCACTGGCACGGTCCCGGAAAGTGAGCACAACATGGATCAGACAGACGCTGGGCTTATAGACCTCGATGATCTTATGTGCAGCACTCCCCTCGTTTTCAAGGCCTCGCAGGCGAGTTTCTACTACTGCTAGTTGATTTCGCAAAGAGGTAGTATCTTCGGCGTTATTGTTTGTTATTTGAGATCGGAGATCCTGGCGCGTTTTTTGAAGCTGAAGTTTTTCTGAATCACTCTGTTGGGACAGGCTGCTGGTGTGGCTTTCAAGATTCTGCCGTGAACGTTCGATCAATTGTTGTTGCGTGAGAAGCCCGGTTTGCAGACGGGTAATCGCAGCATATACCCGGACATTTTGTTGCTGACTGCGACGGTCGAACGAGACAACAATCAAACCGACAATGATAAGCACGAACACGGTTGCCACACCCCAAATATGAAGCGTGCGGCGTTCCTCATTTACTGCTGTCACCACTTGTTGAGTGGCGCTCCGTTCGTCCACAACAAACTGAGATCTCTCTCGAAACTCGTCCGCAACGAATTTGCTTCGCAGCTGGGAACGCACTCGTGAAAGGAGTTCATGCGGATCGAAAGGTAGGGACAATACGTCGTCGGCACCGAGATCCAGACTTCGAATTCGCTCAGCAGATCCCCCGGGAGATAACATCACTACTCTTGTGTTATGTGTATGCTTTGAGCTCTTGATTTCAAAAAGAAGATCACAGCAATCGAACTGAGACGGATCAGAGGCGAGGATTGCCACGTCCGGGTCAAAGTTGAGAAATGCGTTCAGTCCTTCACCAGGGTCTGTTAAAACTTCGAATCCAGTATCGGTTAAGAGAGGTATAAGCTTTGCCCTTAGAGCATCATCAGACACTGCCAACCACAATTTTCCTGTTCTTTCGTGCATGAAGTCCTTTTGGCTTGGCCAGAGCGGTCGTCACAAATGCCGCGATGCCATTGGCAGGGTTGCCTTCTAACAAGTGACCCCATCTGAAGCGGATCTACTTCGAGAGCGGTTTCTACGAAGACTCTTGCTAGTTCTGCGCAGTCGACAGAGACACGCGGTGGTTGATCGACTTCTCATTTTGTTTGGCGGCTTCAGAGACTCTCATCGCATCCTGTTTGAGGAGGTAGAACGAGACGGCAAGCAGGACGACGTCTTTCATCAGGAAGGCTACATTTCCTACCATCGCGGGAAAGCCGCCAGCCGACGGGGCCCAACCATCCGGCATGAAAGGAATAATCGTAATCGTCGTGATAAATGTTGCTACAGATCCGAGAGCACCCAGAACTCCCAGTTTCTTATTCCAGAAACCCGCGAGCAACAAGGCCCCAAATAACCATTCCGACACACCCAGAAAATACGAGGCGCCTTTGATACCGAAAACCGGATACATCCAGAAGATCAGCGGACCGTGGGTGAAGAACGGAATGAGTCCCTGCGCTTCATAGTCAAACCACTTCTGATATCCAAAGAAGAAGTAGATGAACACCATCGATGCGCGAATCAGGTGGTAGTCGAGATCCTCTTTGAGAAGTCCTAGCTTTGCCAGAATATTGATAAGCCAATTCATGATTTACTCCTCGTTGCATGCCGAAGACAGTTAAGGTGGGAAGGGAACGTTTAGGCTCTTTCCAGCACAGCGACTTTCTCGTCCATGGACCCTTTCGGCACAGAAGGTGCGGACGAGAACAACATATGAAGCCCCTCCGCCAGTGTGGGGTGAGCCAGAATGGCGTCGCGCAGTGCCGTATAGGGAAGTCTTGCGATCATTGCAATCTGGACGGAAGACATCGTCTCTCCTGCGCCTGCACCAAAGCCGGTGAACCCAAGGATGCGATCATCATCTATCGACACGAGAGCTTTCATAAATCCACGAGTTTCAACCAGCGCCCGCGCCCGAAGGACTGCTGCCATCGGAACTTTGAATAAGCGGTATGCAATACCTTGCTCCACGGCTTCCTTCTCGCTCAGTCCGACACGAGCAAACTCCGGGTCCGTATACAAACAGAATGGAACCTGTCTGCCGGTGGTCACATGGTTTCCTCCGGTAACGTTGTCGCTGAACACACGGAAGTCGTCCTCGCTGATGTGGGTATACTGCGGGCTGCCAGCTACTTCACCAACTGCCCAGACACCGGGTGCTGTCGTCTCCAACCGCTCATTGACCTTCACGTATCCGCGATCTGTAACCTCCACACCTGCCAATTCCAGCCCCAGGCCTTCTGTGTTCGGAATGCGGCCCGCTGCAACCAGAAGATGCGTGCCTTCGAGTGTCTTCTCCACTCCATCCTGATCAACAACAACTTTTACCGACTCACCTGACTTCCCGGAAACCCGCTTGATCCGCGTATTCAGAATGACTTCGATGCCTTCATCGTCGAAAAGAGTACGCAAGGATTCCGTCACATCTTCGTCTTCCCGGTGCAGCAAGCGAGAGTTGCGATCAATCAGAGAAACGTTGCTGCCGAATCGACGCATCGCCTGAGCGAGTTCTAATCCGACGAAGCCGCCACCAATGACCAGGAGGTGTTCAGGAACTTCATCCAGTTCGAGGGCTTCGACATGCGTGAGTGGCTGCGCCTCTGCAAGCCCGGGAGTCCGATCGAGTGCAGCATGCGTGCCTGTACCGATCACCACGTTGACCCCGCGCAGTCGACGGCTTTTTCCATCGGGAAGCGTAACCTCGACGGTCTTCGGACCAACGAAACGTCCGGAACCAAGAATCAGCTCCACGCCGCTATGCTTAAACTCGGCCAGATGCGTGCCCACTAGTCCCGATACCATCTTGCGTTTGCGATCACGCACAGCGGACATATCCACGCGGAAGCCGTCCATGGCGATTCCGAACTCGCTACTCCTACGCACATAGGACGCAACCTGCGCCGTGTGAATGATGTTCTTGCTGGGCAGACAGGCAATGTTTGGGCATGATCCGCCGATGTACTTCCGTTCGATCACTGCGACCCTCTGCCCCTGACTCGCAAAAGTCCACGAAATCAGCTTCGCTCCCGCTCCACTGCCCAGAATCACCAAATCGTATTCCTCTGCGGCTCCCTTCACCGAAAACCCGGTCGAAGGGACCTTCTCTACACTGCTCATATAACCTCCTTGTCAATCGATGAGTAGAATTTCGAATGTCTGCGGATGAGCCCGCGATCATTCGGTAGGTTGCATAGATTGCATGAGTGCGGCACTGGACGCACCTTCGAGCGAGAGTCCATAACCTACTTCCCTCACAATGCGTTCTTTCAGCGGATGAATAAAGTGGATGCGAGTATTGCGGCGCGTGACTTCCGGAGCCTTCAGGTAGGTCCCCGCCAGCTCATTTGCTCGGGTAAGCGCCATGCCATCCGGCACTACCTCGGTAACGACGCCCCATTGATAAGCAATTTCCGCCGTCAGGGGCTGAGGGTTTAGAAGGAATGCCTCTGCTCGTCCTGCTCCCGCGCGGTAGCTCCAGGCGGTAAAGATTCCGTCTCCGGGTACAATGCCACCGGCGAAGTGTGGCAAATCGTGAAAGGTCGCCCCTTCAGCAGCAATAACTACGTTGGACAACAGAGCGTACTCTGAATGGACATGGAGTCGTCCTTCGACTGCCGCGATTACCGGCACTCGAATGTTTGCCAAGTTTTCGAGAATCTGAACACCTTCGTCATGCACTCGGCTCCAAACTTCCGGGTCGGCAACATTACCGAACGAAGGAAAATCGATTCCTGGAATAAACTCTCCACCTGCTCCAGTCAAGATCACAATCTTGTTTTCCCGATCCTGGGAAATCCGATAGAAGGCGTCGACGAATTCACTGTGATCGCCAGCCGTAAATGTCAGTGGACCACCATTCGAATGGAACTCGACTATTAGCACTCCCCGCGCATCTCGTGTCATGTTTATGCTGCGGTAGTCGACAAAATAAGATGAGTTCGTTTTTTGCATTTAGCCCTCTACGGTTACCTCTGCGAGATTGTCCTTTTGGCAATCATGTTGAGACGTTTGCACCGCACTGAACCAACCCATATTTCGTCCAACACCGGATTGCTGATCGAACGTTGCAGTGGAGCTT
>Ga0081540_1004486_pt1 | contig 10614 bp, 5 predicted proteins | sample TabmetS2T1R1_FD_71024 | JGI IMG/M metagenome (GOLD analysis project Ga0081540, IMG submission 71024) | Tabebuia heterophylla rhizosphere microbial communities from the University of Puerto Rico - S2T1R1 | ecosystem: Host-associated > Plants > Roots > Rhizosphere ... | reverse complement strand
GGGCCGGTGTCGGGGGCTCCGGGGGGACGCCGGGCATGGCACCGCCACCGAAGACCTGCGTCCGGTTGGCCGGCGCGGGCGGGGGAGGCGCCGGACGGGGAGCCGCGGGACGGGAAGCCGCACCTGCCCCGAAGACCTGGGTGCGGGCCGCCGCGGCGGAGGAGCCGAAGGCCTGCGTCGCCCCTCCACCCGGAGGAGGCGCGGGCGGCGCTGCGGCGGCCGGGCCGGCGCCGAAGACCTGCGTCGACGCTGCAGCCGGCGGCGGACTCTGGCCGTAGGCCTCGGTCCGGATTGGCCCCGCGGTACGCGCCGCGCTCCCGAAGGGCAGTGTTCCCGAGGGCGCGGGCTGCTGGGCGGCACTCCCGGAGGGCTCGCCCCGCTGGGCGGTGAAGACCAGCCCGCAGCGCGTGCACTGCACCGGCGCCCCACCCGTGGGGACCAGGCGGTCGTCCAGCACGTAGCGGGTGTGGCAGTTGGGACAGGCGATCTGCACGAGCGAGGGGACGAAGCGTTAGCAGGAAAGGTTTCAGGGATCGAGTTCGGTGGCCTGCTGGAGCGTCCTGAGCCGGGCCGGACCCACCCCTCGGACCGAGTCGACCTCGTCCCAGCTCCGGAAGGGTCGGGCCTGCACCAGCGCGTGGGCCGCCGCCGCGCCCACACCGGGCAGTCGCGCGAGCTCGGACTCGGCCGCCCGGTTCAGCGGGAGCCGGAGCCCCAGCGCGACCCGGGCCGACGCCGGCGGCTGCGCCCCTTCCCCGCAGCGAGCGACTCCGAGCGCGCCCTCGCCCACCCACCGGACCTGTTCGGAGGGACAGTCGAGCGCCGGCCCACCGTCCGGCCAGCGCGACTGGACCCACCCGCCGGCCGCGAGCGCCCCGAGGGCGACCAGGGCCAGCGCCCCCGTCCGACCGTGGGTCACCGGTCCGCCGCCGTCTCCGACCGGTCCAGCCCGAAGGCCGTGTGCAGCGCCCGCACCGCGAGCTCGGTGTACTTGGCCGCGATCACGCACGAAACCTTGATCTCCGAGGTGGAGATGCTCTGGATGTTGACGCCCTCCTTGCCGAGCACCTCGAACATCCGGGCCGCGACGCCGGAGTGGTTCCTCATCCCGACGCCGACGATGGAGATCTTCGCGATCTGATCGTCGCTCTCCACCCCGCGGAGGCCGAGCTCCTGCACCAGCCGGTCCATCGCCTCGCGCGCGGCGGCCAGGTCCGCCCGTCCCACGGTGAAGCTCAGGTCGGCCCGGCCGTCCTGCTGCGCGGTCTGCACGATGATGTCCACCACGATGTGGCGCTCGTCGAGCGCGCCGAAGATGCGAGCCGCGACCCCCGGTTTGTCGGGCACCCCGCGCAGCACCAGCCGGGCCTCGTTCCGGTCGTAGGTGATTCCACTGACCAGCACGTCCTCCATCGCCGCGTCCTCCTCGCATACCAGCGTTCCCGGGTCGTCGGTGAAGGACGACTTCACCCACAGGGGGACCCGGTACTTCATCGCGAACTCCACCGAGCGGATCTGCAGCACCTTCGCCCCGAGCGACGCTTCCTCGAGCATCTCCTCGTAGCTGATGCGGTCCAGCTTCCGCGCCGCCGGGCAGACGTTCGGGTCGGCGGTGTAGACCCCGTCGACGTCGGTGTAGATCTCGCACCGCTCCGCGTGCAGCGCCGCCGCCAGCGCCACCGCGGTCGTGTCCGAGCCACCGCGCCCGAGGGTGGTGACGTTCCCGTCCTCGTCGATTCCCTGGAAGCCGGCGACCACCGCCACCTCTCCCCGGGCGAGCGCGGCCCGCAGCGGCTCCTCGTCGATGCGCTTGATGCGGGCCTTGCTGAACGTGCTGTCGGTCACGATGCGGCACTGGTGGGCGAGGAAGCTCGTCGCCTGCCCTCCTCCGGCCTGGATGGCCAGCGAGAGGAGGCCGATCGTCACCTGCTCCCCGGTGGCCACCACCACGTCCTGCTCACGCTCGCTCGGCCGCTGGTTCATCGCCTGCACCAGCTTGAGCAGCCGGTTGGTCTCTCCGGACATCGCGGAGACCACCACCACCAGGTCGTGCCCCGCCGCCCGCGCCTGGAGACACCGGCGTGCGACGGCCCGGATGCGGTCCGGGTCCGCCACCGACGTTCCCCCGTATTTCTGGACCCACAGTGCCACCCGACGCGTCCCTCCATGCAGCAGCCGCGCCCGAAGCGGACGCGTCGCGGCACCTTAGACGCAGAGGCGTACCTCGGGGTACCTTCCGCCGCCCATGACCGACCGGCGATTGCTCCTGGACGGCGAGACGCTCAGCCTGGAGGAGATCCGCGACGTGGCGCGCGGCGGCGTCCAGGTCGAGCTCGCGCCGGAGGCCCTGGCCCGGGTGGAGCGGGCCCGCGCCCTGGTCGACCGCGTGGCGGCGGGCGAGGCGGCCGCCTACGGCATCAACACCGGCTTCGGGACCCTGGCGGAGGTCCGCATCGACCGGAAGGACCTCCGGACGCTGCAGCGGAACCTCCTCCTCTCCCACGCGGCGGGCGTCGGGACGCCGCTGCCCGAGCCGGAGGCCCGCGCGCTCCTGCTCCTCCGCTGCAACGTCCTGGCGAAGGGGCACTCGGGCATCCGGCCCCGCACCCTCCAGCTCGCGCTCGACATGCTCAACCGGGGCGTCATCCCGGTGGTCCCCGAGCGCGGCAGCGTGGGCGCCTCGGGTGACCTTGCACCGCTGGCGCATCTGGCCCTGGTGCTCATCGGCGAGGGCGAGGCCTTCGTCGGCGGCCAGCGACTCCCCGGGCGCGCCGCGCTGGCCCGGGCCGGCCTCGAGCCGGTGGTGCTGGAGGCGAAGGAGGGCCTGGCGCTGGTCAACGGCACCCAGGCGATGTGCGCGGTGGGGGCCCTCGCGCTTCTCCGGGGCGAGGCGCTGGCCGAGACGGCCGACCTCGCAGGCGCCATGACCCTCGAGGGTCTCCTGGGGAGCCACCGGCCCTTCATCCCGCCCATCCAGGCCGTCCGTCCTCACCCCGGGCAGACCGCGGTGGCCGAGCACCTCCGCACGCTCCTCCGCGACTCGGAGATCGTCGAGAGCCACGCCGACTGCTCCAAGGTGCAGGACCCCTACTCCCTCCGCTGCATGCCCCAGGTGCACGGCGCGGCCCGCGACGGGCTGTCGCACGCGCGACGGGTGCTCTCCATCGAGGTGAACTCCGCCACCGACAACCCGCTGGTGTTCCCCGGCGAGGATCTGATCGTCTCCGGCGGCAACTTCCACGGGCAGCCGGTCTCGCTCGCGCTCGACGTGCTGGCCATCGCTTGCACCCAGCTCTCGTCGATCAGCGAGCGGCGGGTGGAGCAGCTGGTGAACCCGGCCCTCAGCGGGCTCCCGCCCTTCCTGGCCAGGAACTCGGGCCTCAACTCCGGTTTCATGATCGCCCAGGTCACCTCCGCGGCGCTGGTGGCCGAGTCCCGCGTGCTCAGCCACCCGGCCTCGGTGGACTCCATCCCCTCCTCCGCCGGGCGCGAGGACCACGTGAGCATGGGGATGACCGCCGCGCTCAAGGCCCGGCAGGTCGTCGAGTTCACCCGGAGCTGCCTCGCGGTCGAGGTCCTGGTCGCCGCGCAGGCGCTGGACTTCCGCAAGCCGCTCCGGGCCGGACGGGGTGTCGCCGCCGCGCACGCCGCCGTTCGCCAGGTCGTTCCCTCGATGGAGGAGGACCGGGAGATCCACCGCGACATCGAGGCCGTCTCGGCACTCATCGACTCGGGGGCGCTCCTGGCCGCCGCTCACGCCGCATGACCGCACCTCCCGAGCGGGAAGCGCCGGTCGGGCGCCCCACGGTCCCCTCCGAGACCGAGGTCGCGGAGGTCCGTGCCCGCATCGCGGCGCTGGAGCGAGAGGCGAAGGCGCTGGAGCCGGACCCGCGGAGCGCGCGGCTCTACCATGAGCTCGGCCTGCTCTGGGAACGGCCGCTCGGGAACCTGAGGGCCGCCGCAGCCGCGTTCCAGGCCGCGTACCGGCTCGCACCTCGCTTCGTCGAGAACCTCCGCTCGGCCCGGCGAATCTTCTCCGACGTCGGGAACTGGCCGATGGTGCTCCAGCTCCTCGATGCGGAGCTCGCGGCCATCGACGGCGCCCGCCCCCGCGCCGCGCTCCTCTTCGAGAAGGCGGAGGTGCTCGCCGATCGGCTCGATCGCTGGGACGACGCTGCCCAGGTGCTGGCCTCCGCGCTGGAGCTCGAGCCCTCGGACCTCGGCCTCCTCGTCCAGGCCGAGGGGATGCTCGCCGCTCACGGCGACCTGGCCGGGCTCCTCCGGGTGCAGATTCTCCTCGCCCGCGCCCTCCCCGATGCGCGCCTCGCCGCCCACGCGCTCCAGACCGCCGCCGCGCTCCACGCCCGGCTCGGCCAGCACGACGAGGCGCTGAAGCGCTGGCGCGAGGCATTCGCCCTCGACCGGCGGGACCCGGTCACCCTCGGCGCGCTCCGCCGCGCAGCCGAGGCCACCGGCGACGACGAGCAGCTGGTCGCCGTGCTCGCCGCCGAGGCCGAGCTGGGCGGACCCACCTCCATTCCCGCCTACACCGCGCTCGCCCGCGCGTACGTGAGGCAGGAGCGGCCCGAGGACGCCGTCGCCGCCCTCAACGCCGCCCGCCACCAGAACCCCGAGGCCACCTCGGTCCTCACCGCGCTCGCCACCCTGCACGAGGCGCTGGACCGTCCCGAGGAGCTGGCCGACGTGCTCGCCTCCCTCGCCGCCGCCGTCCGGGACGAGCGCGAGTGGCTGGCGGTCCAGCTCCGGCTCGCCTCGCTCCTGGAGGACACGCTCCACCGCGACCCCCAGGCGGTGCAGTGCTACGAGGCGGTGCTGGCCCGCGTGCCCGGGCACCCGGTGGCGCTCAGCGGCCTCGGGCGGCTCCACGCCAAGACCCAGGACTGGCCGGCGCTGGTCGCGGTCTACGACGCCGAGCTCGCCGGGGTGGGCGACCCGAGAACCCGGGCCGAGCTGCACTTCCGCTCCGCGGAGATCCTCGACGCCCGCCTCCACCGCACCGACGAGGCGCTGGCCCGCTTCCGCGAGGCGCTGCAGCTCGTCCCCGGGTACCTCCCGGCGCGCCAGGGTCTGGAGCGGGTGCTCCGGCGTGAGAAGCGCTGGACCGAGCTCATCGCCCTCCACGAGGAGGAGCTCCTCTCCGTCACCTCGCCGGCGGACGGGGTCGCTGCGCTCGGCCGCATCGCCCAGGAGGCGGAGGAGCACCTCGGCAACCTGGACCTGGCCGCCGACGCGCTTCGCCGGGCGCTCGACCTCGCAGCGGACCATCTTCCCTCGCTCGTGCACCTGGCGCGGCTGGCCGAGCGGCGCGAGGCGTGGGACGAGCTGGTCCCGCTGCTCGAGCGCCAGGCGGAGCGCTCGACCGAGCCCGCCCAGGCCATCGCCCTCCGGCACCGGGCGGCCCAGGTGCTCGAGGAACGCCTCGACGACGTCCCGGCGGCGATCGCGGTGCTGGAACGGCTCCTCGCCGCCGACCGGACGTACCTCCCCGCGCTCCAGGCCCTGGGGCGGCTCTACGCCCGAGACGCACGGTGGAAGGAGCTCGGGCAGATGTACCGCCGCGAGGCGGAGCTCGCCGGGCCGACCCGCGGCGTCCAGCTCTGGGCGCGCATCGCCGACCTGGAGGAGATGCGCCTCTTCGACCTGGACGCGGCGCGGGCTGCCTGGGACGAGGTCCTCCGGCGCGACGCGGACCACGCTCCCGGGCTCCGGGCGATGGCCCGCATCCAGCGCGGGCAGGGGGACTGGCCCGGGCTGGTGGCGACGCTGGAGCGCATGGCTGGGACGCGGACCGATCCGCGGGCACGGGCCGACGCGCTCTTCGACGTCGCCACGCTCCAGCAGGACGCGCTCGCCGACCGGTCCGCCGCCGCCGCGACGCTGGAGGCGGTCCTTCGGCTCGCTCCGGATCACATCCCCGCGCTCCGGCAGCTCGAGGCGCTCTCCGGGCGCCAAGGCGGACCGGACGCGCTCCAGTCGCTGGAGCGGGCCACCGTGGCCGGGAGCCCCTCCGAGCGGCTCGGGGCACGCCTCCGCCTGGCGCACGCGCTGCTCGCCGCGGGGCACGTCGATCGCGCCGCCGCCGTGGCCGAGTCCGCCCTCGAGCTGCAGCCGGACGACGTCGGGGCCCTGCTGCTGCTCGAGCACACCCGCGCCGCCGACCGCGCGCGGCGGGCGGATGTCCGGCAGCGCCTGGCGGCCCGCGTCGCGGACCCTGGGCTCTCCGCGGCCCTGCGGCTCTCCGCGGCGCTCGAGCACGGACGTCCCCGCCTCGACGAGCGTCTGGAGCACCTCCGTCGCGCCTTCGCTCTCGACCCCGAGGACCCGCGCACCGCCTTCCAGCTCGAGCGGGCGCTCCGCCAGGTCGGGCACGTCCACGGCCTCCGCGAGTTCTACGAGCGCCGGCTCGCCGTCACCGAGGCGTCCGCGTCTCGCCTCGAGCTCCATCTCCGGCTCGGCCAGCTCGGAGAGGGCGCGCTGGAGACGCTTCCCCTGGCCCTCGCCGCGTACCAGGCGGCGCTGGCGCTCGAGCCTGCCGAGCTGGTCGCGCTCCAGGGCCTGCGCCGCATCCGGCTGCGGATGGGAGAGACAGAGGCGGCGGCGCTGGCCTGGGAGACGGAGGCCGCGGCCACCCGGAGCCGGGAGGGCGCGGTGCAGGCCTGGCTCGAGGCCGGCCGGCTGTGGATGGACGCGCTCCAGAAGCCCGAGCGGGCCATCGACGCATTCGAGCGGGTGCTGGACCTCGATCCGCTCGAGGTCGAGGCGGCCGAGGCGGTCGAGTCTCTCCTCGCGCGCAAGGGTGGCGCCGCCGAGCTGGCCTCGCTCAACGAGCGCCGCGGGCAGACGCGGCTCGCCTCCGGGGACCGGCCCGGCGCCGCCGACGAGTACTTCAAGGCCGCCCAGGGGTGGCTCGACGGCGTGGGCGATCGCGGGCGGGCGCTGGTGGCGCTCGGGCGCGCGCTGGAGGCCGAGCCCGAGCACCCCGACGCCCTCGAGCTGCGGGCGGTGCTGGCCAGCGAGCAGGGCCGCTGGTCCGATGCCGCCGAGGCGCTGGAGGCCCGGCTGAAGATCGGCGGCGACGCCGAGACGCTCGCCGGGCTCCAGCTCCGGCTGGGCATCGCCTACCAGGAGCACCTGGACCAGCCGGCCCGGGCGGTCGCCGCCTTCAATGCTGCGCTCGCCTCGGTGCGCTCGGTCGAGCCGCTCGACCGGCTGGCCACGCTCCACCGGACGTCGCGCAACTGGACCGGGGTCGTGGATTGCCTGGAGCAGCTCCGGGCGATGGAGGGCCGCCCGGGGGATCGGGCCCGGGCGTCGCTGCGCCTGGCCGAGGCGCTGCACGAGGGCTTCGACGACGCCGAGCGCTCGGTCGCCGAGGCGCGAGAGGCGCTCCCGCTTCTCCTCGAGGAGCCCGATGCGCTGGACCGGATCGTCCCGCTCTTCGAGCGCCGGGGGCGGCTGACGATGCTGCTGGGGCTCCTCGACGACCGGGCAATGCCGCCTTGCCCTCCCCCGGCCGCGGCCCGCATCCGGGTCCGGCTGGCCGAGCTGTACCTCCGCGCCCTCGGAGACCTGTCGCGCGCGGTCGCCGCGTGCCGGACCGCGGTGGAGCTCGACCCCGGCAGCCTCGAGGCCCGGGCCACCCTCGCCGACATGCTGACCAAGGACCCCGGCTCGGCCGACCTGGCAGTGGACGCGCATCGCGACGTCCTCGCCCTGGATCCGGTGCGACTTCTGAGTCTCGAGATGCTCTACGAGATCTGGAATTCGCAGCGGATGCTCGACCGGAGCTTCTGCTGCGCTGCCGCGAGCGCGTTCCTCGATGCCGGTCCGCCCGGGGCGATCAACCTGCACATGGACTGGCGAGGCCGGCTGCCGACCGAGCCGCACGCCCGGATCGATCGCGAGTCGCTCGGGCTGCTGCTCCATCCCGACGCCCGGAATCCGCTCACCGAGGTGCTCCGTGCGGTCGGCGATCAGGTGTCGAAGCTCTATCCGCCGGACCTCGAGGCGCTCGGCGTGGATCCCCGCGCGGACCGGCTCCGGTCGGACCATCCGGTGGTCCGCGCCATCCGCCTCGTCGCCGAGGGCTTCGGGGTGGATCACTTCGACGTCTACCAGGCGCGCCGGGGGCTGATGGTCGTCGAGCCCAGCGATCCGCCGAGCATCTGCGTCGGGCAGGACGTGGTCCGGCGGTTCAACTCCCGCGAGCAGAAGTTCCTCATCGGCCGGGCAGTGTTCGCGCTGCTCCAGCGATCCGCGCTCGCGGGGAAGCTCCCGGAGCAGGAGCTGGCGGACCTGCTCGGAGACTGCATCCGGCTGGTGGTGCCCGGGTTCGAGGGGCTCGGACGGAGAGACGAGGAGCGGATCCGCACGCTCCGGAAGCTCCTCCCCAGGAAGGCGCTGCGGGCGCTGGACGAGCCGGCGCGTCAGGTCGCCGACGGACCCGTGCCGGAACTCGGGAAGACCCTGCAGGGCCTGTTCGCCTCGGGGAACCGGGCCGGGCTCCTGGTGTGCGGAGATCCGGCCGTGGCGCTGACGATGGTGCTGCGGGAGGATCCGGCCTTCACGTCGTCGAAGGCCCCCGAGTCGCAGGAGAGCGTGCTCCGCGCGGTGCGGGACCGGGCGGATCTCAAGGCGCTGATCACGTTCTCCGTCTCGGAGGAGCTGTTCACCCTGCGAGACAAGGTCGGGCCGACGTTGCCGGAGCGGGCGATCTAGGGCGACGACGTCCGGGCGACATCGGAGGGCCGGGGCTCGTGGGGGACGCCGACGTGCGCGACGTCAGCCTGGCGAGCGCTCCCGGCCCTGGCCTCGACCCCTTCGGTGGCGGGTTGTCACGGTCGGTCACGCGTGACCATACAAACCGTTCCATTCGGTTTCCCGCCCGGGCTTCCAGACGCACTTTGGAACGCACCGCCCCGAGAGGGAGGGCCTCGCGGCGACTTGACCGTTCCATCCGGTTTCCGGTGCGAGCCTTGACGGTCGTTTCGGGCCGCTCTTCTGGCCGGAAGGCCTCGTGGCGAGCAGTCGCCAAGGGCCGTCCGGGGCCGTCTTGCGAAACCCTGCGTGTCGCTCGGTGCGCAGGCCACCGCGACCACGAGACTCGAACGATCCGAGGCGAGTACCGGAGTGACGCTGCAAGGCCCTCCGGGAAACCGAATGGAACGCTCCAGGCGGACCGTTCCCAAATGACTCTCCAAGCCCGCTCGGTTCACCCGATGGAACGGTTTGTATGGTCACGCGGTCGCGCTCGGAGCCGCGTCGTTCCAAATTGTTTCCCACGCACAAACGGGAAACCGAAAAGCGATGAGCCATCCGTGTGCCCGCGCCCTGCGGGAGCGCCGACAGCCTCGCAGGCCGCTCGCGCGAGGCACTGCCCCGCGTTCCGCGTCGCTCGCCTTCCGTCAGGGCCAGCTGACGGTCACTTCAGGGCACAGACGGACGGAGTCCCCCGTCCGGCAAGAGAAACGCCCGGAACGGGTCTGTCCCCTCTCCACAGATGTCCATGCTCTGGTGAGAATTTGCCCTCTGGCAGGTGAAGCCCGGCAGGCACTGCTCGGCGTCCGGTCGGTTCAGATCGCAGGGGCGGTGGCATTCCCCTCGCGCCGGATGGCCGAGAAGAGCGCATCGCTCTGGAGCCACGCAATCGGCCGCGAAGAGCAGCCGACCAGCAGGATGCTCAGCACGCCAACGATCGAGATCGCGGCCCTTCGATGAGGGGTCGATCGCGGCTGCCCGAGACTGCGCCTCACTCGACCCGCAGGACCGCGCCCTCGGGGAGCTCGCTCCGGAGCCGCGCCACCACCAGCTCCACGCGCTCGGCCTCCGCGGCCTCGACCGTCACCCTCACCCGGTGGTCGGCGCCCGACGTCACCGCCGGGTAACTTCCGATGCCCACGTCGGGCATCCCCAGCGCCACCCGGTCCAGCGCCGCCGCGATCTCCGACTCGCTCCGCGACAGGTACAGCGACCGGATGTGCACGGCACCCCTCGGCAGCGACGAGAGCACCGTCTCCAGCTGCATCTTGAAGAGCGACGGGACACCGGGGAGCAGGAACATCCTCTCCACCGCCAGCACCGGATAGACCGTTCCCGCGGGCGCCAGCAGCTCCGTTCCCTGGGGCGCCTCCGCCAGCCGCAGCGCCTCCGCCGGCATCGATCCGGAGTGCGCCCTCGAGAGCAGCTCGACGATGCCCGGCAGCCGCACCACCTCCCGCCCCAGCGCCAGCGCCACCGCCCGCACCGTCACGTCGTCGTGGGTCGGCCCGATGCCCCCGCTCGTGACCACCCACCGCGCGACCGCCCGCGCGGCCACCACCGCCCCCACGATCGCCTCCACCTCGTCCGGCACCACGAAGATGGCCCGCAGCGGAACTCCGTGCTCGCGCATCCGGCGCACGAGGTGCGGGCCGTTCACGTCCTCGACCTTCGCCGAGAGGACCTCGTTGCCGATGATGATCGCCGCCGCGCCCGTCCGTGCCATCGGGCTGGCCACTCTACTTCCGCCGGCGCCGCGGCAGCACCGCCCGCACTCGCTTCAGGATCTCCCCCGCCACCTCGTCCGCCGCCTCGCGCCCGTCCACCCGAACCACC
>Ga0081540_1004485_pt1 | contig 10617 bp, 8 predicted proteins | sample TabmetS2T1R1_FD_71024 | JGI IMG/M metagenome (GOLD analysis project Ga0081540, IMG submission 71024) | Tabebuia heterophylla rhizosphere microbial communities from the University of Puerto Rico - S2T1R1 | ecosystem: Host-associated > Plants > Roots > Rhizosphere ... | reverse complement strand
GCGCAGTTCGAGTTGATCGAGGCCTACCGGCCGGTCGGCTACAGCGGCACGCCGGACTTTCTGAAAATCCTGCTCGACGCGGCCGCGACCGCAGGCCGCGACGTGTCCTCGATCAAGCGCGCGCTGGTTTCCGGCGCGGCATTCCCCAAATCGCTGCAGGAAGAAATCAAGTCGCGCGGCGTCGACGCCTATCAGGCCTTCGGCACCGCCGACCTCGGGCTGATCGCATTCGAGACGCCCGCCCGGGAAGGCATGACCGTCAACGAGGATTTGATCCTGGAGATCGTCAAGCCCGGGACCGGCGATCCCATTACCGAGGGCGATGTCGGCGAGATTGTCGTCACCTCGCTTGATCCGCATCACCCCTGGATCAGGCTTGCGATCGGCGACCTCACCGCTGCACTGCCGGGCAAGAGCCCGTGCGGCCGCACCAATATGCGCATCAAGGGCTGGATGGGCCGCGCCGACCAGACCACCAAGGTGAAGGGCATGTTCGTGCGCCCCGAGCAGGTTGCCGAGATCGGCAAACGCCATCCGGAACTCGGACGGCTGCGTCTCGTGGTCAGCCGCGCCGGCGAGACCGACGTGATGACGCTGCGGGCGGAATGCGCCTCGCCGACCGACGCGTTGCGCGATCAACTCTCGTCGACGCTACGCGCGGTCGCCAAGCTCGGCGGAAATGTCGACCTGGTAGGTCGCGGCTCGCTACCCAACGACGGCAAGGTAATTGTAGACGAACGCTGAAAGGAGTCACCCGCGCCGATGCATGGGCTGGAATGCGGAGCTTGGCTTCGTTAACAGGGAAAAAGAGCAGCGAAATTGCGGCGATCGAGTAAGTCCGCATCAATCCGAAGCGGTAACCCGCGGCTTTCGGCGAAAATATCAAAGCGCAAGTGGATTGGCAGTGACCGACAAAACGCGAAATAAAGCGTGCAGCTTCAGGCTCATTCCCGCGTTCCTAGGATTCGCAAATCTTCGCTCGCATGGCTGTCTTCAAGCTGTTGCAGTTGGTGGAGTTGCGGATGGGTGAATGGTAAATCTCCGAGCGACGAGCAGATCGTGTATCCTACGCACCTTGTATTCCAACGCGCGGGACAAAGGTCCCAAACTAAGGCGACCTACGGGGCTATCTTAGTGCTCGTACTACCGTCCAAATCAGCCACGCTCCGCCAACGCTGGCAAACGTTGCCAAAACCGCCAAGAGCAATGTGCGCGCAATCGCGCCTTTCGATTATTGATTGTCCATGCCCCAATTGGAAGGTCCTCGCTATTCTCGATTATCGTGGCGGACCTCCGCCATACCCTCTAAAGCCCAGCGATGGGCGGTGTCGACGACGGTCGGCACTCTCCTCTGGATATGCATAGTCCCCAGTTCGCAAATAGCCATTTTGGCAAATGACCGCTTGTTGGGCTGGCACGCCTCAAGAACGGAAACAGCGCGATGGCATGCAAGTATCCTCCTGGCGGCCCGGCAAGGCGCGAACCTGCTGCATCTCCTGAGGCGAAACCATTCTGCCGCCATTCATGCCGAGGTATGCTGGCCGCCAACAACAACGCGCTCGGTCAGCTCGGCGAGACCCCAAACCGCGCAAAAGGCGACCATGGCGACTGCGAAAGTTGCCCAGTAAGAGAGACCGTCCTTGATAACCAAAACCAAGAAGTATATCCCGATGAGGCCGACGCCAAAGACACAGTATGCGGACACCGAGGCTATGCGCTTTCGGGACATGAGTTTTCCTTTCATACCCGGCTCAGTTGGCAGGGGCTCACTTTATGTGTAAGGCCTTGGTAGGCAAGGCATTCGTGCAAACCGACCAACTGGCGCTATGGTTTCGGCCTCGAATGAGGATTGCAACGAAAACTCTCCCGTAAATGGCACTGACATCGGCGACACTGATCTTTTTTACGCCTCCGCGCAGTATGGCGAGACCGTTCCGATCCACGGCAATTACCTCGGCCAGCTAGCCTGCCGAGGGATTACGTGATCCAATCCAGGACAGCTATCGTATCAACATCTCCGCGTCCCAGTACCGCAGCCACAGCCGAACGGATATGGTGGTCCGGTCGTTCGGCCATGGACCAGCTATCGCAGCGAGCTGCAATGCCAAGGGACTTCGTTCGCGATGGTGTGCGAGAAACTGAATGGAGCGCCAAGTGGACCACCGAGTTCTACTTGTAATCTGCACTGCCCTGGTTTGCTTCGGCGCACTGACCATTTCGGTGTCGCCCGGGTTTTTCATGAATTTGCTTGGCGCGTGCATTGCGGCTGCTGGCGGATCCGCTGCCTACCTGATTCTTTCGCACCGGGCAGATAAGCGCCGCCCAAAGTAGCGCCGCTCAGTTTCGCCGGGTCCACGAAGCCTCCCGCTATACGCCCTGGGTCGCGCTTGGGATTCAACGGTCGATACGTCCTCGGGATCTGGGACCTGGTTCATGCCCTAGCTGTCCCAACATTCCTAAATCGGCGGCCTCGTTTGCGCGGCCAAGCATCGGCCGGGATAGCCCGTGGCGGAACGCATTTCGGCTCGATTTTTCTTTGCCGCCGCAGTCGCGGGGCCGGTGCTCCGCTTGCAATTCTGACGATTCGCTTTGATTTGTCATTCCGAAGCCATGGCTTCGCTCCGCTGTCATTTTCAAATGTCGCTCCGATCAGCATCCGCATCAAGGCCCTCGAACAGACTACACTGCCCACAAAGTCCTGGCGCCAACGCCGCCTCTTCGAAGCGTAAAGAATAAAGATTCCAGCCCGGCTGGCGCTGCTGCGAGCGGTCCGGGCGACAACAACGCACTCCCAGAGAGTAAGAAGTCCACATTAAAACTACGAATTTGGGTCATCCCGCGTTCCGCAATCGATCGGTTCGCGAGCTGCTTTGTCTGGTCGAGTTGGCATGCTAAGACGACCTTGACCAAACTGCGGGGACTTTTGGCATGCGGAGTGTTCTAATCACAGGAGGTGCTGGCTTTATCGGGCAGAACCTCGTTCATGCTTGGCGCGCGGCGCGGCCCGACGATCGCCTAGTGGTCGTCGACGCCATGACGTATGCCGCCAACATTCGCAGCCTTCAACCTCTGATCACCGACCGCAACATTATTTTCATCAAGGGTGATGTATGCAATACCTCGCTGGTGCAACGACTGTTCGAGGATTATGAATTCACCCACGTGATTCATCTTGCCGCCGAATCGCACGTCGACCGCTCGATTGCGGATCCCGAGGCCTTCCTGCAGACCAATGTGCTCGGCACTTCCGCCTTACTTAGAGCAGCATTGGATGCCTGGCGCACGTTAGATATGGCCGGCAACGCGCGCTTTCTTCACGTCTCGACCGATGAAGTCTACGGCTCGTTGCTGGCCACCGAACCGGCCTTTTTGGAAACCTCCCCCTATCGGCCAAATTCCCCCTACGCGGCAAGCAAGGCGGCCAGCGATCATCTGGTGCGTGCTTTCGTCACCACATATGGACTACCCGCACTTATCACCAACTGCTCAAACAACTATGGGCCCTACCAGCATCCCGAAAAGCTGATCCCCTTGATGGTCATTCACGCGCTGGAAGGAAAACCATTGCCGATCTACGGCGACGGCTCTCAAATTCGGGATTGGTTACACGTTTCTGACCATTGCGATGCCCTTATGGCAGTGGTCGAAAGGGGCCGCGTCGGCGAAACCTACAATATCGGCGGCGGTAACGAGAGGAATAATCGCCAAACGGTCGGGACCATCTGCGACATCATCGACCAGGCGTTCGCCAAAGATCCCGACCTTGCCACACGCTTCGCTTCCTGTCCGGCAGCGTCGCGGCATTCTTGCCGTGAACTGATCAGCCATGTAACCGACCGACCAGGCCATGATCATCGCTATGCCATCAACGCGGCAAAACTTGCGGAAGAACTCGGCCAGCGCTGTCGCGTCACCTTTGAAGTCGGGCTGGAACAGACCGTTCGATGGTATCTCGATCACGAGAGCTGGTGGCGGGACGTTACCGGTGGCGAATACAAGGCCTGGATCGACAAGAACTACGCCTTTCGAATCGCAGTCTAGAAATGTCAGTATCTGCGCCCCCCCGGGCGGCGCTTGACGAACGATGCATGGGGGCGGCCGAACAGTTCAGGCGAAAGCTCGCGCCACCATAACAGCAGACATGAACGACGCAAAGTCCAAGATGCCAATTTGGCCCCGTGCGAGAAATGGTCGCATGCGCAAAGGCTGGCTGCGGCTGCATTGGCTTCCAGACCGGACGAGCCTCGATGAGTTCGGCTGAAAACCGTTGGATCAGCGCGGCACCACCGCCATCTGCCTTTAGCCAACCAGCCCCCACGAAAGCGGGCCGATCTGACGCCTAGCAACTCCCCTGGAACTTGCGCACGAGTTCGATCACTTCGTCCTGCTGCGCGGGTGTTATTTCGGCGAACATCGGCAGCGAAAGGATCTGCCGCTGATTGCGGACAGCGTTCGGAAACTGCTCGGGACGGTACCGCAAGCGCTCATAGGCCGGAAGCAAGGGCAAGGCGGTGGGATAGTGGATCGCAGTCTGCACGCCATGGGCATTCAGATGCGCCGCCAGTGCATCACGGCGCGAGTGGCGGATCGTGTAGAGGTGGTAGACGTGGCTGCGCCCTGCTGCCGATTGCGGCACGACCACATTCTCGATCTGGTTGAGGCCAACATCGTAGATGCCTGCCGCCACCCGACGCGCTTCGGTCCAGGTGGGAAGATGCGGCAGCTTGGCCGATAAAATCCCCGCCTGCAGACCGTCGAGCCGGCTGTTGATGCCCTCGATCGGATGCTTATGCTTCACCAGGCCGCCGTGCCGCGCCAGCATGGTCATATATTCGGCAAGCTGCGCATCGCTGGTGACGACGGCGCCGGCGTCGCCCATCGCGCCGAGATTCTTGCCGGGATAGAAAGAAAAGGTCGCCACCGCGCCGAAGGTGCCGACCTGCCGGCCCTTGTAGCGCGCCAGGTGCGCCTGCGCGCAATCCTCGATCACCCACAGCTTGTGCTTGTTTGCGATCGCCATGATGGCGTCGATGTCGGCGGGCTGGCCGTAGAGATGCACGGGGATGATGCCGACCGTCCGCGGGGTGATCGCCGCTTCGATCGCGGCGGGATCGATGGTGAAGGTCTCCCCATCGGTGTCGCAGAACACGACGGTAGCGCCGGCGTAGGTGATCATCGCCGAGGTGGAAATCCAGGAATGCGCTGTCGTGATCACCTCGTCGCCCGTCTTCACCTTCAGCGCCTTCATCGCGAGGTAGAGCGCATCGCTTCCGTTGGCACAAGATACGCAATGTTTGGCATCGACAGCGCGCGCAAAGTCGCGCTCGAACGCATCCACATAAGCGCCGCGTATGAAAGCGCTGTCGCGGATTACGCCGGAAATGGCGGCGTCGATCTCCTCCTTGATCGTCTGGTATTGAAGGTTAAGATCCGCGAAGGGTACCGGCATCGAAAACTTCCTATTTCCGCTTGAGCAGGTGCGCGGGGGGTTTGCAGCGACGAATCCGGAGATGCACGAACTTCCCTTCAATGCGCGGACAGGTACTCGCCTATCTTGAGTACAGTTTCTGCGACGCGATCGATCTGCTCGGTGCTCATGTTCGAGCCGGAAGGCAGACAGATCCCACGGTTGAACAGGTCCTCCGAAACGGATTGATTGCCGTGCGAAAAATAATCGCACTGCGCAAACACCGGCTGCAGCTGCATTGGCTTCCAGACCGGACGCGCCTCGATGAATTCGGCTGATAGCCGCTGGATCATGGCGGCGGCGTCGATTTTTGAATCGCGCGCGATGGTGCAGGCCGAAATCCAGTGCGTGGAAAAGCTCCAATCAGGCTCCGGCATCATCTCGAGCCAATCGACACCGGCGAACGCGGCGCAGTAGCGCCGATAGACCTCCCGGCGGGCCTCGACGCGCTGATCCAGCACCCTCAGCTGGCCGCGGCCGACGCCGGCGAGGATGTTGCTCATGCGATAATTGTAGCCGATCGTGCTGTGCTGGTAGTGGGGCGCCGGATCGCGCGCTTGCGTCGCCAGGAACCGCGCACGCTCGGCGAGCGCCTTCTCCTCGGTGACCAGCATGCCGCCGCCGGAGGTCGTGATGATCTTGTTGCCGTTGAACGAATAGATCCCCATGCGCCCGAACGTGCCGGAAGCCCGGCCCTTGTATTTCGCGCCGAGCGATTCGGCGGCATCCTCGACCAGCGTCACGCGGTAACGCTCGCAAAGCGTAGCAATCGGGTCCATGTCGGCGCTCTGACCGTACAGATTGACCACGATGACTGCTTTCGGCAGCTTTCCCTTTCGCCGCGCGTCCTCCAGCGCGCGCTCGAGCGCGGCCGGCGACATGTTCCAGCTCTCCGGCTCGGAATCGATCAGCACGGGTTCGCCGCCCTGATAGGCGATCGGATTGACGCTTGCCGCAAACGTCAGCGACGAACAGAACACGACATCGCCCGGACCGATGTCCAGGAGCACCAGCGCGAGGTGGATCGCCGCCGTGCCGGAGCTGAGTGCCACCGCATGGCCGGCGCCGACCATCTCAGCAAGCTCGTGCTCGAAGGCGTCGACATTCGGGCCCAGCGGGGCAATCCAGTTGGTCCGAAACGCCTCGTCGACGAAATCCCGCTCGGCCTCGCCCATATGCGGCGTCGACAGCAGGATCTGATCGTCGATGCCGCGTCGTTCGACCAGATCGACCACCCTTCCGGACCCATCCACCACTGGGAGATGGTCGATGGTGTGCTTCTGCATTATCTCCAGCGCGTCGCGCCGGGTCCGGTTTTCCGGCACGACGATCGAGCGCCGTTCCGAGATGATGGCGAGCGTTTGGTCCAGCGAAGCGCCCTCGAGCAGCAGCCGGCGCAGGTCGCCGTCGGTTACCGTGCGTTCGAACTGACGATCGCCGCTGACGAGCAGAATGACACCGAGACCACCGCGATCGAGCATGTCGAGGGCGTCGCGCAGCGTAGATTGGCGTGTGATGCAGATTCCCGAAATATCCAAGCTACAAATCCTTCAGCGAATTTTGCGGGCGGGCACACCCGCATAGACCATTCCGGGCGGTACGTCGACGGTAACGGCGGCGCCGGCGCCGATCGTCGCGCCATCACCAATCGTGATGCCGGGAAGTATATTCGCACCCGCGCCAATGAAAACCCGCGATCCGAGCCGCACATTGCCGGCCAGCGTTGCACCCGGCGCAATATGACAGTGGTCACCGACCACGCATTCATGATCGACGACCGCGCCGTGATTGACGATCCCCCCTTCGCCGACCGCGGCGGCCGGCGCGATGACGGCACGGGCGGCCACGAACGTGCCCTCTCCAATCGTGGCACTCCGCGCGATCGTCGCCGCCGGATGGATGATGGTCGACGGCAAGCCGCCGCCCGCCTTCAACGCTTCGAATATCCTGGCCCGGAAGTCATTGCGACCGATCGATACGTGAAAGCGCTGTCGCATCATGTTCATGGCCGGATCGAAGCGCTGCACAGTCAGCCCCAGGACGTTTTTGCCAATCTGGCTCGGCGACTCGTCGACCATGCAGACCTGCGCCTGCATTCCGCTCGACTGCAGTGCGTCCAGCACCACCATGCCGTGGCCGCCGGCGCCGACCAGGAGAAATTGCTCAATAGGCATTGGTTTTTGCCATCGAAGCGGCGGCAAGATCGATGCCGGCGAGCAAGGTGACGATGCGTTCACCGGCGCGGCCGTCGCCATAAACGTTGGTGCCGTCAAACCGCGCCGATGCCAATGCGGTCGCGATCGTCCGATCGAGGTCGGCGTGATCGGTGGAGCAGTCGAAAACATTGGCGTTGCGCTGACGCAAATTCTGTCGCGACCCGACATTGACGACCGGCGTCCCAAAACTCGCCGCTTCGATGATTCCGCTGCTGGAATTGCCTGCCAGCAGATCCGCTGCGGCCAGCCACGACAGGAACTCAACCCGCGGCAAATGGGTGACGAGATGGATCTCGCCCGCGGCCGCGCGCGCCTCCAGCATCCGTCTCACCTCGGCGCTTCCCGCATCGGAATTGGGCTTCAGCGCGACGACCTGAAGCCCCTTCGCGCGCATCGCATCGACAATGTCCCTCGCGTCATCCTCCGATCGATCGGCCTCCTGCAGCACCGGGTGATAGACCAACAGGCCAAGCGGCCGGCGCGGATCGAAACCGATACTGCGGCAAAGCTCTTCACGGCGTGCGAGCGCCACATTGGCGAGGCCGTCCAGTCCCGGCGCACCGACCACGAAAATCCCTTCTGCGGCCTCACCCATGCGGATCAGCCGCTCCCTGCTCTCGTCGGTCGCCACGAAATGAAAATGCGCAAGCTTCGAGATCGCATGCCGCACCGGCTCGTCGACGTTGCCCGACCGCTCGCCGCCATGGATGTGGGCAACCGGAATGTTGAGATGGATCGCGGCAAGCGCGCCGGCCAGCATTTCGCCACGGTCGCCCAGCACAACCACGATGCCCGGCCGGATCGCCTCCAGCGCGTCTACGAACCCCAGCAGCATCCGCCCGACATTTTTGGCCATCAGCGCGCCGGTTGGCGGCCCGTCCTCGACTGCGACACGCGCTGCGATCGGCAAGCCGGCTTCCTCGATATGGGCGACGGTGCGGCCATATTCGGCCTGCAGATGCATGCCGGTGACCACGACTGCGAGCTCGAGCGCGTCCGACTCGTGGATGCGCTGCAGGGTCGACTGCATCAGGCCGAAATCAGCGCGGGTACCTGAGATGTAGCACACTCTGCGCCGGCTCATGCAAGGTCCGACCAGCTCAGCGTCTCGCCCGCGCCAATCGCGCGCGCCGACTTCCTCCCAATCACCCGTTCGAGGTCCGCAGGCGCAATGCCGGTCCCTGGCCGCATCAGGACGAGATCCTCTCGTGCGATCGGCGCGCCTGCTTTAACCGCACGAACGGTGGTGACGCTGCGCCGCACCAGGTCGCGCACTGGCAATTCGGACGTGGTCGGCGCCTTGATCTCCGAGCCGAGCGCCTCCTCGACATCGCGGATCTGCCGCACCAGGGCCGCAAGCTGGTCCGGTTCGAGCGAAGCCTTGTGGTCGGGACCGGGCAGGTCGCGATCGAGGGTGAAATGCTTCTCGATTACGGTAGCGCCAAGCGCCACAGCGCCGGTGGAAACCGCAAGGCCCATCGTATGGTCGGAATAGCCCACCGGCAGGCCCGTCGCGCGCGCCATCGTAGTCATGGCGCGCAAATTGACGTCAGTATTGTCAGCCGGATAGTTCGACGTGCAGTGCAGGATCGTCACCTTGTCGGCCAGCGGCTCGACCAAACCTCGCGCGGCCCGCTCGGTGCGGATGACATCGACAGCGGCAACGACCTCGCCCAGTTCCGCCATGCCCGTCGACACGATCAGCGGCAATCCCTTGGAGGCCATGTGCTGCAACAGCAGAACGTTGGTGATCTCGCCGGAGGGCACCTTGATGCGCCTGATGCCGAGCTCGACCAGGAAATCGAGCGCCTCCTCGTCGAAGGCCGTCGACATGAACTCGATTCCGAGCTTCGCGCATTGCGCGAACAATCGCGCGTGGAGCTGCTCGGACATCTCGAGCGACTTGAGCATGCTGTGCTGGTCGCCGTCGCCGGTCGCTTTTTTCTGATATTCGGCCTTCGCCGCGCCCTTGCGCGTCAGCTTGTCGGCGGAGAAAGTCTGGAATTTCACCGCGTCGGCGCCGCTCCGCGCGGCTGCCTCGACCAGCGCCAAAGCCTTCGCTTCGTCGCCGTTATGGTTGACGCCGGCCTCGGCGATGATGAACGTCTTCATGGCGACCTGCCGTAATGTCGAGCCAGCGCCTCGGCGGCGATCCAGTCCGCCTCGGTATCGATGTCGACGGCCTCATAGGGCTGATCACAGAGCACGCCGACTGTCCGGGTCGTAAAGAAGGTGCGCTCCGCTTCTAGCACGGAAGCGCGGATCAGGTACATGTTGCCCACGACATGGACGGCGGGCGGCAGGTCCTGCGAGCGCAGCTCAGTCCCTCGTGCGTCGACAAACGGCGCCAGCCTGCCGCCCTCGCCCCAGTGAAAGACGTGGAGGGGATGGGGATGCGCAGGGGCGACCCCGATCACGGCGTCGTAGTCGCCGTTCTCCACGCGAGCGAATGCATCATGCCAGCGCGCCGGCTCCCGCACGGGCGATGTCGGCTGCAGCAAGGCGATGAGGTCGTAAGATCGCCCGTCCCGCCGCTCGCGCTCTAGGAGGTCGATCACGACGTCTGCCGACGTCGCGGTGTCCGAGGCCAGCGTGTCAGGTCGCAAATAGGGAATCTGGAGACCTTCCGAGCGACTCACTGCGGCAATTTCCTCCGAATCAGTCGAGACCACGATTCGATCGAAGCGGCCAAGCGCCTTGGCAAAACGGATTGACCAGGCGATCAGGGGAACACCGAGAAAGCGCCTCACGTTCTTGCCGGGCAGGCGCTTCGAACCGCCGCGAGCCGGGATGACAGCGAGCGTCTTCACAAAATGGACCACGCTATTGCGAGAGGAACTCTTTCAACATGCCAAGCCCGACCGTGCCGCTGCGTTCGGGGTGAAACTGGGTCGCGGTCACATTGTCCCGCTTGACCATCGCGCTGATGCGATG
>Ga0081540_1004484_pt1 | contig 10621 bp, 8 predicted proteins | sample TabmetS2T1R1_FD_71024 | JGI IMG/M metagenome (GOLD analysis project Ga0081540, IMG submission 71024) | Tabebuia heterophylla rhizosphere microbial communities from the University of Puerto Rico - S2T1R1 | ecosystem: Host-associated > Plants > Roots > Rhizosphere ... | reverse complement strand
AGGGAGTTGAGCTGGACGGTCCGGATCCCCGCCCGGTAGAGGGCGTCGAGGCCGGGATCGTCGCTGCGGAAATAGGCGTTCCCGGTGCGCGGATAGAGGTGCTCGCGGACCCCGATGCGGGACACGGTGACTGTCGCGTCCTGATCCGCGTGCACGACGAGATGGACGTAGCGAAGCCCGTTGAGCTCGAGCGCGGAGAACGTGCTCGCGCCGCCCGCGACGATGTAGCGGGCGCCCGTCGCCGGATCCGACAGCTCCTGGGGCACTCCGGGCGACGCCGCGGTGAAGGCCTTCTCGCGGTAGAACAGCTCGACGACGGTCCCGGCGGGCGCGTCGACGTCCAGCTCCACGAACCCGGCCACGATGCGGCCGAAGTCCACCGCGAGGTGCTGCACCCGGCCGGGGCCGACGTCGAAGATCGCCGGCAGCTCGGCGGGAGCGGTCGCGGCGGGCTCGCCGGCCAGCACCTGGCGGACCCGCCTGGCGGGGTGATCGCTCGTCCAGTCGACCGCGGAGCGGGTCGAGACGTCGACGACGGCGACAGGCGGGACACGGTCGCCGACCAGGGTCGAGATCCCCCGCGGCAGGAGCCGGCCGAACGGGTAGGTGGGCGGCCGGCTCTCGGCGAGGCCGCCGAGATGCCGCGCGGTCACAACAGCCGCCGAGGCCCAGCCCGAGTCGTCGAATCCGGCCTCGAGCCAGCCCTGCGGCAGCTCGCGGCCGTCGCACACCTCGACCGGAACCCCCTCCAGCGGCCCGCCGGAATCGGCCGGCAGCGACCAGGCGGCCGAGCGCTGCACGCGCCAGCGGGCGTCGGAGGCGAGCTCCTGGATCGCCGATCCGTCGCCCCGCCGCGCCTCGAACACCAGCGCGGCATCGCTGCTCGATCCCGCGGCCGCCGGCTGCCAGAACGAGGTCGCGTGCCCGTAGTACGTGACGAGGGCGGCCACGACGTTCGTCCCGACGACGAGGTAGGGCGCCAGGTCGTACTCGTCGTACCGGAGCCGGGAGGGCTGCGAACGCGCCGGGCCCCGGCCCACTTCGTGCCCGTTGACCCACAGCACGTAGCGGGAGTCGGCGGTCAGTCGAGCCGGGACCTGCGCCGGCACCTCGTCGAGCTCGAGTGTCGTGCGGAACGAGGTGCGCGAGAACCGGCCGTCGGAGGGGCCTCCACCGAGCCCGGCGACGAGCGGGTCGAGGTCGGGGACCTCCGGGGCGATCCAGGACCCGGACCACCGCACGGGCCACGACCCGGAGGCGGCGCTCATCGGGTCACCACCGAGGCGGGCGGCGTGCCGATGCACGTGGTGGGCTCGCCCTCGGCGGCGTGCACCGTGGTCTCGGCGACGTCCTCGGCCGGGGTGATCATGGCGGCGGTCCGGTTCACGGTGTCGGGGTTTCCTCTCGCTCGTTCCTTCAGCAGCAGTCGGGGCACGGTCGGGAGGCCGAGGCCGCCCTGCATCGGCCCGGTCATCGACGAGGCTCGTAACGCTGCAGACGGGTGGCGGCGCGGACGCGGGCGCGCAGCGCCGGCAGGTCACCGTGAACGGCGCCGTGGGTGCGCGCCTGGACGAGCAGGTTGCCCAGGGCGGTGGCCTCGACCGGACCGGCGACGACGGGCTTGCCGGCGGCGTCCGCCGTGAGCTGGCAGAGCAGGGCGTTCTGCGAGCCGCCGCCGACGAGGTGGACCACGTCCACGGGGTGGCCGGAGAGCTGCGCCGCCTCCGTGACGGCGCGGGCGAAGGCCGCGGCGAGGCTGTCGAGGATGCACCGGACGACGACCTCCGGAGCGTCGGTGATCGGGCGGCCGGTGTCCCGGCTCGCGCGGACGATCCGCTCCGGCATGTCCCCGGGCGGGAGGAACGCCGGGTCGTCCGGATCGATGCGCGGGCCGCCGGGCGGCAGCGCCGCCGCGGCGACCAGGACGTCGCCGAGGTCCACGTCGAGCCCGCGCAGGCTCCAGGTGCGCAGCGACTCCGACAGCAGCCACAGGCCCATGACGTTGCGCAGGTAGCGGATGGTGCCGTCGACGCCGCGCTCGTTCGTGAAGTTGGCGCGACGGCTCTCCTCGGTCAGCACCGGCGCGTCGAGCTCGACCCCGACCAGACCCCAGGTCCCGCACGAGATGTACCCGAACCGTGCGGTGTCGGCGGGGACGCCGACGACGGCCGAGGCGGTGTCGTGCGATCCGACGGTGGTGACCAGGAGCCCGGGGCCGGCGCCGAAGTCGTCGCGGACGGCGTCGGAGACCTCGGCGAGCACCTGGCCGGCGGGGACGACGTCCGGCAGCAGCCCCTTGGGGACGCCGAGGGCCTCGACGAGCTCCGGCGACCAGTCGCCGGTGCGGGCGTCCAGGAGGCCGGTCGTGGAGGCGTTGGTCTCCTCGGCGGCGCGGACGCCGGTCAGCCAGAAGGCGAGCAGGTCCGGGACGAGCAGCGCGTGGACGGCGTCCAGGGCCCGCGCGTCCCGGTTCAGGTCCGCGGCCAGCTGGTAGAGCGTGTTGAAGGGCAGGAACTGCAGGCCGTTGATCTCGTACAGCCGCGCCGGGTCCACCTTGGCGTGCACGTCGCCGATCACGGCCCCCGTCCGCGGGTCGCGGTAGTGCCGCGGGTTGCCGCGCAGCGCGCCGTCCGGCCCGACCAGCCCGTAGTCCACGGCCCACGCGTCGATGCCGACGCCTGCGAGGCGACCACCCCCGTTGGCGGCCCGGCGGTGCGCGGTCCGGACGCCGTCGAGGATGTCCAGGTACAGGCCCAGGACGTCCCAGTACAGGCCGTCGGGCAGCTGGACGCCGCCGTTGCGGAACCGCGACACCTCGGCCAGCTCGAGCGTCTCGGGGCCGACCCGGCCGAGCATGACCCGGCCGCTGGACGCGCCCAGGTCGACGGCGGCCAGCGAGACCGGCCCCGTCATCGCAGGAAGGCGGCGGCCACGCCGGAGTCGACGGGGACGTGCAGGCCGGTCGTCTGCGTGAGGTCGGGGCCGGTGAGGGCGAACACGGCGGCGGCGACGTGCTCGGGCAGCACCTCGCGCTTGAGCAGGGTCCGCTGCGCGTAGTACTCGCCGAGCTTGTCCTCCGGGACGCCGTACACCTCCGCACGCTTCGCGCCCCAGCCGCCGGCGAAGATCCCCGAGCCCCGGACGACGCCGTCCGGGTTGATCCCGTTCACCCGGACGCCGTGCTGGCCGAGCTCGGCGGCGAGCAGGCGGACCTGGTGCGCCTGGTCGGCCTTGGTGGCCCCGTAGGCGATGTTGTTCGGGCCGGCGAACAGCGAGTTCTTGCTGGAGACGTACACGATGTCGCCGCCCAGGCCCTGCTCGATCAGCACCTTCGCGGCCGCCCTGGCGACCAGGAAGGAGCCCTTGGCCATGACGTCGTGCTGCAGGTCCCAGTCCTCCACGGTGGTGTCGAGCAGCGGCTTGGAGATCGACAGACCGGCATTGTTCACGACGAGGTCGACGCCACCGAACGCGAGCACCGCCTCGTGCAGAGCCGCCGCGACGGCCGCCTCGTCGGAGACGTCCGCCCCGACGCCGACCGCGACGTCCTTGCTGTTGGTCGCCCGAGAACCGATGCCGGCGGCGACATCGGCGGCCTTGGCGGCGTCGAGGTCCGCGACGACGACGCAGGCGCCCTCGGCCGCGAGGCGCTCGGCGATGGCCTTGCCGATGCCGGACGCCGCCCCGGTGACGAAGGCGACCCGGGTCGCCAGCGGCTTGGGCTTGGGCATCCGCGCGAGCTTGGCCTCCTCCAGCGCCCAGTACTCGATCTGGAACTTCTCGCTCTCGGGGATCGGGGCGTAGGTGGAGACCGCCTCGGCGCCGCGCATCACGTTGATCGCGTTGACGTAGAACTCGCCGGCCACCCGCGCCGTCTGCTTGTCCTTGCCGAAGGAGAACATGCCGACGCCCGGGACGAGGACGATGGCGGGGTCGGCACCGCGCATCGGCGGGCTGTCCGTCGTGGCGTGCCGCTCGTAGTAGGCCCGGTAGTCCTCCCGGTAGGCGGCGTGCAGCGCCTTCAGCCGCTCGACGACCTCCGCTGCGCTCGCCGTGCCGGGCAGGTCCACGACCAGGGGCGTGACCTTCGTCCGCAGGAAGTGGTCCGGGCACGACGTGCCGAGCGCAGCCAAGGGCGCCAGCTTCTCCCGGGCCACGAACTCCAGCACCACGTCACTGTCGGTGTAGTGGCCGACCTGCGGAGCGTCCGTGGACGCCAGACCCCGGATCGTCGGGAAGATCGCCGCCGCCTTCGCTCGACGCTCGGCCTCGGGCAGTGGCTCGTTGCCGGGCACGACGGCGCCGAACGGTTCGGCGACGCCGCGCTCGTCGAGGAACTCGCGTGCCGTCCGGATGATCTCCAGCGAGTTCGCCTCGCACTCCTCGCTGGACTCACCCCAGGCCGTGATGCCGTGACCGCCCAGCACGACGCCGATCGCCTGCGGGTTCTCCGCCTTGATCGCGGCGATGTCCAGGCCCAGCTGGAATCCCGGCCGTCGCCAGGGCACCCAGACGACGCGGTCGCCGAAGCACTCGTGGGTGAGCTTCTCGCCGTCCGCCGCGGTCGCGAGCGCGATCCCGGAATCCGGGTGCAGGTGGTCGACGTGCGCGGCGTCCACCAGAGAGTGCATCGCGGTATCGATCGACGGGGCCGCGCCACCCTTGCCGAACAGGCAGTAGTCGAACGCGGCGACCATCTCGTCCTCGCGCTCGACCCCCGGGTAGACGTCGACGAGCGCCCGCAGCCGGTCCAGACGTAGCACCGCGAGCCCGCCCTCGGTCAGGGTGCCCAGATCACCCCCGGACCCCTTGACCCAGACCAGCTCGACATCACGCGACGTCACCGGATCTGGAGCGGTCCCCTTGGCCGAGGTGTTGCCCCCCGCGTAGTTGGTGTTCCGGGGGTCGGCGCCCAGGCGGTTCGAGCGCGCGATCAGGTCCTGCACCGGCGACGTCACGGAAGTCCTCTCCTCTGGTGCTGTCGACGAGACATCGATGTGCGGCAGGTCGCCCGGGGTCAGGCGCCCCAGCCGGCCTGCTGGCCGCCGACGCGCTCGGTGGCGATCCGCTCCTGGTAGCCCGACGCCTGGTAGGCGGCGATCGGGTCGCGCGGGACCCCGCGCTCGTCGCGTAGGTCCGCGAGCAACCCGCGCACATCGGTGCCGTAGGCGTCCATCAGGACCGCGTTGGCGCCGAGGACGTCGCCGGACACCTGCGCGGCCCGCAGCGCGTCGCGGTCGACCAGCAGCGCCTTGGCCACGGCCTCCTGCACGTTGAGGACGGAGCGGATCTGCCCCTGGATCTTGGGCTCGATGTTGTGGCACTGGTCGAGCATGAAGTTGACGCCCGATGCCGGCAGGTGCGCGTCCTCGGACACGATCTCGTGCATGATCCGGAAGAGCTGGAACGGGTCCGCGGAGCCGACCATCAGGTCGTCGTCGGCGTAGAACCGGGAGTTGAAGTCGAATGCACCCAGCCGGCCCTGACGCAGCAGCTGCATGACGATGAACTCGATGTTCGTGTTCGGCGCGTGGTGCCCGGTGTCCAGCACCACCTGCGCGCGCTCCCCCAACGCCAGGCAGTGCAGCAGGGACGTGCCCCAATCGGGGATGTCCATCGAGTAGAAGTACGGCTCGAAGAACTTGTACTCCAACAGGAGCCGTTGGCCGTGGTCCAGCGCGGCATAGATCTGCTGCAGGGAGTCCGACAGCCGCTCCTGCCGGTCCCGCAGGCTGTCCTGCCCCGGATAGTTCAGCCCGTCCGGCAGCCACAGCTTCAGGTCGGTCGACCCCGTCTGGCGCATCACGTCGACGCACTCGACGTGGTGCGCGACGGCCTTCGCCCGGATGCGTGGATCGGGGTGGGTCAGCGAGCCGAGCATGTAGTCGTCGTCCTGGAACAGGTTGGAGTTGATCGCACCGATCCGGACGCCGAGATCGGCCGCATGCGCCGACAGCTTCTCGACGTCGCCGACCCGGTCCCACGGGATGTGCAGCGACACCCGCGGCGCCATCCCCGTGTACCTGTGCACCTGCGCCGCGTCCGCCAGCTTCTCGAACGGGTCCCGGGGCACCCCCGGCTGGGAGAACACCTTGAACCGCGTGCCCGAGTTCCCGAACGCCCAGCTCGGCAGCTCGACGGTGAACTCCGCCAGCCCGCGCCGGACGGCGTCGGTACCGGACATCGTCGCCGACGCGGGTGTCAGGGTGGTGTCTGCTGTCATCGTCGTTCTCCCGTCGACGTGTCTACGGCTGCTGGCCGAATGCGCGCGAGTTGGTCCTGCGATGGAACACCTCGTCCAGCGGTTGCTTGTCCTCGGCCGTGGTCTCGACGAAGAAGTCGGCCATCGAGGCCTCCCACCGGTGACTCTCCTCGGTCCCGGCCAGCGCCTCCTGGGCGGCGGCGAAGTCGTCAGCGACGAGGTAGCCGACCAGGAGGCCGTCGGGCCGCAGGAAGAGCGAGTAGTCCCGCCAGCCGGTCCGTGCCAGCGCACGGAGCATGTCCGGGGCCACGGCGGCGTGCCGCACTCGGTACTCCTCCAGCCGGTCCGGCCGGACCTGGAGGGTGAAGCAGATCCGCCGCACGCGCCTCTCCCCGAGTTGATCCGAGTCTGTTCCGAGTCTGTTCCGAGTCTGTTCCGAGTTTGATCGGTGTCGAACAGAGTTGAACAGAGTTGCACAGAGGTGGCAGGTATGGCCTCCGGCCGGGAGCGCGGGCTCGGTCTGCACCCGCGCCCCGGCCTTGTTCCCCTGGGGCTGGTTCAGCCTTTGACGGCGCCGGCGGTCATGCCAGAGACGATCTTGCGGTTGAAGAAGATGAACATGATCAGCGGCGGGACCGTGACGAGCACGATGTTCATGAAGAGCAGGTTGTACTGCGTGCTGAACTGGCTCAGGAAGTTGTAGAGCGTGAGCTGGACCGTCGCGTTCTCGTCGCCGGGTAGGAAGTACAGCGGGTTGACGAAGTCGTTGAAGATGAGGACGGACTGGGTCAGGACCACGGTGATGACGACCGGGCGGAGCAGCGGGAAGATGACCCGGAAGAACAGGGTCCACGGCCCCGCTCCGTCGATGATCGCGGCCTCGTCGAGTTCGCGGGGGATGGCCGCCACGAACGCCCGGAACAACAGCACCGAGAACGCCAGACCGAAGGCGATCTCGACCAGGATGAGCCCGGACAGGTGCTTGAACAGGCCGATCGACTGCAGCACCCAGATCGTCGGTACGACCGCGGGCGGGATGATGAGACCGGACAGCACGAGCAGGTTGGCGATGGTGGCCAGCTTCCCGGGCCGGCGCTGGATGACGAACCCGACCATGGCGCCCAGGACGACCAGGATCGCGACGGACACCACGGTGAGGACGATGCTGTTCTTGAACGCGGTCACCAGCATGTAGTCCCGGGCGGAGAAGACGTCCTTGAGGTTCTGCAGGATGGGCCAGCTGGTGGGCCAGGCGAAGCTGAGGTCGGCGGACTGGTCCTCGGTCTTGACCGCGGTCAAGAACATGAAGACGAACGGGATCACGAAGAAGACGATCCCCACCGCGAGCGCGGCGATCTCCACGACGAGGCGACGGGTGCCCCTCACAGGTCCACCTCCTTGGAGCTCATCCACCGGAACAGCGGATAGACGATCAGGGTCACGAAGATGAAGAGCACCACGTTCCCGGCGGTCGCCAGCCCGAAGAAGCCGGCCTGGTACTCCTTGTAGATGACCGACGCGATGACGTCGCTGCTGAACCCCGGGCCGCCACCGGTCATCGTCCAGATCAGGTCGAACGACCGCAGACCACCGATGAAGGACAGCAGGATGACGCTGAACGTGGCCGGCCGCGACAGCGGCAGGGTGATGTTCCAGAACTTGTCCCAGGCCCCGCCGCCGTCGACGTCGACCGCCTCGTAGTACTCCTGCGGGATGGACAGCACACCGGCGATGTAGATCACGGTCGCCAGCCCGACGCCCTTCCAGACGTCGACGAGGGCGACGGACAGCAGCGCCGTCGTGGGCGACCCCAGCCAGTCCTGGTCACCCAACCCGACCACCCGCAGCACGGTGTCCACGGCCCCGGTGTCCGGCTGCAGCAGCACGCTGAACGTGATGCCGACCGCGACAGTGCTCACCAGCACCGGGAAGAACACCAGGGACCGCAGCAGCCCGCGGATCCGGATCGCCGAGGTCAGCAGCACCGCGAACAGCAGGCCCAGCACCACCTTCAAGCCACTGGTCACGATCGCGTACACCACGGTGTGCCAGAGGCCACTCCGCAGCGCCTGCTCGGAGAAGAACTGCTTGAAGTTGTCCAACCCGATGAACTTCGCGTCGAACAGCGTCCACCGAGTCAACGCGAACCAGAACGACATCACCGTCGGGACGATGAAGATGACCAGATAGATCACGCCCGCCGGGACGTAGAACCACGGCGTGTACGTCCGCTGGACAGTGCCGCGCACCCTGTTCGTCCGCGCCCGCGGGGCGGACCGCCCGGGCTCCGCGGATTCACGGAGCCCGGCCGCCCGGGCCTCACCCGGCCGGGACTCGGTCACCATCCCGGCAGACCCAACTGCTTGGCTTCCTTCGTCACATCCGCGTCGTACTGCGCGGCACCCTTCTCCGGCGACGTCTGCCCCGTCCCCACGGCCACCGTGATCTGCTCGAGCGAGGGGCCCTTGACCGGCGAGAGGAACTCCAGCGCCGGCGAGACGTTCTTGGAGGCGATGTAGGTCTGGATGTCCGCGGCCACCGGCGGCGCGTCAGAGGGCAGCTTCGCACCCTTGATCAGATACGGCCCGGTCGGCGCGGTCCCCTTGGTGTACGCGTCCGCTCCCGCGGGGGAGGCGATGAACACCAGGAACTTCTTCGCCAGGTCGACGTTCTTGCTCGACTTCGCGATGTAGGCGGCGCCCGGCTCCCAGATCGTCGCACCGGCCTTGGACGCATCATCACCCGGGATCCCGAAGAACCCGATCCTCTGCTGCTGATCCTTCGCGAGCGTACCCACCGGGAACGTCAGCAGCGGGAACTGGGCTCCCTTGCCTTGCGCCAGCATCTTCATGCCCTGTGCGAAGGTGGCCGAGCCGTAGTTCGAGTTGACCCATCCCTTGGACTGCACCTCGGCGAGCTTCTGGAAACCCTTCACCGCGGTCGGGTCGGTCGCGTACTTGACCTTGTTCGCGGTGTAGTCCTTGGCGAAGTTCGGGTTCGCCAGCTGCACGTTGTAGTAGTCGCCGAGGATGAACAGCTGAGAGGTCCAGGTGTCCTTGAAGGTCTCGATGACCGGCGTGATCCCCGCGGCCTTGATCTTGGCGTTGTTCGCCTCGAACTCGGACCACGACTTCGGGACCGAAAGGCCCAGCTTGGAGTAGACCTCCTTGTTGTAGAGGATGCCGCCACCCATCGCGGTTCCCGCCGGTACTCCGTACACCTTGCCGCTCTGGGTCACCGACGGCAGGAACGACGGGTCGACGTTCGCCAGGGCCGGGTCGCCGGTCAGGTCGACGATCGTCTTCGACGGGTTCAGCGCCTGCAGCAGCGAGCCGGAGTTGTACCAGAAGACGTCCTGCATGTCGCCGGTCGAGAGCTTGGTCTTGATCAGGTTGTCTCCGTCGGAGCCACCGGGGCGCGTGTCGGTCTTGATCGTGACACCCGGGTTCGCCTGCTTGAAGGCGTCCACGACAGCCTGTGCCGACTTGATCGTCGTGTCGGAGTTGTCGACGAGCAGGGTGAGGGTGTTGCTCGCGCCGCCACCGGCGGCGCTGCTGGACGCGTTCGCGCCGCCCAGGCCCGAACTACACGCAGTCATGGTCACCAGGGCGGCCGCGGCCACACCCGCGGTGGCCAGCCTCAGACCAGCGATCTTCATCAGGGGAACCTCCAGGACGCGTGGGGGTTGGAGTCCGGATTTGAACGTTTCACTGATCCGGGTTGGAGGGAGCCTACGAGCGCATGGTCGCCCAGTCAAGGGTTCGTAACGGGACAATTCCGCTTACAAGCGAGCCCTGTGCCCGACCCGGATGTCCAGAGGTTGGCTGCGGCGGAAGGCCTTGACAAGCACAATGTTGTAACGGTTCAGTCAAGACACCGGCAACGGCGCCCTTCCGCGGGCCCGTGCAGCTCCGACAGGAAGGTGCACCCGTGACCGTTCCCGCAGCCGACCACAACACCGACCCCGGGACCCGCGTGCGGGCACTCACGGTCCGCCGGTCGCCGGCGAGCCTCGCCGGGCACGCGCCGCTGCGGGTCGACTGGGCGGCGGAGTCGACGAGCGGTGACCGGCAGCGCGGGTACGAGCTCCAGAGCTCGCCGACTCCGTCCTTCGACGCGGCCGTGGCCGGGACCGGCCCGGTGGACAGCGATCGGCAGCTCGACGTGGATGTTCCGGGCGGCGCGCTGCGCAGCCGGGAGATCCGCCACGTGCGCGTCCGGGTCGCCACCGACGCTGGCTGGTCCGACTGGAGTGATGTCACGACGGTGGAGGCGGGACTGCTCACCCCGCAGGACTGGCGAGCCGTGCCGGGGACGCTGCCCGCCGACGAGGGCGCACACCGGCCGGGACCGGGGCCGTTGGTCCCGCCGCCGCTTCCGCCTCCCGCACCCCCCCGTTGGGCGGGCCCGCGCCGCACC
>Ga0081540_1004483_pt1 | contig 10622 bp, 9 predicted proteins | sample TabmetS2T1R1_FD_71024 | JGI IMG/M metagenome (GOLD analysis project Ga0081540, IMG submission 71024) | Tabebuia heterophylla rhizosphere microbial communities from the University of Puerto Rico - S2T1R1 | ecosystem: Host-associated > Plants > Roots > Rhizosphere ... | reverse complement strand
CCTCGGTGAAGTGCAGGCGCCCGGCCAATATCCCTATGTGCCCAACATGACCGCCGAGAGCGCGGTGGCGATTGCCGGCGGCTTCTCGCCGCGCGCGCGCAAAGATCGCATCACCATCACGCATACCGATGCTTCCGGCACCTCACGCGTCATCATGCCGCCCGGCACGCCGATCAGTCCCGGCGACACCGTGCTCGTCGGGGAGCGCTGGTTCTGATCATGCCTCTCGTCGAGGGCCAGCCGCTACGCATCCTGCACGCGACGCGCGCGCCTGTTGGCGGCATCATCCGTCACATCCTCGATCTCGCCAACGGCCAGGCCGACCGCGGCCATCACGTCGGCATCATCGCCGACAGCCTGACCGGCGGCGATCGCGCCGACCAGGCGCTGGCCGAGATCGCGCCGCGCATGAAGCTCGGCGTCTATCGCATTGCAATCAGGCGCGAACCGTCACCGCTCGACTTCGTGACCTGGGCGCGGTTCATGACCACGATCCGCCGCCTCAAGCCGGACGTGCTGCACGGCCACGGCGCCAAGGCCGGCGCTTTCCTGCGCATGCGTGGCGCCTCGAAGGATTCGATCCGGGTCTACACCCCGCATGGCGGTTCGCTGCATTATTCGCTGTCGACCATCAAGGGGCAGCTTTACAGCTACCTCGAGCGCATGCTGATGAACAATACCGAGCTGTTCCTGTTCGAGAGCGCATTCGCGCGCGACACCTATCAGCGCACCATCGGCGTTCCCAGGGGCCTCGTCCGCACCGTGTTCAACGGCGTCACCGCCGGCGAATTCGATCCGGTTTCGAGAGCGGATGACGCGACCGATGCCCTCTATGTCGGGGAGTTCCGCCACATCAAGGGCGCCGATCTCCTGATCGACGCGGTGGCGCGGCTGCGCGCCGACGGCAAGAACGTGACGCTGACGCTCGCCGGCGACGGCGAGGAGATGGATCATCTCAAAGCGCAGGTGTCGCAGCTAAACCTCGGCGAGGCCGTGCGTTTCCTCGGCCACGTCAAAGCCCGTTACGGCTTCGCAAAAGGCTCGCTGCTGGTCGTGCCCTCCCGCGGCGATTCCATGCCCTATGTGGTGATCGAGGCGGCGGCCGCCGGCATCCCGATGGTCGCGGCCAGGGTCGGCGGCATATCCGAGATATTCGGCCCCGACCATGCCGACGCCCTGTTCGCCCCCAGCATCATCGGCGCGATGGCCGACGCCATCGAGGGCGCGCTGGACGATCTGGAGGGCGCACGGGCCCGCGCGAAATCGCTGCGCGAGCGCATCTTCCTGCACTTCTCCCAGAAGGCGATGGTCGAGGGCGTGCTGGCCGGCTACCGCGACGCGTTTGCCAATCGTTAACCGTTATTTACCAACGTAACTGTTTCTTCGAACTTGTCCCGTAAGTCCGAGCGGTGGGCAATTCCGCTGCGGCACGCGCATGCTTAGGTGCCGCTCAAGAACGGATGTGGACAAATTGGAACCAATTAACGCAAGCTCGATGCTGGATGCCGCGACAACTGCCGCCACCATGGACGCCGCCGCCGGCCAGCCGCGGGTCGAGCGCCGACGCCGCCTGTCGCCGACCGCGCTTGCCGTTGCCAACCAGAAAGTCCGCAAGGCCTATTCGCCGATCGTGATCGCCGGCGGCGTGCGCATCGCCGATTTCGTCTTGATCTCGGCGATCGGCATTTCGCTTTATTTCATCTATGTCGTCCCGCTCAGCGGCTTCTATTGGGAATACCTCGCCGCCATCTTCGGCATGACCGCAGCCGCCGTGATCTCCTTTCAGGCCGCCGACATCTACGAAGTGCAGGAGTTCCGCGGCCAGCTTCGCCAGATGACGCGGATGATCTCGGCCTGGGCCTTCGTGTTCCTGCTGTTCATCGGTGCGTCCTTCTTTGCCAAGCTCGGCAACGAGGTCTCGCGCCTGTGGCTCGCCGCCTTCTTCCTGGTTGGCCTGGCCGCACTGATCGCCGGGCGGCTGTTCCTGCGCAGCCTGGTGCGGAGCTGGGCCCATGACGGCCGGCTCGACCGCCGCACCGTCATCGTCGGCTCCGACAAGAACGGCGAAGAGCTGGTCGAGGCGCTGAACAAACAGGACGATTCCGACATCCATGTGCTCGGCGTGTTCGACGACCGCAACGACACCCGCGCGCTCGATACCTGCGCCGGCAGCCCGAAGCTCGGCAAGGTCGACGACATCGTCGAATTCGCGCGCCGCACCCGCGTCGATCTCGTGCTGTTCGCGCTGCCGATCTCCGCCGAGACGCGTATCCTGGAAATGCTGAAGAAGCTGTGGGTGCTGCCGGTCGACATCCGCCTCTCCGCTCACACCAACAAGCTGCGCTTCCGCCCGCGCTCCTATTCCTATCTCGGCGAGGTGCCGACGCTCGATGTGTTCGAAGCGCCGATCACCGACTGGGACCTGGTGATGAAATGGCTGTTCGACCACGTGGTCGGCGGCATCATCCTGTTGATGGCGCTGCCTGTCATGGCGCTGGTTGCGCTGGCGATCAAGCTCGACAGTCCGGGCCCGGTGCTGTTCCGCCAGAAGCGCTTTGGCTTCAACAATGAGCGCATCGACGTCTTCAAGTTCCGCTCGCTCTATCATCACCAGGCCGATCCGACTGCCGCCAAGGTCGTGACCAAGGACGACCCGCGCGTCACTCGCGTCGGCCGCTTCATCCGCAAGACCTCGCTCGACGAGCTGCCGCAGCTCTTCAACGTCGTCTTCAAGGGCAATCTCTCGCTGGTTGGCCCGCGTCCGCATGCGGTGCAGGGCAAGCTGCAGAGCCGACTGTTCGACGAGGCCGTCGATGGCTACTTCGCCCGCCACCGCGTCAAGCCCGGGATCACCGGCTGGGCGCAGATCAACGGTTGGCGCGGCGAGATCGACAATGCAGAGAAGATCCAGAAGCGCGTCGAGTTTGATCTCTATTACATCGAGAACTGGTCGGTGCTGTTCGATCTCGTCATCCTTGCCAAGACGCCGCTGGCGTTGCTGACCAGGAACGAGAACGCGTACTAACGTCATTGCGAGGAGCGATAGCGATCTAGACCCTCACCCTGAGGAGCGCGCCACCGGCGCGCGTCTCGAAGGGCGAGGCCACCAGCGGGGCCTTCATCCTTCGAGACGCGCGTTCCGCGCTCCTCAGGATGAGGGACTGGACCGTTTCGTTCGCAATGACGGTGTGATTTGAGTTCTGTTGCGTTTAGTTGCGTGAGTATCCGATGGCCTATGCGGCGTCCGCCGGCAATCCAATAGCGCCCGTTGCTGCGCCCGGCATGCTTGCCTTGCAGCGGGCGCTGGTGTGGCTGGTCGGCGCTTGCTGCGCGATCGTGTTCATCGAGCCGAGCCCCTACGAGATCGCAACCCTGCTTGCAACCGTCGTGTTCTTCGCCACGGGCATGCGGATGCGGCCGGTGTTCATGCCGCTGCTGTTGCTGCTGTTCCTGCTCAATGTCGGCTATACCATCGCTGCCGTGCCTGTCATGGACCGGCCAAATGTCGCCAACTGGATCGCGACCTCCTGGTACATGGCGGTGACCGTCGTCTTCTTCGCTATGGTGCTGTCGGAGGACACGCAAGCCCGGCTCGACATGCTCCGCCGCGGCTTGATCGTCGGCGCCATGATCGCGGCGCTCTCCGGCATTGCCGGCTATTTCAACCTCGTGCCCGGCGGCCGCGATCTCTTGACCCTCTACGACCGCGCCCGTGGCACCTTCAAGGACCCGAACGTGCTCGGCGCGTTCCTGATCCTCCCCAGCTTGTTCCTGCTGCAGAGCGTGGTCTCCGACCGCCTCGGAAAGTCAATTCGTAGCAGCATCGCCTTCGCCATCATGGCGCTGGCCGTTTTGCTGGCGTTCTCGCGCGCCGCCTGGGGCGGACTCGTCATCACGGCGGCCTTCATGCTGGTGCTGATGGTGCTGACCAGCCCTTCGCACAAGCAGCGCTCGCGCATCATCGTGATGGCGCTGGTTACCGTGATCCTTGCCGCGATGCTGGTGGCGGTCCTGCTGTCATTCGACAGCATCGCGCAGTTGTTCAAGCAGCGCGCCAGCTTTGATCAGAGCTATGACGAGGGCCGCTTCGGTCGCTTCGGCCGCCACATCCTCGGCGCGGAGATGGCGCTCGATCTGCCGCTCGGCATCGGGCCGCTGCAGTTCAACCGCTACTTCCCCGAGGACACCCACAATTCCTATCTCAACGCCTTCATGTCCGGCGGCTGGCTGTCCGGCGTGTGCTATCCCGCGCTGATCTTCACCACCGTGATCGTCGGCTTCCGCTACATCTTCGTGCGCGTGCCCTGGCAGAAGACCTATCTCGCCATCTTCGCCGCGTTTCTCGGCACCGTCGGCGAAAGCTTTATCATCGACACCGACCACTGGCGGCATTTCTGGCTGATGCTGGGCGCGATGTGGGGCATGTTCGCCGCCGCGCAGCGCTATCAGGCGGGCGCGTCTATTTCCGTGCCGGCTTCGGCGGCTTTGCCGCAGGCATCGCCTGCTTCGCCTTGAGATCGTCGAGCACGCCGAGCATGGTGTCGTAACCCTCAGTCATGAAGCGCAGCAATAGCTTCAGCTCGCCGTCCGAATAACCCTCCCAGTTCTTCGTCACCGCCTTCTGCAGCGGCGCGTAGTAGCCTGCGATCTTGCCCAGCGCCTCCGGCACGATGGCGATGTAGACCTTTCGGCGGTCTTCCTCGTCGCGCTCACGGCGCACCAGCCCGGCCTTCTCCATCCGGTCCACCAGCCCTGTGATCGCGCCGGTGGTCAGCCCCGTGAGCTCGGCGAGCCGGCCTGCGGTGACCCGGCCCTCGATATTGAGGAAATCGAGGCATTCGAGATCGGAACTGGAGATGCCCACGGCATTAGCCACCGTCTGGCCAAAGATCACGCCGAGCGCGGAGGATTTCCGCACCGCATGTTCCAGCTCCTGCATCAGCGCCGCGCGCGATTTTGCCCTTGACAGGCTCGGCTTCATATCTTAGTCCGTTAATATCTTATCTGCTAAGATAATTAGCAGCTGTGATTTCCTACCCCAAGCCCATCCCAGGAGCAAGCCATGACGCGACGTCCCCGCAAGGCCCTGATCATCGGCGCCGGCATTGCCGGCCCCGTGGCCGCAATTTTCCTGAAAAGAGCCGGCTTCGATGCCGAACTGTTCGAGGCCTGGCCCTACTCCACCGGCATCGGCGGCGGCCTGCAGATCGCCCCCAATGGCATGCATGTGCTCGCCGAGATCGGCCTTGCCGAGGAGCTGATTCGCCGCGGCTCGGTCGCCGAATCCTTCGATTTCTATTCGCAGTCCGGCCGCCGGCTCGGCTCGCTCAACCGCAACATGGAAGCCCGCTTCGGCCAGCCGGCGGTGAACATGTGCCGCGCCACGCTGAACGAGGTGCTGATCAACAAGGCCTGGTGCAGCAACGTCGAGCTGCGCTTCGAAAGGCGTCTTGCCGCCATCGAAGACCGCGCCGATCGGCCCGTGCTTGTGCATTTCACCGACGGCTCCACGGCGGAAGGCGATTTCGTGATCGGCGCCGATGGCGTGCATTCCGCGGTGCGCGCCCATGTCGTGCCCGACGGCCCAAAACCGTTCGACACCGGCCTGATCGGCTTTGGCGGCTTTGTGCCGCGCCGGGTCGTCGCCGACTGGCTGATCGGCCAGCGCGTCGAGACGACGTTCGGCCAGAGCGGCTTCTTCGGCTATGGCTTCTGCAGTCCTGATCCCGCCGACGGACTGATGTGGTGGTCGACGCAACCTTCCTGCGGCAAGGATGCGGCGACCTTCCGCGCCATGAGCCAGGACGCGATCAGGCGCCATCTGCACAACTTCCATCGCGGCTGGCACGATCCGATCCCGCAAATTCTTGACGCTGCGGAAAGCATCGTCGTGACCGACACGCTCGATGTCGCGACGCTGCCGATGTGGTCGCGCGGCCGCGCGCTCCTGATCGGCGATGCCGCGCATGCCACCAGCCCCCATGCCGGCCAGGGCGCTTCGCTCGCGCTGGAAGACGCCATGCGGCTCGGCAAGCTGATGCAACAGCATCAGGAGCTCGGCCTCACCTTCCGGAATTTCGAGGCCGAGCGCCGCCCGCGCGCGGAAAAGATCGTTGCGCTCGCACGCCGCAATGGCAACAGCAAGCGCGAATTTTCCGCCACCGGCGCCTGGCTGCGCGACCACATGCTGAAGCTGCTGCTGCCGATCTCGGCGAAGGGAATGGACTTCATGTATGCATATGATCCGCGGCGGGCGGCGTAAGGCAACTCTAACCTCCGTCATGGCCGGGCTTGTCCCGGACATGAAGACGTTGAACCAGCGCGGCGCTGCCTACTTCTCCGCGCGGAACGTGATCCCGGCGTGGTCCTCCAGCCGTTTGATCAACCTGCCCTGCATCGCAGCTCCCGGCGTCCAGAATCCGGCCGCGACGTCAGGCGTGTCGCGCAGCAGGCAGATCGCGCATTCCGAGATCATCTTCGAGGTCGAGCCGTAGCCAGGGTCGCGGTCGCCCTTCACTGCGGCCCGCACCTGCCGGCCGTCAGGCGCGATCGCGACATAGAGAAGATCGTAAAGGCCGTTCTCGCGTTCCTCTTTCGAAGGGCCCTCGCCCGGCTTCGGTGCGTTCGGGCCCGTCTTCCCGGTATTCGCCGCCATCACAAGCTTGGCATTCGCCTCGCCTTTCTCGCCGGCGCCGGTGAGCACCATCTCGTCGTAGACGAACTCGCGGCCGTACGGGAAACCCATCAGCATGTTGGAGCGGTGGACGTTGCGCGTGTTGATCAACGCCATCATGAAGGGCGCCGCCCAGGACTGCAGGTCGTCCTCGAAAACCGCCTTGTTGCCCCGCGGCTGCTTCGCGCCGGTGAACCCGGGCGTCAGCGCAAAGGGATCGTTGAGGATCGCGACCAGGCTGAGATCCTTCGCCACCGCATCAAACGTCGCCTTGGCGCTCGCTGCGGTGCCGCCGGACAACGTGCCGCGCATGTCGCGCACGCGACCCTTGACGCGGGACGCCGGCGCGCCGAACGCGCGCTTGGCTTGCTCCTGCACGAAGAACGTGCCGAGCTCGAAGGGCACCGAGTCGAAGCCGCAGGAGAACACGATGCGCGCGCCGCTCGCTTTAGCCGCAGCTTCGTGCTTGTCGATCATCTGCCGCATCCAGACCGGCTCGCCGCAGAGATCGAAATAGTCGGTGCCGGCGGCGACGCAGGCCGCGAGCAGGTCGTTGCCGTAATACTGATACGGACCGACCGTGGTAATCACCGCCCTTGTCTGCTCGACCATCGCCTTCAGCGAGGCAGGATCGCTGGCATCGGCCACGATAAGCGGCGCGTCCTTCGCGCCGATCGCGTCGCGCACGGCGGCGAGTTTTTCCCTGCTGCGCCCGGCCATCGCCCATTTCAGGCTGGCATCGCCCTTGTACTGCGCGGCGAGATATTCGGCGACGAGCTGGCCGGTGAAACCGGTGGCGCCGTAGACAACGATGTCGAATTTCGAAGTCATTCTTTGTTCCCCAAGCTACTCCGCCGTCATTGCGAGCGAAGCGAAGCAATCCAGCTTTCTTTATCGCCGCAACAAAGCTGGATTGCTTCCGCCTTCGCTCTCCGAGCTTCGGCGGACTCCCAGCCCGGCGTAGCTTGCGTAGCAAGCGTAGACGGGTCGTCGCTTCGCTCCTCGCAATGACGGTCTCTCACTTCTTGTTAGCGTACGACACACCCATCCCGGCGCGCACGTCGGCCTGAATGCCGTAGGGCGCGATCGGATAGCGCAGGCCGTTTTTTGCGAGCTGCTTCATCCCTACAATTGCCTTGGCCAGATGCGCCGGCGGCAGCGCCATTAGCATCTCTTCGTCGGGCACGCCACCATAGCGGCGCTCGGCAAAACACGGCAGCGACAGGCTCGGCTCGCGCGTCTTCAGCGCCCGCCCCCAGGAATCCGCGCACGCGGTCTCGCCGACCACGCCCCATTCGAACTTCCTGTAGCCGGTATATTGCAGCCCGTTGATCAGGATGATCATCTGCCCCGGCGTGGCGTAGACGAGACAAATATCCGGCGGATTGAGCCGGCCGCTGGTGAGCGGGCTCACCACGAGCGCCTTGTACTGGCCGAACGGCACTACATCGAGCGCCTCCTGCCGCTTGCGCGCGTCTTCTGCGGTGCCATGCCAGACGCCGACATAATTCTCGCCGGCGAGAAATTTTTCGTCCGTCGGCGCCAGGCCAATGACGGCGCGGCATTGCGCGCCGACGAGATCGTCGGCGGTGATGCCGACGGTCCAGCCCAGCCGCGAGGCCATGCTGACGATCTGGTCGGTGGTGTGGATCGCGCTCGGCCGGCGGATTTTTGGGGTCGCCGCCATCTCTTCCACCGTCGCAAACAGCTTCATGCCGATCACCGTCGTCTTCAGCCGCAGCAGGCCGTTGAGATCGGCGACCATGCCTGCGAGATCGAACTGTTCGGGGGGCGTTTGTTGTTGCATGGCGTTCTCCCGGATGATCGTTGCGCCGATTCTAGCTTGATTAGGTCGTGGGCGCGAAGCCTATTCCGGCCCCGGCAGCAGCGTATCGGTGCCCCCGGCGAAGCGGTAAGCAATCAGCCCCAGCCATTCGCGCGCGCCGATGTCGACAAGCTGCAGCCCGTTACTGGCCACGACACTATATTTGAAGAGGTCCTCCTGCGTACCGACTTTCCAGTCCACCGGATAGGCCTCAACTTTGAATCCCGCCTTGCGGAACAGCCCGATCGAGCGCGGCATGTGATAGGCCGACGTCACAAGCAGCCAGCGCTCGCCGGGTTTCGGCTTGATGATCTCCTTGGTGAACTCGGCATTCTCTCTGGTATTGCGCGACTGCCGCTCCATCGTCAGCCGCGATTTCGCAATCCCGAGGCCTTGCAACAGCGCGGTCGCGTAGTCGGCTTCCTTGGCGTCGTTGTGCAGCAAATTCGGGCTGCCGCCGGTATAGACCAGGCGTGCATTGGGATAACGATGCGCCAGCGCAGCAGCGCCGATGATGCGGTCGGCTGCGCCCGAGATCACAGGCACGCCGTGCGCTGCCGAAAGGTCCGCATCGAGCGGCCCGCCGAGCACAATGATCCCATCGGGATCGCCGCGCGACGAATCCCATTTCGGAAAGCGCTGCTCCAGCGGATAGAGCAGGAAATTGGCCAGCGGCGAGAACGCGCAGATCGCAAGCAGGATGAGCGCCGTGGCCATCAGCCTGCGCCCCAGCCTGTCGAACCGCGTGAGCAGCAGGATCGCCCCGAACAGGCCAAGCCCGATCAAGAAATTGCTCGGCAACAGCATGTAGCCGACAGTCTTGGATATCACGAAAAACAAGGCTAACCACCGGACATGATGCTACCCGGTGGGGCCATAGCAGCAAACCGCCGCAATTTCCATCCGCAGCCGGTGGCGGCTCTCAGGCCGAGTTGCAGTGTTGCGTGCAGATTACGTGCAGATCTTGTCCCGTCGCTTGTCGGCGAGCCGGTCGTTGCAATATTTGCTGCAGTTCTTGCCCGCCAGTTTGCCGCATACCTGCAGGCATTTGTCGAAGGAGCATCCCCAGGCATCCGCCGCGCGAACTTCGGACGTTCCGTTGCCGGCGATCAGGGTCAGCGCAAGGGCAGCAAATCCAATAATTCGTAACATGCAAAATCCTCCCGATAAAAAACTTCCGGACCGGCCTATCCCGCACGCCGGCGGGAAATGATGCCTCCGTTTTCAGTCCGCGGATATTGAACCGGGCCGCCAGCTGCCGTCCAGACCCAGGGCGCCTGGCAGTGACGTGGACGTTCGTTGCGCGCAGCGCCTTGCCGCGTGCCTCTTGTAATGCTGCCCGCGGAATGGTGGATTGCCGTCCCGTCGCGCCGTGTGATCAAGACAAGAAGTATCCAATGACCCATCATCACCTGCATTCCAGCCCCGGGACCTGTCATTGGGGCTTCTTCGAAGCCAAACTGAAACCGGTCCTGACCATCAGGAGCGGCGACGAGGTCACCGTTGACACCGTCAGCGGCGGGCCGGATGTCCTGCCGGACAAGAGCAAATTCCATATCCCGCCGGAGCTGTTCGACATCCACGCCAAGAGCGAGCGCATGGTGCCCGGCCATATCCTGACCGGCCCGATCGCGGTCGAGGGCGCGATGCCCGGCGATGTGCTCGAGGTCGATATCCTCGACGTCCAACTCCGCCAGGACTGGGGCTACAACCTTATCAGGCCGCTGTCGGGCACCCTGCCTGACGATTTTCACGAAATGCGAATCCTCAACATACCGCTCGACACAAAGCGCATGGTCGGCCGCCTGCCGTGGGGACTGGATCTGCCGCTAAAGCCGTTCTTCGGCGTGATGGGAACGTCGCCGCCGCCGGCCTGGGGACGCATCACCTCGCTGATCCCGCGCGCCATGGGCGGCAATCTCGACAACAAGGAGCTTGGCGCGGGCGCCAAACTTTATCTCCCGGTATTCGTGCCGGGCGCGCTGTTCTCCTGTGGCGACGGCCACGGCGTGCAAGGCGACGGCGAAGTCTGCGTCACCGCGATCGAGACCGCGCTGCAGGGCCGCTTCCGCCTCACTTTGCGCAAGGACCTTTCGCTCGCCTATCCCCGCGCCGAGACCGCCG
>Ga0081540_1004482_pt1 | contig 10623 bp, 10 predicted proteins | sample TabmetS2T1R1_FD_71024 | JGI IMG/M metagenome (GOLD analysis project Ga0081540, IMG submission 71024) | Tabebuia heterophylla rhizosphere microbial communities from the University of Puerto Rico - S2T1R1 | ecosystem: Host-associated > Plants > Roots > Rhizosphere ... | reverse complement strand
GAGCGTGCCGCAAATCAGCGGGGCCAGAAACGCCCCGACGTTGATCCCGACATAGAAGATCGAGTAGGCGCGGTCGCGCCGGTCGTCGCCGGGCGCGTAGAGCGCACCGACCTGGGTCGAGATGTTGGGCTTGAATGCGCCGATGCCGACAATCAGCAGCAACAGTGCGAGCAGAAACAGCGCTTCGAAGGCCATCATGAAATGCCCGAGCGCCATGAGCAGGCCGCCGATGATGATGGTGCGGTGGCGGCCGAGCAGCCGGTCGGCTACGAGCCCGCCGAGGATTGGCGTAAAATAGGCGAACCCGGTGTAGAAGCCGAAGAGTTGCGAGGCGAGCGGCTGCGCCGCGAGCGGTCCAAACAGGACTTCGAGCGCCGCCTTGACCGCGCCAAGACCGAGCACCGCGTCGAACCGGCCGGGGTCGAACAGGTATTTCGTCATGTACAGCACGACCAGCGCGGAATTGCCGAAATAGGAAAACCGCTCCCACGCCTCGGTCGCGAACAGGACGGAAAGCCCGCGCGGATGGCCGAGAAAATCGCGCCCGGCAGACGGCGTCACGCTCATGCGTGCCGCCCCGGCAGGCGGGCGTAGATGTCGCCGGAATTAACGTGTTGCGGCAGCGCGCACACCCAGGCGGCAATCTCCTCGCCGCTCATCCAGCCCTGATGCATGAACGCAAGGCTCTCGCCGAGCACGGCGTTGTAGCGGGTGTAGCCGAGCTGAATGCAGCGCGCGATGCAGGTCGCCGCGACCTCGCGCTGCATGGTGGTGAATTCGAACGAGAGCGCCGGGGGCGGGCGCGTCAGGCCTGCGAGCGCGTCGGCTTCGGAGCCTTCCACGTCGATCTTGATGAATGCCGCGGCTCCGTGGCGCGAGACAAGCTTATCCAGCGTCGTCACCGGCACCTCGATGCGCTTCGTCCATGTCTGTCCTTCCCAGCCCGGCGCGCCAGCGGCGGCCGCGCGGAATGCCTCCGAGGCGGTCGACACGGTCGGATTGTCCGGGTTGAGGCTAAACGGCAGGGTTCCTGGATTGCGCCCGACCGCGACCGGTTCGATCGCGACCGCCCGATCGCGGCCGTAGAGAAGTTTTAGCGTCCGCACCAGCGGCGGCTGCGGCTCGACCGCCACTACGCGCGCGCCGAGCCGGCGAAAGCAAGCGGTGCGATCGCCGACATGCGCGCCGATGTCGAAGACGAGATCGCCGGATCGCACGAACTCGCCGTACAGGCGATCCATCGCCGCTCGGCGCGCGCTATCGCCGTAGTACATGCGGAGCGAACGCGCGACGCCTCGAATGGTGCGCCAAGCATCGTACCAGGACTCATGCCAAGAGCCGTGCCAGAAGCCATAGCGGGCCGCGCGCATGGTCGTTTACGCGGTGCGCTGCGACATCTCGATCGCAGGCAGCCTGAGCGCGCGCAATTCGGGCGGCGGCAACGTCTCCTCCGGCAGCCGATCGAGTCCCACGGCAATAAGGAGGCGCCCGAGCGCGGGCGAAGCCGTCGCCACCGCAAGCGGTATCGAGAGCAGCGGGCCGCCGGCGATCAGCAGAGCGTAAGCAAGCGCCCCCGGCGCGGCGAGCGCCAGCAGGAGCACGGGGGCGAGGCCGAGCAGGGTTTGCGGCCAAAATCTCCGCAGCGCGAGCGACCACGGCACTTCGTGGTCGTGCCGTGCCTGCGGGCCCCAATCGAGGGTACGGCCGCGCAGCAGGCCGGCCAGAAACAGCGTGTGGCTCGCCCACATGATCGGAGCGAGCAAAACGACGAAGACGACGGTAATCACGAAGCTCGCGCTGAACCGGAGGCCTCCGCCGAACAGATGCCGCAGCTTCGCCCGAGTGAGCACGTCGATCACGGTGGCGATATTTGGCGCGAACCACATCGTGAGCACGAGGAGGAGCCCGGCCATTCCAGCGTCCCAGCGCATGAAATCGGACGGCGTCGGTGCGAGCGCAACTGCCGCGCTGCCGATCAGCAACAGGCCGATCCAGGCCGGAGAGCCGAGAAACATCAGGATGGCGAAAGCCAGGTGATAGCGGCTCAAAGGGTGCAAGCCCGGCAGGCGCAAGAACTGCCAATACTGCATGTTGCCTTGGCACCAGCGCAGGTCGCGGCGGATGAATTCCACGAGGGTCGGCGGGTTCTGCTCGAAGCTCGAGCCTTCCCCCGCCAGCACGCGCACGCCGTAGCCGGCGCGGCGCATCAGCACGGCTTCGAGCTGGTCGTGACTGAGCACGTGGCCTTCGACCAGCGCACCTTCGGCGAGAACCGGCAGTTGGCAATGCGTTACGAACGGCGCGATGCGCACGATGGCGTTGTGTCCCCAGTACGGGCCGCAGTCGCCTTGCCACCAGGCGCTGCCGACGGTGTAGGAGCGCATGCCCAGCCGCATCCCGAACTGGAAAATACGGGCAAACGCGCTCGCCGAGGGCATCCCGATCACCAGGCTTTGCAGAATCCCGAGACTGGGATCGACCTGCATGATGCGCACGAGCTTGAGGATGAGCTCGACGCTCATGGCGCTGTCGGCATCGAGCATGATTGCGAAGTCGTGATCTTTGCCCCAGCGCGCGCAGAAGTCGCCGATGTTGCCGGCCTTGAACGCGACATTGTGGCAGCGACGGCGGTACGTCAGCGCGATGCGACCGCGCCATGTTGCCGCCAGCGCCGCAAAGCAGGCGTCCTCGGCGGCGGCGATCTCGTCCTTGCTCGTGTCGCTCAGGACGTAGACATGGAAGCGTTCGCCCACGCCGCGCGCGGCGAGGCCCTGCAACGTCACCTCGAGCATGCGCGCGGCCGCTTCGGGCGGCTCGTTGCGGATGCACAGGAGGACCGCGGTCGAGGCGGTGATCGGTTCGTTTCCCGTCACGCGACCGGCAACCGGCAATACCGCCGCTACCGGATCGCGCGCAAAGCGCATGATGAAAAGCCCGATGGTCGCATTCCAGAAGCCGATCACGTACCAGGGCAGCGTCAGCGCGAAGAGGGCGACCAGAACGATGTCGAGAGCGCTCAATCCGCCGGGCGAGAGCACAACCGTCGCAAGCCAGATCAGCCCCGCCATGGTCAGCCCAACGCAGAGGAAAAACAGCACCGGACGCCATGCGGGCAGGGCGGTGGGCGCGGCAATGACCACCTCCTCGTGGGAGGACCGTTGGAGCATGGAAGGGCTTTGCTAGTGTCTGCGGGCGTTTCCAGAATATAGCGGGGTTGGGCGAAGTCCAAATTCCACGCTACGCGTGCTACTCTTGGGTTGTATTGGATAACCCCTCCGGGACGGTTTCACGACAAGCCATAGCGTGATCGAAATGCGGGGCAAAGCGCTCTGGTATGTCGGGCCCGGCCGCGCCGAACTGCGGGAGGAGACCGTCGCCGCGCCCAAAGGCGGCGAGGTGCAAGTGCGCTCTCTCTTCGGCGCCGTCAGTCGCGGCACAGAACGGCTCGTCCACGCCGGCCGGGTGCCTGCGAGCGAGTACGAGCGCATGCGCGCGCCGTTGATGGGGGGGAACTTTCCCTACCCCGTGAAATACGGCTACGCGACCGTAGGAACGGTCGAAGCCGGCGACGCCGAGCTGCACGGGCGTAGCGTCTTCAGCTTGCACCCGCACCAGAGCCTCTTCACCTTGCCGGCGGAAGCCGTGCTTGCCCTCCCCGAGCCGGTATCGCCGCGCCGCGCCGTGCTCGCGGCCAACATGGAAACGGCGCTCAACGCGGTGTGGGATGGCGCGCCGGCGGCCGCCGATCGCATCGCCGTCGTGGGAGGCGGGCTCGTGGGCCTCCTCGTCGCTTACCTGTGCGCGCGGCTGCCCGCGGCCGAGGTCACGGTGATCGATATTGCGCCCGCGCGCGCCAAGCTCGCGCACGCGCTCGGCGCCCGCTTCGCGCAGCCGGATGCCGCTTCGGGCGATTGCGATCTCGTGTTTCATGCAAGCGGTACCGGTTCCGGTCTCGCCACTGCGCTTCGCCTCGCGGGCGAGGAGGCGGTGATCGTCGAGCTGAGCTGGTATGGAAGCGGCGAGGTCGCCGCGCCGCTGGGCGAAGCGTTCCACAGCCGGCGATTGCGGCTCGTCTCGAGCCAGGTCGGCAAGGTCGCGCCATCACATCGCTCGCGCTGGACGCACCGGCGCCGCCTCGCGGCGGCGCTTGCGCTGCTCGACGCGCCCGCGCTCGACCTCCTGCTCGCGCCTGCCATCGCGTTCGAGGAGCTGCCGGCGAAATTGCCGTCGGTTTTCGCGGGCGACTCCGGCGGCGTGTGCCCGTTGATCCGCTATCCCGCGGCCGATGACATCCAATGACGAAGAGGAACGCCGTGTACGCGGTTGAAGTCTCCGACCAGATCATGATCGCCCATTCGTTCCGCGGAGAGCTGTTTGGCCCGGCGCAAAACGTGCATGGCGCGACCTTCGTCATTCGGGTGGCGTTTCTCGCCGACGAGCTCGACGCGCACGGCATCGTTGTCGACATCGCGCGTGCCCAAGCGTTGCTCAAGGACGCCTTGGAACCGCTGAACTATCGCAATCTCGATGACCTGCCGCAGTTCAAGGGGATCAACACCACCACCGAATTCTTGACCCGGCATCTGTTCGAGCATTTCGCGGCCGCCGCGCGTGCCGGAAAGCTCGGTCGCGACGGCCGAGAACTGACGTCGATCCGCGTGACCGTGGCGGAATCCCCGACCGCGCGCGCCTGGTACGAGGCGCCGCTGTGGTAAAGGACGTCTTCTTCGCGGTGCCGGGCGACCTCCGCACTCCCACTGGCGGCTATACCTACGACCGGCGGATCGTCACGGAGCTTCCGGCGCTCGGTTGGCGCCCCGAGGTCATCAACCTTGGCGAGGGTTTTCCCTGCCCGACGGCCGAGACGCGCACGAGGGCCTGCGCGCGGCTATCGGCGCTCGGCCATGGGCGTCCGCTCGTGATCGACGGCCTCGCCTTCGGCGCGCTGCCGGATGCCGCACAGGAGCTGCGTGCGCGCCATCCGCTGGTCGCGCTGGTGCATCATCCGCTCGCGCTCGAGGCGGGGCTGAGCGCGGCCAAATCTGCCGCCTTGCGCGCGAGCGAGCGCGCGGCGCTCGCCTGTGCGCGCCACGTGGTAGCCACGAGCGCCAAAGTCGCGCGGCTGCTCGTCGACGACTACAGCGTTTCGCCCGACGGGATGAGCGTGGTGCAGCCGGGAACGGATCGCGTCCCAGCGGGGCCGCGCAATGAGAGCGGTGTCGTCAAACTGCTCGCCGTCGGCTCGCTGATCCCGCGCAAGGGCTACGACGTACTGGTCGCGGCGCTCGCCCGACTGACGCATTTGCCCTGGCGCCTCACGGTTGTCGGCGATTGCGGGCGCAGCCCGCAAACCGCCCGGCAGCTCAGGGCCGACATCGCGCGCTCGGGCCTTGCCGAGCAAGTTGCGCTCCTCGGCACGGTCGGGGCCGACGAGCTTGCGCCGCTCTACGCATCGGCCGATCTCTTCGTGCTGCCCTCGCGGTTCGAAGGCTACGGCATGGCCTATGCCGAGGCCATTGCCCATGGCGTGCCGGTCGTCGGCACGACCGCCGGCGCCATTCCGGAGACGGTACCGGCGGATGCCGGCGTGCTCGTCGCGCCCGACAACGTCGAGGCGCTCGCGGCGGCGTTGCAACGGCTCATAGCCAATGCCGGCGAGCGCGAGCGTCTCGCCGCCGGCGCCCGTGCCGCCACCTTTCCATCCTGGCGGGAACAGGCCATGTTGTTTGCCCAGGTCTTGGACCGGCTAGGATGAGCGAATACTCCGCCGACTGGCTCGCGTTACGCGAACCTTATGATCGGGCAGCGCGCAATGCCGTGGTGCTCGATGCCGTGGCCTGCGCCTTCGTTGGGCAAAGAGCGATTTCGGTCGTCGATCTCGCCTGCGGCACCGGCTCGACACTGCGAGCACTACGGCGCCATCTTCCGGCGCGCCAGAACTGGCGGCTGGTCGACAACAGTCTCTCGCTGCTCGCGCGGGTGGCTTGCAACGGGAGTCCGTCGCATCTGACGATCGCCACCGCGGCGGTCGATCTCGCGCGCGATCTCGAGCTTGCGCTGGATGGGCCGCTCGATCTCGTCACCACATCGGCGCTGCTCGACCTTGTCTCTCCCGCATGGCTCGATCGTCTCATCGTCGAGGTGGCGGCGCGGCGGCTGCCGTTCTACGGCGCGCTGACCTATGACGGCCGCGCCGTCACCGAACCGCTGGCCGGCTACGATCCCGATCTTCTGGCCGGCTTCAACCTCCACCAACGCACCAACAAGGGCTTTGGTCCCGCGCTTGGCCCGGCGGCAGCGGCGCACGCCGCGCAGCGGTTCGAAGAGTTCGGCTATACCGTGGTGCTGGGCCAGTCCGACTGGGTGTTCGGTCCCCACGATCGGACGATTCAGGAGGCGGTCTTTGTCGGCTGGGCGCAGGTCGGGCCGCTGACCACGACGCTCTCGTCGCATGAAATCTCGGGCTGGCTGGCGTGGCGGCGCGCGCATCTGGCCGAAGGCCGGTCGCGGCTGCGGGTCGGTCACGTCGATATTTTCGCCCGGCCGATCGGCAAGCGCTGAGCACTGAGGTCGCAGTCGAGCAGCACGTCGCCACCGAGACTGTGGGCGCGCATGGGCGCGCGCATCGCCTCATCGAGGCGCTCGATCGGCGGCAATGTGAGGCTTGATCGTCCGCCACCCAGGATAATGGGAGCGACCAGAACATGCAGCCGGTCGAGACAGCGCGCGGCAAGGAAGCGGGAGACGGTGTCGGCGCCGCCTTCGATCAGAATGCGGCGGAAGCCGCGCGCGGCCAGCGCGGCAATGATGCCGTCGGGGGCAAGCTGACCATCGGGGGCGGGAAGCCGCACGACTTCGACGCCGGCGGGAAGCGCCGCCGGTGCCTCGACGGCGCTGACGACGAGCCGGCGGATCCCGTCGGCCGCCAAAAGCCGCGCGGTCGACGGCAATCGGCCGTTCGGATCGATGACGACGCGCGCAGGGTTTGGGCCCTCGACGCGCCGGACGGTCAACTGCGGATCGTCGGCGATCGCCGTGCCTACGCCGATGACGACCGCGTCAAGGAGCGCCCGCAGCCGATGCAAATGGATGAGGCCGCTCTCGCCATTGATATAGTGGGAGTGGCCGCTCGCCGTGGCGATGCGGGCGTCGATGGACTGGCCGCATTGCCCGACCACGACGAGGTCATCGATCTTGCCACGACGCAGCGGGCCGAAAATGTGCTCCCACGGGCGCGGCAGGGAACGGTTGGCGCTGCGAAACGTTGTGGGTACCGGCCCCCACGATGACGCGGAGCCGGAGCCGTTTTGCGAGCGACCAGGCGCATTCCGGTCCGGCTCGGCGGGGCGTCGAACCGCCATCGTCAATTACCTACTTTCGCAGCGGACTGCCGCGTGCCATGATATTTCGCAAAAAAATGAGTGCAAACACGCACAATCAAAAAGATTTTGCCGGCGGAATAAACTGCACTAAGGCGCGGTTCTATTTGGTCGACGTGGTTTGGGCTGGGCGCGACTCGCAAGTCGCGCGTGTGTGACATGGCTGGGACTGGCACGTCGGGAGTGTTTGGCGCCCCCGAGCAAATCGCAGTCGAGCGCGGTCTCGCCGAGTTTCGCTGCGGGCGGCCGGTCATCCTGACCTCGGCTGAGGAAAGGGTCGCCGTCTTGCCGGTCGACGGCATGACCGACGAAGCCCTCGTCTCGTTCCGGCAGCTGTGCGCGCCGCGGCGGCCGCATCTGCTCATCACCGCGCGTCGCGCGCGTGCGCTCGATCTTGAGGGCGCCGGACCGACGGGTTTGGCGGTCGGGGATCTGCATGACCGCGCCGCGATCTTCTCTCTTGCCGCGGACGCGCAAGTCACCCGTCGGCTCGACGTCGTCCCGACCGGTAAAACGGCGGCGGCCGCGATCGAGCTTGCCAAGCTCGCGCGGCTGCTCCCGGCGTTGCTCGTTTGCGAGCATGCGAGGGGAGCCGCCACCGCAAGCGAGGTGCTGCTCGTGACCGTGGCCGCCGATGCAGTCGCGCAATTTCGCCGTACGGCTGCCGAATCGCTTGCCGTCGTCGCCGAATCCGCCATCCCCCTCAACGGCGCAGTTGCGGCCCGCTTCGTGATCTTCCGCGACGCGCTCGGCGGCACGCCGGCCGCCGTCATCGTCGGAAAGCCCGACCTCGCGCAACCGGTTTCGGTGCGATTGCATTCGGCCTGCCTCACCGGAGACGTATTCGGCTCGCGCCGGTGCGACTGCGGAGATCAGCTTCGTCTCGCGCTCGCACAATTCGAGCAGCACGGCGGCGGCATCATTCTTTATCTGGAGCAGGAAGGCCGCGGCTTGGGGCTCGCCAACAAGATCCGTGCCTATCGGCTGCAGGAATCCGGGCTCGACACGGTCGATGCTAATACGGTGCTGGGCTTCGACGACGACGAACGCGACTATGCCATTGCCGTGCGCATGCTGCAGTTGCTAGGTTGCACGCGAGTGCGGCTGCTGACCAATAATCCCGCGAAGCTCGAGAGCCTCTCTCACGCGGGCATCGACGTGTGGGGACGCGTGCCCTTGCAGGGCCCGATCAATTCCCATAACCGGCGCTATCTCGCTGCCAAGGCGGCGCGTGCCGGACACAAGCTCGATCACATCCTCGGCACACTGACCGAGCCGGAGGACGAGCCCGGCGAGTCTTGAACGCCGCGCTGCGTGTCCGCGAGGCCATGGCGCCGGGCGAGCGTCGCTGCCACGCCGCCGGCGAGCGTTGCCAGCACGCACCAATAGGCATAACGGAAGTCGGCCGCTACGCCGAGCACGGCGAAGCTCATGACATAGACCGTGGCGCAAACGGTCACGGCGATGGCGAAGCTTCCCGCAGGCGTCGTCCGTGCCGGCCAGGCGAAAAGCGTGACGGCGATGGCAAGGACGAGCCAGAGGCCCGGCCGAAAGAGGAGCGTCGGCTGGAGAGCGTCGTGCAGGGCGAGCAAGGGCGTGAAATACCGACTGTGGCCGTAGCCCGAGGCTGGATCGAGCCAATCCCAGACCGGTAGCACGAGGTTCGAACGGGCGAGGAACTGCCACATGAACGTCGCGCGGTGGCGCAGATAAGCGAAGGGATGTGCGGCGATGGCATGCCACCACGCCTCGAGCAGCCGCGGCGTGCCGAAGATCGTGTCGTCCGGGCGCTCCAGTCGCCGCATCACGAACGGGCAAGGCGGGACGTGCCAATAGGAGTCCCAGCGCACGGGATCGTAGCACTTGCTGGTTAGCAACGCCGTCTCGTCGACGCTCCATGTCGTCGGGAACTGGTTTTCTCCGGCAAAATGGGTGATGCCGCCGAGATCGAAAACCAGGATCGAGTGTTGCGGATTTTGGCGCTCGGCGTGCAGCACATTGTAGTAGACGAAGGGGATGAAGGCACAGAAGAGGAGGAGCGCGGGGATGAAGGCGATCGCCGTACGCTTGACATAGAAACGCATCGGCCAAATCGCATAGGCGGCGAGAATCGGCGCGGCGAGTACGGCATTCGGCCGCAGCAACACGCCGAAGGCAACCAACAGCAGCGACACCGCCTGCATGGGCGCGCGCAGTCGTCCGGTGCGCTCGGCAGCGAAGAACGCAAGCATCGCGGCGGTGAGCCAAACCACTGCGAACAGCACGTCGCGCCAGACCATGCCGAGGAAAAAGAACGCGGGCGGCATCAGCGCCACGAGCGGTGTGGCGAAGCCGAGCCAAGGTGAGCGGCGCCCGGCAAGCAAGGCAAGCATGCCGAACGCGAGCCAGTAAAGAGTCGCGGTCAGCAGGAACATGCTCGTCGCGCCGGGCGCGACCGGATCGATCACACGCCAGAGCACCCCCATGGCCGGCGATTGCCAGTCGCCAAACCGCCGCGCCATGGCGTCGGCATAGACGTAGCGGGCATCGATGGTGCTGTAACCGGGATAGAATACCAGCACCGTGAGGGCATAGCCGGCCGCCGTCGTAACGAGGCCAAGCCATGCGCCCCGGCTCAGCGCCGGAGCTTTTGCTGCAATCGGATTGCTGTCCTCAACCGCTGCCATCAAGGAGGGTCAATGGCCCCTGGAAACGAGATCATGCCGGAGCCGCCAACCTCGCGATTATCATCGCGCCGGTCTTGGCGCAAATCAGTCCGTGCCGAGCCGCTATTTCAAGGGCGCGGCGTGTCGGCGAGGCGTGCGAACCGCTCGCATCGGCTCGCCGTCGGCGGAAGCTGGCTCAGAACGCGTCCCAGGCTTCGGCGCGGAGCGGCTTGCCGTGCTTGACCATGATCTCATGGGGCGAGATCGGCGCCGATGCGTCTTCGACTTTTCCGGCAAATTTCGGTCTCGCGACCGTGGCGATTGACCACACAAGGGCGGTCGCCGCGATGGCGACCATTGCCGTCAGAATGATGAGCTTGCGCATCTCGTGTCACCTTCACGTTGTTATGAGCTGCGCAACCGCATTGCCACATCGCTGGTGGCGCCAGCGTGAGGTGCTTCACAGAGGCTGATGTTTTTGTGGCGCCGGGGGCCGCCGTGTCGCCGCGGGGGGCTGTTTGGCGAAGCTAACCGAAAACTCTCGGTGCTGGAGACGCCTCAACAACGCTGTTTGCAAACGAGCTGCTGACTGGTGCAGC
>Ga0081540_1004481_pt1 | contig 10624 bp, 7 predicted proteins | sample TabmetS2T1R1_FD_71024 | JGI IMG/M metagenome (GOLD analysis project Ga0081540, IMG submission 71024) | Tabebuia heterophylla rhizosphere microbial communities from the University of Puerto Rico - S2T1R1 | ecosystem: Host-associated > Plants > Roots > Rhizosphere ... | reverse complement strand
GGGCTCAATGCCAAGCCGCCGATCGTCCAGCTCACGCGCGAAGCGCCGCGGGCGGCGGGCTAGTTGAAGGCGCGATCGCCTTCGCGGTCTCGACCAGCCGCGCACTCGTCGTGGCGGTCGCCAGCAGCGTGCCATCTTCCGCCATCAGCCGTCCCTCTACGAAGGCAATGGTCTTGCCGAGCTGGGTGACCGTGGCTTCGCCGACGATCGGTCCAGGTTTGGCCGGCGCCAGGAAATTCACCGTCATGGTGATGGTCGCCGTGTAGAGTTTGCCGTCGGTCATGGCGAACACCGCCGGCCCCATGGTGTCGTCGAGCATCGCCGAGAGAATGCCGCCCTGCACGAAGCCGGCCGGGTTGCAGAAATCCCGTTTGCCGTCGAAGCCGATGCGGATCCAGCCGTCCTTCGGACGCGCGTCGAGCAGATGCCAGCCCAGCAGCCTGGCGCATGGCGGGGCCGGGAGATTGTCGAAAGCGGTTGCGACCATGGGAACCTCCGTGAGGCTCCTTGCCTAGCGCAGGCCTGCTGCCAGCATGGTGTCAGCAGGATACGGACGGATCCGCAAAACTACGGAGGTTAATTCCACTTCAACCAATCCATTTCACGCGCGGTTCAACACGATCGCATTGGCTCGATCCCCATTTAGAAAATTGGAGATCGATGCTGCGAAGAAGGTCCGGAACACCGGAACCAATCCAATGCGCAACCTCCTGCACAAGCTGGCCAACCGCCTGCACGCCATCGAAGACCGCCTGACCGTCCAGACGCAGATCGCCGCCGCCGTGGCGCTGATGTCGGTCCTGCTGATCGGCGCGCTGGCCGGCGGCGCGGCTTTCGTCAGCTATCGCAACACCGCTTCGCTGGTGAACAGCAGCCTCGCGGCCGTCGCCGCCACGACGTCCGGCCGGCTGGATCGTTTCATGGCCGTGCGCCAGCTCGAAATGAAGCTGTTCTCGCAATTGCAGCCGTTGCAAAAGCTCTGGCAGAACAATCCGGCCGAGCTTCGGCGCGCGCTGGAGCAACTGCAATCGACATTCTCGGATCTGGCCTGGATCGGTTTCGCCAATGTCGACGGCAAGGTCGTGGCCGCGACCGGCGGCCTGCTCGAGGGCAATTCGGTAGCGGCGCGACCATGGTTCAAGGAAGGCCTGCAGCGGCTTGCGATCGGCGACGTGCACGAGGCCGTGTTGCTGGCATCGCTCCTGGGACCGCCGGAAAACGGCGAGCCATATCGATTTGTCGACCTCGCGTTTCCGGTCAAGGATTCCAGCGGCAAGCTTCTGGGCGTGCTCGGCGGGCATCTGAACTGGGACTGGGCGAGCCAGTTGACCAGGGATGTCGAAGCCAATGACGGCGATACCGACACCAGGCTTTCCATCATCGACAAGAACGGCGTCGTGCTGGTCGGACCGGACAAGGGCACGACCCGCTACAGCGGCGCGCAGCTCGCCGACATTCTCAAGACGCGGAAGGGCGCGTTCTCCGAAATCTCGGACGGCCAGCGCATGCTGACCGCGTTCTATGTCGGCATGGGTCACCGCGAATATCAGGGACTGAACTGGATCGTAACCGCCAGCCAGCCGGCCGGCATCGCGCTCGCGGCCGCGATGTCGTCGGCGGAAATCATCCTCGGCATCGGCGCCGTCACTGCCCTGATGGGGCTCGCGCTGGCGGCCGCCATCGCCCGGCGCATCGCGCGGCCGATCATCTCCATTACGGTCGAAGCCGACCGGATCGGACGCGCTTCGGGCCCGACCATGCTGGCGCGGCAAAGCGGCTCCGTCGAGGTCGTTCAGCTCACGCGGGCGCTGCGGTCGCTGTTGCGACGCATCGGCTTCGCCGAAGAGCGGACCAAGGAAGCCGAATTGCGCGCCACCGAGAACGCCCTGCAGTTCAAGGACGACCTCGTCAAGCTGCAGAAAATGGCCGACACCGACTACCTGACCGGGCTGATGAACCGGCGCGCCTTCCTTGCCGTCGCCGACGACACGGTGGAATTCTGCCGACGCTACCAGCGCGGCATGGCAACCCTGATGATCGACATCGATCATTTCAAGAAGATCAACGATACCCACGGCCACGCCGCCGGCGACGATGCGATCAAGCGGATCGCGGAAATCATCGGCCAGTCCATTCGCAACACCGACAAGGCGGCCCGGTTCGGCGGCGAGGAATTCGTGGTGCTGTTGCGCGAGATCGATCAGGAAACCGCCATGCTGCTTGCGGAGCGGATTCGCAGCTCGATCGAACGAAGCACGATCAGCCACGGCGAAACCAGCATTCCCGCAACCGTCTCGATCGGCGTCGCGATCAACGCGGAAGGCGACCGCGACGTGCAGGACATGATCGAACGCGCCGATCAGGGCCTCTACGTCGCCAAGAAAACCGGCCGCAACCGGACCTGCCTGATGCCGGCATCCGAAGCGCGGGACGCCCGCGCCGCCTGATCTCCGGCGGCGGCGATCAGACCCGCGTTGCATTTCGCACGGAAGTTATTTGCCGGCTACGAAATAAAAATCCTGCCTTCCGGAGATCGAACCGTAGCTGAAAGGCTTTTGCCTGCGACCGGTCGCTTCCATGACGTCGTCGCGAACGAAATCGAACAGCCTGCGGACTTCGACGCCGGGCGTTGGAAGATTTTTGACGAAGGCAGACGCGAACGGACTGTTGATCCCGTCACCGTCCAGCGCTGTCTCGCCATCTTTGGCGGCATAAACCACCAGCGTTCCCGCCTCCGGCTCCATGGCGGCGAGGCCTCGCGACACCGAACGGGACGCAACGGTCAGCGTCCGCTTCATCTGGCTGGCGAATGGGTTGTCGCGGCAGGCATCGAGAATGACGAGGCGCAGTTTCCTGGCGCGCTCTGCAGCATTCAAGACCTGTTCAAGCGGTACGGCTTCAAATCCGATATCGCGGTCCGCGGCAATTCTGGCGTCAGTCGGAACGAGGTAATTGATTCCGCCAACTTCCATGCCATGTCCGGCATAATAGACGACGGCCCAATCGGCGGTTTCCGCACGGACTGCGAAATCGCGCAGCGCGCTGACCAGGGCGTCTTTTCCGAGATCGTTCAGCAAAATTACCGTTTCAAACCCGATACGTTGCAAGACGTCGGCGACAAGGTTTGCGTCACGCCCAGGGTTCGGCAATGCAGCCACGTTTTCATAAGCGGAATTGCCAATGACAAGGGCGATGCGGCGATCGCTGCTCGACACGGGTGCAGCAACCGTAGCCATGGCTGTAGCGACATTTGCTTTCTCGAGCGACGCCGTTGCAGGTTGCGATGAAGGCAAGACGGCAAGCCGCGCGCGTGCCTTGTCCTGCGTCCATCTTGAGGCCTTTTGTCCCAATCCGAGCGTCGCATTGAAGTCAGCGCGCGCCTTGGCGAAATCCGCGAGTTTCTCATAGGCCAGGCCACGATTGAGGAACGCATTCGCGTAGGCGGGGTCCAGGCGTATCACCTCGGTGTAGTCGGCGATGGCACGCGCCGTATCGTTTTTGTTGCCGAAGCCATTTCCCCGGTTGAAGTACGCGTTGGCGAATTTGGGATCCAGCCGTATTGCAGCAGTGTAGTCGGCAAGGGCGCGATCCGTGTCGCCTTTGTTGCTGTAAGCGTTCCCGCGGTTGTAATACGCGAGCACATATTTGGGATCCAGCCGTATCACCTCAGTGTAGTCACCAATGGCACGGTCCGTATCGCCTTTATTGCTGTAGCCGTTTCCCCGGTTGTAGTACGCGTTCGCAAAGGTGCGCTCTAGCCGTATCGCCGCGGTGTAGTCGGCAATGGCACGGTCGGCGTCGCCATTCTCGGCGTAGGCGTTCCCGCGATTGTAGTACGCGTTCGCATTTTTGGGATCTCGCCGTATCGCCTCGGTGTGATTGGCAATTGCACGGTCCATGTCGTTTGCGACTGCCGGGGCAGCGATGAAGAGGATTGCAAGGCAAAACAAAACTTTGCGCAGCATATGAAAGCCCCCATTCCCGTGCCCTGGCCGGAACCAGCATTCAAAGACGCATACTTAGCGAGGCGATGTGCCGGGTCGTGTGATATAAATCACAAATTCAGCTCCGGGACTGCGGAGCGCCGAAAGACTTCAAACTTCCATGCGCATGGCGGAGTGCAGCCCCACGCGAAATTCTCAAGGCCGGCACGAAATGTCCGTTACCCCGAAAACGGACATCGCGTTTGATGGCTGGGACGACCCGGCTCAGCCTATCGCGTGCGCGATCGCCTTGCGCATAACATTGGGCAGCGCCTCGTCGGCGAGTGTTGCGACCGGCACCCAGCGCATGCCCTCCGGCGCCTTGGTGCGCGCCGCGACCTCGGCGGTATAGATAACAAGCTCGAGCGGAAAATGCGTGAACACGTGGGTGACGACGCCCGCCTTGCGGTGCCAGCGCGCCACGCCCTTGAGCGCGGGCGCCTGCTTCAGCGCGGCCTTGTCGTCCTGGCCCGCCAGCCATTCCGAGCCGGGCACCTCGGTCATGCCGCCGAGAAGGCCCTTTTCGGCACGCGTGCGAACCAGCAGTTCATCGCCGCGCGAGACGACAAAAGCGGCGCCGCGCCGTAACGTTCCGGTTTTCTTCGGCGCCTTGCGCGGAAAGCTCTCCTGATCGCCGCGTGCTCGCGCCACGCAATCCTCGTTCAACGGGCATAGCGCGCAGGCGGGTTTCTTCGGCGTGCAGATCGAGGAGCCCAGATCCATCAGCGCCTGCGCGCTATCGCCGGCGCGGGAGTCGCCAAGAAGCGTTGACGCCAATTCCTGGATGCGAGGCTTGGCCTGCGGCAGCGGCTCCTCGACCGCGTAAAGCCGCGACACAACGCGCTCGATATTGCCATCGACCGGCATGGTCCTGATGTCGAAGGCGATCGCGCCGATTGCGGCTGCGGTGTAAGGCCCGATCCCCGGCAATTTGCGCAAGCCTTCCTCGGTATCGGGAAACACCCCGCCATGGTCACGAAGCACCGCGACCGCGCAGGCATGCAGGTTGCGCGCCCGCGAATAATAACCGAGCCCGGCCCACATCCGCAGCACATCGTCCTGCGAGGCGCGGCCGAGGGACGCGACATCCGGCCAGCGCGCCAGAAATTTCTCGAAATACGGCCCGACCGTTTTGACGCCGGTCTGCTGCAGCATGATTTCGGACAGCCAGACCCGGTATGGATCGGGCCGCTCGCCGGCCGGCGGCCGCCACGGTAGCCGCCGGCGATGGCGGTCGTACCAGTCGAGCAGCAGCGCGGGGCGGGTGGCGCCATGCTCGGAGGCGGTCTGTTTCTTCTTGCTGGTGGCGAGTGAGGGCACACCTCACCTTAAAATCGGATTCGGGCCATGGCCAGAGTTTACAGACTATAACGCAACGCGTTATAGTCGTTCATGATTCAAAGCTTTGCCGATCCGGAAGCAGAGTTGATCTGGTCCGGCCGGCGAAGCCGAAGACTGCTGGCCGACATTCAGAATGTCGCACTGAGGAAGCTTCGTCTATTGAACCGGGCTCAGGTGCTCGCCGATCTCCGCGTGCCGCCCGGCAATCGACTTGAAGCCTTGAAAGCGGACCGGCAAGGACAGCATTCGATCCGGATCAACGACCAATGGCGGATATGTTTCGTCTGGAATGAGGGAGGACCGGCGCATGTCGAAATCGTCGACTACCACGATTAAGAACGTGATGCTTCAGAACCCGCATCCCGGCGAAATCCTGCTGGAAGAGTTCCTCAAGCCGATGGGACTTAGCCAGAACGGACTGGCGCGTGCGGTTCGCGTCGCGCCGCGCCGCATCAACGAGATAGTCCTCGGCAAGAGGGACATTACGGCGGATACCGACTTGCGGCTAGCGCGCTACTTCGGCCTGTCGGAGGGATTCTTCCTCGGTTTACAGATGGATTACGACCTGATGCAGCGGCGACGCCAGATTGACCGCGATCTGAAGGCTATTCGCCCGCGTGCGGCGTGACCGCGGCAGTCGCCTCGGATAGAGTCGCCCCATGTCCAGACCCGGCCCGATCAGTGCAAAACCGCTTTCCGTCCTGCTCAGCGACGTGTTTTCCGACGCCTACGCCAAGCAGGGCTTTGCCGCGCGCGAACTGGTGACGCGCTGGGCCGACATCGCCGGGCCCGAGATCGCCGCCCATTCCGAGCCGCTGAAGATGCAATGGCCGCGGCCGGTGGAGGGACAGCCGCAGGAGCCGGCGACGCTGGTGTTGCGGGTGGAGGGTCCGATGGCGCTGGAGATCCAGCATTCCTCCGACGTCATCCTGCAACGGGTCAACCGCTTCTTCGGCTGGAGCGCCGTCGGCCGGCTGGCGCTGCGGCAGGCTCCGCTGTCGCGCCGGAAACGCCCCGCGCCACCGCGCGCGCCGGACCCGAAATCGGTGGCAAAAGTCGCCGAAACCCTCTCCGCCGTCGAGGATGAGGAACTGCGCGCCGCGCTGGCGCGGCTCGGCGCTGCGATCAAGCGAAATTGAGCCTTTCGCGCGGTTCCGCGGCTGCGGCCCGCCATTGCAACAACTGGCTTTTCAAGCTAGCGAAGGCGCACTTTCTTTGCGCGTGAACGCGCCATTCGGGAGCAAATTTGATGATCACGCGCCGCGTTTTTACCGCCGCCCTGTCGCTGACCGGGCTTGGCCTGCTCGCCGGCCTCCCGCCGCTGCGGCTGATCACGGGCGCGATGGCGCAGACCCCCGCCGAGGTCGCCAAGCCGCAGTCGCTGCCGGACATGGCGCTCGGGCCTGCCGACGCCGCGGTGACCATCACAGAATACGCCTCGATGACCTGCCCGCACTGCGCGGAATTCACCGAAAAGCTCTTCCCGAAAATCAAGTCGGAATACATCGATAGCGGCAAGATTCGGTTCGTGTTTCGCGAATTTCCGCTCGACATCAAGGCTGCCGCCGGATCGATGCTGGCGCGCTGCATCGCCAAGGACGATGCCGCGAAATATTTCGCCGTTGTCGATCTTCTGTTCAGGCAGCAAAGCGACTGGGTGACGAAGAACACCACGGAGACGCTGACCCGGATCGGCAAGCAGGCCGGCCTCAACCAGCAGCAGGTCGAGGATTGCCTGAAGGATCAGGCGCTGCTCGACAAGATCGTCGCCGACCAGAAATTCGCCTCCGAAGTGCTGAAGGTGAACTCGACGCCGACCTTCTTCATCAATGGCGAGAAGTTCACCGGCAACCCGACCAGGTTCGAGGACTTCAGCAAGCAGATTCAATCGCTGCTGAAGAGCTGATTCGCGCGCGGCAGATTCATTTCCGCCGATAAGTCCAGCAAAAGGCTCGACAAAAGCGCCGCAAAAACGCTTCAAAACGCGTTCAAAACCCTTGGGAAAAGCCCCCCGGGGCCGTTGCCCTTCGGCCGCGGCCTCGCCATTGTCGCGCTCCACAAGAGCCGCAATCGGCGACTCATCCACACCGACTTGCCTTCTATGGTATTGTCACGGCAGGGAGATTCGCGCCCGGCCAACCGAGATTTGTGTTCATGAAACTCACGCGCCTCCGCCTCCACGGTTTCAAGTCGTTCGTTGAACCCACTGACTTCATGATCGAACCCGGCCTCACCGGCGTGGTCGGACCGAACGGCTGCGGCAAATCGAATCTGGTCGAAGCGTTGCGCTGGGCGATGGGCGAGACCTCGCACAAATCGCTGCGCGCCGCCGACATGGATGCGGTGATCTTCGCCGGTTCGGGCAACCGTCCGGCGCGCAACCACGCCGAAGTCACGATGACCATCGACAATGCCGACCGCACGGCGCCGGCCGCGGTCAATGACAGCCAGGTGCTGGAAATCTCCCGCCGCATCGAGCGCGAGGCCGGCTCGGTCTATCGCATCAACGGCCGCGACGTGCGCGCCCGCGACGTGCAGATCCTGTTCGCAGACGCCGCCACCGGCGCACGCTCGCCGGCGCTGGTCCACCAGGGCAAGATCGGCGAAATCATCCAGGCCAAGCCCGAGCAGCGCCGCCGCGTGCTGGAAGATGCCGCCGGTGTCGCCGGCCTGCATGCGCGTCGCCACGAAGCCGAGTTGCGGCTGAAGGCGGCCGAAACCAACCTCACCCGCGTCGAGGACGTGATCGGGCAACTTTCCGGCCAGATGGAGGGCCTGAAGAAGCAGGCGCGGCAGGCGATCCGGTTCCGCGAAGTCGCCGCCAAGGTGCGCAAGGCCGAGGCGACGCTATATCATCTGCGCTGGATCGAGGCCAATGCCGGCGTCGCGGAAGCCGCGCACACCCACGACATCAACGTGCGCGAGATGGCCGAGCGCACCCGCGAGCAGGCCGAGGCCGCGCGCATCCAGGCGATCCGTGCCTCCGAACTGCCGGCGCTGCGCGACGGAGAAGCCCGCGCCGCGGCCGGGCTGCAACGCCTCACCAATGCGCGCGAACTGCTCGACCGCGAGGAAGTACGCGCCAAGGAGCGCGTCGCCGAGCTCGACCGGCGGCTTAATCAGTTCATTGCCGACATCGCGCGCGAGCAGCAGCAGACCTCGGACGCCGAGATCGCATTGCAACGGCTCGACACCGAAGACGCCGAGTTAAAGGAAGAGATCAAGTCGCGCGTCGAAAAGCGCTCCGGCGTTGATGAACGGGTTTCTGAAGCGGAAGCGACGCTGACCTCCGCCGAGCGCATGTTCGGCGAACTGACCACCGCACTCGCCGATCTCACCGCCAAGCGCAACCAGCTGGAAGCCGGCGTGCGCACCCATCGCGACCGGCTGGCCCGGCTCGATCAGGAAATCGCCACCGTCCAGGCCGACGAGCAGAAACTTGCCGACGAAACCGGCAATCTCGGCGATCTCGACGCACTCGCCGCCGCCATGGAGACCGCGCAGGAAACGCTGGCCGCGTCCGAAGCCGCCGCACAGGCCAGCGAAACCGGCCATGTCGCCGCGCGGCAGAAGCTCGAAGCCTCGCGCGCCCCGCTCACCGAGGCCGACAAGCGCGTGCAGCGGCTGGAGACCGAGGCCCGCACGATTTCAAAGCTCGTCAATGTCGAGACCAAGAACCTGTGGCCGCCGATCATCGACGGCGTCACGGTCGCCAAGGGTTATGAGAAGGCGCTCGGCGCCGTGCTCGGCGACGATCTCGACGCACCGGTCGATCCCTCGGCGCCGATGCGCTGGACCAATGCCGGGGCAAGTTTCGACGATCCGGCGTTGCCCGACGGCGTCGAGGCGCTTGCCTCGCTTGTCGAGGCGCCGCCCGAACTGGCGCGCCGCCTGGCGCAGATCGGCGTGGTGCCGAAGGAGCGCGGCGCGGAATTCGTCTCGCAATTGAAGACCGGCCAGCGGCTGGTCTCACTGGAAGGCGACGTCTGGCGCTGGGACGGCTTTGTCGCCGCCGCTCATGCCCCGACCGGCGCCGCGCGGCGCCTCGCCGAACGCGCGCGCCTGGTCGACATTGAACACGAACTGGAGCAGGCCCGTATCGACGCCGCGACCAAGCGGCAGGCGCTGGAAGACGCCGAGACCGAGCTGAAAGCCGCCTCCGCCGCCGAATCCGCCGGCCGCGAAGCCTGGCGCGCCGCCCAGCGTGAGGCCGATGCCGCGCGCGAACGCCACGCCGCGACCGAGCGCGAGATCAACCGCCACGCCGCGCGCAAATCGGCGCTGACCGAAGCCCACACCCGCCTCGCCGCCGACCGCAGCGAGGCCGAGGCGGCGCATGAGAGCGCCAACGCGGCGCTGGCCGAACTGCCCCCGACCCACGATACCGAAGCGAGGCTCACCGCCGTCCGCACCGACATCGAAGGCCATCGCCGTTTCGCCGCGCAGGTGCGCGCCGAGGCGCAGGCGCTGGCGCGCGAAGCTGAACTCGCCGACCGCCGCGTGCAGGCGATCCTGTCCGAGCGCACCGAATGGGCAAACCGCAAGGAGAGCTCCGCCTCGCAGGTCGCCACCGTCGAGGCCCGCATCACCGAGGTCACCGCCGAGCGCGCCGACCTCGAGAATGCGCCGGCCCTGTTTGCGGAAAAGCGCCGCGCGCTGATCAACGAAATCGAATCCGCCGAAAGCGCCCGCCGCGTCGCCGCCGACGCGCTGGCCGCCGCCGAGAGCGTGATGGCGGAAACCGACCGTGACGCCAAGGCGTCGCTCGAAGCGCTCTCCAGCGCCCGCGAAGCCTGCGCCCGTGCCGAGGAACGCATGGAGGGCACCAGACGCCGGCTCTCCGACATCGAGCGCGAGATCCACGACATGCTCGAAGTCGAGCCGCACGCAGTCGCCGCGCTCGCCGAGATCGAGCCCGGCGCCGAATTGCCGCCGCTTTCCGAGATCGAGGAAAACCTCGAAAAGCTGCGCCGTGACCGCGAGCGGCTTGGCGCGGTCAACCTGCGCGCCGAGGAAGAACTGCGCGAGGTCGAGACCCAGCACACCGCGCTGACCACCGAGCGTGACGACCTGGTCGAGGCCATCAAGCGGCTGCGCCAGGGCATCCAGAGCCTCAACAAGGAAGCGCGCGAGCGGCTGTTGACCTCGTTCGAGACCGTCAACGACCACTTCAAGCGGCTGTTCACGGAACTGTTCGGCGGCGGCGAAGCCGCGCTGCATCTCATCGAAAGCGACGATCCGCTGGAAGCCGGCCTCGAAATCATTGCAAAACCGCCCGGCAAGAAGCCGCAGACGCTGTC
>Ga0081540_1004480_pt1 | contig 10627 bp, 10 predicted proteins | sample TabmetS2T1R1_FD_71024 | JGI IMG/M metagenome (GOLD analysis project Ga0081540, IMG submission 71024) | Tabebuia heterophylla rhizosphere microbial communities from the University of Puerto Rico - S2T1R1 | ecosystem: Host-associated > Plants > Roots > Rhizosphere ... | reverse complement strand
GGCCGCCTTCATCTGTCGCTCGGGCAGGCCGCCTATCTGCTCGGCTTCTCCGACCAGAGCAGTTTTTTCCGCGCCTGCCGGCGCTGGTTCAACCTCTCGCCGGGCCAGTACCGCAATCAGCTGCTGCACGGCCTGCCGGCCACGTCGTGACCGCAATTCACGTGCGAGTTCTGCGCATGCCCGCGCAATTGACACGTCGGCGCGGCGGGCGATAGTTTTTTGAGAGAATGATTTCACCGCCGCGGACAACAGCGTTCACGGCCAACAAGAAACAGGGCAGGGGTGGAACGCGATGATCTGCGGCATCGAGCTGTGAGCGAGACCGCGCGCCCGTCCGCGCTCGCCCCCTTCCGCATCCGGAATTACCGCTTCCAATGGCCGGCCGATCTGCTCACCTCGTGGGCGTTCGAGATGGAGCAGATCATTCTCGGCTGGTATGTGCTGGTCGAAACCGGCTCGGTGCTGCTGCTCACGCTGTACGCCTCGTTCGGCTTTGTCGGCACGCTGATCGCGCCGATGTTCGGGGTGGTGGGCGACCGCATCGGCCATCGCGACCTGCTGGCGATGATGCGCGCGACGTACGCGGTGCTGGCGACGACGCTGATGACGCTGGTGCTGACCGGCACGTTGACCCCGCTCTATGTTTTCATCATCGCGATCCTGATGGGTCTGGTGCGGCCGTCCGACCTTGGCGTGCGCGGGGCGCTGGTGGCGACCATCATGCCGCATGAGCTTTTGATCGGCGCGATCAGCGTGTCCCGCACCACCATGGACACCGCGCGCATTGCAGGCGCGCTGTCCGGGGCCGGATTGTTTGCTGCGCTCGGCATGGGTGTGGCCTATGCCGTGATCGTCAGCCTCTATCTTGTCGCGATGCTGCTGACGCTGTGTGTCAACGCGCCGAAGAAGCCGCATCCCGTCACGGACGCCGCCGAAGAGGCCCTGCGCGCATCGCCGCTGCGCGACCTGAAGGAGGGCGTCGCCTATGTCTGGACCACGCCGCGGATGCAGGCGGCGATGTGGATCGCCTTCCTCGTCAACCTGACGGCGTATCCGCTGTCGAACGGCCTGTTGCCTTACATCGCCAAGACGGTTTACGGCACCAACCAGACCGGGCTCGGCTATCTCTCGGCGAGCTTTGCCATCGGCTCGCTGGCCGGCTCGCTCGCGCTCAGCATGGTCGGCGGCGTTCGCGTGGCACGCCTGATGATCGCATCCACCGTGGCCTGGTACGGCGCGCTGCTGGTGTTCGTGCAGATGCAGACGGTGCCGACGGCAATCGTCTGCCTGCTGCTCACCGGCTTTTGCCAGAGCCTTTCCATGATCTCGGTCGCGGTCATCCTGATGCGCGCCGCCAGCGAGCATTTACGCGGCCGCGTCATGGGCGTGCGCATGATGGTGATTTACGGCCTGCCGCTCGGCCTGCTCGCCGCCGGCAGCCTGATCGAGGAGATCGGCTTTGCCGCCACCGGAACGCTTTATGCTGCGACCGGCATTGCGATGACGCTCGCCATTGTCGCGCACTGGCGCGCCGACCTCTGGCATCTGCACGCACCGGCCAATGCGAGATAGCGTTATTGGTCAGCCGGTGCAATTGAGCATCCACTGCACACCGAACTTGTCGGTCAGCTTGCCGTAATAGCTGCCCCAGGGCTGCACCCCAAGCGGCGTGGTGATGCGGCCGGACAGGCCGCGGCGCAAGCCCGGCTGATTCGCTGCGCGTGCCGTTGCCTTTGCGTTCTTCCCGTTCCATACAGTCGACATGACCGGGAAGTTGCTGGGCCGCAGCGTCAACCGCTTTGAAGACGAGCGCTTCCTGCGGGGGCGCGGGCGCTATATCGGCGATCTGACGGGCGTGAAGGCGCTGCATGGCGTCGTGGTCCGCTCGCCGCATGCGCATGCACGCATAAACAGCGTCAATGTCGATGCTGCGCGCAACATGCGTGGGGTTGCGGCCGTTCTCACCGGAGACGATCTCGCCGCAGACAATATCGGTCCGCTGCCGTGCGGCGTCACCAATATTGCGATGGCAAAACCCCTGGTCGTTCCGCCCTGTCATGCGCTGGCGCGCGAGGCCGTCCGCTATGTCGGCGAGCCCGTCGCCTTCGTGGTCGCGGAAAGCACGGAAGCTGCGCGCGATGCGGCCGAGGCAGTGGTGGTCGAATATCAGCCGCTCGCGCCGGTCGTCTCGCTTGCCGCAGCCATCTTGCCCGAGAGCCCGGTGATCTGGCCGGAGGCTGCCGGTAACATCGCCTTTGTCTATGACCGCGGCGAGATGGAGCAGGTCGAGGCTGCGATCGGCAACGCCGCTCATGCGGTGGAATGCGACATCGTCAACAACCGCGTGGTGGCCGCATCGCTGGAGACGCGCGGCGCGCTCGGCGAGTACGATGCCTCGAGCGGCCGTCTGCACCTGACCGCGTCGGCGGCCGGCGCGCATGCGATCCGCGACCTGCTTGCCAATTCCGTCTTCCGCATCCCGCGTGAAAAGCTTCGCGTCAGCATTCCCGACGTCGGCGGTGGTTTCGGGATGAAGAACGTGCTTTATCCGGAATGGGTGCTGGTGCTGTGGTCGGCGCGCCGCCTGAAGCGTCCCGTGCAGTGGATCGGCGAACGCAATGAGGAGTTTCTGGGCTCCGTGCATGGCCGCGACAGCATCGTTCGCGCCCGCCTTGGCCTCGATGGGGACGGCAAGTTCCTCGCCCTTCAAGCGCATGTCCTTGCCGATATGGGCGCCTATGTCTCGACGGTGGCGCCCGTCGTGCCGACCATGGCGATGGGCAGCGCGATGGGCGGTGTCTACGACATTCCGCTGATCGCGTTCCAGACCAAAGGCGTCTTCACCAACACGACGCCGATCGACGCCTATCGCGGTGCCGGCAAGCCCGAAGCGAATTACCTGATCGAGCGGCTGATCGACTTCGCCGCCGCCCAGCTCGGCATGGATGCGCTGAAACTGCGGCGCAAGAACATCGTGCGCCGCTTTCCGCATCGTTCTGCGGTCGGGCTTTCGATCGAGCAGGGCAGCTTTGGCCGTGCGATTGATCTCGCAGTCGAGGCGGCCGAGGGCTTCAAGACGCGCCAGCGGGAGTCGCGCAAGCGGGGCAGGCTGCGCGGGATCGGCTATGCCTGTTTTCTCGAGACCGCGCGCGGCCAGCCCAACGAGGTGGCCGAACTGCAGGTGACCGAGGAAGGCCACATCGACATCAAGGTCGGCACGCATTCCAACGGGCAGGGCCATGAAACGACCTACGCGCAGATCGCGGCCGATGCACTTGGCTTGCCGCCCGGGATATTCCAGTTCCAGCAGGGCGACACCGCCGATCTCGACAGCGGCGGCGGGCATGGCGGCGCGCGCTCCATGCACCAGGGCGGCACCGCCGTGCTGATGGCGGCCGAAGGGCTGATCGACAACGCGCGGCGGCTTGCAGCGCGCCTGCTGCAGACCAGTGTTGACACGGTGCATTACGACGCAGGCATGTTGCGGGTGGCCGCTGGCGGTCAGGAGATCAGTCTGGAGGAGGTGGCGTACGCCTCATACGAGTCGCCAAGCGACGACATCGCGCCGGGCCTTGCCTGCAAGGCTACGCATCTCTGCGACCAGTACACGTTTCCAAATGGCTGCCACCTCGCCGAGGTGGAAATCGACCCTGACACGGGCGAGGTGAGGCTCGAGCGCTACGTCATCTTCGACGACTTCGGCCGCCTGCTCGATCCCCGCCTGACGCTGAGCCAGGTTCATGGCGGAGTGGTGCAGGGCATCGGTCAGGCGCTGTTCGAACAGGCGCTCTATGATCCCGATAGTGGTCAGGTGCTTTCCGGTTCGCTGATGGATTACGCGCTGCCGCGCGCCGATGACATCCCATCCTTCGAGGGCGCCTTGACGGCGGACTTCCCGAGCCGCGCCAACCGCCTTGGCGTCAAGGGAAGTGGCCAGGCCGGCGCCATCGCCGCGCCCGCCACCGTCGTGAATGCGGTGATGAACGCGCTCGCGCCGCTCGGGGTGCGGCATCTCGATATGCCAGCTACGTCGGCGCGGGTGTGGGAGGCGATACGGAAGGCGAGGCAGCAGGGCTAGGGTGTGTACCGATAGGTTCGGGATCGGGGGTCAGAAATCCCGGACACCATTCGCATCGAATTCGTTCAAAGGCTCGTACTGGGTGGCAGCGACACTGTCCACAAGGGTGAGCGTCTGGTTATCGAGGATGATCCAGCTGTCATTGTCTCGAACCAGGACCACCAGATGTCGTTCGCCCGGACGGCTCGTGCCGCGCAGCATTACCAGACGCCTGTCGCTCGCAGCTATCCCAAGGTCACCGAGCGCCAGATATTTCACAATGGCGTAGCTCTTGCAGTCTCCAGGCTGGCTGAGTGCCGCAAGGGGTGGGAGCCAAGGCACGATGGCGCGCGTCGATTGGATCGCGCCATTGATGCCGCGGTTCAGATGACCAATCATCTTGCGCCCGTTGTATTGGCGCGCCTCATCGATGATTGCGATCAAGCGTTGCGCGGTGGCAGAGCCGCAGTCCGCATCAATCCGACAGCGGGCGATCTCGGCTTCGTCCTTGGCAAGTTCGGTCTGGAGATCGCGCCAAAGCGTGATCAAACCGTCAGATTGCGAAGGTGTCGTAGCAATCCCGAAGGGCTCCACTGCATGTGCTGGAGTTAACGCAAGCATTACAATCGCAACGGCGGAAGCAAGTTTGATTGCAAGACCATGCAATGCCCGGGCAACGATCGCGGGTGCATTTTCAACTTGCAATCGCTCGCCAAGCCGTCGTCCAGGGGCCTCGGTCATTACTCCATCCATAGTTGGTTCTTCAGCATGCTCCACCGACTCATTTGCCTAGGCCGGCAAGGGAGCTGCAATTGGCGATCGGGATGACGGAGCCATACCTCGGGATGACCGAGCCATACCAAGGTGTAACGCGTTCGGACGACGGCGATGAATAAGTGAAGCGTCCGTTGGACGTCCGCCTTCAGCCCTAAGCGCCCCTGCCATCCTGTTTACCAACCGCGCAGCGCCAAGCCGCCAGGCGCTCGGTCGGATGCTGCTTCATCCACTCGGCGAGTTGCGGAGCACCCATCAGGCAGGACTGCAGTGAGATTTCGGCGAAGTCCGACGTGGTGACGGTCTGTTCGTGGCAGTTTGTCGGAGAGGAGAGACTGCAGAGCACGGCGATGATCTTGATCACGACTGGAAACCCGCGCCGCCGCGATGGGCGTTGGCGCCGCCGACCGCTACCTTCTGGGGTTCCCTGACCGGACCAGCCGACGGAAAGATGCTTTCGTATATGGCGCGGGCTTCTTGAATCAAGCGTACTCGCTCGCGCTCGGACTTTGAGACAAATCGAATGACTTCGCCCATAACTCCAAACCTTGGTTAGAGATCCATTCCGCCGTCAGATGATGATAATCATCCCATCGCGATATAGGTTCTCAGCGTCAGTTTTGAAGTCGCAGGCGGTAACGGAGGAATAAAAAGCTCGTGAGTGACGCCGGATACACCGTCAACCCGGAAGTTGCTAACCGCAAATCTCAGGGAATCGGGCGATCATTCCCGTCAAACAATATCCGCTGTGCCGCGCCGTCCATGTCGTCATACTGGTTGTTTTTCAGCGTCCACATGAACGAGGCGAGGCCGGCAAGGCCAAGACCAATGGCGATCGGCACCAGAAAAAAGAAATCGATCATTTGAGCGCTCCTGCCAGGATCGGCGTTTCCCGCTCGACTGCGTTGGATGATGGCGTATTTCGGCCCGGCGTCGGGACGCCCAGACGCAGCGCATTGAGCACCACCGTGATTGACGACAACGACATCGCAATCGCCGCCAGCAGCGGGGTCAGCCCGCCGAGCACGGCCAGCGGAATCGCCACGACGTTGTAGGCGATCGACAGCGCAAAGTTCTGACGGACGAGGCGGCCGGCGGCCTTTGCGATCGCGATCGCCTGCGGAACGGCCAGAAGGCTCTCACGCAGGAAGACGAGATCGGCGGCGTTGCGACCGATGTCTGAGGCCGACCCCGGCGCCATCGACACGTCTGCGGCGCGAAGCGCAGGCGCATCGTTGAGGCCGTCGCCAACCATCAGCACCTTGTTGCCGGCCCGCTTGAATGCTTCGACATGGCCGATCTTGTCGGCCGGGCGGGCGCCGGCAACGCAAGTCAGGTCAAGTTGCCGGGCAATCTTCTGAACCCGGGCGTCCTTGTCGCCGGACAGGATTTCGACGAATGCGCCAAGACCCTTTAGTTCTGCAACGGCCTCGGCCGCGCCCTGGCGCAATTGATCGTCGAGGCCAAAGCTGGCGTAAGGTTTGCCATTGACCGCAAGGACGACGGTCGCATCGCGCTCGAAGAGAGCAAGGGAACGCTCCGCCAGCGCCCAATCCGGACGCCCCAGGCGATAGACGTTATCGCCGCGCTGCGCCTCGACACCGCTGCCCGGAAGCTCCGATACCCTGTCAAAGACGACGGCTTGATCATGATCAAGCGCGGCGAGCGCCTGCGAATAGGGATGGCGCGAATGCGCGGCCATGGCGGCGGCCAGCGCGAGCGCGTCGGCTCCGGTCTTGCCCTGCACCGCCAGAAGGGGCTGCGCGGAGGTCAGTGTTCCGGTCTTGTCGAACAAGACCGTGTCGATGGCGGCGAGCCGCTCCAGCGCACCGCCATCCCTGATCATGATGCCCTTCTCGAACAACCGCCGCGCGGCGACGACGTGAACCATGGGGACGGCGAGGCCCAGCGCGCAGGGGCAGGTGACGATGAGAACGGCAACCGCTGCCGTCATGGCGAAATGGGCATCGCCGCCGGCGATCATCCAGCCTGTAAAGGTCAGCAAGGCCAGGGAGTGGATCAGCGGCGCATAAAGCTGTGCGGCGCGGTCGGCGATCCGGCGATAGGACGACCGGCCGGACTCGGCAGCCTCCATCATCCGCACCAGTTCGGCGAGGAAGGAATCCTTCGCCGCCGTCGCAGCGACGATTGTCAGCGGTCCCGTCAGGTTGAGAACGCCGGCCTGCAGCAGCGTGCCTTCGCCTGCCGTCTGCGGCGCGCTCTCGCCCGATACCAGCGAAAGGTCGATTTCGGAGCTTCCCTTGATCACGCGCGCATCGACGGGAACGCGTTCGCCGGCAGCGAGCAGGATCGTCATCCCCGGCTCGATCTCGTCGAGCGCTAGATAAGTCCGGTTGCCGTCCTCGCGCAGGACCAGGGCGCCGCGCGGCGACAGGCGCGCCAGTCCGCCGACCGCCTGGCGCGCCCGCTCGCGCATGACGTGGTCAAGCGTCCGGCCGATCAGCAGGAAGAACAGCAGCGATACCGCCGCATCGAAATAGGCGTAGTGGCCATGATGGATGGTCTCATACAGGCTCATGGCGAAGGTAAGCAGCACGCCGACCGAGATCGGGACGTCCATGTTGGTCCGGCCGTGCCGCAGGCTTCGCCAGGCCGACGCGAAAAAGACCTGGCCGGAATAGGCGAGGGTCGGAAGCGCGATCAGCGCCGAGATCCAGTGGAAGAGATCACGGGTTGCCGGCTCCGCTCCGGCCCAGACCGAAACCGACAACAGCATGATGTTGCTGGTGGCGAAGCCGGCAACCGCCACGGCCCGCAACAGATGGCTCAGCACCGGGTCGGCCCTGTCGGCGTCGAAGTCGTGCAGGTGGGCGGCGTAGCCGATGGCCTGCAGGGAGGGGATAAGAGGAGGCGGGGCCTCGCCGCGCCAGAGCACGCGCACCCGCCGCGCCGACAGGTTGGCTCGCGCGCTTGCCACACCGTCAAGCTTGCCAAGCGTTGCCTCGATCCGCTGCAGGCAGCCGCCGCAATGGATCTCCGGTACCGACAGGTCGGTCTGGCGCAGTCCATCATGCACCGGACGGCTTGCGAGGAGGATCTCCTCGTCCATCGCTCCTGCCTGATAGAGTTCGGCGCCCGGTGCGCAACAGCTCATGGCCAGGCTCCGCTAGGGCGTGACTTCGGGCCGCACGGCACGATAGGCGTGCCAAGTGGCGTGCCCGAGCAGCGGATAGATTACGACCAGGGCGAGCATGCCGGTGGCAAGGCTGGCGAGGAACAGCGCAAGCACGATCGCTGCCCAGATCAGGAGGACACCCAGATTGTTCCAGACCAGCGCCATGCTCGAGCCCATCGCGGTGAACGCGTCGGTGCGCTGGTCGACCAGCATGGGAATCGAAAACGTAGAGATCGCAAAGGAGAAGGCGGCGAACAGGCCGCCGACCAGCGTGCCGACAACAAGCATGGCCCAGCCGGTCGTCGTCGTGAACAGCATCGAGGCAACTCGATCGAGCCCCGGGAAGGCCACCATGCCGAAGAATAGCGCGTAGATCAGCACGGCTGCCCGGATCCACACTATCATCAAGAGGCACAGCAACACGCCGGTGAACAGGATCTGCCCGCCGGATGCTGGCTGGACGAAGAACATGCTTTGCAGGCTCAGCGGCTTGCCTTGCTCGATCCGGCGGCTCTTCTCATAGAGTCCCACCGCGAGGATGGGCCCGACCACCATGAAGCCGGCAAAAACCGGAAACAGAATGTAGTCGCGCTTGGATGCGATCAGGCCGGCGACCAAGGCGATCGAGATCGCAAGGACGATCACACCATAGACGAGGCTGAGCGGCATCTCGGTGCGGAAATCCTCCCAGCCTTGCGACAGCCACTTGATTGGATCGGACGTGGTGAGCGGCCGCGCCCATTTATTGACCGTCGGGAGCGGTGCCGAGACGGGGGGAAGCATCGTCATCGCACTTTTCCTTCTGCAGGCGCGCCGGTCGTCGAAGAGCAGGACGACTTGGCGGCGCGAAATTGCCCGGGTGCCTCGCCGGCGTCGCGCAAATGACTGACGCAGGCCGGCTGCGAAGCGGTAGCGACGTAGATCAGGTGCGCGTTGGCGCCGAACAAAGCGATTATGCCGCCGGCGACCAGCAGCCAGATCCAGATGGTGGTCTTGCGCGTGTGCGGTGCGACGGCCAGCTCGTTCATGGGCCGGCGCTCCGCTTGTCGACGAGATACAGTGTCAGGATCTTGCGATCGAGATCGGATAGGCGGTTCTGCCAGCTCGGCATGTGGCCCTGCCGGCCGCCCCAGATCGTGCTGTCGATGTCCTCGAACGTGCCGCCATAGATCCAGAAGCGGTCGGTGAGGTCGGGCGCGCCGACCTCCGGATTACCCTTGGCGTTGTCGCCGTGGCAGGCCACGCAATTGGCGGCGAAGAGCGCTTTGCCGGCCCCGACCTTGGCCGGATCGACGTCCTTTGCGCCCGGATGCGACAGCGAATACACGTAGGAAGCAACCTTGAGCACATCCTCGCGCGGCAGCATCTGGTCGCGGCCGAACGCCGGCATCTGCGAGACACGCGTGTCCGGATGCGTCCAGTTGATGCCGACGCGGATGGTGTTGAAGATGTCTTCCGGCTTGCCGCCCCACAGAAAGGAACTCGTCGTCAGGTTGGGGAAGCCCGGGCCGCCCTTGGCATCGACGCCATGGCATACGGCGCAGTTGTTGCCGAATAGGGCGCCGCCGGTCTCGCGCACGATGGTCATCAGGCGCGGATCGGCCTGAATCGCGGCGAAGCTCTCGGTCTCGATCTTCTTCGTCCAGGCGCTGCGTTCCAGTGCAGCCTCCTGCAGCGAGGCGGCGACCTGTTGGCGCTGGTCGAGGCCGAGCAGACCCCTGGTGTAGGTCACCCCCAGCGGCCAGGCCGGCATCAGCACCCAGTAGACGACAGAAAACAGGAAGGACGCGATCAGGAAGAAATAGACCGTGCGTGGGACCGGCGTGTTCAATTCCTTCAGGCCATTCCATTCATGGCCGGTGGTGAGATAGCCGGTATAGTTATCGCGTTCCGGGTGCTCTACGGACATGGTCCGGCCTCATCGCGAAAGATGGATTGGGCGGCATCATCGAACCGCTTCTTGTTCGACGGCCACATGGCGTAGATCACCACCACGATCGACAGCGCGATCAGGTAGAACAGCCCGAACGATTTCGAGAAGCCGACCAGGAACGCGTGCTCGACCATCATTTCGCAGCCTCCGCTTGAGCAGCCTGCTTGTGCGCGGCATTGGTGAGGCGGCCGAGCACCTGCAGATAAGCGACCACCGCATCCATCTCTGTCAGGGTATTGGGTCGGCCATCGAACGCGCGCATGGTCGTCGCCTTGCCGTAGCGCTTGGTCACGCCATCGGCCTGCGGCGAGTCCGGATTGGACTGCGCGTAGGCGTCGAGCGAGGCGTTGGCGATCATGTCGTCGGTATAGGGAACACCGACGGCGCGCATCGCCTTCAGATGCAGGCCGAGATCGTCGGTGCGCAATTCGGTGGTCATCAGCCAGTTGTAGGCCGGCATCACCGAAACCGGCACGACGTCGCGCGGATTGTTGAGATGGGCCACATGCCACTGGTCGGAATATTTCTCGCCGACCCGGGCAAGGTCCGGCCCGGTGCGCTTCGAGCCCCAGAGCATCGGATGATCGTATTTGGATTCGACGGCGAGCGAGTAGGGGCCGTAGCGGTCAACCTCGTCGCGCAGCGTGCGGATCATCTGCGAGTGGCAGGCGTAGCAGCCTTCGCGGAGGTAGATGTTGCGGCCCGCAAGCTCGAGCGGCGTGTAGAC
>Ga0081540_1004479_pt1 | contig 10632 bp, 9 predicted proteins | sample TabmetS2T1R1_FD_71024 | JGI IMG/M metagenome (GOLD analysis project Ga0081540, IMG submission 71024) | Tabebuia heterophylla rhizosphere microbial communities from the University of Puerto Rico - S2T1R1 | ecosystem: Host-associated > Plants > Roots > Rhizosphere ... | reverse complement strand
CAGAGAGTTATCGTGTCGTGCGCCAGCCACGACCCTCTTCGCACATGAGGCATCAGTTTTAAGCGCAAGGAAACAGGAGTATGGGTGAATTTATCAGTGAGTTGTGGGCGTTCATGCGAGAACGCAAGAAATTCTGGCTCCTCCCCATTGTCCTTGTGTTACTGTTGTTTGGTAGCTTGGTGGTGCTGACGCAAGGTTCAGTGGTGGCACCGTTTATCTATACCCTGTTCTGATCTGCTGCACACGTGGAAGCATGGGTGCAACTCCGATGCGGTGTGGAGGACAGGTGGGCCCTGCGCTATTCGTAGCGCAGGGCCTGAATTGGATCGAGGTGTGCTGCCTTGCGAGCAGGATAAAAACCGAAGAAAATCCCCACGGCCCCAGAAAAGACCACGGCAAGCACAATGGCTTCGATCGGCACAATCGTCGGCCACTCGGCTATGACTGAGACGAACTGCGAGCCCACGACACCCAATACCACCCCAAAAAGCCCGCCGAGGGTGCTCAATACCACAGCTTCCAGGAGAAATTGCGTCAAAATGTCCTGGCGCTTGGCACCAACTGCCATACGGATGCCGATTTCGCGCGTGCGCTCTGTTACCGACACTAGCATGATATTCATAATACCAATGCCGCCGACCAGCAGTGAAACCGAAGCCACGCTTGCCAGCAAAATGCTCATGCTTTGGTTGGTACTTTGCGCTGTCGCGGCCACATCAGCCAGATTGCGAATCATAAAATCGTCGTCCTGATTGCTCTTCAGACGATGTCGCTCGCGGAGGAGCGTTTTAATTTGGCGCTCCGCGGCAGGAATGAACTCCGGGCTGACGGCAGAGACCATGATGGACCCTACGGTACCCACCATGGCGGCGCCCATCACCTTGCGCTCGGCAGTCGTGAAAGGAATGAGCACGGTATCGTCCTGATCGCTCCCCTGGGTTGATTGTCCTTTTGGCGTCAGAATACCTACAACGCGAAAGGGCACATTATTAATGCGCACTACCTGGTCCAGCGGGTTTTGGCCAGGGCCAAAAAGATTATCGATAACCGTCTGGCCCAGCACGGCCACTGTGGCGCCGCTCTCATCATCCTGTTTGGTCAAGAAACGGCCAGCAGCCAGTGGCCAGTCGCGCACGGTCTGATATTCCGGAGTGACTCCAAAGATCGACGTGCTCCAGTTCTGGTTGCCAACGACCACCTGCTGCACCTGTCGACGTAGGTAGGTCACCGCGCTCACCGCCGGGCATTCTCGCTGAATCGCTTTGGCGTCGCCAACCCGCAGCGTCGAGCGCCCGCCGGCCCCTGTACGTACGCCACCCTGGGTGACACTGCCAGAGAGAATCACCAGCATATTGTTGCCCATGCGGGCAATTTGCTCCTGTACAGCGACACTCGCTCCCTGGCCAATGCTGACCATGGCGATAACCGCAGCCACGCCGATAATAATGCCCAAAATGGTGAGGAGCGAACGCAAGGTATTACGCCGTAGAGCCCGTAGGGCAATCCTCACAGTGACAATGAGTAAACGCATGGCGCTCTCCTAGAGGCGTGGACCAGCCCCAAAGCCCGGTGGTGACGCCGGACGTTTGGACGCTTTCGATGCGAGGAGCCCCGTAATGACCTGCTGTCCGGCGGTGAGCTCCCCTGCGACGACCTCTGTATGGGTATCATTAGCAATGCCGATTGTCAGTGGCCGCGGCTCTGGAGTACCATTGGTGCCCAGCACCCAGACCCGCCCTGGACGCGTCTGGGGCTGCGTGTCGTCTCTGGCTCTGAGCAATGCCTCATACTTCTGGCGTTGTTCAGGCGTAAGCATCTCCCGAATCTGCGCCCGGATTTGCGCCTGCATCTCCCGCCGCATGGCCTGGCGGCGCTCCTCAGATTCTTCCTCACGCATGCCCCTGAACTGCCGCCCGGTCTTTTGAAAGACCTCGCTGAGACGGGTTTGCTGCTCCGGGGTCAGTGACAACTCTTTAGTGAGCTGCTGCTGCATTTCCTGGAAACGCCCACCCCCGCTGCTGCCGCTTCGCTGGGGTGCCGGTGCTTGACCGCCCTGGGAGCCGGTATCCGGTGCCGCGCCCTCTGGTTGGAAGCGCAGGGCCGCGGTAGGCACTTTGATGACATCCTGGCGCTCAGCGACCAGAAAGGAGACGTTGGCCGTCATCCCTGGCTTCAGCCGCAAGTCAGGATTGGCCACTTGCACTACAGCATCATACGTGACGACATTTTGCACCGTGATTGGGGCATTGCGTACCTGCGTCACCTCACCAGTAAAGGTGATATTTTGATAGGCATCCACAGTGAAGGTGACCCTTTGCCCTACCCGCACGCGCCCGATATCCGCTTCGCTGACATTCGTATCGACCTGCATCTGCGTGAGATCCTGGGCGATAAGAAAGAGAACCGGGGCCTGCAAACTCGCCGCTACAGTCTGGCCAACGTCGACACTCCGTGAGACCACAATACCATTGACCGGGGCACGAATGGTAGTGTGTTCAAGATCCAACTCTGCTGCCTGCAACGCTGCTTTGGTTTGATCGACTTGGGCTGCCGCAGCCAATTCCTGAGCTGCGGCCAGGCGTTGCTGAGCACTGGCAGACTTGAGCTGTCCAGTGGCAGCCTCTAGCTGTGCCTCGGAAGACTTAAGCTGCGCTACCGCACCATCGTAGGTCATTTGCGCGGTGTCGAGATCATTCTGGGCAATGAGGGATTTGCGAGCCATTTCCTTATTGCGCTCGAGGATTCGACGCGCATCGGCGAGAGCGACTTTGGATTTCTCGATATTCGCCCTGGCGCTCTCGGCGTTGGCTTGCGCCGTTTCTACTGCCGCCTTGGCATTGATCGTCGTCGCCTGCGCGACCTGCACCGCCGCCAGTGCACTGGCTACATTCGCACGCGCCTGGGCGACCTTGGTTGACAAAGGGGCTGGATCAATCTGCGCGATGACGTCCCCTTCTTTCACTGGTGAATTAAAGTCCACGAATAGCTTTTGAATGGTGCCTGAGACTTGCGAGCCCACCTGTACCGTGGTGACGGCGTTCACGACTCCTGTCGCATTTACGGTCGTGGTAATGGCCCCACGCTCGACTGCCGCCATGAGGTACCGTGGCGGTTGCTGCTGGCCCTCATAGTAAAGATAGCCTCCTCCAGCCGCACCCCCCAGGACCAGCATGAGCACCAGACTCATCAATAGCTTATGCCCCATATGTGCTTTTCCTGCTTCCTCTGCTTGAGAGGAATATCTCGCTTCCTACTGCTTCATTTCTCCTGCCTGTTTTGATACCACGCCTGTTATCAGAGTACGGTCCAGCACTGGGCGATCTTCGATCACCAGCCCATCCTTGAACAGAATGACACGTTTCGCGTACTGTGCGATGTCCGGCTCGTGAGTGACCAGCATGATCGTGATACCTTGCTGCTCATTGAGCGTTTGCATAATCCCCATGATCTCCTTGCTGGTCTGGCTATCTAGGTTCCCGGTCGGCTCGTCCGCCAGGATAATGGCAGGCTGGTTCACTAAGGCTCTGGCAATAGCAACCCGCTGCTGTTGGCCACCAGAGAGTTGGCTTGGTTGATGCTCAGCCCGCCCTTCCAGCCCAGTCGCCTTGAGCGCCGCCAGGGCACGTGCCCGGCGGTCGCGACTGTCGGTGCCGCTATACAACAACGGCAGCTCCACATTCTCGACTGCACTGGTCCGGGCCAGCAGGTTAAAACTCTGGAAGACAAAGCCAATCTTTTTGTTGCGCACCTCGGCCAGTTGATCGCTCGACATCTGGGATGCATCGACTCCGTCGAGCTGGTAGCGTCCTGTGGAAGGGCGGTCGAGGCAGCCTACAATGTTCAGGAAGGTCGATTTTCCAGAACCCGAAGCACCCATAACGGCGACGAACTCTCCGCGCTCGACACACACGTCCACCCCACGCAAGGCTTCCACACGCACTTCACCCAGGTCATAGACCTTCGTGAGCTGCTCGACCCTGATGACCGCCTCCACGTCCACAGCCCTCTTCACCTACTACTTTACAAGATATAATGCCGAAAAGTGCCGAAGTATTCTGACGCAAAGCCTGGAGCGATGCAAGCTGCGCCTAGACTACGTTTGACGGAGTGATAGGTTGCGCACCGTTGCAACCATATTCCCACACGAGACAGGGTTATAATACTTAAGGACCGCTTGAGAATCTTCCCAGATGAGACGTTTGAGAACGTGCATCGGAGACCGTCTCTTATACCAAAACATGTGAGGAGCGTGGGAATATCTTTCCCGTAGCCTATTTTATATTAGACACGTAGCGGCGCCACATGGTTTACACGGGGTAAGCTTTTTGTTACGGTTTTGGCGAGTCACATGTTTTGCAGCTGTACATAAACCATGGTATGCTGCCTGCCATCAGGGCCATGTTCTAAGGCATCTCAGCCGAGACAGCCGTTAGGGAGGTAACCTCCTCCAGAGAGGCTCCCTAGTAAAATAGAGCGGATACGAACTGCTATGTCGACGCACCCACGCTCTCCATCTCGGACGCGCTCCTACGCGGCCTGGCTGCGGCGTGTACGCCTCTGGTCGGGCATCGCGCTGTTCGCCTATGTCACGACCCATCTTGCCAATCACGCCTTGGGGCTCGTGTCCTTCACCGCGCTTGAAGTCGGACGTGGCTGGTTTCTGCTGCTATGGCGTAATCCGCTAGGCACCGTAGTGCTATATGGGGCTCTGGCGAGCCATATTACCCTCGCCCTGTGGTCACTGTATCAGCGCCGTCGCCTGCGCATGTCCATCTGGGAAGCCGTGCAGTTGCTTATGGGCTTGACTATTCCCTTCCTGCTCACGACACACGTTGTAGGAACGCGTCTGGCGCATGCCTGGTTTGACGTGCAGGATTCCTATACGTATGTCGTACTGGCGCTCTGGTGGTACCGGCCAGATCTCGGTGTACTCCAGGCTATTGTTCTACTCCTGGCCTGGCTGCATGGCTGTATTGGCATGCATTTCTGGCTGCGCTTACAGCCATGGTATGGCCGTGTGGTGCCGTGGCTCTTTGGGGTGGCTATCCTGCTACCAACGCTTGCCTTGCTCGGATTCGTGCAGGCCGGGCGCGAAGTGGCAGTGCAGGCCCGTGACGCAACATGGCGCCAAGCGATCTTGCAAGAGGCCAACGCACCGGACGAGGCGGCTCGCCAGCGTCTGAACAAGGTCCGTACCGTCGTCCCTATGGCCTTTGGTGCGGCTATTGGAGCCATCCTGGTGGCGCGTGCCTTACGCCGACGCTTCGAACCGCGTCTCGAGACGATCCAGATCATGTATCCCAACGGACAGAAGGTCGTCGTCCCTGCCGGCTTCAGCGTGCTCGAGGCGAGCCGCTTCGCCAAGATCTCACACGCCTCGGTGTGTGGCGGTAGGGGGCGTTGCTCAACGTGCAGGGTGCGTGTCGTGCAAGGTGGAGCCTTCACCCCGCCAGCCAATGTGGAAGAGCGCCGTGTCCTTGACCGGGTCGGGGCGCCGCCTAATGTGCGCCTGGCCTGTCAGTTGCGCCCCACGCACAATGTGGCAGTGATACCGCTCTTGCCGGCCAACGCCCAGGCGAGTGCTGGCTTTGCCACACCTGGGCACCATGCCGGGCAGGAGCAGGAGATTGCCGTGTTGTTCGCTGACCTGCGCGGTTTCACTCGGCTGGCTGAGCCGAAACTGCCCTACGATGTTGTCTTCTTCCTGAACCGTTACTTTGAGACGATTGGCAGCGCGATTAAAAACGCTGGCGGTATTGCCAATCAATTCACGGGCGATGGCGTGATGGCCCTCTTTGGGATAGACCAGGGCCCTACGGAAGGGTGCCGACGCGCCCTGCTGGCGGCCAGTGCCATGATCCGCAGTCTGGCTGAACTTGCGCAGACCCTGGCAGATGAACTGCCAGACCCGCTCAGGATGGGTATTGGGCTCCACACCGGGTCAGCCGTCATCGGGTGCATGGGCTATGCCGAGACAACCTATCTCACAGCGGTGGGGGATACCGTCCACGTTGCCAGTCGGCTAGAGGGGCTCACAAAAGAATACCACTGCCAAATGGTGCTCTCTGAGCAAGTCGCTAGGTGTGTAGGGATCGATTTTACAGCGTATCCGCGCCATGAGATAACCGTCCGCAACCGCACAGAGCCGTTGGCAATCTATGTGGTAGAGGATGTACATAGCATCGCGGCAGCGCTGAGAGCTAACGCGTAATCGACTTAGCCGAGCAGGGTACCATTCAGCTCAGGCGTCACAGCGGCGGTTGGCTGTGCCAGCACAGTCTCGGGATAGGTCACACGACCATTATCATCAATGACGACCACGCCACGAGCGACCAAGCCCTGGAGAATGTCTTCGGGTGTAATATTCTTCTTGTGGTTCTTGCAGAAGGCCCGAATGCTGTTTGATAGCGTTACTTTGCGCACCGGGCGCGACCGGGCCGGTTGTAAGTAAACCGCACAGTACTCGGTGATTGCATCACCGTCGATTTCCATCTGCGGCTTCGGAGAGTCAGTAGAGAGGCGTTTGGTTCTGTGTATTTTCCCATCAAGACGCTCGACTCGGCGATTGGCCCCCTGGAGCATGTGCACCACATGGTCCAAATCGGTGTCCTGAGACAAGATGAGAAACTCCGTGTCAGGGGGCATTTCAGCAGCCAACCGACCAGCCCAGAACGCCAGGCCAAAATCAGCGGCATTTTTGCCTTTCTTCTGCATACCAATAATCGCCAGACGCCCCTCGTGAATAGCTGTCGCCAGCAACGGCACCATGCCAAGGGGTACTTTGGGCTCCGCACCCCCATAGCACGCAATGACACGCCCGTACTCGGTAAGCGCCTCAGGCAGACGCTCAATTTGCCGCGGACAGTTGTCGAGATCAATCAGTAAGGCCCGCATCACCACAGTCGGATGTGGGGATAGCTCCATGTCCTGGCCATGCTCCATATCGTGTAACGTTCTCCAACCTCCCTTAGCTGACCACCACCCAGCACGGTTGCCGGCTGTTAGCTGAAGACGATAGCAGCGGGGGCCCAAGCCATTGTATACGGCTCACTGACATACCCTCCGATGGCGCATCCCAATGTGTCAATCAACATGCCGTTGGTATGGTGCACGACCTCAGCCGGCAAATCGCAGTCTGCGTCCTCCTCATAGGCAAGAGACACTGCTACACCGCACGCATACGGCTGCGCGAGCCATTCGACGAGGTTTTGCGCCTTCCTCTGCGGGTACTGGCCTGCGTCTGCCGTTGCCTGAGTTGCCCGAGAGCACCGTCAAGCCACTCCAGGTCTGCCTGACACAGCGTAATACTGCGCTGCAGCGTGAGGAGCGGGAAAAAAGACTCGTCATCGGCCTCAGGCCCCCGCATTTTTTCTTGGAACTCCTGGGCTCTCCTTTCACACATCGCTAGTTCTTGCGCAGTCTGTTTCCGGCGTTCTTCAAGAAGCCTGATGGTGGTGTCATACGACAACATGTGCCCAAAAAACAGCTTGAGCAAGAGCGCACTTTTGTAGGAATCTTGTTCAACACCCGAAGACTGCAGCCATTGTAGCATGGCTTCTGTCCCCTCGGGCGTGATCTGATAGAGTCGCTTATCTGGCCGGAGAGTCTGCGGCACTTCACGCATGGTGACGAGGCCATGCGACTCCAAGCGGCGTAGTTCTCCATAGATCTGGCTCTTCGCTGGACTCCAGTAGAAGTGGGTAATACTCTTGTTGATGAGCTGCTTCAAATCGTATCCAGACATTTCCCGGAACGTGAGCAGGCCCAAAATGACATACGAGGTTGTAGGGAGATATTCTGTCTCCACAGGTAGGCTCCTTACTTGCTATAGTTGCTAGTGGGTTCAAGATGCTCGGCTGACATTGTACTCTATGCCAGCCTAATTTCAACTGGTATTTCCATATCAAAACAGACTACCAAGGTCTCAATTGTGGCAAGAATTTCATTTTTCGTCAACTCTATTTTGTTACAGATTATCATGAAATAACATTATTTTCGATGCATACGTCCTTATTCCCTGTTCGTACTAGCCAGGAAAGTGCTACATGACGCCCTACAAGAGTCTTGGAAAGCCAGTACTGTGGTTGTTAAAAATCTCGGCACCAGATGTACCATTCGCCTAGAAGCAACATAACAGCACCTAGGAGGAGATACAGCCATAAGGATGTTTCAACGATACCGGCATGTTGGGGCGTGCCAGGACTTGCACTCGGGGTGAAAGAGGGGAGCTTGTGAGCCGGGTTGATGTCGGACTCCGTCTCATCCAGCAGATTGACCACCAGATAGTGCTTGGCTTCTCCAGCGCGGACAATATACACGCCCACCCGCTGCGCGTCAGTGAAGACCCAGGGATTACCCGATACACTGTAGTCACGCTGCTTGCCCTGTGGGTCTTGCACAGTGGCCTGGGTCACGGGCTTATCAAAAAATATGGCATGAGCCATACCGGCTTGCATGTAGCCAGCACTCATCTCGTCCTGCTGGGGCCTGAGCCAACGCAGCAGGTTGTTCATAAATACGGGGAAAGCCACGCGCAATGGCAAGTCGGAGCGCATCAGATCAAATGCCACCGTGACCAAGTGCAATTGAGGCTCGTCGATTACACTGATAAGCGAGGTGCCTGTGCCATCGACCAGGCTCTGGGCGCCAGCCCGGGGTTGCACAACGAGAGCCTCCTCGACGTGCAGATCGGTGAGTTCCACAAACTGCAGCAAAGGGTGTTGCCGCTGCCAGTCGAGTACCTGCGGGCGCGTCACCGTGCCCTGGGAGGGCAAGCGTGGGTCTTGCGGGGTGATATTGAGCAACAAAAAATTCCCACGGCGTAACGGAGGGGGTTGCACACCGTTAAAAATGATGACCTGATTCGCTTCGAGCAAGCGTGGCAAGGTCTCCTCTGCGACCTGGGGCGCGACGTTCACCAGCAAACCAGGAAACGACGTTAACAACGTTTCGAGAAAATAATTGCTCTCTCCCACCAGAAGGACCCAGGTCTGTGTAGGGGCTGCTATCACACCATAGGCACGATTGTCCAAGGGAAAGTCGTCCTCGACAGCAATTTCCGCTTGCACAATGCCTTTCAGGGGCCCCGTAAGCGTTGACACGATCACCTCCTCCTGGCCTGGCTGGAGTTGCAGGCGACGTTCGAGTAACGGCTTGCGCAGGACAGCCGTGACCTGTAGAGGGACCTCCACAGGCTGCCTGGAAAAATTTTTCACGGCGATGAGGATATCGTAGGTATCCGGAGTCTCCAGAACTTGCCGCAACGCCATACGGGTGATACCGATATTTTTTTCCCCGCCAGCCACCTGGATATGGCGGACCGAACTGCGCTGCAAATCTAGGTCGAACAGCGGCCCATACGCCCCATCACCAACGATGACGACCTCGTGCGTACCACTGCCCTGCGTGAAGGAGAGAGCGAGCAACACCGCGTCCCGCATGTTACCCGGTGCATCGGTGGGCTGCTGGCTCATAATGGCCTCACGGAGTACGTCTTTGTCAGCCGTAAAGAACAGCACCACCTGCGGCTGTCGACCAGCCGTAATCAGCGCCATCTGACGCCCCCTCGGCAGCGCCTGGAGGACCTCCAGAGCTCGCTGTTGCGCCTGGATAAAGCGTGTACCCTGCGGGGCACGCGTCTGCATGCTGGCGCTGACGTCGAGCACCAGGACAATGTCTTTATTCTCGGCTACGGTTGTAGTCAATACGGGATTTGCCAAGGCCGCGGTGAATATACACACCAGGAGAAGTTGCAGCAGGAGCGGTAGGTTCTGTACCAGACGTTGCAGTCCGAGACTGCCGTGAGCTTCGCGCAGGACGCTTTCCCACAAAAAGAGCGTACTGACTCGCACATCGCGACGTCGATACCGCAAGGCATGCAAGAGGAGAACCACAGGAATCAGCGTCAGAAAGGCAAAGGCGGCTGGATTGAGCCATGTCATAGGGCTGGTACCTGGAGGCTAGTGCAAATAAAAACCGCGTCGCAAATACCGCAAAATTAAATCTTCAAAAGGGACCGTGGTGCTGGCGCGCAGGTACTCAATATTGCGTTTGGCACAGAAGGTCTCAACTTGGGTGAAATAGTCTACCACTTTTTGGCGATAGAGTTCGAGCATGCGTCGGTTCACCGTCAATCGACGTTGTTGGGCACTTTCGATATCGTGCAGGCGCAACGCACCTTCGAAGGGAGGATTGATTTCCGTCTCATCCACGAGCTGAATCACCAGCACATCAAAACGACCATAGGCCAGCGCGTCTAACCCCCGAGCGTAGCCATTGGCATCAAGGAGGTCACTGAGCACAATAGCGAGACCACCCTTGCTGCTCTGTCTGGCATAATTACTCAGCACCCGATTGAGATCCGTACCACCCTGCCCTTGCAGGGCCTCAAAATAGCGAAACAGAGCAAAGATCTGCTGGCGGCCACGCTGCGGTGGCATTGGCCTGCCCAGTTCATCAGCAAACGACACAGCGCCAACGCGGTCGAGACCATTGAGACCGATATAGCCCAGCGCTGCCGCCACGCGTCTGGCATAGTCCAGCTTCGGCGGGGTCCCCACCTGCATCGATTCGCTGGTATCAACAAGGAGATGAATGGTGAGGTCTTCTTCGGCAGTAAAGAGCTTGAGAAAC
>Ga0081540_1004478_pt1 | contig 10632 bp, 8 predicted proteins | sample TabmetS2T1R1_FD_71024 | JGI IMG/M metagenome (GOLD analysis project Ga0081540, IMG submission 71024) | Tabebuia heterophylla rhizosphere microbial communities from the University of Puerto Rico - S2T1R1 | ecosystem: Host-associated > Plants > Roots > Rhizosphere ... | reverse complement strand
AGGCCCGTTCCTGCTCGGTTTAGCGGCAGCCCTCGCCGATGAAGAAGCCGTTGTTCAGGATGTTGTGGTGGGACAGGGTTGCGCCCTTGGGGAAGCCGGTGGTTCCGCTGGTGTACTGGATGTTGATCGGGTCGTCGAAGGACAGGCCGGCCTCTCGTTCGGCCAGCGGGTCGGGCCCGCCCGGGGCCGGCGTGCCCGCCGTGGCCAGCGCCTCCCACTCCGGCGATTCCAGGTAGACGACCCGCTGCAGCCCGTCAAGCCCGCCCCTCACCTCCTCGACCATCGCGCGGTAGTTGCTGGTCTTGAAGGATTCCGCGCTCACCAGGAGCCGGACGCCCGACTGGCGCAGGGCGTAGCCGACCTCGCTGCCGCGGTAGGCCGGGTTGATGTTCACCAGGACGATCCCCGCCTTCGCGGTCGCGTACTGCAGGAGCACCCACTCGGGGCAGTTCGGCGCCCAGATGCCCACCCGCTCGCCCGCCTCGATGCCCGCCGCGATCAGCCCGCGGGCGAGCGCGTCGGTGTCGGCGTCGAACCGCGCATAGGCCCACCGCCGCCCGGTGGGGACGTCCACCATCGCCTCCCGGTCCGGGTAGATGGCGGCGATCCGGCGCAGGTTGGCGCCGATGGTCTCGCCGAGCAGCGGCACCTCGGATGCGCCGTGGCTGTAGGACGGCTCTGCGACCCCGGTCATGGTGGTCCCCCTCTGCCTTGGGCCCCCCTGGCGAGAGGCCCGCTGGTAGGGGCCCGTGGGCGTGGCCTGTGGTGCGGCCGGCTGGTGTGTCCATCGGGCCTGGTAGGCACCATCGTGCCCCCTCATGCGGCCGGGTGTGAATACCGGGACCGCAGCGGGCGGTGGCGGGGCGCGCAGCGCCGGCGGCGCACGGCACGGCGGCCGGCGGGGGACGGCGGCCGCCGGGCTGTCCGTTTGGCGTGATCGTGGGTGAACGGCGCGGCCTCCCGGACCGTCTGCAATGGTGTGGGGCGCGGCGCCGTGGGGTTACTGTCGATACAGGACGCGGGAGAGCCGGCGTGTTCGCCCGCAGGCGGTCCGCCGCTCGCGCCCGCTCCCGGGAGTGACCATGGAGTCGTGGATTGTCTGGCTGGTCCTGGCCGCGCTGCTGGGGGTCGCCGAGGTCATGACGACCACGCTGGCCTTGGGGCTGCTCGCCGTCGCGGCGGGTGTGGCGGCGATCGTCGGCGCCGTGGGCCTGGGCCTGCCGTTCCAGATCGGTGCGTTCGCGGTCGCGGCCGCGGCGGGCCTCGGCGTGGTCCGGCCACTGGCGGTCCGGCACATCCGGCAGCCTCCGCCGCTGCGGACCGGAACGTCCGCGCTGATCGGGAAGTCCGCGTCCGTGCTCGAGGAGGTCACGGGGCTGGGTGGCCGGGTCCGCATCGGCGGCGAGGTCTGGTCGGCGCGCTCCTACGATGAGGCCCGGGTCATCCCCGCGGGCTCCACCGTCGATGTCTTTGCGATCGAGGGCGCCACCGCGCTTGTTCATCCCAGGGAGTAGCCATGGATGCGATAGTCGGGCTGGTCATCGCCGTCATCGTCGTCGTGCTGATGTTCATCTTCGTCGTCAAGACGGTGCGGATCGTGCCGCAGGCGCGGGCGCGCAACATCGAGCGCTTCGGCCGGTACCGCAAGACCCTCGAGCCCGGGATGAACTTCATCATCCCGTTCGTCGACCGGGTCAAGCCGCTCATCGACCTCCGCGAGCAGGTGGTGGCGTTCAAGGGGCAGCCGGTCATCACCGAGGACAACCTGGTCGTGCTCATCGACACCGTGCTGTTCTTCCAGGTCACCGACCCCCGGGCGGCCGACTACGAGATCGTCGACTACATCCAGGCGATCGAGCAGCTCACCGCGACCATGCTGCGCAGCGTGATCGGCTCCATGGACCTGGAGCAGACGCTGACCTCGCGGGACCGGATCAACAACATGCTGCGCGGGGTGCTTGACGAGGCGTCCGGCAAGTGGGGGATCCGGGTGACCAGGGTGGAGATCAAGGCGATCGACCCGCCCAAGAGCGTCGTGGACGCGATGGAGAAGCAGATGCGGGCCGAGCGGGAGAAGCGCGCCGCGATCCTCACCGCCGAGGGCGTGCGCCAGTCCAAGATCCTCACCGCGGAGGGCGAGAAGCAGAGCAACATCCTGCGCGCCGAGGGCGACAAGCAGAGCCAGATCCTGCGCTCCGAGGGCCAGGCGCAGGCGATCGGCACGGTGTTCCAGGCGGTGCACCACCACGACGCGGACTCCAAGGTGCTCGCCTACCAGTACCTGCAGACGCTGCCGCAGCTCGCGCAGGCCGAGGGCAACACGTTCTGGGTGATCCCCAGCGAGGTGACCACGGCGCTGAAGACGCTGAGCACCGCGTTCGGCGGCGACAACACGGGCCAGGCAGCCGTGCCGCAGGCCGGGCAAGGCGGGCCGGGTGGGCCGGGCCAGGTGACCGGCGGCGCCGCCTCCGCGGCGCTGCCCGGCGACGCGGACGGGCGGCCCAGCCTGGCCGCGGACGGGGACACCGCCAGGGCGCGCGCGGCGGCCCCGGAGAAGGAGGCCGCGAAGGAGGCGGCCGCGGACGAGTTGGCCGCGCGGGAGGCGGCGCACACGCGGGACGAGCTCGCGCAGGTGGAACAGGAAGTCGCCGCGGTCGAGCGGCAGGTGGCGGAGGCGGAGCGGCTGGGTCCCCGTTAAGGCCCGGCCGGCCGGGCCGCGCCGGCCCTCCTAGAACATCGACGGGCACCACGGCGCGGGGTCGGAGTACATGGCGGCCGAGAGCCGCGCCAGCGCACCGTGCTTCCGCTCGGTGACCAGGCCGGCCGCGGCGAGGGCGGCCAGCCTGGTCCCGCCCAGGTAGCCGGCGCCGAGCGCCGCGATGGGCAGCACGATGTCGGCGGCCGCCCTCGTGCGCTCGCAGCTGGCCGTCCCGCCGTCGCCGGGCCCGGGGCACCGCAGCCGCCACCGGCCCGCGTTGGCGGGCAGCAGCTCGTCGGTCAGCTCGATCACCACGTCAGCCTCGCTGGAATAGCGCCGCTGGCGGAGCGCGGCCGGGACGTCGACGAGGCGGATCCAGAGCCCGTCGCTCAGCTGGGGGCGCGCCCGGCGCCGGTCGGCGAGCATCTCCAGCAGCGGGTCGTCGACCGGCCGCTGCCTGGCCACCACCTCGCCGATCAGGTCCCTGGTGAGCAGGTCGGTCCACAGCGCGGCGGTGGCCGCGGCGTCGGTGGCCATCAGCTCACCGATCCACAGCCGGCCGAACGGCAGGCCGTCTTTGTCCCAGTCGGGTTTCGTCCGGTAGAGCGCGTAGCCGCGTGGTCCCGACTCGTCGCCTGCCAGCAGGCATCTCTGCCGGCTCATGCCCCGCCGGCGGAATTCCGGGTCGGCGAGGAGGTTCTGCCACCAGCGCTCGTCCCTGGCCGTCATGCCGGGCCGGTGCGGGACCAGCGAGTCGTACACCTTGGCCAGCTCGGTGCGCAGCTCGGCGGGCTGCGCGGCCCGCAGCCGCACGGGGCCGCCGCCCGTACCCGGGGCGCTGTCCGTGCCCGCGCCGCCTGCCACCGCCGGGCGCAGCGCGCCCTCACCGCGGCGGACCGTCAGCTCCAGCTCCGTGGATGCGCAGCCGTAGCCGTACCGCCCGTAGATGACCGACTCGGACGCGAACAGCGCCGCGATGGCCTCGCCCCGGGCGGCGATGTCGCCGAGCTGGTGGCGCATCATCGCCGACAGGATGCCGCGCCGCCGGTGGGTGGGCAGGACGCTGACGAACGTGACGCCCCCGGTGCCCGCGATCCCGCCGGGAACGGTGAGCTGGAAGGAGTAGGCGGCCGCCGTCCCGACGATCGCGTCGCCGTCGAGCGCGGCGATGCTGCGGTCGAACTCGAAGACGACCCGCTCCTGCTCGATGCCCTCGGCCGGGAACTCGGCGTCGTTGAACGCCTGGGCGGGCACCTCGCAGTAGGCGTCGAACTCGTCGGGCGTGATGGGCCGCAGGGGATAGCGCTCAGCCATGCTGTTACACGTACCCCATTCGCTGCCCGGCGGGCGAATCATTATCGCCGCGCGGCGCTCAGAAGGTGATCGCGAGGCCGATGGTGAGCAGCGCACCGAACGCGAGCTGCAGCCGGCCGGTCTGCCCCAGCGCGCCGATCAGCGCCGGGCCCTCGCTGCCGGCCCGCACGGCGCGGATGGGGGGCACGGCGAGCGGAAGGGTGGCCAGCGCAAGGAGGGCGAGCGGTCGTGCGACGGCGATCATCACCACCATCGCGAACGGGACCAGTGTGCACCCCCCGTACAGCACACGTGTCCGCTGGTCGCCGATGAGGACTGCGAGGGTGCGCTTGCCGGCCACCGCGTCGGAGGGTATGTCCCGCAGGTTGTTGATCACCAGCAGGGCGCACGACAGCAGGCCGACCGGCACGGACGCGGCCAGCGCCAGCCAGGTCAGCCGGCCCATCTGCACGTACGCGGTCCCGGTCACGGCGGCGACCCCGAAGAAGACGAACACGGCCGCCTCGCCCATGCCCCGGTAACCGTACGGGTGGCTGCCGCCGGTGTAGGTCCAGGCGGCGGCCACCGCGGCGCCGCCGAGCAGCAGCAGCCACCAGGAGGTGACGGCGGCGAGCGCGAACCCGGCCACGCAGGCGGTGCCGAAGGACGCGAGCGCGGCGGCGAGCACCTGCCGCGGCCGGGCGAGCCCGGCGGCCACGAGGCGGACCGGCCCGGCGCGGCGCTCGTCGGTGCCGCGGACGCCGTCGCTGTAGTCATTGGCGTAGTTGACCCCGACCTGCAGGGCCAGCGCGACCACCAGGGCGAGCGCCGCGCGCCACAGGGAGAAGCGGCCGTAGCCGAAGGCCACCCCGCTGCCCACGGTGACCGGGACGATCGCCGCGGGCAGCGTCCGCGGCCGGGCACCGCTCAGCCACTCCCGCGGTGTCGCCATCAGCGCGTGTCTCGTTGATCCATGCCGTCAGCGCGTGTTCCGGCTCAATGCTGGCCCTGCGTGTGCGCGGTCATGGGGCTGAACGAGCCGAGGTCACGCACGGCGCCGGCGGAGGCCGACGTCGCCAGGGCGGCGTAGACCTGCAGCGCCTGGCTGACCGGCCGGTGACGGCCGGCCGGCCGGAACCCCCCGGCCGCGAGCCCTTCCCGCCGGGCGGAGAGCTCGGCTTCGGGCACGTCGAGCGTGAGCTCGCGGCGCGGGATGTCGATCGCGACCCGGTCGCCGTCGGCGACCAGCGCGATCATGCCGCCCGCCGCCGCTTCCGGCGCGATGTGGCAGATGGACAGCCCCGAGGTGCCCCCGGAGAACCGGCCGTCGGTGATGAGGGCACACGCCCGACCGAGCCCCTTGCCCTTGAGGAAGCTGGTCGGGTACAGCATCTCCTGCATGCCCGGGCCGCCCTTCGGCCCCTCGTACCGGATGACCACCACGTCGCCGGCCGTCACCGTGCCGCCCAGGATGCCCTCGACCGCGCCTTCCTGGCTCTCGAAGACCCGGGCCGGTCCCGCGAACCGCCAGAGTTCCTCGGGCACGCCGGCCGTCTTCACGATCGCCCCCTCGGGTGCCAGGTTGCCGTAAAGCACGGCAAGGCCGCCGTCGGCGGTGTAGGCGTGCTGCCGGTCCCTGATGCAGCCCTCCGCCCGGTCCTCGTCGAGCCCGGCCCACCGGGCGTTTTGTGAATACGGCTTGATGGTTCGGACGCCGCCCGGCGCGGCGTGGAACAGCTCGAGCGCCTCGGGGGCCGCCGACCCCGAGCGGATGTCCCAGCGGTCGAGGAACGCCCTCAGCGACGGGCTGTGCACCGTGTGAACGCCGTGGTTGAGCAGCCCGGCCCGGTCCAGCTCGCCCATGATGCCCGGGATGCCGCCCGCGCGGTGCACATCCTCGACGTGGTAGCTGCTGCTCGGGGCCACCTTGCACAGACACGGCACCCGCCGGGACAGTTCATCGATCTCCTTCAGCCCGAAGCCGACCCGTGCCTCGTGGGCGGCGGCGAGCAGGTGCAGGATCGTGTTGGTCGAGCCGCCCATCGCGATGTCCAGCGCCATCGCGTTCTCGAACGCGTCGCGGGTGGCGATGGCCACGGGCAGCACCGACTCGTCGCCGCCGTCGTAGTACCGCCGGGCCAGTTCGACCACCAGCCGGCCCGCCTGCTCGAACAGTCCCCGCCGCGCCGCGTGGGTCGCGAGCGTGGTGCCGTTGCCGGGCAGCGACATCCCCATCGCCTCGGTGAGGCAGTTCATGGAGTTCGCGGTGAACATGCCCGAGCACGAGCCGCAGGTCGGGCACGCGGCCTCCTCAAGCTCGGCGAGCCGCTCGTCGGACACCGAGGGATCGGCCGACGCGATCATCGGATCGATCAGGTCGAGCTTGGTGACCTGCCCGGTCGTCTCGCCCTCGCGGCGAGGAACACCCGCCTCCATCGGCCCGCCGGACACGAACACCGTCGGGATGTTCAGGCGCATGGCGGCGAGCAGCATCCCGGGAGTGATCTTGTCGCAGTTGGAGATGCAGACCATCGCGTCCGCGCAATGCGCGTTGACCATGTACTCGACCGAGTCGGCGATCAGCTCGCGGCTGGGCAGGGAATACAGCATGCCGCCGTGCCCCATCGCGATGCCGTCGTCGACCGCGATCGTGTTGAACTCCCGGGGGACCGCGCCGGCGGCGTGTACCGCGCCCGCGACTACCTGCCCCACCTCGCGCAGGTGCACGTGGCCCGGGACGAACTCGGTGAAGCTGTTGGCGATGGCGACGATGGGCTTGCCAAGGTCCTCGCGTGCGACCCCGGTGGCACGCAGCAGCGCGCGCGCCCCGGCCATGTTCCGCCCGTGCGTGACGGTACGGGAGCGTAGCGGCGGCATGTCTCCTCCACGTGGTGAAGACTTCAGCGTACCGGTCGCCGCCGTTCATGATTGGTGGCCGGTCCCGGCGGGCCCGGGGCTGGGAAGCAGCCGGGCGCCGGGAGACAGCCGGTCCGGGGCCGAGAGGCAGCCGGTCCGGGGCCGGGAGGCAGCCGGTCCAAAGGTGGGAGGCAGCCGGTCCGAAGGTGGGAGGCAGCCGGGCCGGCGGTGGAATGCCCGTTTGGACCGGGGGCCGTCTGCCAGCTACGGTTCGGTAACGTGACGCAGATTCATGACCTGACGGTGCTGGAGCTGGCGGCAGCGGTCCGTCAGCGTGAGCTCTCGCCCACCGAGATCACCAGCCACTACCTCGACCGGATCGAGCGGCTGAACGTCGAGGTCGGGGCCTTCTTCACGGTCACCGCCGACCTCGCACTCGACCAGGCCGGCCAGGCCGAGAAGGCGCTCGGCGGTGCCGTCGCCGCGGCGGAGCTCCCGCCGCTGACCGGGGTGCCCATCCCGATCAAGGACATGAACATGGTCGCCGGCGTGCGCCAGACGCTCGGGTCGCTGGTGTACTCCGGCAACGTCCCGGCCGAGGACGATCACGTGACCGCCGCGCTGCGGGCCGCCGGCGCGGTGATCACCGGCAAGACCGCGACCCCCGAGTTCGGCCTGCCGTGCTACACCGCAACCAGGATCGGGCCGCCTGCCCGGACGCCCTGGGACCTGTCGCGGTCGGCCGGCGGGTCGAGCGGCGGCGCCGGTGCGGCGGTCGCCGCCGGGCTCGCGCCCGCCGCCCAGGGCAGCGACGGCGGCGGGTCGATCCGCATCCCGGCCAGCGTCTGCGGCCTGTTCGGCCTCAAGCCCACGCGGGGCCGCGTCTCCTACGCGCCGCTGGTGCCCGACCTGTCCGGCCTCAGCACCAACGGCTCGCTGGCGCGCACCGTCGCCGATGCGGCGCTGCTGCTCGACGTGATGGCCGGCAACCGCCCCGGCGACATGTACACGCTGCCGCCGCTGCCGCCCGGTGAAACCTTCCTGGGGTACGCCCGCAGGGACCCGGGCCGGCTGCGGATCGGCCGGACGTTGCAGCACGCGGTGGGCGACGGAGAGGTACATCCGGAGTGCGTCGCCGCCTATGAGGAGGCCAGCGCGCTGCTGGCCGGCCTGGGGCACGAGGTCGAGGACATCGGTTCGCCGTTCGGCCCGGAGGTGGTGCCCATGTTCGAGACCCTCTGGTACTCGATGTCGACGCTCACGCCGGTGGCCGCGGCCGACGAGGACCGCCTGCTGCCGCTCACCCGCTACCTGCGTCAACGGGGGAAGGCCACCAGCGCCGCCGATCTGATCTTCGCCCAGGCATATCTGCAGTACATCGTCCGCCAGGCGTGGAAGACGCTGAACGAATTCGACGCGGTGCTCACGCCCACCCTGGCCTCGCCGCCTGCCCCTGTGGGCTACTTCGAGGACGCCGAGCCACCGGAGAATTTCGAGCGGCAGAAGCGGTTCACCCCCTACGCGGCGGTGTGCAACGTCACCGGCCAGCCTTCGGTGAGCCTGCCGCTGCACTGGACCTCCGGCGGGCTGCCGGTCGGGGTGATGCTGGCCGGCCGGATGGGCGACGAGGCCACCTTGCTCTCGCTGTCCGCGCAGGTCGAGGCGGCCAGGCCGTGGAAGGACCGGCACCCGTCACTGTGGTGAGCCTGGCCGGGACCGTGAGCCTGGCCGGGACCGTGAGCCTGGCCGGGATCGTGAGCCGGGACCGTGAGCCTGATCGGGACCGTGGTGAGGCTGATGGGACGGTGGCAGGTCTGATGGGATCGTGGCAGCTGTGATGGGCCGCGTCCTTAACCTGCTGGCGGCGCTGATCGTGTCCGCCGCCGTGCTGGCCCTGCTCGCATTCGGCTACGGCCCCGTTCCCGCGCTCGGCCGTGCGCTCGTCCCCGGCCACGGGGCCTGGGCGTCGGCGGCCGGCGGGCGGCCAATCCACTCGCAGACGCTTTCCCTGCCTGGCCTCGCCCACCCGGTCTCGGTGGCGTTCACCAGCCACGGCGTCGCGTCCGTCCGGGCAGCGGACGATCTCGACGCGTTCCTTGCGCTCGGCTACCTGCATGCGCGGTTCCGGCTGACCGAGATGGACCTGGAGCGCCGGCTGGGGGAGGGCCGGATCGCCCAGCTGGCCGGGCCGGCCGGCCTCTCCTCGGACAAGTTCGAGCTGCGCCTCGGCCTCCTGCGCACCGCACAGGCCGAGTGGGCCGCCACCGGCCGCACCAGCACTGTCGGCCGGGCGCTGCTGGCCTACTCCCGCGGCGTCAACGACTACCTGGCGCAGGCCCGCCGCAGCGGCGACTGGCCCTCCATCTATGGCCTCGCTGGCGTCTACCCGGCCCCGTGGACCCCCGTCGACAGCCTGGTCCTCCAGGGGGTTCTCACCCAGCAACTCGACTACACCACCACCCCTCTCGACTACGCGCTGCTCGAGCGCTCGCTCGGGCGCGCCCACACGATGGCCTGGTTCCCGATCCTCCCCCGCGCCCCCCAGCACCCCTACGACCCCGGCCCCTACCGCCGCCGCGGCATCGCTCCCATCGCCCCCCAGGCCGGACAGGCCCCAGCAGCAACGACCACGACGGCAAAGGGGCCGGTGACGGGACCGGCCGCACCGGGGGAAGCCGCCGCCGAAGCGGCCAAGGGGCCGGTGCCGGGGTCGGCAGCGCGCGTAGCGTCGCCAGCGGGACCGCCATCCTCGCGCGCCTCGGGCACTCTGGCGGTCACCACAGCCGACGTGCGCCAGCGCGCAGAGGCCACGCCGGCCGGCCCCAGACCCAGCACCAGCCGGGTAACAGCACAGGTAGCGAGAGCCGCATCGGCCATCCTTGCGCAAGCGAACGCGCTGCCGCCCGGACTGATTCATCGGTACCCCGACAGCAACGCCTGGGCGGCGAACGGTCCCGCGGTGGCAGGGGCGAAGTCGATGCTGGCCGGTGACCCGCACCTGCCCCAGACGGTGCCGTCGATCTGGTACCAGGCCGCTCTGTCGGCACCCGGGCTGTCCGTGACGGGCGTGACCGTGCCGGGGCTGCCGGGCGTACTGCTCGGCCACAACGCCCACATCGCCTGGTCGCTCACCGACACCCAGAACCAGGCCACGCTGTTCTACGCCGAGCGGACCAGCAAGAGCCGTCCCGGGCAGTATTTCTGGCGGGGCGCCTGGCGGCACATGCGGCACGTGCCTTACACGATCCCGGTCCGGGGCGCGCCGCCGGCCCACCTGACGGTGGATATCACCGTGCACGGCCCGGTGATGACGCAGGCGGGCCAGACCACGTCGGTGGACTGGATGGGCAACATACCCTCGCCCGACATCGCGGCCATACTCGGCGTGACCCGCGCCCGCGACTTCGCGCAGTTCCGTGCCGCCTTGGCGCGCTGGCGGGCGCCGTCGCAGAACTTCGTGTACGCCGACGACCGGGGGAACATCGGAGCGATCTCGGCCGGCTACTACCCGCTGGTCCGCCACGGCGACCCGTGGCTGCCACTGCCGGGCACCGGCGCCTACGACGTGGCCGGGGTGATCCCCTATGCGTCGGTCCCGCAGGTGTACAACCCGCCCGGTCACGTGGTGGCCACCGCGAACCAGCGTCCGGTCGGCCCGTCCTACCCCTACTACATCGGGACCAGCGCGAACTTCTTCGACCCGGGCTACCGGGCCGCGGATATCTACGCGTCGCTGCGGGGACGATCCGGGATGCGGCCGGCCGACTTCGCGGCGGTCCAACTCC
>Ga0081540_1004477_pt1 | contig 10633 bp, 8 predicted proteins | sample TabmetS2T1R1_FD_71024 | JGI IMG/M metagenome (GOLD analysis project Ga0081540, IMG submission 71024) | Tabebuia heterophylla rhizosphere microbial communities from the University of Puerto Rico - S2T1R1 | ecosystem: Host-associated > Plants > Roots > Rhizosphere ... | reverse complement strand
GCTCGTGCGGCGGATCGCGTCCCTGTTCCGGCGCTACCGCAGGCGGCTCGCCCTGATCGCGGTGTCGATCATCGTGGCCAGCGGGCTGGGCATCGTCACGCCGTTCCTCACGCAGCGGCTCTTCGACGACGCGCTGTTCGTTCCCGGCGGCCCCAACCTGCGTCTCCTCACGGTCCTTGTCGCACTGATGATCGTCATCCCGATGGTGGCCGCGCTCGTCGGGGTCTTCCAGACCTACCTGACGACGGTGCTCGGCAATCGCGTGATGGCCGACCTGCGCGGTCGACTGTTCGAGCACCTGCAGCGCATGGATCTCGGCTTCTTCACGGCCACGAAGACGGGGGCCATCCAGTCGCGGCTGGCCAACGACGTCGGCGGAGTCCAGGCCGTGCTCACCGAGACGGCGTCGTCCATCCTGTCCAACATCGTCACGGTGACGGCCTCGCTCGTCGCCATGCTGCTCCTGTCATGGCAGCTCACGATCGTGGCGCTCGCCCTGCTGCCCGTCTTCGTCGTGCTGCAGGTCCGCGTCGGGCGCGTGCGCCGCCGGGTCGCCGCGCGCACTCAAGCCTCCCTCTCGGACATGTCGGCCATCACCCAGGAGGCGCTCTCCGTCAGCGGCATCCTCCTGGCGAAGGTGTTCAACCGGCAGGACACCGAGATCGCCCGCTACCGCGCGGAGAACGAGCGACAGGTCGACCTGCAGGTGCGGCAGACGATGACGGGCCAGTCGTTCTTCGCCGTCGTCCAGACCTTCTTCGGCGTCACCCCCGCCGTCGTCTACCTGGTCGCCGGCATCGCGCTCAGCCGAGGGACGCCGATCACGGCGGGCACGATCGTGGCGTTCACGACCCTGCAGTCGCGGCTGCTGTTCCCGGTCGTCAACCTGTTGCGGGTCACCCTCGACATCCAGACGTCGTTGGCGCTCTTCCAGCGCATCTTCGAGTACCTGGACCTCGTTCCGGCGATCAAGGACCGCCCCGGGGCTCGCGTCCTGCGCAGCCAGGACGTCCGCGGTGCGATCGCGATGGACCACGTGTGGTTCCGCTATCCCGGGCAGGGTTCGGGAGCCGAGGGCGCCATGCCGGACGACGCTCCCGCCGCCTGGGCGCTGCGCGACATCAACCTCGCCATCGACCCCGGGCAGCTCGTCGCGATCGTCGGGCCGAGCGGCGCCGGCAAGACCACGATGTCCTACCTCGTGCCTCGCCTCTACGACGTCCAACGCGGTGCGGTGAAGCTCGACGGCGTCGACGTCCGGGACGTCACGCTCGCCAGCCTGGCCGATGCGGTCGGCATGGTCACCCAGGACACCTATCTGTTCCATGCGTCGATCCGCGACAACCTGCGGTACGCCCGCCAGGACGCGTCGGACGCCGAGATCGAGGCCGCCGCTCGCGCGGCGAACATCCACGATCGGATCGTCACCTTCGATGGCGGCTACGACACGATCGTGGGCGAGCGTGGTTACCGGCTGTCGGGCGGCGAGAAGCAGCGGCTGGCCATCGCCCGGGTGATCCTCAAGGACCCGCGCGTGCTGATCCTCGACGAGGCCACGTCGGCACTGGACACCACCAGCGAGCGGCTCGTGCAGGAGGCGCTGGAGACGGTCATGCACGACCGGACGACGATCGCGATCGCGCACCGGCTGTCGACCATCCTCGGTGCCGACGTCATCGTCGTGATCGATGAGGGTCGGATCGTCGAGGAGGGGACGCACGCCCAACTCCTGGAGCTACGCGGTCTGTACGCCCGGCTCTACTCCGAGCAGTTCGGCGACGGCCGGGTCGAGGCGCGGTGCGAGGACGGGGTGGTGTTCAGCGACGGAGTCGTGCTGCCGCACGCCCCCGTGCACTGAGCCGAAGCCCGAGCCGGGAGGCCGATCGGGGCCGAGCCGGGAAGCCGAGCCGGGAAGCCGAGCCGGGAGACCGTGCATGCCGTCCGTCGGTCGGGGGATGGGAGAGGAGAGGCGTCCGAGAGGACGCGTCGTCCGAGACAACCGACCGAAAGGCACACAGACCGTGGCACTGGACGGTAAGAAGATCGCGTTTCTGGTAGCCCCCGAGGGCATCGAGCAGGTCGAGCTGACCGAGCCGTGGAAGGTCGTGCAGCAGGGCGGGGGCCATCCGTACCTGCTGGCTGTCGGTGACGTGCAGCAGGTGCAGGCGTTCAAGCATCTCGACAAGGCCGACACCTTCGACGTCGACCTGCCTGTCTCGCGCGCCGGGGTCGAGGACTACGACGGGCTCGTCCTGCCCGGCGGAGTGGCCAACGGCGACGAGGTGCGTGCCGATCCGGACGCCGTGGCGTTCGCGAAGGGCTTCCTGGAGACCGGCAAGCCGGTGGCCGCGATCTGCCACGGCGGGTGGGTGCTCGTCGAGACCGATGATGTGCGCGGCCGGCGGATGACCTCGTGGCCGAGCCTGAAGACGGACATCCGGAACGCCGGCGCCCAGTGGGTCGACGAGGAGGTCGTGGTCGACACCAACGGTCCGGGGCCGCTCATCAGCAGCCGCAAGCCCGACGACCTGCCGGCCTTCACGAAGGCCCTCGCCGACGCCTTCTGAACCTCGTGGGCAACCTCTGTCGCCCTTGGGCGACCTCTGTCGATCTTGGGCAACCTCTGTCGCCGAATCGGGCTCAAAGCGGGGCTCGTAGGCCCGATTTCGCGACAGAGGTTGACGGGAGGCGGCGGGGGAGGGGGCCGGGGAGGTGGCGCACGTCCTCGCTCGCCGTGAACAGGTTGCCCGAGTGCGCCTCGACCGGCTGCCGGGTCAGACCGGCGACCTTCATCAGGGGCGTCACCAGCACGTCGTAGAGCCGGGGTAGCACGGTGAACGCGAGCGCGATGACCGGGTTGGCGATGCCGACCGACCGCCATCGCCGCTTCCCGTCCGCCACGGCTAGCACGGCGTCGGCGACCGTCTCTGGCGGGTAGACCGGCGGAGGCGGCCGCCCGACGCGGCCGGCGAAGTTCGCCGCGAGCGCGTAGATGGGCGTGCGGACGGCGCCGGGATGCACCGTGCCGATGCGGATACCCGGCGTCTGTCGGGCTTCCTGCTGCAGCACGCGAACCAGCGCGCGGTTGTGCCACTTCGTCGTCACGTAGGAGCCCATCAACGGCACTGTGGCCAGGCTGAGGACCGACCCGACGGCGACGAGACGTCCGCCGCCCTGCTCCCGGAATCGCTGCAGCGCCGCCCGTGCCACGTTCGACGTGCCGGTCACGTTGACGGCGACCACCCGGTCCCATACGTCCGAGGGCACCTCCTCGAACCGACCGTATGCGACGACCGCGGCCGCGTGCACCACGACGTCCACCCCGCCGAAGCGCGCCACAGCGGCGGCGAACGCTCCGTCGACGGCGCGGGCATCGGTGACGTCCGCCGCGACCACGAGCGCCTGACCGCCCAGTGTCTCCGCCTCCGCGCGAAGCGCTTGGAGTCTGTTCCGTGAGCGGGCGACCAGCACGAGCCGGGCCCCGCGTAGCGCGTACGCCCGAGTCACCGCCGCGCCGATCCCGCCCGACGCACCGGTGATCAGCACGACGGGCGCCGACCCTCCGGCGTCGACACCCGTCAGCTGTGCGCTCACGGCTTCAGGACCACCTTGACGCAGCCGTCCTCCTTGTCCTGGAACATCTGGTAGGCGCCCGGCGCCTCGTCGAGCGGGAGCTGATGCGTCGTCAGATCCAGCACGCCGAGCGGATCGGCCGGGTCGTCGACCAGCGGCAGCAACTCGGGAATCCAGCGGTGGACGTTCGCCTGGCCCATCCTGATCTGCAGCTGACGGTCGAAGACCTCCATCATCGGGAAGGGGTCCAGCTCGCCGCCGTAGACCCCGCTGATCGACACGGTGCCGCCGCGCCGCGCCGACTTGAGCGCCGCGTGCAGCGCGGCCAGACGGTCGAGGGCGTACTTGTCGATCAGCGGCTCGGAGACGGCGTCCGGCAGTAACCCCGCGGCCGCCTGGGCGAGCTTTCCGCGCGGGGATCCGTGCGCCTCCATGCCGACCGCCTCGATGACGGCGTCCGGCCCGCGCCCGTCCACCAGGTCGATCAGGGAGCCCGGGACGTCGTCCATCTCGGCGGGGTCGAGAGCCAGGACCCCGTGCCGCTCGGCCATGGCCCGGCGCTCGGGCACGGGGTCCAGGGCGAGCACGCGGGACGCGCCGCGATGCAGCGCGATCCGCGACGCCATCTGACCGATCGGGCCGAGCCCGTAGACGGCGACGGTTCCGCCCGGCTCCGGGTCGGCGTACTCGACGGCCTGCCACGCCGTCGGCAGCACGTCGGAGAGGAACAGGTACTTCTCGTCCGGCCCCTCGTTCGAGACCTTGATCGGGCCGAAGTGGCCCTGCGGCACCCGCAGGTAGTGCGCCTGGCCGCCGGGCACTCGTCCGTACAGCTGCGTGTAGCCGAGCAGCGCGGCTCCCTTGCCCTCCGACCGCACCTGCGTCGTCTCGCACTGCGAGTACAGGCCGCGGGAGCACATCCAGCACGACCCGCACGAGATGTTGAAGGGGATCACTACGCGGTCGCCCGGCTGCACGTGCACGACGGCATCGCCCACGGCCTCGACGATCCCCATCGGCTCGTGCCCCAGGACGTCGTCCTCCTGCATGTACGGCGCGAGCACCTCGTAGACGTGCAGGTCCGAGCCGCAGATCGCGGTCGAGGTGACGCGGACGACGACGTCCGTCGGCTCCTCGATCTTGGGATCGGGAACGTCCTTCACTTGGACGTTTCGCTTCCCCTGCCAGGTGACGGCTCTCATGGCGCTCCTCTCCGCGACGTTCGACGGGCCGCGACGTTCGACGGGCCGCGACGTTCGACGGGCCGCGACGTTCGACGGGCCGCGACGTTCGACGGGCGGCCGGTACCCGCAGGTCGGACCCGTATTCGCCGGGGAGCGCTCTCTTGCACCACTTTTGACGCGATTCTTAACGATCACCAATTCGTCGCCGAGTGGACGGCGGAGATCTCGCAGCCCCGCCGTCTGTCGGGCCCGGCGCCTAGGATCAGCGTCCATGGCGGATCGGGAGCGCGACGGATACCGGCTGTCCACGGACCCGGACGGCGTCGACGTCGACACCGTCCACCGTTGGCTGTCGACGGACGCGTACTGGGCGCTCGGCCGGCCACGCGAGATCGTGGAGGCATCGGTCCATTCCTGCGACGTCTGGTCGATCTTCGCCCCGAGCGGCGAACAAGTCGCCTTCACCCGAGCCGTCACGGACGGGCTGACCTTCGGCTGGATCTGCGACGTGTACGTCGACCACGCCCACCGAGGCCGCGGCCTCGCAACCTGGCTGTCTCGCGAGGTGGTGGCAGACCTGCGTGCTCGGGGGCTGGAGCGGCTGGTGCTGGCGACCAGTGACGCGCACAACGTGTACCGCCGGGTGGGGTTCGAGCTGCCGGCGCGCCCGGACAAGTACATGGAGCTCGTGCTCAAGGACACTCCGGCGACGCCGGCATGATCCTTCCCCCGCATCCCACGCGCCTCGTCAGGGCGAGCCGGGCCGACCTGGTCGCCGCCGCCGGAGTGCTGGCCTGGATCGGGATCTTGTTGGTCATCGACGGCGTCCGCGCCCTCGATCCGATCGAGCCGGCCCGGCAGGTGCTGCTCGGCGCGGCGACGTGGCTGATGCTCGGCGGGCTGCTGCGGCGGGAGACCCCGCTGGTGCGCGCCCAGACTCTGGTCGTCGTCGCGCTGGCGACGTGCGTGGAGTACACGTTCTCTCCACTGCTGCAGGCGTACGTGTACCGGATCGGGACGGTACCGCCGTTCGTGCCGCCGGGGCACGGGTTGGTGTACCTCGCGGCCCTCAGCCTCGGTCGGACGCCGCTGTTCGTCGCAGCCCGCCGCCCGCTGGTCGTCCTGACCGTCGCGTCCGGCGCGATCTGGACGGCGCTCGGCCTGCTCGGCCCGCGGCACGACGTCCTGGGCGCGACCTGGTTCGGCTGCCTCCTGGCGTTCCTGGCCTGGGGGCCCAACCGGCTGCTGTACGTCGGGGCCTACCTCGTCGTGTCGTATCTCGAGCTGGCCGGCACGTCGCTGGGGACCTGGGCATGGGCGTCGAAGGACCCTGTACTGCACGTCATCGGGCAGGGGAACCCACCGTCAGGTGCGGCCGGCGGCTACGGCTGGTTCGATCTCTATGCGCTGCTGCTCGCACCGACGCTGCTGACGATGGTGCGGGCCGTGGGCGGCAGGCTGAGGGGCTACGCGGACGCCGACAGTGCCGCGAGCGCCGCCTCGTGGAGCAGGCCGTTGGTGGCCAGGGCACTCCCGCCACTGGCGCCGTCCTCGCCGTCGATGGAGGTGAACCGGCCCCCTGCCTCGACGACGACAGGCACGAGGGCGGCCATGTCGTAGATCTCGAGTGCGGGCTCGGTGGCGATGTCGACGGCACCCTCGGCGACGAGCATGTACGACCAGAAGTCCCCGTAGGCGCGGCTCCGCCACACCCGTCGCTCGAACTCGAGGAACTGCTCGCGGCGGCGCGCGCGTGTCCACTCGCTCAGGTCGGAGTACGAGAGGGAGGCGTCGTCCAGGGTGGGCACCCCGGAGACCCGCAGGCGTCGCGCCGCCGAGAGGCTGCGGCCGGTCCACGCCCCAGTGCCGGACGCCGCCCACCAGCGCCGGGCGAGGGCCGGGGCGGACACGACGCCGACGACGGGCCGGCCTTGGTCGAGCAGCGCAAGCAGGGACGCCCACACGGGGACGCCGCGCACGTAGTTCTTCGTGCCGTCGATGGGGTCGACCACCCATTGTCGGCTGCCGCGGCCGGTGGGCTCGAACTCCTCGCCGACGACGGCGTCGCGGGGACGCGTGCGGCGCAGCTGCGTGCGCACGAGATCCTCGGCGGCCTTGTCGGCGTCCGTGACGGGGGTGAGGTCGGGCTTGGTCTCCACGCGGAGGTCGGCGGCCTGGAACCGGGAGAGGGTGAGCGAGTCGACCATGTCCGCGATGACGTGCGCGAGACGCAGGTCGTCGTCGTACGCGGGCACGCGCGCTCCTGTCTGATCACGGATCGGTCGGCGCTCTGCCGGTCCCGCTGCCGTCCCGAACGCTACAGCCTCCACGGCCGGGCCCCGTTCGCGCCGATCATGCCAGGCTCTGCTGCTGATCATGCCAGGCTCTGCTCCTGATCACGCCAGGCTCTGCTCCTGATCACGCCAGGCTCTGCCGCTGATCACGCCAGGCTCTGCCGCTGATCATGCAATTCCCGTTGATCATGTGAACCGCGGTCACTCCCTGTTCAACCCTTCGGGAACTCGGGGTTCTGGGCCTCGAGATTCCGAGCGCCCATCGATCATGGGTGTCCGGCCCGTCGGTGAGATGGCGTCTGACTGGCCTACAAGGGTGGCGTCGCCGCTCCGACGAGCCAGGCGCCTCCGAGTACGAGGGCCGCGGCGGTGGCGACCAGGGCGAGACCGGCCCACAAGAACGCCGGTACCACGCCCGTGATCGAGTGCATGATCATGAAGTCCACGCCGCCGCGGCGATGGCGCCACACGTGCAGCAGCCCGCCGATCAGCAGGACCCACACCCAGGCGCATGCCACCAGGAGGCGAAGACCCGGCGATCCCTGGTAGAGCGTTGCGAGCAACAGGGCTCCGGTCGTGATCACGACGAGCCTGCCGAACCAATTCGCCGTCGTCAGAAGCAGGAGGAACAGCAGCGCCAGGCTGGTCCACAGCACGAGATCCGGTCGACCGTGCACGATCAGCCCACTGCCGAGCAGTCCGAAGACCGAAGGTCCGAGGTAGCCGGCCGCGGCGACCGGTAACACCAGCAGGGCGCGACCGGACGTCGTCGACCCGGTGCGGTCGCGATGCAGGCGGACCTCGGTCACCTTGCCGCCGAGCAGCACGGCAACAGCCGCGTGGGCCCCCTCATGGGCAATGGTGATGATGTGCCCGGTGATCGACCAGAGACCGAGCACGAGCACGGCGGCGATGGCGCCGAGAATGAGGGGAGCCAGATTGAGCAGCACCCAGCCGAAGAGCACGAGCAGGAGCAGGCTTACCGCGATCATGGCGAAGGGCCCCCAGATCGGGTGCACGTCCCACTGCCACTCGAAGCCCCGCTCCTGCGCCCACGAGGGCAGCGGAGCGAGCAGCCAGACGATCCACATGGCCGGCCAGGGCAGTTGCATGATGGGGAGTCCTCCTTGCGTTCGATGGCACGCGTCGCGTCCATCATAGACCCAGTCTTGGCGCAAGGCGGGCGGCGAACCGTGGCATGATGTCGGCGCGGCGAGACCTTTCACGGGAGGCGAGCATGAACGGTGCGGAGAGCCTGGCGCGGACGCTGGTGGCGGGTGGGGTCAACGTGTGCTTCACCAATCCCGGCACCTCGGAGATGCACTTCGTGGCCGCCCTCGACAAGGTCGAGGGTATTCGCTGCGTCCTCGGCCTCTTCGAGGGCGTGGTGACGGGAGCGGCCGACGGCTACTGGCGCATGGCCGGGCGCCCCGCCGCGACGTTGCTCCACCTGGGTCCGGGCCTCGGCAACGGCCTCGCCAATCTTCACAATGCGCGCAAGGCCAGCTCGGGCATCGTCAACGTGGTAGGCGAGCACGCCACGTACCACATCAAGCACGATGCGCCGCTGACCTCAGACATCGAAGGCATCGCGCGTCCCGTCTCGGCGTGGGTCCGCACCTCGGCGAGCGCGGAGACGGTGGCTGCCGACGGCGCCGCGGCCATCACCGCCGCCTCCACGCCGCCCGGCCAGATCGCTACCCTCATTCTCCCTGCCGACACCGCGTGGAACGCCGCGCCTGGGGTCGCGGCGACCGCCTCCGCTCCTGAGCGCGCAAAGGTCAGCGCGGAGGCGGTGGCCCGCTGCGCGAAAGCCTTCGGCTCCGGCGAGCCGGCCATGCTCTTCCTCACCGGCCAGGGCGTCCGCGAACGCGGGCTCGCGCTGGCGGGGCGCATCGCCACCGCGACGGGCGCGCGCATCCTCGCCCAGGGATCGAACGCGCGCATCGAGCGCGGAGCGGGCCGAGTGCCCGTCGAGCGGTTACCCTATCCGGTCGATCAGGCGCTCGCCGTCCTCAAGGACGTGCGCCATCTCATTCTCGTGGGATCGAGGGCGCCAGTGGCCTTCTTCGCCTACCCGGACAAGCCGAGCGTGCTCACGCCGGAGGGCTGCCAGATCCACCGGCTCAGCACCATCGCCGAGGACTCGATCGGCGCGCTCACGTGGCTGGCCGAGGAGGTCGGCGCCAAGAAAAACGGCGAGGTGGTGCAGAGCGCGAGCCGTCCCGCCCTGCCTACGGGCGGCCCCATTACTCCCGACACGCTGGCCGCCTCGCTCGGCGCGCTCTTGCCCGAGGGCGCCATCGTCGCCGATGAGTCGGTGACCACGGGTCGCGGCTTCTTCCGCATGACGGCGGGGGCGCCGCCCCACGACTGGCTCAACAACATGGGCGGCTCGATCGGTCTCGGGATGCCGCTCGCCACCGGCGCCGCCGTCGCCTGCCCCGACCGAAAGGTGATCTGCCTCGAAGGCGACGGCAGCGGCATGTACACGGTGCAGTCGCTGTGGACCCAGGCGCGCGAGGGGCTCGACGTCACCACCGTGGTCTTCGCCAATCGCACCTACGCGATCCTGCGCCACGAGCTCGCCGGCGTGGGCGCAGGCACGCCGGGGCGCAAGGCCGCCGACATGCTGGACATCGGCCGCCCGGATCTCGACTGGGTCGCCCTCGCGCGCGGCATGGGGGTGGAGGCGACGCGCGCCACCACCGCCGACGAGTTCAACCGCCAGCTCGCGGCGGCGCTGGGGACGCGGGGGCCTCGCCTCATCGAAGCGGTCCTCTGAGCTCCGCGTAGCACTCGATGCGCCTCGCCCGGATGATCCAGGCCGTGGACGCGCACGCGGCGGGAGAGCCCGGGCGCGTGGTCGTGGGCGGCGTGCTCGACGTGCCGGGCGCGACCATGCTCGACAAGGCCCAGCACCTGCAAGCGCACGGCGATCACCTCCGCACGTGCATGCTGCGCGAGCCGCGCGGCTACCCCGCGGCGAACTGCAACGTGCTGATGCCGCCCACACACCCGGACGCTCAGGCCGGCTACGTGATCATGGAGCAGGTCGAATATCCCGGCATGTCCGGCACCAACACCATCTGTGTGGTCACCGTGCTCCTCGAGACGGGGATCCTACCCATGCGCGAGCCAGTGACTGAGCTCGTCCTTGAAGCACCCGCGGGTCTGATCCGCGTGCGCGCGGAGTGCACGGCCGGCAAGGTGCGGCGCGTGACGTTCCAGAACGTACCCGCCTTCGCCGTGCATCTCGACCGGCCCATCGAGGTGCCTAGCCTCGGCACGGTGACGGTGGACGTGGCCTATGGCGGCATGTTCTACGCCATCGCCGACGCGCGCGCCTTCGGGCTCGCCCTCACTCCCGACGAGGGGCGCGACATCGTGCGCATCACGGAGATGATCAAGGCGGCAGCCCACGAGCAGCTCCCCGTGGAGCATCCGCTGGAGCCGCGCTTCCGCGGCATCACCATCGCCCAGCTCTCGGGCCCGCCCGCGCATCCCGGCTCCCACATGCGCAACGCCGTCACCGTCTCCACGGGTGAGCTCGACTGGAGCCGGCCCTCGACGTGGACGGGC
>Ga0081540_1004476_pt1 | contig 10635 bp, 12 predicted proteins | sample TabmetS2T1R1_FD_71024 | JGI IMG/M metagenome (GOLD analysis project Ga0081540, IMG submission 71024) | Tabebuia heterophylla rhizosphere microbial communities from the University of Puerto Rico - S2T1R1 | ecosystem: Host-associated > Plants > Roots > Rhizosphere ... | reverse complement strand
GACGGCGCTGGTGCGGTCTGGATATTTGGCCGCGAAATGCAGGGCGATCGCGCCGCCGACTGCGACGCCGGCGAGCGCGATCTTGCCGGCGATGCGAAAATGATCGAGCAGGGCCGCGATATCGTCCGCCATCGTATCGAGGGTAAGCTCGCCGCGCACCTTCTGCGACATTCCGGCGCCGCGGGTGTCGTAACGCAGCACGCGGCGGGATTTGGCGAACCGTGGTGCGATCTCGTCCCAGCTTTCGAGCGAGCCGCCCATTTCGTGAACCAGCACCAGCGTGCAGTCACCGCCGCCGCTTAGCTCGCAGCGCAGCCCGACCCCGTTTACTTCGATGAAATCCATGCTGCGCGCCCCGGTTTATTGATCTTCTTGTTTGTCACGGCGCGCGACTGGCGTGCCAGCCTCGATATCCGGGGGTCTACGATAGCGGAGACGATATAAATCTCAAATGGCGGAGCGGTTGCCCATTAGTGCGCCGGTTCGTCACGCTTGACGTCGAGGTGCTCGACGGCGAGCGATCGGTAATGCGCGGCCATCTCCTTGTAGTGCTGCCTGGAGATGGGGTCGGTCGCGCTTTCTGCGCGACGTTCGAACATTTCCGCCTTTTCTTGGAGGACTCTAGCCTGGGACATGGCTCTCACTCGCATTTCTCGGTTCAGACAGGCGAGGGCAGATGTACGCCGCGCCGAGCATGGTCCCGATCCACCGGCCGCGACTACATTCCTCAACTGTCGCTCAACATCAATGTAGGCAGGCAACTTGGTTTCGTAAGGGCGCTTTTGCGCGTGAATTCTGTGCGTTGCCCACAAAATCTTGTGTCCCGGCGCCGGTCCCTGAAGTGCCGTCTTTGGGGGTCGAAAGCCAGGTAATCGGGTGCCCGAAAACGTGGAGGGCGCGGGTTCCCACGGTTGCAGCGCGAAAGCGGCCTCTGCTATACGGCAGATGCGAATTCCCCGTTTGAGGCTTATATTAATGACCGTTGATGCCGCTACCGTTCGCCGCATCGCGCATCTGGCGCGAATTGCGGTCACCGAGGCCGAGGTTCCCCACCTGCAGGGCGAACTGAACGCCATGCTCGCCTTCGTGGAGCAGCTTTCGGAAGTGAACGTCGACGGCGTCGAACCGATGACCTCGGTGACCCCGATGGAAATGAAGAAGCGTCCCGACGCCGTCAATGACGGCGAGATCCCCGACGACATCGTCAGGAACGCGCCGGAAACGCAGAACCACTTCTTCCTGGTGCCGAAGGTCGTTGAATAAGCTCCATAGCGTTTTCAAGCGAAGTGGGTACCGGTTCGCGTGAAGAAAACGCGTCAAACAAAAGAGTTATGAGATCGGAAGTCCGATGTGTCTGCTCTGCGACGATGAAAAGGCCTATCAGGCCTACATGAATTACCTCGACGCGATGGAGCGGCAGGGCAAGGCCGCCGATCCCGACAAGGCGATGGACGCCGTCCTCGATGCGCTCGAGGCCAATGAACGGACGCGGCCCAAACCGGACGACCCGGCCAACGACAAGACGCTTTCTCCTTTCTTCTGCAGCCCGATCAATAAATGACCGACCTGACATCTCTGACGATCGCCGAGGCCCGTGACGGCCTCGCGAGCAAGTCTTTCACCTCGCTTGAACTGACGGATGCGCATCTCGCCGCCATCGAAGCGGCGCGTTCGCTCAATGCCTTCGTACTGGAGACGCCGGACCAGGCCCGCGCCATGGCGCGCGCGATCGACGCCAGGATCGCCAAGGGCGAGGGCGGACCGCTCGCCGGCATCCCGCTCGGCATCAAGGATCTGTTCGCGACCAAGGACGTGCGCACCACCGCGTGCTCAAAGATCCTCGGCAACTTCGTGCCGCCATACGAATCCACCGTGACCTCGCAGCTCTGGCGCGATGGCGCGGTGATGCTCGGCAAGCTCAACAACGACGAGTTCGCGATGGGCTCGTCGAACGAGACCTCGTGTTTTGGTCCAGTGGTCAATCCATGGCGGCGCGAAGGTTCCAACACCACGCTGGTGCCGGGTGGCTCCTCCGGCGGATCGGCATCCGCCGTGGCGGCGCTGCTCTGCATGGGCGCGACGGCGACCGACACCGGCGGCTCGATCCGCCAGCCCGCCGCCTTCACCGCGACCGTCGGCGTCAAGCCGACCTACGGCCGCTGCTCGCGCTGGGGCATCGTGGCGTTCGCGTCCTCGCTCGACCAGGCCGGGCCGATCGCGCGCACGGTGCGCGATTCCGCGATCCTGATGCGATCGATGGCGGGCCACGATCCGAAGGACACGACCTCCGTCGATATCGGCGTGCCCGACTACGAAGCCTCGATCGGCAAGTCGGTGAAGGGCATGAAGATCGGCATCCCGAAGGAATATCGCCTCGACGGCATGCCGGCGGAAATCGAGAAGCTCTGGGCGGAGGGCGCGGCGTGGCTGAAAGCGGCCGGCGCCGAGCTGGTCGAGGTGTCGCTGCCGCACACCAAATATGCGCTGCCGGCCTATTACATCGTGGCGCCGGCGGAAGCCTCGTCCAACCTCGCGCGTTACGACGGCGTGCGCTATGGCCTGCGCATGCCCGGCCGCTCGATCGGCGAATTGTACGAGAACACCCGCGCCGAAGGCTTTGGCGACGAAGTGCGCCGCCGCGTCATGATCGGCACCTATGTGCTCTCCGCCGGCTATTACGACGCCTATTACCTGCGCGCGCAAAAAGTCCGCACGCTGATCAAGAAGGATTTTGAGGACTGTTTTGCAAAAGGCGTCAGCGCGATCCTGACGCCGGCGACGCCGTCGGCGGCCTTCGGCGTCGGCGAGAAGGGCGGTGCCGATCCGGTCGAGATGTATCTCAACGACATCTTCACGGTGACGGTGAACATGGCGGGACTGCCCGGCATTGCGGTGCCCGCCGGCAAGGATGCGCAGGGCCTGCCGCTCGGCCTGCAACTGATCGGCCGTCCATTCGACGAGGAGACGCTGTTCTCGCTCGGCGAAATCGTGGAGCAGGCGGCCGGCCGCTTCACGCCGCAGAGGTGGTGGTAGCGATGGCGGATTTCCGCGCCAGCCTGTCGGACACGGCGCCGGCATCTGGCCTGGAGCCGCCGCTCGCTGCATTGTGGTGGGCCGCCAAGGGCGACTGGGACCGGGCCCACAAGATCGTGCAGGATGAAGGAAGCGCCGAGGCCGCCTGGGTGCATGCCTATCTGCACCGCGTCGAAGGCGATCTTAGTAACGCCGGCTATTGGTACCGCCAAGCCGGCCAGCCGGTAGCGAAGGATTCGCTGGAAGCCGAATGGGAACGGATCGTATCCGCACTGCTCGGCGCCCGTTCGCCGAAGTGACGGGTGATAGCTGCCAGTCGCTACCGCAGCTTTCCTTTCGGCAGCAGATACTCATGCACGTGCGGACACACGTTGCCGACGCCGCACTTCTCGGCCTTGACCAGCGGCTCCAACTGGCCGAGCAGCTCCTTGGCGTTGAATACTTTTGGCGGCGCCGACGCAACCGGCGTCGAAAGGAAGTGCACGTCGCCCTCGATAGCCGGTTTGGGCATCGCCGCCCCGCCGCCGGTGTAGATGAAGATCGGGGCTCCGCCGCCACGCGCCATCCTGATCGGCTCGACCGAGCGGCTGGCGAGGTCGCCATCAGGCCGCCACGCGGCGGCTCCGGAGGCCTCGTCGGGCGACACGGGAATGCTGGTGCGAAGCGAAGCCACCGAACTGCTCAGCCTCGGCCTGTCACGATCGTCGGCCGGACGCCGCATGGAGAACTGCATGTCCGACAGGATCTCAAAGCCGTTAAAACCCTTTTCAAGGGCCAGTTGGGCGCAGCGGTAAAGCCAGTAGACCTGAACAGTCTCTCGTGTGGTGTAGCCGTTGCCCTGGAAGCTCACGCGAAAGACGTCCGGTCTCAATTCCTGGACATCGAAGCCGCCGGTGAACCCTTGCTGGGCGTAAGGAGTTGCACACGACGCGAGACTGACGGCGACAGCCGCTACCAACAACACACGAAACATTTCATTCCCCACAACCCCACGCAATTTTTACGGTACAATGCGAGCGGGCGTCAATGCGGGGGTGAATGAAGCCTTCAGGAGATATTGTGCAGTGGCGTGGGCCGAGCCGCCTGCACCGGGCATTCCGTGACCGTTTTTGGCCATCCGGACGGCGATTTCTGCGGCTTGACTGGCGTCATCCGTTGCGCGAAGCCCAAGCAATCCCACATTTCAACCTGTTGGAAGCCTGCATCGATGAACGCGACTGTCAAACCGGGAAAACTGATCAAGGGCCAGACCGGCGACTGGGAAGTCGTGATCGGGATGGAGATCCACGCCCAGGTCACCTCGAAGTCAAAGCTGTTCTCGGGCGCCTCGACCGAGTTCGGCGGCGAGCCGAACAGCCATGTCTCCCTGGTCGATGCCGCGATGCCGGGCATGCTGCCCGTGATCAATGAGGAATGCGTCCGCCAGGCGGTGCTCACCGGGCTTGGTCTGAACGCGCAGATCAACCTGCGCTCGGTGTTCGACCGCAAGAACTATTTCTATCCGGACTCGCCGCAGGGCTACCAGATCAGCCAGTACAAGTCGCCGATCGTCGGCGAAGGCGAGGTCGTGGTCGAACTGGACGGCGGCAAGACCGCGACCATCGGGATCGAGCGGCTGCATCTGGAGCAGGACGCCGGCAAGTTGCTGCACGACCAGTCGCCGACCATGTCCTATGTCGACCTCAACCGCTGCGGCGTGGCGCTGATGGAGATCGTCTCCAAGCCAGACATCCGCGATGCCGAGCAGGCCAAGGCCTATGTGACCAAGCTGCGTTCGATCCTGCGCTATCTCGGCACCTGCGACGGCGACATGGAGAAGGGCAGCCTGCGCGCCGATGTGAACGTTTCCGTGCGCAAGCCCGGCGGACCGCTCGGCACCCGCTGCGAAATCAAGAACATGAACTCGATCACCTTCATCGGCCAGGCGATCGAGTACGAGGCGCGGCGCCAGATCGAGATCATCGAGGATGGCGGCACGATCGACCAGGAGACCCGGCTGTTCGACCCGAACAAGGGCGAGACGCGCTCGATGCGCTCCAAGGAAGAGGCGCACGACTATCGCTATTTCCCGGATCCCGACCTGCTGCCGCTCGAGTTCACGCAGGGCTACGTCGATGAGCTCAAGGCAAAACTTCCCGAGTTGCCGGACCAGAAGAAGGCGCGCTTCATCGAGAGCCTCGGCCTGTCGCCCTACGACGCCGGCGTGCTGGTGGCCGAGCGCGAGAGCGCGGTGTTCTACGAGACCGTGCTCGCGGGCCTTGCCGACAAGGCGCGCGACGGCAAGCTCGCGGCCAACTGGGTGATCAACGAGCTGTTCGGGCGCCTCAACAAGGAAGGCCATGGAATCACGGACTCGCCGGTATCGGCGGCGCAGCTCGCCGCGATCGTCGGCCTGATCGGCGAGGGCACGATCTCGGGCAAGATCGCAAAAGACCTGTTCGAGATCGTCTGGACCGAAGGCGGCGACCCGCGCGAGCTGGTGGAAGCGCGCGGCATGAAGCAGGTCACCGACCTCGGCGCGATCGAGAAGGTCGTCGACGACATCATCGCCGCCAATCCGGACAAGGTCGCGCAGGCGAAAGCCAAGCCGCAACTCGCCGGCTGGTTCGTCGGCCAGGTGATGAAGCAGTCGGGCGGCAAGGCCAACCCGCAGGCGGTCAACGACCTCTTGAAAGCGAAGCTCGGCATCTAAAATCGTCCCGTAACGGGACACACTCGCGACGTCGGCGACGTTGCGATCGATGTGCGTGGACGCATCGATCGTTCATCGCGATCCAAAACTCATCGTCGCGACTGCAAGCACGCGTCCGAATCGGTGGTCGCGATTCGTCCGGAAAATTCGTTTTGGCGCGCGTCGGCGAGACTCCAACGCCGTGACGATGAAAATTTTTTTGTTGCCAAACCTCGCGACTCAGAGTCCGAGCACACGGCTTTTTCACGGCATCATTGAGTCGCCGCGACACTGATCGTCGATCGATCATCGTCGTCGTGAATTCAAAAAGGCGCAACTGTAAAGGCGATTCCTGCAATATTGACCGACGTCGATGCGCGTCGTCGCGGCACTTCCTGCATCGAGGCGCGAGCATGTTGTGACGTCGCCGACATCGGCGCTTCGCGCGCTCTCATCTTGCTGCGTCAACACTTCCTTAAGCGGGACGCTGTTTTTTTGCATGCGTTGGTGTATTCGGGATGTAGTGCATCTCGATTCCCGAGTGCACGCAGCAGACTAAAGCCATCTCACTTACATTAGGAGGGCAACATGGCCAAGAAAGCTAAGAAGGCAAAGAAGGCGAAGAGCGCAGTGAAGAAGACTGCGAAGAAGACCCGCAAGGTCGCCAAGAAGAAGAAGTAAGTTCGCTTCTTTGAGAATTGCCGGCGGCTTGATGCCGGCACGTCGTTAGAGCCCCGGATAAAACTCTGAAGGCTCTGGTCGACGAAAGAGGGTGTCGGCGAGACATCAGGTCAACGGCTGGATCGTATTGCGAAGGAGTTCGCTCCCTCAAAAACCGGTCCAGCAGAAGAAACAGGTTTTCTTCGTTCGGTGCGGATATCCTTAACTATCCGCAATTTCACCGGGCCAAGGCCCGGCATGAGATTTGGTCCTGACGTGTTCGCCGACGCCCTCGTTACCCGGGACGCCTTTGTCCCGATGGCCACGCCTCTGGTGTTTGGCGCCCGATCTTTCCCAATCCCTGCTTGTCCAGCTTGATCGTCAGGAGCCTGCACCGTGGGCCTTGCCGGATGCTGATCATCTACAGATGACCGGGGCCTCCTGTAGAGGAGCGGTCCGTTGATGCGAGCCGACGCCAAGCGTATGCTTGCCTAATGGTCGATGTCCGTCGCGAAGACCCTTGCTCGCTCGCGTTGACGCTGCGGCTTGTCCGCAGGATCCGCGGCATGAAGCAGGCGCACGCTGCCGAACTGCTTGGGGTAACTCAGTCGACGGTCAGCCGCATTGAGCGTGGCGAGCTGAAGCCGACGGGCGCCTTGCGGAACCGGCTGCTGGATCTCGTCTCTGCCCGCATCCATCCGGCGCGTGACGCCGCGCTTCGCCGCCTCATCGAAGGTTCGGCCAGTCCCGTCCATCTTGTCTGCGATCTCACCCATCGGCTGCTTGCCGCTTCGTGCCCGCGCGAGCGCGAGTGGCGACGCGCCGGCGCCGAATTACGGGGCCAGCCGCTTTGGCGCTATGCAAGCGAGGCAATCCGATCGGCCGAGGCACGACTGCCGGACCTCGGTTGGGGCGAGCGCGATGGAGCGCACGCGCTTACGTTTGCCACAGGCGCCAACGGCTCGGACGAACTGCGCATCGCGGCCGGCGTGCTGGTTTGGGAACGCATCCTGCTGTCCGACGGCTCGCCCGCGCGCCTCGTCACCAGCACGGCCGAAGGCTTCGCCATCTAGGTTCGCGCGCGCATATCTTATGCGTGGCGCCGGCCGGCAGGCTCCTCCAAACTGGAGGCATGACACAGGAACAGGACATCAGGCCCATCGATTCCTTGCGCCTGGCCGAGCCGCTCGCCTCGCAGTTTCGTTTTCTCCTCGAGGCCGACAGCCTCAAGTCGGTTATCCGGGGTAGCCGCATTGCCGACGGTTCGCGGCGTGAGAATACGGCCGAGCATAGTTGGCATATCGCACTCTTCGCGCTCGTGCTGGCGTCCCATGCGGCGGAGCGGATTGATGTGCTTCGCGTCGTATCGATGCTCCTCATCCACGATCTGGTGGAGATCGACTGTGGCGACACGCCCCTGTTCGACGCGGCCGGAACCGCTACGCAGGCCGCGCGTGAGGCGGCCGCGGCCCGTCGGCTATTTGGGCTGCTGCCGACGAAGCAGGCGACCGAAATGCTGGCGCTTTGGCAAGAGTTCGAGGCCGCAACGTCGGCGGATGCGCGGTTCGCCAAGGCGATCGACCGCTTGCAGCCCATCCTGTTGAACCACGCGGTCGGCGGCGGCACCTGGGCCGATTACGATGTGGACGAAGCGCGCGAGCGCGCTCTGACCTGCCGTATTGCCGATGGCTCGCCTGCGCTTTGGGCCGCGGCCGAGGCGGCAATCAATGATGCGGTAAGTCGAGGATGGCTCAAGCCTGCGCGGGGCGCCTGAGCGGCCCGAACAAGCCGCCGGCGCCCCGAGAGGTTCCTTCGCCGTCGATGATCCCGCGCGAGGCGCGAGAGACGTCACAATGGTTATCGTTGTGCGAAGCAGCAGGGTAAACCGAACTTCACGATTTGCTATTTCTCCCTGTGCCGCAGGCATTTCTGCGATTTCGCGTTCGGCAACGCCAAGCGCGCGTTTACATCCCATTCATCGCGAACCTTAAACTGCCGTTCAAATTTGATCGTCCATGATCATCCCAACAACAGACCGGAAAACGGCGTTGGGGATGACAGGGTTTAACAGTGGACAGGGGCCGCGCTCGGGGGAGGGCGGCAACGATAAAAAGGGGAGCTACTTATGTTTCAGGGGCAGATTGATCTCGACACGGCAATGCCGGTGGAGGCGACGGCGATCCCGGACGTGCTGTTCGAACGCGGCCTTTACTGGGCGAGCGGCCGTTCCGGCGTGGTCAACCTCGTCGCCGCCCACAAATGGTTCAATCTCGCCGCGCTGAAGGGCCGCGCGGATGCGATCGCCATGCGCCGCGAGGTCGCCGCGATGATGTCGGACGCCGAAATCGCCACTGCACAGCGCGAAGCTCGCGCCTGGATGACCGCGCACTAATTTCCATCGTTTCGGCATGTGAGCCGACCTCGGATTGCATAAGGATGACGTCACTGGCGCGGCTCGAACGCGTGGCTTCGCTGGATCCGGACCCGCGGAGCCGGAGAACTTCTCCGCCTGGTCCAGTAGCATCCAACACAGTCTGACTGGTTGAAATTCATCCATGGAATCAATGCTGTTAGGTCTTGATCTGATTCAGTCCGATCAAGTCCCGTCGCGATAACGCTGCGCGCCAAGGGCTGCCGGGCGACCTCACGGAACATCGCCGTGTAGAGGCGGACATGGGGCCGACGCATTATCAGGTCCGCTTCGTTGATTGATTTAGATCAAGATCGACCCCTGCCGAACGGACCATCCCTCCCGATAGCGCACCAGGAAAGCCTGTACCGCGCTGGGCCGCCGGCAAACACAAAAAAACTGCCGAGCGATTGCATCGATACCGATATTGGACCTCGGTTATTTACCGAGGATTTTGCTGCGTAGCGTGGAGATGTATCCGCTGGGAGGTAACGCAGTGAAAGCGGAACCTGAGTCAACGCGCACTATCGCCATTAGTGACGCCCCTTCAGATATCGACAAAATGATCTGGATACCCGGCGGCACATTTCGCATGGGGTCGGACAAACACTATCCGGAAGAAGCACCGGCGCACCGGGTTGCGGTGGACGGCTTCTGGATGGATCGCCATCCCGTCACAAACAAGCAGTTCAGAAGGTTCGTCAAGGCGACAGGTCACGCTACTGTTGCCGAGATTGTGCCCGACCCGAGAGACTATCCCGGGATTCTGCCGCACATGATCTATGCCGGCTCGCTGATGTTCTTGCCGCCTGGGCATCCGGTCGACCTGCGCGACTTCAGCCAGTGGTGGACCTTCGCCAAGGGTGCGCAATGGCGGCATCCCTATGGACCCGGAAGCAACATCCGTGGGCTGGACGATCATCCAGTCGTGCATGTGGCCTTCAGCGATGCAGTCGCCTACGCGCAATGGGCTGGCAAGGAATTGCCGACCGAAGCGGAGTGGGAGTTTGCGGCACGCGGCGGGCTCGAGGACGCCGAGTTCGCGTGGGGCGATGAATTCACGCCGGCCGGCCGTCACATGGCAAACACTTGGCAGGGTGAATTCCCTCGCGAAAATATAAATACCGACGGCTTCGAACGTACCTCGCCGGTCACCGCGTTTCCGCCGAACGGCTACGGCCTGTACGACATGATCGGCAATGTCTGGGAATGGACTGCCGACTGGTATTCGCCAAGGCATCAGGCGGATGCGGCGAAGGCCTGCTGCATTCCGAAGAACCCGCGCGGCGGGCGCGAGGAAAACAGCTACGACCCCAGAACGACCAATGTGAAGATTCCACAGAAGATCATCAAAGGCGGTTCGCATTTGTGCGCGCCGAACTACTGCCGACGCTACCGGCCGGCAGCGCGACACGCGGAGCCGGTAGATACGTCCACGAGTCATCTTGGCTTTCGATGCATCAGGCGAGAAGCCTCTGATGCATCATAAAAAGGGAGAGCGAAGCTATGTTGAGTACCTTATTGGCCAAGCCATCTCTTGTTACAGCGCCGCCACGCAAGACGCCCAATTGGCTCAGACGTTCCAGCGCTGCCCTGCTGGGCGCGACGATGATGATGCCGCTCGCCGGGCTGGGAAGCACACCGGCAGCCGCTCAGCAGCCGAACCAGAAGCCCAATATCATCTTCATCATGGGCGACGACATCGGCTGGATGCAGCCAAGCATCTATCATCGCGGGCTAATGGTCGGTGAAACACCGAACATCGATCGCATCGGCAACGAGGGCGCGATGTTCGTGGATTACGTCGCGATGCAGAGCTGCACCTCGGGGCGAAACGCGTTCTTCACCGGCATGTATCCGC